>Ga0182024_10000453_pt1 | contig 104992 bp, 106 predicted proteins | sample P32metaG_FD_120480 | JGI IMG/M metagenome (GOLD analysis project Ga0182024, IMG submission 120480) | Permafrost microbial communities from Stordalen Mire, Sweden - P3-2 metaG (Illumina Assembly) | ecosystem: Environmental > Terrestrial > Soil > Wetlands > Permafrost | place: Sweden: Stordalen... | reverse complement strand
GCGGTACGAGTTCTTCAACGATCTCTCCGGTTATCGAACGACGTACTCGCAGCGCTGGAATGAAGGTACCATCACGCTCGCGTACGCGCCGTCGGCGGCACTGTTGTTCCGGCTCGAAGGCCGCGAAGACACTTCAAACGTCCACCCGTGGGTCAGCAACAACGGCGTACCGCAGAACCACCTCGAAAGTCTGGCCTTCGAGTCGATCGTGAAGTTCTAGGGGAACGCGCACTTCCCAGGCTTCGAGCGGCGCTGGTCTAAGGTCGCCTCATGCGCTCGAGCCGGCCGGCTGGTCCTCTCGCAGTAGCCGCGCTCGGCATCGTGTTCGGCGATATCGGAACGAGCCCGCTGTACACGCTGCAGACCTGCTTTTCGACCGCGCAGGCGAAGCCGACGCTCGAGAATACACTCGGCATCGTTTCGCTCCTGGTCTGGACGCTCGTCTTCGTCGTCTGCATCAAGTACGTCACCGTCCTGATGCGGATCGACCACGACGGCGAGGGCGGGATTCTCGCGCTGCTGGCTCGCGCCGAACCTCCCAAGCTCCTGGGCGTGCCGATGCGCGCCGACTGGCTGGTCTGGGTGGTTGTGATCGGGGCCGCCATGATCATCGGCGACGGGATGATTACGCCGGCAATCTCCGTCATCTCCGCCGTCGAAGGTCTCAGCGTCGCCACCAAGGCCGCTCAACCCATGATCGTTCCGCTCTCGGCCGGCATTTTGGTCGGGTTGTTCGCGATTCAATTTCGCGGTACGCAGCGTGTCGGGGCGATCTTCGGCCCGGTGATGATGCTCTGGTTCGCGGCCATCGGCATCGCGGGCGCGCTGGCCATCTTCAAGCACCCCGCGATTCTTGCCGCCCTCAACCCGGGCCACGCCGTCTGGTTCGTTACTCACCACGGCGTGTTCGGCTTCCTCATCTTCGGCGCGATCATTCTCGGCATGACAGGCGCCGAAGCGCTCTACGCCGACATGTCCCATTTCGGCCGGATTCCGATCACGATGGCCTGGTACACGTTCGTCCTGCCGGCCCTCGTACTGAACTATGTCGGACAAGGCGCGGTTATCGCGGCCGGCCCGGCGGCGCTCAGCAATCCGTTCTACGCGCTCGCGCCGGGCTGGGCGTTACTGCCGATGGTCGCGTTGGCGACCGCGGCGACGGTTATCGCCTCGCAGTCGCTCATCTCGGGCGCGTTCACGCTCACCCAGCAAGCCATGGCGCTCAACCTCTTCCCAGGCGTTCGCGTGATCCACACCTCGAAAGACCAGCCGGGTCAGGTGTACGTGCCGCTCGTCAATACCGCCCTGGCCATCGTCTGCATCCTGCTGGTCGTGACGTTTCAGAGCAGCGCACGCCTGGCGGCGATGTTCGGTCTGGCCGTATCGGCAACGATGCTCGCAACGGACATCGTGTTTTTCGTCGTCGCGACGCGCGTCTTGCGCTGGAGCCCGGCCTTGAGTATTCCGTTCGCGGTTGCGTTCGCCGCCCTTGATGCGACCTTCTTCCTCGCCGGTCTGCCGAAATTCTTGGACGGCGCGTGGGTGCCGTTCGTGACCGCCGCGGTGATCTCGCTGGTCGCCATCACGTGGCTCACGGGGCGACGCGCGGTGGCACGCAGTCTCGCTGCGGTGCAGACGCCGGTCGAACAATTCCTCAAAGATTATCCCGGCTCGGAGCAGTCGCCCCAAGCTTCGATCGTGCTTCTCACGGGCGACCCGAGCGGGGTCCCATTCGTCGAAAAGCACCCCTGGCTGCGGCCGGTGATTGCCGAGGACCAGCTCGTCCTGATGACGATCGCCCACGAGGCGGTGCCATACCTGAGCGACGATGCTCGCGTCACGATCGAGCGGTTGACGAACCGATTCGTACGCGTGCAAGCGAGTTTCGGCTACATGGAGCGGCCGAAACTGGAACCGATTCTGCGGCAGTGCAACCGCGAACGGCTCGCCCTCGACGAACCGACGACCTTGTTCGTTTACGCCAATCCCGTTGTCGTTCCGAAGCCGCACGGTGGTCTGCCGCGCTGGCAGCGCGGCTTGGTCGCCTGGCTGCAGCACAATGCGCTCACATTGGCGACGGAGTTGAATATCCCGGCCGAACGGCGCGTCGAGTTAAGCGTCGAGGCGCCGGTCTAAAACGCAGCGCGGCGCTCACTTTTGCGGCGTCGTCTCGCGGCGGTTCCACCAGCCGCCGCCCAAGGTGGCGAAGAGCGCTGCGGTGTCAGCGTAACGCGCCGCCTGCGCCTGTACGAGCGTCAGTTCGGCCCGCTCGTACGTCTGCTCGGCGTTGAGGACGGCCGGCGTCGAGACCGCTCCGACATTCTGCTGCTCGCGAAGGATGCGCAGCGCGTGGTCGGCTGCGCGCTCCGATTTCACGGCTGCCCGCATGCCGTCGGCATCCGTTGCCAGCGCCGCCAAGGTGTCGGCGACGTCTTCGAACCCGCTCAGCACCGCGCCGGTGTATTGGGCGGCGGCCTGGTCGTACGCGGCGACGGCCGCGGCTTCGCGATGCTTGAGCGTGCCGTGGTCGTAGAACATTGCCGCCACCTGCCCGATGAGCACCGACAGAAGCGTTCCCGGTCCAAAGAGGCCGCCCAGACTCAAGGCCTGCGTCGCGGTCTGCGAGGTGATCGAGAAATTCGGTAAGCGATTGGTGTACGCAACGCCGACCAAGGCGTCACCAACCATCGCAGCAAGCAGCGCGACGGTGCAGACGAAGACGCCTCGGGTGGACGCGCGGTTCACGGCTTCGCTCGGCTTCGTTTCAGCGCTCGCTTGCCACCCTGCAAGCTTCTCCTTAGTACTGCGCATGGAACCGCACACCGTACACCGAGACCGGTCCGCGGACCGTGTTGTAGCCGGGATTCGTGACCCGCTGGTAGTCGACGGTGAACGCAGCGTTCGGCGTAAGCCCGGCCTTGTAGTACGTCTCGAGAATGTTTTCGCCGCCATACGAGAGGCCGCCGTCGCCGATCAGGATCCCGAGCCCCCCGGCGGCAAAATACTGCCGCGCGGGCGCCGCCAAGCTATTGGCGACGCCGGCCAGCCCGAACGCGTCGTTCGGCCGGTGGAAGAGACCGCCGTCGATGGAAAGCCCGCCCGAGATCGAACGGTCGATATCGGAAAAGTCATAGGCTTCGTAGGTGCCGTTCATCGCACTGAGACGGCCGAAGACGCCCACGTGCGGGGCGATCTCCTGGGCTAGGTTGAGTCCGGCGCCGACTTTCCAATGCTTGGCGGTTCGCACCGCGGCGGTGTTCGGCACGCTTCCGGTCTTTGCCGCCGCGGCGAGCGCGTCGGCGTATGAGCCTATATATCCGTCATCGCCGTAGACGAGCGCCTTCACCGAGCCGGAATGTCCGCCGAAGAGGCTGGTACGCTGCTCGAACTCCACGATCGGTGAGTACTGACGAAACGGGACCGGCTCGATCGCGATCTGATTCGGGACCAGCGAGAGTTGGAAGACTCCCGCGCGGAAGGCGGAATGCGCGTTGACGAACTCCGCGCTCGCACCATAGGTGTACCCCCACGCATCGGCGGCGTAGTCGAATGCCCCCATGTCGATGACTGCCCAGTTGAGGAAGTCGTTCTTGCTGTCGTGCGCGTATACGTTGGTGTCGAACACGTCGGTCGCCGCGAACTTTCCGGCGGTCAGCGTGAGGTGCCGCGCGTCCTCGGCGCCGCCGAGCTGGTTGAGGTCGGGGTCGATCTTCTGCTGCTCGCCACCGAACTCGAACGTCTGCCGTACGAAGGCACGCTGAATGCGGCCGTACGCGCTGGCGCGCCCGACCTTGTAGTCTTCACCGTTGAGAAATCCGGCGACGCCGAAGGTTCCGTTGTACGGCATCCCCGGCGCGCCCGGCAGCCCCAAGCCAAAGCCTTGGTCGAGTTCCGGATCGAGATACAGTTCCGCACTTTTCCAGAGACGCGTCCCGAGGAAGAGCGTCGCGTCGATCGTCTTCGCCGTGTCGGGCCGCGCGCTCAGACTCTGCGGCCCCGAATACGCAGCCGGAAATCCACCATGGTACTGCTGCGTGTCTGTGGCTTGCACGTGAACGCTCCACCGTTCCGGCGTCGGCGACGGCACCGGGACGGAGGCCGGCGTCTGCGCCATGGCCCGCGCCGCGGTGAGCACGAACACGAGCAGAGCGCTGAGCGGAGCCCAGGCGCGAACCCTCAGGCCGGCGCACGCCACGACGAACCATCGACGAAGTGCGCCTCGATGACGCGGCAGCCGGTCCAGCGCTCTTTATAGGACGCCGATTCCGTGCCGAGTTCCATCGGCAGATGCCGGTCTCTGATCAGCGTGCCGGGCGAAAACGAACCGCGGGCGACGAAGGTACCGACGGCGCCGTGCGCGAGGACGAGCCGAAACCGCACCACATCGGCGGCGCTGGCGTCGTCGACGGCAAACGATACGATTGCCACGCCTTGCGCGGCGGCGCGCCGTGTCCCCGGCTTGACTTGGGCACGGCACGACGTAATGCGAATCGGCTCCGCGCTCGCGGCCGGTTCTGGTGTCTGGGCAGCGACGGCGCGACCCAGCAACGCGCTGGGGATCACGAGCAGGATGGCGGCGCGAAGCCAATTCTGGGCGGTCATCTTCCGATCACCGGCCGTAGAGGTACCAGAATCGTGGGGCCGTCTGCAGAGCAGCCGTGTTCCGGTCGCGGGCGGCCGCCGGGTCGATCGAGACCCCGAAAAGCAGGCGTCGCGCAAAATCGAAAAACTTCATGTCTTTGGGCCTTTCACATTTCAACGACGGTCGCGCACCGCGGATGGCGGGCACGTAGGACTCGACGCCGCCGTATGCGACGGAGGAATCTCGGAGTTTTTCTGGCTGTCCACGGTCGTAGTCATCACCCCCTCAAGCGTTCTCATGAAGAACAAAAAACCGCCGGCTGCTCCTCGCATCCGACGGTCGACGACCGGCCGGCCCCCGCGGGTCCCGGCGCGCTCCTCAACGTCGAGTTTTAGCACCACACGCTATAGATGTAGGTTTCCCTATCTCTGCGCCGCGTTAGGTACCGCCTTGATTCGACGGTGCCTGGTAACCCATTGGGGTCTCTCGACCTTTCCGGGTAGCGGCGTGTCTTCGTGTGGACGCCTCACCTAACGAGGATCCATCTCAAGGATACGCCCGCCTGTCAACCCCGCGGCATTCCGGCCGATCCCAGGCATTTCCCAAGCCCGCAGAGGGCTGGATGCGCTACAGTGCTTGCATGATCAGCCGTTCTTCTCTGCTTGCGCTCGCGTTGACCGCGTCGATGCCGCTGGCCGCGTTCGCACAAGCGGCGCCGGCGGCGCCGCCGGCACCCGCTCCGCCGGGGCCGCACTGGACGCCCAGCCCCGAGATGCAAGCCCGGATGCAGCGCGCACACGACGACTTCCGCGCCGCCGCGCTCGCGCAATTGAGCCCCGCCCACCGGTCGGAGCTGCAGGCGATCATCGATCAGGTGAACAGCGGAAAGCTGAGCGACCTGAAGGACGCGACCAACCGCATCGACTCTGTCCTCACCTATAACGAAGCCAAAGCGATCCTGGCCCAGGGCAAGAAGGCGATGGCGGCGATGCACGCGGGCTTCAAGCACGATGGAGCTCCAGGCGCTACGGGCGGAGGGCCGCCCCCGGGCCCGGCAATGCCGCCGTCCACGGGACCGGAGGGGACGGGAGCGATGGGGCACGCTGGGATGCCGCCGGGTGCGCCAAATGCGCCGTGGCCGGCCGGTCACCGTCACCACTGGGCCATGATGCACCGCGCGCCGGACGCCGGGATGCTGTTGCTGATGGCATCCGTGAATCGCGACCGCATGCATACGCTCATGCAGAGCATGCATCCCCAAGGTATGCGTCCCATGGGCAACGGCCCCGGCGGACCACCGCACCAGTAACCTTACGACGCCTCGCCGTCGCGCGGCGCGAGCACCAGCAGCTCCCGCGCGCCGGCCTTGAGCAGACGCGTCGCAAACGACGCGTGCCCGCCGAGGATCCGCCGCTCGCGGCGCGGTGACTCGACCGCGATGACGTCGGTCGGTTCGGCTATGGCGGTCAGCCGGGCTGCAGCGTCGTCGGCGCGGTCGGCCAGAAACGCGCCGCGCGCCGCGCGCGTGGCACGTGAGAGCACCTCGAGCACGCTCGCCGGTGCGTCTTCGCCCGGTTTGAGGATCGTGACCACCCGCAGGTCGACGTCCAAGCGCCCGGCCAGCCGTCCCATGCGCTGGATGATTCCCACATCGCGCTCGCGCGGCGCGACCGCCGCGATCACGCGCGCGAACGGCCGCACGTGCGTCCGTTCGGACCGCGCGTGCAGCACCTCGCGCACGGCCAGTTCGCGCAACGCCGCCAGGTGCTCGGTCTGAAAGAAGTTCGCCAGCGCGGTGTCGATGCGCTCGCGCGGATAGATCTTCCCTTCGCGCAACCGCTGGCGAATGACCTCGGGCGTGACGTCGATGAAGATCAGCTCGTCGGCAGCTTCCAAGATTGTGTCGGGGACCGTTTCGCGCACGCGCGTTCCGGTGATGCGTTCGACGACGTCGCCGAGCCCTTCGAGATGCTGTACGTTGAGCGTCGTCATCACCGACACGCCCGCCCGCAGCACGTTGATCACGTCGTCGTAGCGCTTGGCGTACGCGCTGCCCGGCGCGTTCGTGTGCGCCAGCTCGTCGATCAGCGCCACCGCCGGATGGCGTTCGAGCAAGGTTTCCCGGTCGAGCTCGCCGTTTTGCAGCCGCCCCAGCCGCTCGAGGCCCTCGAGCTTGGCGGCGGTTTCGGCGCGGCCGTGCGTTTCGACCAGCGCGGCCACCACATCGACGCCTTCCTCGCGAAGCTGCTGCGCGCGGTCCAGCATCGCGAACGTCTTGCCGCTGCCGGCAACGGAACCGAGAAAGATGGTCAGCTTGCCGTAACCAATTTTCATGCGGTCGCCGGCGACGTGCCCGTACGGATGGCGCGCGTTTTCGAAGGTCCTCAGCAGCGGCGGCCGCGCCGGATCGACGACGTACACGTCGCGGTCGACCGGACGCGCCAGAATCTTCGCCGCCAGCTCGCCGTTGGGAACCGCGACGAGCGCGGCCCGAATCGCATCGAGCTGACCCCGCTCGACGAAGCGCGGCGGCGTGACGATGTCGGAAGCATCGATCGCCATGCGCGCGTCGAGATACGGTCCGGGGTCGACCTTTCCGACCGCGACCGTGTCGACCGCGAGATCCAGCGCGTCGGCGAAGCCGGACATGCGCCGCAGGTAATGATCGATATCGATACCGGACGTGACGACGACCAGCGCGGCCGACGTCCGCGCGGGCGCGACGACTGGTACCGTCAACTGGTCGACGGTGCGCAGCAGCAGCTCGCGCAGCAGTTCGAGGTTCTGCGGACGAAACGCGCCGGCGTACGCGCGTTCCACGTCCTCGGCGCGCACGATGCGGCCGTCGCGCAACCGCGATTCCAGAATCGAGGGCGAGACGTCGAGCGCGATCACCGTGTCGGCGTGCGCCAGAAACGACATCGGCACCAGCTCGCGAATCGGAAAACCGAGGATGCGTTCGGCAATCGGCGCGACCGTCTCGAGATGCTGCACGTTGAAGGCGCCCAGCACCGACTTTCCGGCGTCGCGGAGCGCGAGCGCGTCCTGCCAGCGCTTGGCGTGCGGGGCTTCGGGCGGATTGCCATGGGCGAGTTCGTCGAGCACGATCGTCTCGGCATCGCTCGCCAGCGCCGCCTCGAGATCGAAATCCTGGAAGCTTCCGTAGGTGCGCGGCGGGATGCGCGGCAGCCGTGACGCCAGCTCGTCGAGATCGGGCCGCCCCTTGGTTTCGACCCAGCCGATCGCCACCCGGCGGCCGGCGCGCATCTGCCCGATCGCGTCGGTCAGGAGCCGATGCGTTTTGCCTGCGCCCGGCGTGCTGGCGAGGTAAATGGTCAGGCGCGGCCCGAGTCCGAGTTCGGTCAAGAGCGACTGCGCGCTCGGGCGTTCCACCCGTAGAACTTCGGGCGCAGGGCGGTCACGTCCGCCCCGTGAACGCGAAATCGTGCGCACGCGCTGGGTGCCCGTCGTCTCGTTCGCGCTGCTCGCGCTGGCGTTTGCACTCGACGTCGCCACGCCGCAAGCGCTGGTCGTCGCGATTCTGTTCAACGTGCCGATCGTGCTGTCGGCATTCATGGGCAGTGCCACCCTGACGACTAGCCTGGTCATCGCCGCGCTGATCGCGAATCTGGCCGCCGGCTATTTCAACGGAATCTCGGCCGGCGGTTGGGACGCGACCAGCGTCGCCAACCGCGGCCTGGCCGCGCTATCGATCGTGCTGGTCGGCTGGCTCGGCACCACGCTGCAAGAGCGTGCCCGGCGTTTCGGTCGGCTCGCCGCGCAGGAAGCGCGCGCGCGGCGCGAGGCGCAGCTCGCGGTGGCGATCGATCGCATCCGCGCGTCGCTGTCGTACGATCTCGTCCTGCGCGCGGTCGTGCGCGAAGCGCTGCCGCTGCTCGATGCCCAAAGTGTACGCTGGGTACCGGCCAATCGCAGCGACGGCCGGCTGGTCGCCGAACGCGACCACGCCGACGTCGCGCTCGAAGAAGGTCCGCCATCGCCGGAACTCGCGTCGCTGACGCGCCGTGCGCTCGAAGACGACGACGTGATCGCCGTCGAGTCGCGCGATCCGGTCGGGGGTCTGGTGCTCGACCGGATCGGCGCGCGCACCGCGTTGGCGATTCCGGTCGGCGAGCACGGCACGGCGTTGGGCGTCCTCCTGGTCGCGGCCGACACGCCGTTCGGCGCCGCCGAGGGCGGCGCGCGCACGATCGCACGCGCCTACGGCCGCAGCGCTACCGCGGCGCTCGCGCAGGCGCGGCTGTTCGCGCAGCTGGCCGACCGCAACGATGCGCTGGCCGAACGCAGCGCCGTCATTCGCGACCTCGTCTACGCGATGTCACACGATCTCCGCACCCCGCTCGCCTCGCTCGGCTTGACGTTCCGGCAGGCCAAAGCCGGTCTCTACGGCACGATGCCGCCGACGTACGCGGACATCATCGATCGCAGCATCGTCGCCACCGACGAACTGCAACGGCTGGCCGACACGCTGCTGCTCGTCGCGCGCTTCGAATCGGGTGAGCGGCTATTGCAGCGCGAGACGATCGACGTCGATGCCTTGGTGCGCGAAGTCGCGGGCGAACTGCAGCCGATCGCGGCCGCGCGCAGCGTCGAGCTGCTGGTGGGGCCCGACTCGGCCGCGAACGTCACCGGCGACCGCAGCGACTTGCGTCGCGCCCTCACCAATCTGGTCGCCAACGCGCTGGCCTACACGCAGCCCGGCGGCCGGGTCGAAGTGGGCGCGCACTCCGACCACACGACGGTGACGATCGCCGTCAGCGACGACGGCCCCGGCGTCGCGCCCGAGGCCCGCGCGACGCTGTTCGAGCGCTTCGCGCGCGGCGAAGGCCGGCGCGGGGCGGGCTCCGGTCTCGGCCTGTACATCGTGCGCCGGGTCGCCGAAGAGATCGGCGGTAGCGCGAGCTACGCGCCGCGCGCGCCGCACGGCAGCACCTTCACCATCACGGCACCGGCGGGACGATGAGCGCAGTCCGGGTGGTCTTGGTCGAAGATCACGCGCTGACGCGCGCCGGTTTGCGCGCCGCGCTCGAGGCCGACGGCTTCGACGTCGTAGCAGAGGCGAGCGACGGCATCGAGGGTGAGGCCGCGATCCTGCGCGAGAAACCCGCTGTGGCGGTGGTCGACCTGGGCTTGCCGGGGGAAGACGGCATCGCGGTCACGCGCGCCGTCAAGGCGGCGGCGCCGGCGATCGGCGTCGTCATCGTCACCATGCACGAGCTCGACGAAGAAGTACTGGCGGCGCTCGCGGCCGGAGCCGACGCGTACTGCGTGAAGTCGTCCGACGCGGCGATCGTGCTCGACGCGGTGCGCGCGGTCGCCGCCGGCGGCGCGTACTTTGATCCGCGGATCGCGCACATCGTCCTGCGCCGCTTCAGCCCGACCGCCGTTCCGCCGACGACCTCACCGCTCACGCCGCGCGAACTCGATGTGCTCAAACTGATCGCCGACGGCGTCGGAAATGCCGAGATCGCGACGCGGCTGCACCTCGGCTTGGGAACGGTGAAGGGACACGTGCGCGACATCCTCGAGAAGCTCTCGGCGTCCGACCGCGCGCACGCGGCGGTCACCGCGCTGCGACGCGGCTTACTTTCGTAATCCTTCCGCGCGGCAGAAACATGGCATATTTGCAGTAGCGCGAGGCACCTCCGTATTTCTGCGGAAGCAGCGGGCCATGGAATGGAGCGTCGCGACCACGCGCCGCTTGCTGCGCGAGCTCACGCGCACCGGGCGGCTCGAACGCGATCCGGCCGGAATCCCACCGCAACCACGCTGATCGCGCTCGAACCGAGTTCGATCTCGCAGCGTCTCAAGCGCGTCCTCATCTCCTCGCTGCAAGGCGATTACGCCGGCGCGGTCGAGCAGTGCAATGCCTGCTTGCCAGCGAGGCGGCACCGCTCGCACGCCTCCATCTGCGTTGGCGTGCGCGCAACGGCTCGACGCGCTGGATTCATGCCGTTACACGCGCGCCATCGCGCGTGCCGCAGCCGAAGACTTCTCCGGAGCGATCGGCATGCTCGAAATCGCATTTGCGGAAGATCCGGTTTGGCGGAGCATCGCGCCCTACGATCCGGGCCTGGCGTCGCTGCGCGGGATGCCGCGCTTCCGCAAGCTCGTCAGTGCGCGCTGAGATGGATCTTCCGCAGCGTTGTCGGCGGACGCTGAAGCGGCACGAATCGGGCACTTTCCGTGCTGGTCCCCGCTGCAGTCGCGCGAATACTGCATCCCATGTTGCAGCCCGCCCAGTCCCGGCCGATCGTTCTTGTCAGCGGCGAACCGCAGTTCAATCCGCAGGTGTTACGCGGCGATTTCGACGTGCGCAAGCGTTCGTCGGCGCCATTCGCCGACCGTGATGCGGCGGCGATCGTGGTCGATTTTGGACGCGACGGCGGGGCCGCGATTCGTGCGACGCGGGGCCGGCATCAGGCGCCGCTGCTGGCGATTCTCGCCCCCGACGCCCCGGCGGCACGCCGGATCGAGGCGCTCGAAGCCGGGGCCGACGATGTGCTCAGCGTTCCGTACGAGGATGCCGAGCTGGTCGCACGTCTGCGCGCGCTCATCCGCCGCGCGCGGCCGGCGCAGCCGGGTATGGACGACACGACGCTGGTGATCGACCTCGCCCGCCAGCGCGTGCGCCGGCGCGGCTACGACATCGACGTGACGCCGACTGAACTCGATCTGCTCTCCGCGCTGGCGCGCCGCCCGGGCGTCGTCGTGTCGCCCGCACGCTTGAACGCTGCTTTATCCGTGCCGATGAAAGCGATGACGCCGGCGATGCTGTACACAACGATTTCAACGTTGCGCCATAAGCTGCACGTCGCCGGACTGCCGTTTGCGATTCGCACCGTGCGCAGCCGCGGCTACGCGCTTGCCGACGACATCGTGGCAGAACTTTGGCACTAAACCGCAGGTTTCGTACGGGCCGCTAACGCGACGCTCAGAACGCTCTAAGGTGAACGCATCCACGTGATGCGCTCCAACTTGCATACCACCAAGAAAGGCAACGATGCGCAGATTCCTCGCGCGCATTGGGGTTGCCGGATTGATGCTTGCGTTCATGCTCGGCCAGGGAACTTGGGTTCTGGCCGGCACGACGGGAGAAATCACCGGCACCCTCATTGACGCGAACTCCGGCAAGCCTCTGGGCGGAGCACAGATCTCCGCGGTAAGCCCGTCGCAAAGCGTCAAGACGCGGACCGACGGTCAGGGACGATTCAGTTTTCTTTCACTGGCGCCCGACACGTACGCGGTCGGCGTCGACCTGAGCGGCTATCAGGGCACCACGCTGAACGGCGTGACCGTACAAGCGGATCAAACGCAGACGCTGGCGCTCACGGTCAAACCGACCTTCACCCAAATCGGCCACGTCAGTTCGCGCGCCGCGGCCGACGTGATCAAGCCCGGACAGACGGCCGACGTCTATTCCGTCAGTGCGGCACAAGCCGCGGCCGCGGCTCCGTTCGGGGGCGGCGGCTCCCTGAACCAAGCCTATTCGGCGATCGCGTCCGTACCGGGCGTGACGGTCCCGATCGGTCAACAGGGCTGGGCGCAGGCCGTCTACGTCCGCGGCGGCAACTACACGCAGCTCGGATACGAGTACGACGGCGTACCCGTCCAGCGCGCGTACGACGCGTATCCCTCGAGCACGCTTTCGGCGCTCGGCTCGCAAGAGACGCAGGTCTACACCGGCTCGCAACCCGCCAGCGCGCAGTCGAGTGGGCTCGCCGGTTTCGTGAACCAGGTCATCAAGACCGGAACCTACCCGGGAACGGCAACCGGCGACCTGGGCTTGGGAACCCCCACCTTCTACCACAAGGCGCAGCTCGAACTGGGCGGCGCTTCCCCGGATCGCAACTTTAGCTACTATCTCGCCGCGGGCGGCTACGATCAGTCGACGCGGTTCGTCGATCAGTTCGACGGTGCTAGCGCAACGTTCGACTATAGCTCGGTGCCGTTCGCGAGGCTCGCGCTCGCCGGCGGTGCGTGCGCGACGGGTGTCAACGTCCCCGTCGGATGCTACCAGAACGGTTTCGGCTCGGGTCCGAACGGCTATCTGTGGGCACCGATCAACTGGGGCAGCACGCAGGACATCGGCGACCGCGAAACGGTCGCGAACTTGCATTTCGGCATTCCCCACAAGAACGACGGACTCAAGGACGACATTCAAGTCCTCGGCTCGATCTCGTATCTGTTCCAATCTTACAGCGACTCCTATAATTCGTGGGGCCCGGGACAAGCGCAATTGGCCAGCACCGGCATGGTGTCGTATCACGGACAGACGTATCCGGCGTGTACGGGCGGACTGGCCGTCGGACAGCCGTGCGCGCTCGATTTTCTCTCGGGACCCGGCGCGTACAACCTGAACACCTCAATCTACACGGGGCCGACCGGCGGTGCATTGACCGCGGCGAACCTGGGGCAAGTCAATCCCTATCCATTCCCGTTCTCACCATCGGGCCAGTTAGGGAACGGCACGATCAATCCGACGACCGACGGTGCCGAACGCATCAACGACGGCATCTTCAAGCTGCAGTACACGCACGCGATGGGCGACAACGCTTACGTGCGCGCGTACGGCTACTCGCTGTATTCCGACTGGCTCAACAACGAGCCCAACGCGAACTACGCCTTCGACTACGTCGTGCCGCTCGACTACATTCTGCCGACGCACACGCGCGGATTCGGTGTCACCCTCGCCGATCAGGTCGGGAATCACCTTTTCAATCTGACCGGCGGCTACTCGACCGCCGACCTCTCGCGATGGAACAACGGATTCCCGGGCTCAGGGCCGGTCGCGGTTCTGGTGAACTCGGCGAATCCGGCTGCGGGTTGTTATTCGACCGGCCACGGTGCGCCGGCCGCGGCGCCCTGCAGCGGGGCCGATAGTTACGGGGTCAACGGCAACTATGCCGCACCGGGTCTGACCGTAAACTCTCCGGGTGGCCTCACCGTCAACAACGTCGGCGGCGCGACCTGCGGCAGCGGCCCGTGCGAGTACTTAGCCGTCGGCTCGGGCTTGAACGGCAGCTTCAACAACGTCTCGCCGCACTTCTCGAACCTCGCCTTGACCGATTCGTGGAGCGTCACGCCGGCGCTGACGGTCGACCTCGGCGTGCGGTACGACAGCTTCATGTATGCCGTACCGTCGTCCACGCTGCCCGAAGGACCGAATCCGGCGGGCACGGCAAGCACGCTCGGTCGTCAACTGTTCACGAACAGCTACGACCAGTGGAACTGCTTCGACAAGACGACCGACAAGATCGTGGGCGCGACATCGGCCGGCATCTGTCCGGCCGGGTCGTCCTTGGTCAATTTCAGCAACGATAATGCCACCTCGTTCTGGTTCGGCGGGTTTCAACCGCGCATCGGCGCCACCTATAAGCTCGACCCGCTCAACGTGTTCCGTACGTCGTATGGACGGTTCTTGCAGCCGACATCCACGGCATACACGTTCTACAATCGGGCCGGCGCGGACATCGCCGGCTACGACGCGCCGAATTTCTACCCGTACGGGTACGCCACCGCGACGCATGAGCTGCCTCCGGAAGAGTCGAACAACTTCGACTTCTCGTGGGAGCATCAGGTCAAGGGCTCGGATATTTCGTGGAAGCTAACCCCGTTCGTGCGGACGACGCGGAACGAAGACATCACGGTGATCCTCAATCCGGTCACGAACTTCGCGTCGGCGATCCCGGCGCTTTCGAGCAACATCCACGGTATCGAAGCCCTGTTCCGCAAAGGCGACTTCTCGCGCAACGGCTTCGCTGCCCAGATCGCCTACACGTACACCTCCGAGCAATCGAAGTACCAGACTCTGCCTGGCGGTTCGACGGCGCTCGATAACGTCAACGCGGCGGTCAAGACCTATAACGGCTACACCTCGTTCTGCGCCGCCAACCCCGGCGACAAGCGCTGCGGGTTGCCGTCGAACGGCCTGACCGCATCGCCGTGTTACACGTCCGGGGCGAATGTGCCCGATCCCACCTGCGCTGCGGGCGACATCGCCAACCCCTACTGGAACGCTCCGGTGCAGCCGCTGTTCAACCCGAACGCAAACTACTATCCCTACAACCAAACGTTCAGTTCGGGATTCTCGTCGAACGCGAGCAGCTACAACATCCCGCACGTCGCGGCGATCATCCTGAACTACAAACACGACAAGTGGGCGTTCACGCCGACCTTCCAGGTTTCGGCCGGCGGCCGCTATGGCTCGCCGACGATGGGCCTGGGCGTCGATCCGGCCGGGGGCGGGTGTACTGCGCTCACCGGTTTGAGTACGACCGGCGATCCGCGCTATCCCTACGGAGCCGCGGGCGGCTCACCCTACGCCGCGCAGAACTGCGGCCCCGCATATCTGACGGCGATTCCGGATCCGTACACCGGCAAGTTCGATACGCCGGGCCAATTTGTCGAGCCGACACAGGTGGTGGCCAACTTGGGCATCACGTACGCGGCCACCAAGCGGCTCACGTTCAGCCTGCTGGGCGTCAACCTCTTCGGAACCTGCTTCGGCGGTTCGAAGCAGGCCTGGACCAACGCCGGTCCCAAGATCGGCTGCTGGTACGGATCCGCCAGCGGATGGCAAGCCGGGAACTTCTACAACCCCGGCGACATGCTGACGACGCAGTCGTTGCCGTACTTCCCGGTCGCCGGGCAGATCAACGGACAGCAGGTGTACGGCACTGCCGTAAACCCGCTTCAAGTGTTCTTGTCGGCGCAGTACAAACTCTAGATCCGAATCCGAACACGAACGAAGGGCTCCGCCGCGGCGGGGCCCTTTCTTCGCGCTCCTTCCGCCTGGCATGAAGTTGGCACAAATCGCGCGGTTCCGGTCAAGCCTTGCGTCGGGCACTTTTTCAACCGCCGGCGCGTTAACCATTGCACGAGGCTGCAGCGCGGTCGGGGCCGCGCCGTCGCCGTCGATTTCCTCCCGTTTGGCACAACACTGGCAGTAAGTGCGCGATGCTCACCCGGCTCGCGCGGGAACGATCCTGGCACATGAACGATGACTCCGGAGACGAACGCGGCGAAGTCGTGATGCAGGATGCGAGCGTCACCACCGCTCGCCGTCTGATCCGCTTGTTGCGCCGCACCGGGGCCTTGGAACGCGACCCGGCGGGGATCGAGCTGCGGCGTATCCTCGGCACGCCGACGGTACGGGAAGCGACCCACCTGGTCATCGAGCGCGCGCTCCACGCCGAGCATCCGCTGTGCCGCGAGATCGTCCAGCGCTGCGACGTCCAAAACCGGCCCACGGACGTCGTGGCGGTCGAGCTCGGCCTCGCGCTGCGCTCGATGTTCCGGTATCGCCGCCGCGCGATCGACGCGGTCGCCGCCGAACTGCATCGCACGCTGGTGGGCGACGGCGCCCGTTCGCGGGGTGTCGGGCGGGCCGCACAGCTGACGCTGCTGGGCAATTTTCTGCTCTCCCTGTACTCCTCGGCCGGCAACGCGGCGGCGCTTCAGGCGTTCAGCGAAGCCGTCGCCGTCGACCCCCGCTGGACCGACGCCTACGTCGGGCTTTCGCTCGCGCACGTGAAGAGCGTCGTCAACCTGTACCGCCGGCCCTTCGAAGCCTATGCGCGCGCCGCGACCGCGGCCAAGCACGCCCTGCAGCTCAACCCCCGCTCGGCCGGGGCCAATGCGGCCGCCGGCATCGTCGCCTTGCGCCGCGGGGCCGACGCCGTCGTCGCCCGCCGGTACATCAACTTAGCGATGGCGCTCGATGCCAGCGATCCCGCGGCAGTCCAGGCGCTCGGCGAGCTGGCTTTGAGCGAAGGCAACGCGGAAGCCGCCGAAGCGGCGGCGCTGCACGGGCTGGCCCTGGAGCCGTCCTCGATGGCGCGGCGCTGCCGTTTCTTGATGCTGGCGTCGCTGCGCGGCAACTTCGGTCACGTGATCGAGGAATGCACGACGCTGCTGGAAAGCGACCCTGCGCTGAGCGTATTCCGCATGCACCTCGTCGACGCGTTGATCGGGGACGGCCGCCCGGCCGAAGCCCTCAGCGCAGCGGGCGCACCCGAAACAATTCAAGATCCCTACCTGCTCGGCTCGGTCGTTGCCGCGCACGCCGCGCTCAACGACGTCGCCGAAGCGCGACGTGTCGCCGATATACTGGATGCCATGCCGTGCGCGACGTACAACCGCGCGCAGGTGCGGGCACTGGTCGCCGACGTCGACGGCGCGCTGGCGACGCTCGGACGCGCGGTCGCCGAAGATCCGCGCTGCCGCGGACTCGCCGCCGTCGATCCGAGCTTTGCGGCGCTCGAACGGATGCCGACGTTCCAGGGAATGATCGCCGCGTCCTAACGTGCCGCCGTTGTCGTCAAGATGAGGGCGGACGAGCTGAAGATGTAGGCGCACGGCTCGCGCCTAGAGAGAGGCCCCGCTCCGGCGGGGCCTCTTTTTTTTCTCAGGCGTATCTACGCCTCGATGATGACCTTGAGCGCGCCGGTCCTCGCCGCGTCCGCGAAGGTATCATACGCCTCGATGACGGCTCCAAGCGCAAAGTGATGCGTGATGAGACGTTTGGGATCGACCTTGCGCGACCGAACCGTGTTCAGCAGCATCGGCGTGCTGACGGTGTCGACGAGGCGCGTCGTGATCGTGATGTTTCGGTCCCACAGGCGTTCCAGATGGAGTGCGACCGGCTTACCGTGCACGCCGATGTTGGCGATATGCCCGCCCGGGGCGACGATCTGCTCGCACAGCTCGAAGGTGGCCGGTATCCCGACCGCCTCGATCACCGAATCGACGCCGCGATCACCGGTCATCTTCATGACGGCTGCTGCGGCATTGCCGTCCGTGCTGTTGACCACGCTGGTCGCCCCTAACCGTTTCGCGATCTCCAGGCGCTTGTCGTCGAGATCGATCATGATGATCTCGGCCGGCGAGTAGAACTGCGCCGTGAGCAGCGCGGCAAGCCCGACCGGACCCGAGCCGACGATCGCCACGGTACTTCCGGGCGAGACCTGAGCATTGAGCACGCCGCACTCGAAGCCCGTCGGCAAGATATCGCTGCACATCACCAGAGGCTCTTCGTCCTCGCCCTCGAGAATCGGATAGAGACTCGTATCGGCGAACGGAATGCGCACGAACTCGGCTTGAGTGCCGTCGATCTCGTAGCCGAGGATCCAGCCGCCCTTCACGCAATGCGAGAACATGAGCCGGCGGCAATAGACGCATGCTCCGCAGGAAGTCACGCAGGAGATCAGCACGCGATCTCCTCGCTTGAACGCTGTCACGCCGGCGCCCACCTCATCGATGATGCCGACGCCCTCGTGCCCGAGGATCCGGCCGGTTTTGACGGTCGGCATGTCGCCCTTGAGAATGTGCAGATCGGTGCCGCAAATCGTGGTCTTCACGATCTTGACGATGGCGTCGCTCGGCACCGTGATGTGTGGCTTGGGCCGGTCCTCGTAGCTCTTCTTCCCGTTGCCGAGATAGACGAGCGCTTTCATCGACGGCGCGGCCCCACCCGATTTCGGGGCGGCTGCTGCCGGGTGCTCGAGAACCAGCGCGTTGGTCGTCATGATACACCGCTGCCGACGAGCGTCGGCGGCGCCTCGATCGAACCGTCGCACGGGTTGACGCTTTGATGGGTCATGCTGGATCTTCTTTCAACTGTGTCGTGATGAGGATGTCTTCGCACGCGACGGTGAGCGCGAATGACGGTGCGAGAAACTCGCGCGGCCATCCGCTCGCGTCATGTTGGACGGAGCAGGTCGCTGGTCAACGGACCGGGCGCTCGCAGCCTTGCAGTCGTCTTTGTTGTACTCACAAGCGGCGGCGGCGACGGCGATTGCAGCCGGCTATGAGGAAGGGCAGGGCAGCCACTGACGACCTTTGCTGGGGGCCTCGCATCGACGAGAGGGGAGCCGTTGGGCGATGCAAAGACCCGATGCAGAGTTACCCGGAATGGGCGTCGTCCAACCCGTGTCTTCTCCAAGCGGTGGCTAAGTTGCCGCTTTCACGTCGGCCGAAAAGCGGCGCGGTTCAGCCGTGCATGACTCCGGATGCGCCCTCGCTTTTTGCTTGTCCGAACGGCTCATCCGTTCGACGGATGCCCCCGCCGATGCGCCCGGTTTACACTGAGGTGTGACGACGAAAGAGACCAACGACACTCTTCTGGCGCACCTGCACCGGGACGACTTCGTGCGGGTCGTTCGACACGCCCGAACCGAGGCAAACGAGGCGGACGCCATGCGCGCGACTCTGCTGAAGTGGGCAGACCGGCTTCTTCCGTATCTCGACGATCACTCGGACTGGACGCTGCAGGATGCGATCGATCGTTATCATGCCGAGCACCCGGGCGATGGCCCCGGAGCGTAGCTCCGACCCGCTGCTGCTGGTCTTCGGACACGATGCGCTCGCCGAGCGCGTCTGCGCCGAACTCACCGCGACCGCCGGGCACCGGGTTCGGGTGGTATGGTCGCTCGATGTCGCGCGCGTGGCCGCGTTTCGCGCGCTCGGCGCGACGGTCACGCCGCTCGATGCGGATTCAGACGAATCCCTGATCGCCGCGGGCGTGATGGAGGCGGCATCGTTCCTCGCCCTCTCGGACGACGACGGCTTGAACCTATCGATCGCGCTGCGTGCACGGGCCCTCAACGGGGCGATCCGGGTCGTGCTGCGTCAATTCAACGTCACGCTGGGCACGAAGATCGAGCAGAGCATGCCCGACTGCACGGCGCTCTCGCTGGCCGCGCATTCCGCATCGACCTTCGGCGCTTCGGCGCTCGACCCGGGTTGTTTTTTCGCGCTCCGCTTTCCGCAAACGACCGGCGCCGTCGTCGGTTTCGCGGAGCACGCCGCCGGCGACATCGGGGTATCCGGGCTCACCGTCGGACAGGCCGAAGAGCGGCTGGAGGCGCGCATCGTGGCGCTCGGCATGCGCCGCGATCCGCCTTCGGGCGCGGTCATCAGTCGTGACGACGGCGTGGTGACCTTCGGGCGCATCAGCGAGTGCGCGGCGCACCGCGCTCCGGCACCCGTCATCGCGCCGGCCGAACCGCGCGCGGCATCCAACGTGCCGGTATCGCCCGTGCAGCGCCTGGTCGGCGCATGGCATCGCGTCAACCCGATTCTGCGGACCTTCGCGGTCGCGGCCGTCGTGTTTTTCTCCGCCTCCTTCTGCTTCTTTCATTTTACGCTCGGAAAGACGTGGACGGCGGCGGCGTTCTACGTCGTCGAAACGATGACCAACGTCGGTTTCGGCGAAGTGCAAGTCACCCAGCGCGGCCCGCTGATCACCGCCGCGGCGATCACGGCGATGCTCGGCGGCATCGTCTTCACGAGCATCTTCATCGGTTCGGTCGCCTCGGCGCTCACCCGTGCCCAGTGGATCGCGACCCAGGGGCTGCGGCGCATCCGCGCGCGGCGGCATGTCGTCGTCTGCGGTGGCGGCAAGATCGGCGCGGCGGTGATCAACCTGCTGACCGACGCCGGGAAGCGCGTCATCGTGATCGAGCCCCATCCCGACGCCGACCTGGTGCGCCGTGCGCAAGAACGCGACGTCGACCTGCTGACGGGCGACGCATCGCGCGACGGCGCGCTCGACATGTGCGATTTGGGCAACGCCTCGGCCGTGCTGGCGCTGACCAACAACGACTCGACCAATCTCGAGATCGCGCTCGGGGCGCGGGTGCGCTCGCCGGAGGTTCCGCTCGTGGTGCGGATGGAGAACGCGAGCTACGCGCGCGCGACGTCGAAGGTGTTCGGAATCTCGACCTTCTCGCCCGCGGCGCTGAGCGCGCCGGCCTTTGCCGGATTAGCGCGCTTTCCCGGCACGCGCGGCCGGGTGCGCTACGCCGGCGAGGACCATACGATCGGACAGCGGACCCAGGGCTCCGTTCCGCAGCGGCCGCCGGCCGATGACTGCACGGCGTTGTGCGTCTTCCGCGACGGCCGCATCCACATGATTCACGAGTTTGCCGAAATGCGCGCGTTCGACGTCGTGCTCTTCGCGGTGCCCTTGAGCCAGTTTCGGCCCGAGGCCGGCGCGGTTAGCCGTGCATGACTCCGGATGCGCCGGCTGAGCGCGCGCGGCTCCACTCGGCGCGCGAGACGCTGAACAGCAGCACGTCGACGTGATGGCCGCGGATCACCGCTCCGCCGCCGAGCATACGTTCCTCGCGAAACCCGGTGCGGTCGAGGACACGCCGCGACGCCACATTTTCGGGCACGATGCAGGCTTGAACTTCATCGAGTTCAACCTCGCCGAAGGCCTCGTCGATGACGGCCTGCAGCGCCTCGCTGGCGTAACCATGCGAACGCGCTTCCATGATCAGGCTGTAGCCGACCTCACCGATCCGCGGCGCGCGGTCGCCGATGCGCAGCGAGATCCAACCGACCGGCGCGAGCGGTGTGCCGGCACGCAGGAGCCACTCGAAGCGGCCGGTCGCGTTGGCACGCATGAGTTTTGGCCGCGCGCGCACCTGACGCTCGAATTCCTCGGCCCGAACGCGTGGAATGTCCTGATACTTGCGCAAGTCGGGCGCATTGAGCACGCCCCAGAGGTCGCGCGCGTTCTTCGCGTCGACCGGTTCGAGCACCATGCGCTCGGTGTGCAGGGTCCTCATCGGGCCAGCGATCCGTCGGCGAAATCGCGCACCAGCAGTTGGGCACCGCTGTCGTCGGGCGTCGCGCGGAACGTTACCCGGTCGCCGGGAAGGGCGAGCAGCGCGTCGGGTCCCGAGGGATCGACGATGGTGAAAATTCCGTGCCGCTGGCGCAAGGTGAACCAGACGCGCCCCTGCGCGTTGACGTAGCGGTCGAGCGTGCCGGTGGTGCTCGCGCCGGTACCGCCCGGCGCGCGGTCGCCGAGGAACGCGCGGAACGATGCGAAGGCGTCCTGCGCGGGCGACGGCGCGCCGCTATTTCCCACCACGACATGGCCGCCCGCGGCCTGCACGAGGGCGAGGGTCTGGAACTTGCCGTTGTCGGCAACGGCCGGAATCACCCACGTATTTTGCCCGAACAACGAGTACAGAATCGGCTGGGTCGGAATCAGCCGGCCCTGCTTGATGATGGGGTTTCCGGCCACCGCCTGCTGGGCTCCGAACGAGTTGTACTCGCCGCCGCTCGAGGTGTAGTAGACCATCGCACCGGTGCGGCTGTCGGTATACGTGAAGCCGGTCATCGACGCATCGGTCGCGCTGGGCGACGTGTGATCGACGAACCAGACGAACCGTCCGTCGGCCAGGATGATCCCGAAGACTTCGTCGCGCGCGGGCAGGTGCACGTCACGGCGCGCGATCTGCGCGTTCCACCAGCCGTGCACGTAGCGCCCGAACCAGACGTTGTAGAGGATCACCAGATCGGGCGGGTAGACGCGGCTGACCCACGCGGGCAGACGATCGAATTGTTCGCGCGGGATGCGTTCCATCGCGCCGGTGGCCGGATCGACGATCACCACGGCCGTCACTTTTTCGCCGCTCCACCCGATCGTCGGCCGCCCGAGCGTGACCAGGTAACGGGGGTTTCCCTCGGCGTCGATCTGCAGCGTCGACTCCAGCAGCAGTTCGGTGCCGTACTTCAGCCAAACGTGGCGGGTCAGGTTGTCGTTCAGGAAGGCGGACGGAATGTAGCGCAGCGGCGTGCGCTGGCGCAGTTCGGCAGGCGCATCGGGATTCTCCGCGTCGACGATCACGACGCCGGGCGAGGTGCGGCGCACCAGCCACTGCACGAGCCCTTGAAAGTCGAGCGGCGCGACCCACACCAGCTTGCCCTTGTCGGCCTGGACGTTGTAGGTGCCGACGCGGTAGTAGGCTCCGAGCTGGCCGACCACTTTCTCGCCCGCGAAAATCGCCGACTCTTCGGGCACCACGCGCACGTGACGCGGGTCGGCCGCGGGTCCCGCGCCGGCCGCGGTCGTGGCGCCGGTCAGGTCGCGCAGCCCGCTCGCATCGACGATCGGCGCGATGCCGAGGATCAGCGCGAAGATCCCGACCACGCCGACGGCGATGATCGCCGGCCACAGCGGCGTGCGGCGCAGCGACACGATCCGGCGCGACGCGACCATCGTTCGCGCCGCCGCGCCGGCGGTCAAGAACGCATTCGGGACCAGCGTCAGCAGCAGCAGCGCGAAGGCCTGCGGGAAGACGAGCGGCGGCATGGCCACATACGTGTAGATGCCCACCAGGGGCACGCCCAGGGCTAGCCGTCGCCCCTGTCCCCGCCACCATCCGCGCGAGAAATCGAGGTTGACGAGGCCCAGCGAGATGAACGCGGTCGCGAGGAGCCAGATCACGTGTGGTCGCCGTACGGCGCGCCCTTGCCGCGCGCCTCCAAGCGCGGGATTGCCGGGACGGAGGTCGCCGATGGAAGTTACGTACCAGGGCACGGTTCTCACGCCGCCCCGCTTCTTTCACTCCCGTCACTCGCGGTTCGAGCACGAGCAGTTCGACTGCGCGCGCGACGACGGCACCACGTTCCGGGTGGTCGACAACGTCACCATCGCGCCGCGTGTTCCGGTGACGCCGGGCGACCGCGTGACCGTTCGTGGCGAGCTCGTCCACGACCGCGGCCAGCCGCCGATCGTACACTTCACACATCACGCCGCCTGGGCCGGCCACCCCGACGGTTTCATTTCACTGGGCGGCCACGTTTACGAGTGAAGGAGTTCCGCCAGCGTGACGAACCGAAAGCCGCGTGCACGCAGCATCGCGATCACCTGCGGCACGTCCGCGGCCTGGTACGCGAGTTCGCCGGCGTCGCCGCGGCCGCGGTCGCCGTCGTGCAGCAGCACGATCGCTCCCTCGCCGGCGTGGGAGCTGATTTCCCCGGCACGTCCGGTGACACTCCACAGCACGACGCGCATGCCGCGGCGTTGCGCGGCGTCGAGCACGGCGGCATTGCGCGCACCGAACGGCGGCCGCAGCAGGTGGGCGTGGCGGCCGGTCGCGGCCGCAATCGCCGCGTCGGCCGCGGCGATCTCGTGGTCGATTGCCGCCGGCAGGAGAGCGTTGAGGTGGGCATGGGTTTCCGAATGGTCCTCGATCTCGTCGCCGTCGGCGGCCATGCGGCGCAGCATTCCGGGGTCGCTCCGCGCGGCGCGTCCCACCACGAAGAACGTCGCGTGCACGTGTTCGTGCTCGAGCACGTCGAGCAGCCGGTCCGTCACGCCCGGAGTGGGGCCGTCATCGAACGTCAGCGCCACCACGTGGCCCACGCCCTGCGTGATCACGGGCTCGAACGCGCCGCTGCCGGGCTGTTCGACGCCCTCGTAAAGGGCGAAGAATCCGGCCGCCAGGATCGCGAGGCCGAGCGCGACGCGCAGCGGCTTCAGGCGTGCAGCGCGTCAGCGCGCGCCGTCGACACCGAGTGCCGGAATCCGGGCGGTCCGAACGACTGGAAGTCGTCGACGACCTTCTGATAGCGGTCGTCGGCGGTCGAGGTCGAGTTCAGGGTCAACAGATCCGGCACCGGCTTGTTGCGGTCGAGGTGGATGCTGTACTCGCGACCGGCGCTGGTCGCGAGATAGTGGGGGTCCGCGAACACGAAGGTATGCGAACCGCTGCGGTCGCCGGCCGTCTGCGCGATCGAGACCGTGTACACGTCGTTGGTGTTGCCGCGCAACGGGCGCGAGTGCAGCTCCCAGATCCCGTCCAGCACGAGCTTCTGGAAGGCGAAGGTCACATCGTAACCGTGAATCGGGTAGGTGAACCGCGCGATGCGCGTGCCGGCCCGGTTGAGCGCGTTGTAAGCAGCGGTCGAGACGCCGTTGATGTTGGAGAGGGTCCACTCTTCGCGCGCGATCGGGCCCTTGGCGTGCTCGATCGTCTCGTTGATCCGAACATTCGACTGCTGCTTGAGGACGGTGTCGACCGCCCGGTAGCGCTGGTGCTCGCTGTTCCAGAACAAGCGCAGTCCCCCAACGACGAAGACGACGGCGGCGACGATGATCAGGATGGTGGGAAAGCGGCGCATCTCGGACTACAACGCGTTTCGGGGCGGCGAAGTGTCAGCGGTGCGCGTCAAGCACTTGGTTCACCACGGCGTCGGCCGCGGCGTTGGCCTTGCGCGGCACGTGCCGGATGTCCGTGCGGGCGAACTTCCGCAGCAGCGTCTTCGCGCGGGCGTGCAGCGGCACCAGGCCCGCATTCTTGACCCGGTACTCGCCCGAGAGCTGCTTGACGACCAGCTCACTGTCCAGGCGTACGGCGATATCATCGACGCCGCGCGCCAGCGCCGCTTCCAGCCCCTCCACGAGGGCCGTCCACTCGGCAATGTTGTTCGTCGCGACGCCCAGGAAGGAACCGATCTCCTCGACCAGCTCGCCGTGCTCGTCATACAGCACCGCACCCGAGGCCGCCGGCCCCGGATTGCCGCGCGAACCCCCATCTGCAAACAACGTCGCCTTCACCCCGCTGACATCCGCACAGCAGGGCCCCAACGCCTCTTCTCAACCAGTTCTTACTGTGCCCAATTGTCGACGACCAAGCAGTTCTGCTCCGCATGCACGACCAATGAGTACACGCCCCCGCTCGCGCTCATGAGATCGCCGACGATGGCCGGATTCGTAACGAGCTTGCTGTAGGACGGCGCTTCGGGAAACCATTGGAATCCGCTCACGCTGCCCATTTTGAAGCACAGCGAATGGAATTGGGGCTTGCTTCCCCGGAACGTGAGATAGCCGCATTGGCCCGGCGAGAGGGTCGATGGTGACGAGCCGCTGGCCATCGGAACGACGTAGGGGTCTACCGTCACGATGAACGCTACGCCCGGATCGCTCTTGTATCCGACGATCGTGCTGCCGCCGGAGCGGCAGATGAGCGACGACGAGCTCTGCGCAGGCAGCGCAAGGTGAACCTCGGGATTGGCCGGTGGCGCCGGAGTGGGCGTGGGCTGCACGACCGGAATGGGAGCGGCCCCGGCCGGTTCCGCGCCGGCGGCCGGCGCGCCGACCGCTGCCGCTCGCGGAACAACTGCCAAGCCTCCCAAGACCACGAGCAGCATCGTCGCCAATCTCGAACGCCTCATCACAGCTTACCCTCCGGCACGGCCTGGGATTGGATCATTTCCGGGGCGAGTCACACCTCTCCCGCGCTTGCGTCGTTCGGCACGACCGAGCATCATTGGAAGGACCTCGAACGCATTTCTTCGCACAGAATCAATCGACGTCGGGCAGTAGCGCAGCTTGGTAGCGCATCAGTCTGGGGGACTGGGGGTCGCAGGTTCAAATCCTGTCTGCCCGACCACAAACGAAAGGGTTCGCAGCAATGCGAGCCTTTTCGTTTCCTGATTAGTCACCGTGATACTCGAATGACCGAGGCGGTCCTGAACGACCTTCGGATGAACGCCCTGGACGAGCCATCAGCCGGCCGTCGTTCGCCTAGCGCACGGAGCGACGGATCGCGATGCTCCGATACTTACACCGCTCACCACAATTCAATGAAGGACGATCGCAGCCGAGGCGATGATTAGCGTAGGACACGCTCGTTTGAACAAGGCTGTTGCCCTATGTCCTGGGAGGCTCTTACCGCCGTCGCGGCCGTGGCGAACACCACGATCGTCTTGGTCGCAGCTGTAGCGGCCGTGCTCCAGATACGGCATTTGCGTCTGGGGAACCAGTTGCAGTCGTACCTGCATATCATGAAGGAGGCCCAGTCGCCGGAGCTGATTGAGGGGCGCCGGTATCTTCGCAGTGCGGACTTCACGGACCCTGAGACGCTCGATGCGGCGACGACACCGCAAGTCGACCAAAGGATCACCGCGGTCGGGATCCATTTCCAAAGCGTGGCGCGCCTGCTTAATCGCGGCGTGCTGGATGAAGAGCTGTTCGCAGCCTATTTCGACATGACACCGACGGTGTGGAAGACCCTTCAACCCGTTGCTGCGGTGCTACGCGAGCGCAGCGGCGTGCCGATGTGGATCGACATTGAGTACCTCGCGTACCGCGTGAAAAAAGAAAACCTCCTGTATAGATATCTCAGCCGCTTTCCGGACGATTTCGTAGAACAGGCGAGGATCGGGGAGTACATCGCTGCCGCAGATCATAGCGGCGACAGCGGATAAGGCCGGCCGAAAGCTACTCCGCCGGGCTTGGCAAGGGGGCCGCGCGGTGGGCCCGGAATGCGCCCGGAAAGCACACGTTACCCGAGGTGCAGCAGTGGTTGTTCCGCGTTCGTTTTTTCCTGTGCTCGCAGCCCTGGCACTGTCCGGGTGCTATTCGCAGGCCGCGATGCATGTCTCGACGCCGCTTGGCCCCGTCACCCTGAGCAGTTCGTCGGGCACGGTGTCGTGCGCGAACACGCCGACGTTTACGGCCAGCGAAGCGGGCTATTCGGGAACCTTCACGGCAACCAACGCAAACCCAACCTTCGTCGCGGTGACGCAAGCCGGCAACACGTTCACCGTCGGTTACGGTACCGTCGTTACGTCAGGGATTATCCGATCGTCATCACCGGGGCGAGCGGGCATACGGCGACGTACACGGCCACCGTTGTCGGATGTGTATGTGTCCGTCACTTCGGAGCTCGGGTGCACAAGCACTGATCACATGCGTCCGTTCGCCCCGGCGCTGGGAATGACGGATGGATTGTTTTCAGCGAACGCGCCGTCGGCGTTCGGGATAGCCCACATCGCGAGATCCCAGACGTGGCGGAACGGGAACACGAACACGACCTGAGATTCGTCCTTCACCAAGCCCATGCGAACGAGCGTCGCCTTTGCGGGTTTGTTCGGGTCGCCGCCGGCTTTTGAGAACTGGGGTGCGAGGATCGCGCCATACAGCAGCTTGCCGTTCCGCTGCACGGCGAAATGCACGTGCGGCGGGAATTCGGCCCATCTGCGCGGATCGAGGGACCATTGGTGCGGGCGAGCTGACGTAAACGGCCGGCAGTAGTCCACCCCGATGAAGTGGCCCCGCTTGTCGAACCAGACCTGGCACGGATGGTCGATCGTACTCGACCATTGAAGGTTGACGAAGCTGATCGCGCCCGACTGGTCCTCGTCGGTGTAGCGAAAGTAACCGTTGCGCAACGCGTCATCGACGGTATGAAAGCGCCGCTGAAGCACCGCGGACGCCTGGTGCACAAAGGGAAGCTCGGCGCGCGTGGGCATCGCCGGAGGTCCGCCGGGCGGAGCCTCCATGGACGCGGCAATCAGGACTGCGGCAATCGTGGCGAAAGCGGAGGACATGGCGCCATGTTCGGCCCCGCGCCGAGCGAGAGCCTTTCGCGCTATTGCTGGTTGATGACGACCGTGACGGTTCCGTTGTTGGCGACGGTGAGGCCGTTGAAGGGCGACGGGAACATCAGGAAGTGTCCCGGGAAGCCCTGCGCCGGCATCTGCGGCAGGGTCATGACGGTATTGAACGCGCCCGTCACGGTCATCGTGTAGTTGGCCGACAAGTTGAACATTGGGCTTTGCATTGTCAGCTGATTCGCACTCGTTCCGAAGGTGACCGGGGCTACGCCGTTGGTCCCGTTCGAGAGCGTCAGCGTCATCTCGTAGACGTTGCCGGATGTGAGCGGCGCCGAGTCGTCCAGCGCGTACTGATTGACCGTCACGAGCACGCCGCTGGCATTGCTTGAGGGCCACCCCAGCGTCGCATTGTAGTAGGTCCCGTTTTGCACGCTGCCGACCGCCGGAATACCGATCGAACTACCGGCCGGATTCAGACCGAATTCGTAGGTGTTCGAGACCGCGGTCGGGCTCGGGCTCGGTGTCGGTGTCGGGGTCGGCGTGCTGGTAGGCGACGGAGACGGCGAGGGCGTCGGGGTCGGGGAGGCTGTCGCACTCGGCGACGACGTCGGTGTGGACAGCGCTGTGGTCACCGTGAACAGCACGATGTCGTAGGTGACCCCCGCGGTTGAGCCGATTCCGCTGTACCCGCTCAGCGCGGGGAAGGTCACGGTCGTTCCGCTCACGGTTCCCGGGCCGTCAAAGGTGTTCCAACCGGTTTGCGGGCTGGCGGTCGGGTCGTAGTAGGCAAGATAGGGAATCTGTCCCGCGTTCACGGCTGCCGCCGGGACGGAAAACGAGAAACTGGGCGAGGACGTAAACGTCAGCGACGTCGGCGAGGTGAGCGTGATGAAGGCGAGCGGGACGAGCCCGACGCCGCCGATCGTCTGCGGCCGGCGCCGCATCGATTGCACGGTCGGCGTTCCGCCGGGCTGCGTTGCACTCAGCGTGACCGTGACGGTCCCGGCGGTTCCTGTCGTCGGAAACGTGATGCTGCTGCTATAGCCGCCCAGAACCGGGCCTAATGACCCGCTCCCCGGCGAGGGCCCGACCGGGATCATCACCGTTGCCGATGCCGGAAGCGTCGAGCCGGTCGGCGTCGGTGACGGCGTCGGGGTCGCCGACGACGTCCCCTTGGGAACGGTGCTTCCGGAGCCGCCCGAGGTGCTGCACTGGGCCAGCCCGACGCTGAGCGCGGCCAGCGCGAAAAGCCCGAGGAGGGAACTTTTCAGCGGGGAGACGCGCAGAAGGTGTTGCCGCAAATCGCCGGCGGGCATCATCGCCTCAGTTCGGCCTCGAGGGTGGTGCGGCTCGAAGTGCCGACCGTACACACCTGGCGAGCACCCGCCTTGCTTTGCGCCGCGGAACACCCCGATTCCTCGGCCGCGATGGTACGCTACTTCAGCTGCGTCAGCACGTACGCAGCGATGTCGTGCAGGTCTAGAGGCGACATCTTCCAGTGCGGCATCACCGGGTTCAGCGCCTGACCTTGATTGTCGACGCCGGTCGAGATCGCGCGTTCGAGAAGCGGCAACGTGTACGGGGTTTTCTGTGCGGTCACGAGCGCGGCGTGGCGCAAGTCCGCGCTGACCGCTCCGCCGGGAAGGTGCTTGCCGCCCGAACCGTCCGCATTGTGGCACGCGGCGCAAGTGGGAAACATCGGCGGCTGCTGCGCCGTGATCTGCCGCCCGGAGAGGTCCTTGCCGGTCAGGAAAATGCTGCGCCCGTTGGCGATCGACGTTGTCGCGCCCGAACTCGCGCTGGCCGCGGCGGCTGGAGTCGCAGCAGCCGTCGTGCTTTCACTGCCTTGCGATCCGCCGCATGCCGAGAGGGCTACGAGGGCTATAACGACCGCGGCGCGCACGGCGATTCCATCAACGCTCATCCTGCTCTCTCTCCTCGACTAGCCGGCACGGTGCCTTCGGCGGCCCCTCCCCTTTCCCCAGAAATCGGCCAGCGTGCACCCTCCCGGCCGGTATGACGTTTTCTGGTGAAGGTCATGAACTATATCGACGTGATCGACGCCGTACCATTCGCGCTTCAAAGCCCGAGCAGAGACGAGCGCGGTTCGGTCTGCGTCCGGCTCTTGCTGGACTACGAAAGCCGGCGCTGGGAGTTGCGGTTCGACGGACCCGACGGCGAGAGCGCGGTCGCGGTCTCCGAATGCCGAACGCGCGTGCGGCTCGACCGGGACGGCAGCTTCGAAGTGCTCGAAAAACACGTCCCGATCCGCAAGTTCGGCTGGCCGCGCCGCTGACGAACCGGGACGTCCGCGGTGCCTGACGAAGGTTACGATGTCGCGCTCGTGGTGAAGAGAGCTGGTCGAACATGGGCGAGCACTATCGGCGGCCCGAACTCGGCGATTGGCGAATCGCGATCGCCTTCGTGGCGGCGTCCCTGCTGTCCGGATACCTGGCCGCCGCGGCAATCGACTCCGCACAGTTGACGCCCGTGATCGCGGTCGTGCCCGTTGCGCTCATCGCGGCTTCATTCGGATGGCTCCGGCGGCACGACGATATTCTGCAAGTGGTGCTGCCTTCGATTGTCGTCGCGTACGCGGGATACGTTGGAATCGCGGCCGCTCGCGTACCGCACATGGTCATTACGCCGATGGGGTATTTGAGCTTTCTCACCCCGACCGTCGTCGATCCGCTCCAGCAACGTTGGCCGATGATTCTCATGGCGGGGCTGCCGGTCGCCCTGATCATTGCCGTTGCGATCGCGCTGCCCGCCTCGAAAATACCGCGGCGGCGAACGGTCTCCCACGCCGATGACGCACTCTGGACCTTCATCGCCGACCGAAACGCGCGCGATTCGGCGGACTCGTCCCTGCGAGGCCCGACCCCGCAAGCCTGATCTCGAGGCGCGAGCGCCGAGAAGTGGCGCGGCACCCGGCTCGCGAATGGCGCGCCGATGACTGCCGAGTGGGTCACTGCTATTGCCGCGGTCGGCACCTTCGTTGTCATTCTCGGGTCCGCGGTCGCGGCGCTCGTGCAATTGCAGCACATGCGCGGCAGCAATCAAATCGTCGCGCTGACCGAGTGCCGCGAGACGCTCGAGTCGCCCGAGTTCCGCGATGCCCAGCGCTTCGTGTCGTACGAGCTCCCCAAGCGGCTCAAAGACCCGGTCGAGGCCCGCAAGGTCGCCGCGATTCCTTTCGTCGATGAGTATCAGGCCATTGCAACGGTTGCCAACTTCTTCGAGAGCATGGGACTGTTCGTGAAGAGCGGCATTATCGACAAAGATATTGCCTGCGACTTCTGGGCTTTCGTCATCCTGCGCAACTGGAACGCGCTGGCGCCGGTGGTCGAATACGTGCGCAGCGAGAGCGGGCCGGCGCTCTGGGAGAACTTCGAGTACATGGCCGTTCTCGTGAGTCGGTACATCGCGAAGCATCCCAACTCGTACCCGTCCGGGTGGCCGCACATGCCTGCGGACCCTTCCCTGATCGATTTCTTGAAGAAATCCGGATGAGCCGATGAACGCGGAGTGGGTAAGCGCCGCAGCAACGGTCGGAACGTTTCTGGTGGTGCTGGCGTCGGCGGTCGGCGTTTTCGTGCAGCTGCGGCATACGCGCGGCAGCAACCAGATCACTGCTCTCACGGAGTGCCGCGAGACGCTCGAGTCGGAGGAGTTCGGCAAGGCGCTGCGCTTCGTCGGGTACGAACTCCCACAACTCTTGCGAGACCCGACCCAGTGGCCCAAAATCGCCGCAACCCCGCTGGCCGGCGAGTACCTGGCGATCGATATCGTCGGCAATTTTTTCGAAAGCATGGGGAACTTCGTAAAAAACGGCATCATCGATCGGCAGATCGTCTGCGACGTCTGGTCGGCAATCATTCTCCGCAGTTGGCGTTCGCTGGCGCCGGTGATCGCCTACTACCGTAGCGAAGCGGGCGACGAGTTATGGGAGAATTTCGAGTACTTGGCCGTCCTGGCGCAACGCTATACGGCGGCTCACCCGAGTTCGTATCCTCGCGGCTGGCCACGCATGGTGAAGGAGACCTCGTTCCTTGACGCCATGAAGGGTTCCGGATGATCGAATGACGGCGGAGTGGATCAGTGCCGTTGCCACCGCGGGGACGTTCGTGGTGATTCTCGCGTCCGCGATCGCGGCGCTCGTGCAGTTGCGGCACATGCGTGGCAGCAATCAGATCGTCGCCCTGACGGAATGCCGCGAGACGATGGAGTCGGCCGAGTTCGGCGACGCGCTCGCGTTCGTCTCGTACGAGCTACCGAAGCGCCTCAGCGACCCCGCCGAAGTCGGGCGCCTGTTGGCGATCCCATTCGTCGACGAGTATCGCGCCATCGGAACGGTCGGAAATTTCTTCGAGAGCATGGGCGTGTTCGTGAAGAACGGCATCATCGACAAGGACATCGCCTGCGACGTCTGGTCGGGTGTCGTGCTGCGAAACTGGGAAGCGCTCGCGCCGATCGTCGAATTCCTGCGCGGGCGAACGAGCGAGGCTCTGTGGGAGAATTTTGAATACCTGGCCGTGCTGGCATCGCAATTTCTCGTCGAGCACCCGAGTTCGTACCCGCTCGGCTTTCCGCGCATGCCGAAGGATCGCACCCTCGTGGAGAGCCGAGCCGAATCCTCGACGCCTTAGTCTTCGAGGATCGCTTCGGCGTCGAGACGGATCTCGATGGTGGGACTCACGACCACGCCGCCTTCGCCGGCCTTGTCGTTCCAGCTCACGCCGAAATCGTACCGGTTGATGCGGGTGCGCGCCGCAAAACCGGCTCGCATTTTGGGGCCCTTGTCGACGCCGTCCTCCCACCACGGCGTCGGCCACTGGCCCAAATAGGTAACTTCAAGCGGCACCGAGCGGGTGACCCCACGGATCGTAAGATCGCCCGTGACAACGAAATCGTTGACGCCGGTCTGCCGAACGCCGGTGCTCTTGAAGCTGATCTTCGGATGGTTCGCAACGTCGAGGAAGTCCGCGCTGCGCAAATGGTCGTCGCGCTGCTGGACGCCGGTCCACAGCGTCGCAGCATCGATTTCCGTCTCGAACGACATGTTCGTTGGATCGTCCGGGTCGAAGTTCATCGTCCCAGCAACATTCTTGAACAAGCCACGGACCCACGTCACCATCATGTGGCGGGCCCGAAACTCTGCCTCGGTATGACCCGGCTCGAAGAACCAGCGCATGGAACTCCCTCCTCTCGCGTGCTTCTGGGCGTTACGCTTCCTTGCGGTGATGGAGAATGAACTGGTTCCCCTCGGGATCTTCTCCGAACGCCATATGACATGCCGGCGTATCGGTGATGTTGCCGTCGTCGTGGAATTTGACGCCGCGGCCCTTCGCCGCGTCGACCGCCTGCGGTACGTCGTCGACAGCGAACATCACGCTGCCGCTGCTCCCGCCGCCCATGCCTTCCGTTTCTGATCCGTAGAGACCGAAGCTGTTGCCGTCCCCGAGGGTCCACTCGGCGAGCCGGCCCGGCCACGTCATCGCGGGCGCGGATCCCAACAGGTCGGTATAAAACGTGGTCATTTTGTCGACGTCGGCTACCGTGTAATAGACCGCATCGATGCCGCTTACTTTCATTGTTTGTGCTCCATCGCTCGTCGTTCGCCCGACTCCCGCTCGCTGATTCCCGGGATGGCGCCCTGCACGTTACGGGTGAAAGCGAAACGGGTCCTCGTTGCCGAGAACCCGTTTCGGTGCCTCACCCAGGGCGACGTGTTACTTCTTTTTGCCGGCCTTCTTGGCCGCGCCGCGCTTCGGCCCGCCGACGGCGTCCTTCAGGCCTTTTCCGGCCGCGAACGCAGGCACACGGCGTGCCGCGATTTTGATCGATGCTCCCGTTTGGGGATTGCGCCCCGTGCGCGCTTTGCGCTCGCGGACGACGAAGCTCCCGAAGGGGATAAGCTGCACTTTGTCGCCGGCCTTCAAGGCGGCGGTGACCTCATCTAAAATGAGGTCGAGAATTTCGCCGGCCTGGCGTTTGGAGAGTTCGTGTTCGCTGGCCAGCGTTTCGACGATATCGGCTTTGGTCACTCTTTGATTGTCCTCTGTTGGAACGTCGTGCGAAACGGCCTCGAAAAATCCCGCGCGGTGCCGCTCGTTCGTGTCTGGGGGGATACGCTCGCACGCCGCTTGCTCCTCCCGCTCAACAGGGAAAAAACCGCGCCGCAACGGGAAAAAGCCGGGAACGGTTATCGGAAGGTATGGATCGGATCGTCACCGCCACCGGCGAACACGGCACCGTCTCGCTGGTCGCCGGCATCACCACGACGCTCGTCGCCGAAGCGCGCGAACGCCACGACCTCGCCCCGACCGCGAGCGCAGCAGTGGGCCGCCTGCTCACCGCCGCGGCGCTGCTGGGAACGTCGCTGCGTGGGCGGGAGCGGCTCACGCTGCGCGTGGTCGGCGACGGACCGATCGGCGCCGTCACCGCCGATGCGTGGAGTGCCGGCGAGGGAATCGTCGGCGCGCGCGGCTACGCGCGGAACGCGAAAGCCGACCTTCCTTTGAATGCGCAAGGAAAGTTCGACATCGCGCGCGTCGTGGGTCGCGGCAGTCTCCAAGTCACCAAGACCTACGAGGTGGGCCAACCGTACAGTGGGGTCGTTCCGCTGGCTTCGGGCGAGATCGGCGACGATGTCGCGGCGTATCTGGCGAACTCCGAACAAATTCCCAGCGTCGTCGCGCTGGGCGTCCTGGCGGATCCCGGCGGGATTCGCGTCGCCGGAGGCGTGGTCGCGCAGGTCATGCCCGGCGCGAACGAGGCAACGATCGCCGCGCTCGAGACCGCCGCGGCGGTCATGTCGCCCGTTACCACGCAAATCAGTGCCGGCGCCGACCCCGAGGGTCTGCTGCGCGCCGTTTCCGGCGCGCTGGACCTCAAGCTGCTCGACGCGTACGACGTCGTCTTCGACTGCTTGTGCACGCGGGACAAGGTCGAGACGGCCCTGCTGGGCTTAGGCAAGGACGAATTGGCGAAGATTGCGCGCGAGCAGCCCGAGACCGAAGCCCGCTGCGAGTTCTGCGCCAAGCGCTACGTGCTCACCGCCGACGAAGTGACAGCCCTTTCGTCGCGGCTGGGCTAGTCGGCGGCCTTCTCCGGCCCGGAGGTCTTGGCGCCGCCGATCCGCGGCCGGAATTCCTCGACGATCCTTCCGTGGCCCAAATTGGTGTACCACCAACCGCACTCGCAGCGCACGGCTCGGCCGTGGTCGACCGGGTACGGATAGACGCGGTCGCAGCGCGGACAGGTGAAGGTCGGGCCTTGAATCTCCGCCGAGGAGGTGTAGGTGCGGGCTGCCATGATGCGCTGATGCTTCCTTTAAGGAATGATGCGGACGAACTTCCGCGAGCCAACTTGCAGAACCCCCGGGCCGGCGGCCGGCCAGCGCGCGGCAGCATCGGTGACGACGGTGCCGTCGACGCGGACGCCCCCTTCGGCGATCAGCCGAAGTGCGGCCCGCTTGGAGTCGGCAAATTTTGCCGCCACCAGCAGATCGGCGATCCGCTCGCGCCCGTCGAGCCGCAGCTCCGGCATCTCGGCGGGAATTTCGCCGCGCTGAATCGTCCGCTCGAACCAGTCGCGGGCGGCGCGCGCCGCTTCGCGTCCATGATAGAGCGCGACCAGATCCTCCGCGATGTGCTTTTTCTCGTCCATCGGCGAGGCCGTGCCTGACGCCAGCGACGCGTCGAGGCGCTCGACTTCCGCTGCCGGCCAGGCTGCGGCCAAGCGCGCGTAACGCGGCAGCAGCCCGTCCGGGATGCGCATCGTCTTGCCGAACATGTCGTTGGGGGCGTCGGTGAGCCCGATGTGATTGCCCAGCGACTTCGACATCTTCTTCTCGCCGTCGATGCCCTCGAGCAGCGGAACGGTCAGGCAGATCTCCGGCAGCTGCCCGGCCCCGATCTGGTACGGCCGGCTGATCAGCAGATTGAAAAGCTGATCCGATCCACCGACTTCGACGTCGATATTCATCGCCACCGAATCGTACGCCACCGCGACCGGGTACACGAACTCGTGCAGCGCGATCGGCGTCCCGCTCTCGTAGCGCTGACGGAAGTCGTTGCGTTCGAGCATCTGCGCGACGGTCATCTGGGCGAGCAGCCGGTGAATGTCCGCGAAGGTGAGTTTGGAGAGCCACTCGCTGTTGTAGCGCAGCCGGACCCGGCTCATGTCGAGCACTTTGCCGGCCTGTGCGGCATAGGTGCGCATGTTGGTTTCGATCTGTTCGTCGCTCAGCGGCGGCCGCAGCACGTTGCGGCCGCTGGGGTCGCCGATGCGTGCGGTGAAATCGCCGATCAACAGGGTGACGTCATGGCCATCCTCGACGAAGCGCTGCAGCAGCCGCAGGACGACGGCGTGCCCGATGTGGAGATCGGGTGAGGTCGGATCCAGGCCGAGGTAGACGCGCAGCGGCCGCCCCGCTTCGAGACGCTCGGTCAGTTCGCCGAGGGTCTCGACGTCTTGGCAGCCGTCGGTGAGGATCTGCGCACGTTCGCGCGCGGAGCGAGCGGTCATGAAGTCGGCGACCGGAGTTCAAACACGGTTACGCCGCCGCCTCCCTCGTCCGCGTTTCCGTAGCGCACGTTCTGCACCAGCGGATGCGCCTTGAGGTACTCCTGCAAACCGCGGCCCAACAGGCCGGTGCCCTTGCCGTGTATGAGCCGCAACGGCGAATGCCCGAGCATCATCGCTTCATCGATCCAGCGGTCGACGACCGGCTCGGCTTCGACGAAGCGCTTTCCGCGCACGTCGATCTCCGTTTGCGCCGTCGAGGCCGCCTCGAGCGTCGGGGCTCCGGCGGCCGACGGCTTTTCGCGCGCCGGCGTTGCGCCGCCGCGGCGCCGCACATCGCTCTTCGGCACCGTCATGCGCATGGCGCCGATCTGCACCAGCGCGCTTTCGCCGAGATCCTCGAGCACTGTGCCGTCCTGTTCCCACGATGTGACGTGGACGCGGTCCCCCACGGCGATCGGCTGCGGCGTTTCGCCCTCGCGCAGGCGCTGCGGCCGCGCCTCCAACCCCAGTTCGCGGTGCATGTCGTCCAGCGTCCGGGCCAGCAGATCGGCTTGACCCTGGGTGACTTTCGGCGGACGCGCACCCCGCTCGCCGCCCTCCGCGGCGCGCCGTTCGAGCTCGGCGGTAAACCGGCGGAGGGCCTCGGCGAACCGCGCATCGGCCGACTTCGCGAGTTCGCGCCGCTCTCGTTCGAGCGACTCGCCGCGCCGGCGCGCGTTGTCCTCGAGCGTGAGCAAGTGAACGCGCTCGCGTTCGAGCGCTTCGCGCTCGCGCCCGGCGCGAATGCGCTCCTCGGTCGCCTCGGCGAGCGCGCGATCGTAATCGCGCTCTTGCGAGCCGAGCAGCGTCTCGGCGCGCGCGACGACGGCGGGATCGATGTGCATGCGCCGCGCGAGCGCGAAAGCCAGCGACTGGCCCGGCGCGCCGACGTCGAGCTGATACGTCGGCTCGTACGTATCCGGGTCGAAGCGCACGCTCGCGTTCACGACGTGCGGGTGGTCGGCGCCGAACAGCTTCAGTTCGGTCGCGTGTGTGGTCGCGACGACGCGCGCTCCGCTCTCCAGAAAGCGTTCCAGCATCGCGACCGCCAGCGCGGCGCCCGCATTGGGTTCGGTTCCGCTGCCAATTTCGTCGATGAGGATCAGCGTCCGCTCGTCGGCGACCGCCAAGATCTCCGCCAAACGGCGCAGGTGGGCCGAAAACGTCGAGGCGTTCTGCGCGATCGACTGTTCGTCGCCGATATCGGTGCAGACGCGAGCGAAATGCCCGAGCGTGGCCGCGGCCGCCGGAACGTGCAGGCCGCAGCCGGCCATCGCGACCGCGAGTCCCACCAGCTTCAGCGTGACGGTCTTGCCGCCCATGTTCGGTCCCGACACGATCAGCATCCGCGTCTCGCCGTCGAGCCGGATCGACTGCGGCACTGCGCGCTCATCGAGCAACGGGTGACGGGCGTCGGTCAGCGCGACGACGGCCTCGTCGACCAGTTCCGGGGCCACCGCATCCATCCGGTCGGCGACCCGGGCGCGGGCTGCGGCGAGATCGAGTTCGACGTAGACGGCGATGTTGGCGGCGACCTGCGGTGCTTCGCGCTCCACCAAGCTCGACAGCTCGCCCAGAATGCGCGCGATCTCGGTCTGTTCCTGGACCTGCAGCGCGCGCAGCCGATTGTTCGCTTCCAGCGTTTCCAGCGGCTCGATGAAGAGCGTCTGGCCGCTCGAACTCGTGTCGTGAACGATGCCCGGTATCTCGCCTTGGAATTCGGCCTTCACGGGCACGACGTAGCGGCCGTCGCGGACGGTGACGATCGCATCCTGGATCGCGCGCGCGTAGCGCGCCGAACGCACGATCGCGGCCGCGCGATCGCGCGCGTCGTCCTGCGCCTGCGCCATCCCGCGCCGAATCCGGGCCAGGGCCGGCGAGGCGCGGTCGAGGACGTTCCCGCGCTCGTCGATCGCGTCCGTGATGCGCGTGGCGACGTGCGGCAAGGCGCGAAACGGCGCGCTCGTCGCGCGCAGCAGCGGCGCACCCTCGGCTTCCCGGACAGCGCGCACCGCCGCCGCCGCCGCCGCGAGCGCATCCCCGATCGCGCGCAGCTCACGCGCGGGCAAAGCGACGCCGCGCGCGGCGTTCGCGACGGCGTCGTCGACGTCGTCGATCCGCTCGAGAGAAAAGCCGTTTTCGCGCGCCAGAATGCGCATCTCGCTGGTCTCGCCGACCAGCCGGCGCACGACCGCGAAGTCCGACGCCGGCTCGCACGCCAGCGCGCGCGCCTGGGAGCGCGGTGCATGGGTTTGCCCCGCGTATCGTTCGCGGATCTGCGAAAAGTCGAGAACTTCGAGCGAGCGCTCGTCCAGGAATGGCTGTTGGCTCAAGACGTCCGCGGATTCGCGGTCGCGGGCGTTGATTCACCACTTCCACTGGAGGACGAACGGCTGCGAGCCGCCGCTCGTCCCCCAGCGGTTGCGTTGCGACCTTTACGGCAGGCAGATCAGGTTGAAATTGACCTGGAAGACGGCGGAGTCGCCGAGGGTGTCCCGCACCGTGACCGTCGTTGAGGGCGGCGGCGAGGGGGCGGGCGGGATGGGCGTGGTCACCGTGAAGAGACCGCTGCTCGAGCCCGGCGAAACCGAGACCGATCCTGGGCTCTGACTCGTGGCCGTGAACTGCCCGCTGTATCCCGTTTCGCTGGCGGTGAACGTCGTTGAGTAATCCGCCGCTGGACACGGGAACTGCGGGTTCGGGAACGAGACGCTGGTCGGACTGAGCACGATAGCAGCCCCCGTCGCCGTCGCCGTCGGCGTCGGCGTCGGCGTGGGCGTGGGTGTGGGTGTGGGCGTCGCGGTCGGCGTTGCGGTCGGTGTTGCCGTGGGCGTCGCGGTCGGCGTTGCGGTCGCGGTCGCGGTGGACGTTGCGGTAGCGGTCGCGGTCGCGGTGGGCGTCGCCGTTGCCGTGGCGCTCCCACTCGGCGACGGGGTCGATGTGGGCGTCGACGTACCGGCGGGAGTCGCCGTCGAACGCGGAATGGTGCTGCCGGTCCCGCCGCTTCCCGAGCAGGCGGCCACGATGGAAGCGCAGAGCAAGCCGGCGAGCATGCTTGCCGGCAAGAGACGGGGATTACGCACGGACACTCCTTAGAACCGGCGGCGAGGGTGAGGCACACCGTACCGTACCAGTCGGGGACCGGTCCGCAGTATCAGGGAAAACCCTGCTCCGCGACGGACGAGTGATTCCGGCCTGAAGCTATCAGACGAAACTGCGCAGCGACATGGGGGGCAACCCTACTTCTGCTCGAGTTTCTCCCGGAGAAGTTCTTGCGTGAGGGCAGGGTTGGCTTTGCCGCGCGAGGCTTTCATCACCGCACCGGTGAGGAAACCCAGCACGTTGGTCTTGCCGGCGCGGTAGTCGGCCACGACCTTCGGATTCGCGTCGAGCACCTCCGCGACGAGCGCGGCTACGGCGGCGCGATCGCTGACCTGGGCCAAGCCTTCCCGCTCGACGATCGCCTTGGCCGAGCCGCCCTCGATCCAGAGGACCTCGAGCACCTTCTTCGCGGCGGACGAGTTGATCGCGTTGTTTTGTGTCAGTTCGACCAGCTCGGCGAGCGCTTCGGGCGTGACCTTGCCGCCGGAGATCGCAATTCCGGTTTCGTTGGCCAGCCGCGAAAGATCGCCTAACACGAAATGCATCGCCGCCAGCGGCTGTCCGGATGCGGCAGCGACGCGGTCGAACCACTGCGAGAGCGCCGCATCGTCGACCAGCTGCGTCGCCTGCTTCGACGCGATTCCGAAGCCGTCGACGTACCGGATGTAGCGCTCGTACGGCGTCTCGATCAGCGTTGCGCGCACCGCGTCCGCCGCTGCCGGCGGGCTGTCGAGCGGCACCAGGTCCGGGTCCGGAAAGTACCGGTAGTCGTGCGCTTCTTCTTTCGAACGCTGGCTGTGGGTCACGCCCGCGGCCTCGTCCCAGCCGCGCGTTTCCTGAATCACGCGTCCGCCGCCCTCGAGCACCGCGATCTGGCGCGCGATCTCGCTCTCGATAGCCCGCCGCGCGCTGCGAAACGAGTTCATGTTCTTGATCTCGGCTTTGGTACCGTACTCGGCCGCGCCGCGCAGGCGGACCGACACGTTGGCATCGCAGCGCAGCGAGCCTTCCTCCATCTTGACGTCGCTGACGCCGAGTTCGCGGAACGTCCGTGCCAGCGACTCGAGGAATGCGACCGCCTCCTCGGCGCTGCGCAGATCGGGTTCACCAACGCACTCCATCAAAGGAACGCCGGCCCGGTTGAAATCGACCAGCGACGAGGTCGCGCCGGCCAGCCGGCCGTCAGCGCTGGCGTGCGTCGATTTCCCGGTATCCTCCTCGAGATGGATGCGCGTGAGCCGGCACTCTCCGCGGGTCCCATCCTCGAGCCAGTAGCGCACGATGCCGCCGACCGTCAGCGGCATGTCATACTGCGAAATCTGATAGTTCTTGGGCATGTCGGGATAAAAATAGTTCTTGCGGTCGAACTTCGCGTGCTCGGGAATGGTGCTGCCGAAGGCGAGTCCGGCGCGCACGATCTGTTCGATCGCCTTGGCATTCGGCACCGGGAGTGCACCGGGCAGCGCGAGACACACCGGACAGACGTTCGTATTGGGCGGACTGCCGAAGGCGTTCGGGCAGCCGCAGAACATCTTGCTGACGGTCTTCAGTTCGACGTGGCACTCGATGCCGATCACGGCTTCGTAGCGCGCGCGTGTCTCCGCCGAGACTTCACCTGTACGTTCGTCGATCATCGAGCGCCCTCCGTGACGGGGCGCAGCTTGTCGGCGTGGCGCGTCGCCTGCTCGTAGGCATGCGCGTAGCCGAGCAGGGCGCGCTCGGTGAAGAGCGGGCTCGCGAGCTGCAGGCCCATCGGCATCGCGCGGGTGCCGTCCTCGGGGACGACCGCGCCGCAGGGCACCGAGAGCGACGGCAGGCCGGCCAGCGAGACGGGAATCGTGTAGTAGTCCATCAGGTACATCGCGACCGGATCGCTCTTGGCATTGAACCCGAAGGCGGGCGACGACGCTGCCGGCGACGCGATCACGTCGCAGAGCTCGAACGCGCGGGCGAAGTCTTCGGCGATCCGCGTGCGCGCTTTTTGCGCCTTGAGGTAATACGCATCGTAGTAGCCCGACGACAAGGCATAGGTGCCGATCAAGATCCGGCGCTTCACCTCGGGGCCGAAACCCGCCGCGCGCGTGCGTTCGTACATCTCGCCGACGTCCGCGCCGTCGACCCGCAGGCCGTACCGCACGCCGTCGAAGCGAGCGAGGTTCGACGAACACTCCGCCGGCGCGATGAGGTAGTAAGTCGCAAGGCCGTATTTCGCAGTCGGGAGCGAGACCTCGACCAGCTCCGCGCCCAGCGCGGCTAACTCGTCGTATGCGTTCCGGTAGCAGGTGTCGATCGACGTCCCGAGTCCGGCGGTATCGAACTCCTTAACGATGCCGACCCGCACGCCGCGCAAATCGCGCGGTAGGTTCGCCGCGGTCGGCTCGGCCGCTCGATCGATGCTGGTCGCATCGAGCGGATCCTTTCCGGCGATCGCGTCGTACGCCAATGCGGCGTCCTCGACGCTGCGCGCGAAGGGCCCGATCTGGTCGAGCGATGAGGCGAACGCGATCAGGCCGTAACGCGAGACGCGACCGTAGGTCGGTTTGAATCCGACCACGTTGCAGAAGGCCGCCGGTTCGCGAATCGATCCGCCGGTATCGCTGCCCAGCGATAGGGTGGCTGCGAACGCCCCGACCGAGGCGGCGCTGCCGGCCGACGAGCCGCCCGGGACCCGCTCGAGGTCGTACGGATTGCGCGTCTTCTTGAAGGCCGAGTTCTCGCCGGACGAACCCATCGCGAACTCGTCGAGGTTGGTCTTGCCGATCGGCAGCGCGCCGGCGTCGAGCAGCCGCTGCACCGCCGTCGCCGTGTACGGGGCGACGAAGTTCCCGAGGATCTTCGAGCCCGCGGTCGTTCGCGTGCCGTCCAGACACATGTTGTCTTTGATCGCCACCGGCACGCCGGCCAGCGGCAGCCGCTCTCCGGCCGCGATGCGCGCGTCCACCCGGCGTGCCTGCGCGCGCATCAGCTCGGGCGTTAGCTGCAGATACGCGTCGACCTGCGCATCGATACGCGCGACGTGCGGGATCACCGTTTCGGCGACGTCGGCAGCGCTCATCTCGCCACGGTTAACGGCCGTGGCGATCGCCACGGCCGAGTCATGAAGCGGGTCCACCTCAGATGTCCTCGGCCAGAATTCGCGGCACCCGGAAATAGCCGCCTTGCGTTTGCGGTGCGTTCGCGAGCGCCGCGTCGTGCGAGAGCAGCGTCTCCGGACGCAGCGCATCGGCACGCTCGACGTTGCGCGACGGCACCACCTGCGCCGTCGCGGCCACGTTTGCGGTGTCGAGTTCGGTCAGTTCATCGACGAACGACAGCAGGTTCGCTAGCTGCGGTGCGAACGTCGCGATTTCTGCGTCGGAGAGGGCCAGACGCGCCAGACGCGCGACGTGACGGATGTCGATCCGGTCGGAAGCCATGACCAGCATCGTTTCGCGCCGCAGCGCGCAAAGCCCTGACGGTGTGGTCGTGCCCGTCTACGAAGGAACCATCAGGCAGCGCGTACGACACCCCTCCAGGCGCCTTCAGTCACCCCGTCAGCGACGAGAAACGACGGTTGAACATGGCTCGTCTTTTGCACGCGGCGCGTGCTGCTGCGCTGCTCGCCGCGGGCCTGATCCCGGCGGCCTGCGGCGGCGGGGGAGGCAGTCCAGCGTCCGCGCCGCCGCTCCCGATGCCCACCGCGACCGCTGCGCCGCAAGGGAATAACGTCACGCCGCAGTTCCGGATCGTCGTCCCGGCTAAGCTGGCGGCGTCGCGCACGCGCCGCGCGCCGCAATTCGTGTCGACGGCGACGATGTCGATCACGATCACCATCACGAACGCGCCCGCAGGGTCGACCCCAACCTCGGTCACGACGGACATCAGCGGCGCGTCCTGCGCGAGCGGGTGCACGGTCAACGGGCCGCCGTCGCCGCCGGGCCGGCTGGACAACTACCTGCTGACGACGTTCGACCAGACCGGCGGGGTGGGCAATGCGCTCGACACCGCGACCGCGTCCATCACGCCGGTATTTGGTCAGACGACGACGGCGACCGTCACGATGCTCGGGATCCCATTCTCGATCGTCATCCTCGGCGTTCCGACGAACTTTCAAGCCGGGACGACGAACCAATCCACGCCGTTGAACGTGGTCGTCGCGGATCACTCCGGGGAAACGATTACCGGTACGTACGCGAATCCGGTGGTCATCAACCAGCCGGATTCGCCCACCTTGTTCGGCGTGGCGATCACCGGCACGAACACGGCCTGCGGAATCCTTCAGTGCGTCACGATGACCGGTTCCTCCGACGCGCTCACCTTCTTCTATGACGGCCGAGCCGAAAACCCGGTGACGCTCACCTCGAGCGCGACGGGCGTCAGCGGATCAAATGCCGGAACCGCGACCTTTACGCCCGTGCTCCAGCCGATCGTGTGGGCAGGGGGCCCGACCAGCGCCGCGCCCGGAAACCCCATCGGCATCGACCTCTACACCGCCGCTCCCGGCCCAGTCGGCTGGGACGGGTTCGAAAGCTACGCCGAGCACGGCTACACCGACGGGCCCTGGTATCAGACGCTCACCCAGACCGGTGCAGCCGCGTGCAGTACCTTCGCAACCGTCCAAATCATACCGAACGACGGCCTCACGATATTTCAGGCGGACGCGATTGCGTCGCCGGTCGCGGGATTATGCACGCTGACGGTCACGGACGGCCTCACGCAGCAGCACAACGCCTCGCCGACGTTCGTCGTGACGTACACGACGTGGTCCGCCGACACCAATGTCAAACGCCGGCGATAATCGTTCCGCCGGCATTGCGTAAAGGTTTCCTAACGAAAGTTTTGGGACCGGGGTAGGGGCCGTTTTCTTGCGCGCGGTAACGGCTCGTGCGGCCTGCGCTTTCAGCGCCGGAGCTTTTCTTGTAATGGGGGTCAGGTGGCGGGCGCAGCGGTAACGGGAACCCCCAAAATCCGGACCTCGTCCGGTCGAGCCGCATTGCTGAGCCTCGTCGCCGCGGTCGCGTTGTCCGGCTGCAGCACCAGCGGCGGCAGCGCGATCACCGTGCGACCGACCCCGACGCCGGGGCAATCCGGCAGTCCTACCCCGACCCCGACTCCGGGCGGATCCGGCAGCCCAACCGCGACCCCGAGCCCGGGATCATCCAGCACTCCCAGCCCGTCTCCGTCCCCCACGGGGTCCGGTACGGGAACGCCCTCGCCGACCCCAACGCCGGGCTCGAGCGTCACCCCGAGTCCGACGCCGACTCCGGGTACGACGGCGTCCCCGAGCCCCACGCCCAGTCCCACGCCGAGCCCGACTCCCAGCCCCACGCCGAGCCCGACCCCGAGCCCCACGCCGAGCCCGACCCCGAGCCCCACACCCAGCCCCACACCAACGCCGAGTCCCACTCCGACGCCGACTGCAACGCCCTCGCCGACGCCCTCGCCGACGCCGATGGCGCTGAACGCATCGCCGAACCCACTGAACATCAACGGGCTCGGGGCACCCAGCGCACTGACCGAGAGCGTGACGGAAACTGGGTATTCCGGCCTGTTCGGTGAGAGCGACACCTGCAGCGGAATCGCGACGGTCAGCACCGCCAACGCCCATGGTCCGTCGGCAACGTATACCGTTACCGGTGTCACGGCCGGCATGTGCAACATCACTTTTTCCGACGCCTCTTCGCAGCAGCAGATCGTTGCGGTGACGGTCACGGCGTCGGGCTTCATCATCAACAAAAAGAAATGATCGATCGCATGACGACGCGCCCTTCCGCCATCCGTTCTGCAGCCATCGCCGCAGCGGTGCTCGCGCTCTCGGCCTGCGGCGGCGGGGGCGGCGGCGCCGTCTCCGCGCCCGCGGCACCGACGTCGGCGCCGACAACGGCGCCGCAGGCCGGCTACGTCACGCCGCAGTTCACGATCGTCATCCCGGCCCAGACACCGGCGTCCGTCCGCGGCCGGCGCGCACCCCAGTTCATTTCGGGGGCCACCGCATCGATCACGATCACCATCACCAATCCGCCGGCCGGCCTGACGCCGACGTCGGTGACGACCAACATCAGTGCCGGCAGCTGCAACAGCGGATGTACCGTGAGCGGCCCTCCGTCGCCGCCCGGTCAGCTCGATAATTACACGCTGGTCACATACGACGGTTCGAACGGCACCGGTAACGCGCTCGATACCGGCACCGTCTCGCTCACGCCCGTCGCCGGTCAGGCGAATTCGGCATCGGTCACCCTGAAAGGCATTCCGGCGACGATCGTGATCAGCGGCGTGCCGAACAATTTCGCCGCCGGTACCGCGGGCCAAAGCGCCGCGCTCACGGTCGTCGTGACGGACGCCGACGGCCGACCGATCACCGGAACCTACGCGAGTCCGGTGACCATAAACGCGCCGGATCCAAACAGCCTCGGCGTCACGCTGACCGGAACGAACCCGGGCTGCGCGGGTCATTGCGCCACCCTCAATGGGTCGGCCGATAGCGTGTCGCTGCTTTACGGCGGCGTCGCCGAAAACCCGATCACCTTGACTTCCGCCGCGACGGGCGTCACCGGCGCCAACGCCGGCAGCGCCGTGTTCACGCCGGTGCTGCAGCCGATCGTGTGGTTCTCCGGACCGACCAGCGTGTCGGCCGGCAGCCCCAAAGGCGTCGACCTCTTCACCAACGACAACACCTCGCCGATCGGTTATACCGGAACCGAAGTCTACGCTGAAAACGGCTTCACGAACCCGCCCTACAGCATGGCCCTCTCCGTCACCGGCGCGGCAGGCTGCGCGACGTTCGCGACGGTCACGACCGGTGCCGACACGGCGAACGGTACGCCGTTCACCGCGACCTCGATCGCCTCGCCCGTCGCCGGCATATGTACCCTCACGGTCACCGATAACCTCACCGATCAGCCCAACGCGCTGCCGACCTTCGTGGTGACGTACACGACCTCGTCGCTCGGAGCCAACGGGAAACATCGCCGGTGATCGCCGCGCACGTGATGTCGATGAAGCTCAACAGCCGGATCCTCGCATCTTTCCTGGCGCTCGCCGCAAGCGCGTCGCTCGCTGCATGCGGTGGTGGCGGGCACAGCAACGCCGCACTACCGCCGTCGCAAACACCCACGAGCACGTACAACGGGCCGCTCGCCGACGCGACCTTCAAGATCACGATTCCGGTTCCGACGACGTCGAGCAGCACCGCGCGACGTCCCGCCTACGTTTCGTCGGCGACGTCGAAGATCGTGTTCACGCTGAACTCGACGACCAACCCCAACATCACACCCTCGCAGGTGACGGCGTTCAACACGAGCCAGCTCGGCACGAAGGCCATCACGCTCAACAGCGCTCAGTGTCCGGGAACCGGACCCTGGACCTGCACCATCCCGATCAAGCTCCCGCCGGGCAGCGACAGCCTGACGGTTTCCGCGCAGGACTCGTCGAGCAACATCCTCTCGCAGCAAGTGCAGACGCTGACGGTGGTGGCCGGTGCGGCCAATGCGTTCAGCATGACGCTCGACGCCAACGCCGCAACGATGACCATCACCACGACGGATGGGTTTTGTGCAGGTACGGTGACGGTAACGGGAAGCCAAACCCTGGGAACCGTCGCGACGACCCCGATCACGTTTACCGCGACGTACACCGACCCAGCCGGCAAGGCGATCGTCGCTCCCGGCTTGCCGCTTCTCACCGTCAACGGGCACACCGATGACAACGGCGGCGCGGGATACACGGACGGCACGACGCACCTCAACGTGAAAGTCACTCAAGCGACGCAATCGTTCACGCTGACGCAAACGGCAGGCACCGGAAATGCGGCCGTCGCCGTCTCCGCAACGCCGCCGGCGTCCGACAATCTGGTCTTCAACAAAACGCTGAGCTTCACGCTCTCGAGCGGGCCCGCGCTCCCGGCGAGTTTCGTGGCTGCGATCGAGCACACGGGCTCGACGACCGGCAAGATCGACTTCTTCACCGTGGCGCTAGGAGCCACCGACACGTTCAGCGCCTACTCCACGCCGACGCTCTCCGACCAGAGCAACGACGTGGATTTCCCGCAGGACCTGCTCTTCGACACCAACGGCGATCTGCTGATCGCCAACGGCGGCGCCGGAGGCGGTGACCTCGGGAACTTCGCGTGCGTCCCCGCCGGGGCAATTTCGACCGGTGCCAATTTCGCGACCGTGCTGACCACGAACGTCGACGATCCGGCGTTCATCGCACTCGGGTCCGACAGCAGCGTCGGCCTCGGGAACAACGTTGCGAACTCCACCTACGACTTCGAGGAGTTCGTCCTGAGCGGCACCTACGCGGCCGCCGCAACGACGCGCGACATCGCTCGCTCCGGCGCGGTCGCGGCGCAAGGCGTCGTCGCGCTTCCGGCCACCGCGGCGAATCCTTCGGGCAGCTATGCTGTGGCGATCACCGACGGAACGACCGCGAATTCCAAGGTCGTCATCAAACACCCCGACGGAACGACCGTAACGATCACGGATCCGCACATGTACGATCCCTTCATCGCGTACGATCCGGCCAACAGCCAGCTCGTCGTCGCGAACGACGGGCGCGGCGCGGGGAATTATCAGCTCTCGAACGTGCAGTTCTATTCGGTCGGCAGCACTCCGGCGAAGGTCAAGGAGATCGTGCTCGACGACGACGGAACCGGTAACTCAGCCGCCGCTCCGTACATCGTCTCGGCATCCTCAAGCGGGCTGATCGCCGTCGGGATCCTGAGCGACGACAACAACGCCGAGGTCGTGCTCTATAACGGCACCGCTTCGTCGCGGGCCGAGATCGCCGCGCCGATTCCGTACGACGCGACGACGACGAACGACTTCAGCTATAGCACCTTCGTCATCGGCAACAGCGGCAACACGGTCACCGTCGTGACGGGCCTGCGCTGGCTTACCGGAACCAAACTGATGGTATCTCTCGAGGCCCAGATCAGTAACGCGCCCATCAGCGGCTGGAACGGTCTGCATACCTACGACACGACCCAAACCCAGACCAACACCGGCTACGAGCCGGTGTACCAGAACCCGGAACAGCCGTCCGCCAAGCAGACGGGATTCCAGTTCTTGAGCAGCCTGCCTTCGGCCGTGGCGTACAAGCCGTAATCGGGAGAAAGAAAAGACGATGTCGAGTCCTTACATCGGCGAGATTCGAATGTTCGGGGGCAACTTCGCTCCAGCCGGCTGGTTCACGTGCGACGGGCAACTGCTCCAGATTTCCGAGTACTCCGCGCTGTTCCAGTTGATCGGCACGACCTACGGCGGTGACGGCCAGACGACGTTCGCCCTGCCGAAGCTTACGGGACGGGTTCCGGTGCACATGGGTACGGGCGCGGGCCTGTCAACGTATGTCATCGGAGCGCAAGGCGGCGTGCAGAATGTTACCCTGACGACGAATCAAATACCGAGCCACACGCATCCGATCGTCGCCGATAACAACAACGCGACGACGAACCAAACCTCGCCGGTGAACGACTTCTACGGCAACGCGAGCCCCGCCAAGATCTACTCGGCAAAGACCAGCGGACTGCACCCCATGATGACGCTGCCTGCGCAAGGCGGGAGCCAGCCGCATGACAACATGCAGCCGTACCAAGCGGTCACGTACATCATCTCGCTGTTCGGCGTCTTTCCGAGTCAAAACTGATGGCAAATCCATTCGTGGCCGAGATCCGCATCTTTCCCTTCTTCTTCGCCCCGACCGGCTGGGCGTTCTGCAACGGACAGCTCCTGCCGATCTCCCAGAACACCGCCCTCTTTTCGCTGCTCGGGACGAACTATGGTGGCGACGGGAGAAGCAATTTCGGGCTGCCGAACTTGCAAGGCTCCGTCGCGCTGCACACCGATGCGTTCGGGGGCGGCGGGCAATTTCCGATCGGCGCCGCCGGCGGAGAAACTTCCGTGACGCTGCTGACGTCGGAGATGCCGTCGCACACCCATACGGTTCAAGCTGATGCGACGGGGCTGAGTACGACGTTGTCGAGCCCGAGCAACGCGGTACCCGGCAACACGAATCCCAAGCTGATCTACTCGGATCAGACGGCAAGCGCCGCGATGAACCCGCAAATGGTCAGCATTGCCGGAAATTCGCAGCCGCACAACAACCTGCAGCCGTACCTCGTGCTGAACTATTGCATCGCCCTTCAAGGGGTTTTTCCGTCGCGCTCGTGAGCGCACGGAAAGTTTCACCAGGAGAAATCCCTGATGTCCACACCCTATCTGTCCGAGATCAAGATCGTGTCGTTCAACTTCGCTCCCAAGGGTTGGGCGCTCTGCAACGGCCAGCTGCTGCCGATCAACCAGAACCAAGCCCTGTTCTCGCTGATGGGAACGACGTACGGCGGCGACGGGCGCGTCAACTTTGCGCTCCCGAATCTCCAAAGCCGCATCGCGCTGCACATGGGCAGCAATTTCACCATAGGACAGGTGGGGGGCGAGGAGTCGCACACCCTCACCCAGCCGGAAATGCCGGCCCACACTCACCTCCCCTTCGGCGCGGTGTCGATAGCCGCAGACAAGGGGAGCGCGGTCAGCAGCGTGCCGGCGGTCTCGGCCCCGAATCAAGTCTATTCAGCCGGCGGCAGTGGAATGCTGGCGGTCGCGATGAGCCCGGCCATGGTGACGAACGCCGGGGGCAGCTTGGCACACGAGAACCGCATGCCCTACACGGTGCTGAATTTCATCATCGCGCTCCAAGGCATCTTTCCGAGCCAGAACTGAAGTGAGGATCACGTGAAGCGCGCTCCGTTCTTGGGGGCTGCAGCCTCCGTCCTGGTTGCCGGCTGCGGCGGTGGTCAAAGTCTCATGCGCACCATTCCCGGCGTGACGACGGGGTCGGGCGCGAAGGCGCCGCAGACCGCGTTCACCCTCGTCCCGGCCGTCGCCGATCCGATTCCGGCGAGCGTCCTCTCGATGCCCTTCATCGGCGAAGCGCGGCGCTTCGACGGTCCGACGGCCCCACCCGGCTGGTCGCTGGCGCAAGGCCAAACGATCCCCATCGCGCAGAATCCGCGTCTGTTCTCGATCCTCGGCACGATCGCCGGCGGCGACGGCAAGGTCAACTTCAAACTGCCCAGCCCGCGCGGCGGCATGATTATTGCGCTAGCCGGAATCTTCCCGGCCAGCCCTACCGTGCTCGCAGAATCGAAGCGACGTAACTCCGGCGGTAACGGAGCACTGCCGCCGGGCGCGCGTCCGTCGCTGGGACGCACCCTCACCGCGAAAGCGCAAGCCCTCGCCGACGCGCGCGCGGCCGCGCTGCGCGACGCGCAGCAGATGCAGGCCTCGGCGATTCGGGTCGCACCCAGCGGTACGCAGACCGTTTCGGGTGCGATGGAAGCGCGCACGGCACAAGCCGAGGACACTGCCCGCGGCGCGATGCTCGCGAGCTTGCACCCCGCCAACCAGTCACGCGTCGAAGGGCTGGTCAACGCGATCCTTGGGCGTCGCATCGATGTGAACGGTGCGACCAAGCAACTCGCGGCATCGCTCGACGGGGGCGAGGCGCGCGCGGTCCTCGGTGTCTTCGACGGCGTGCAGCGCGATCTGCGCAGCGGTTGGCCGGGGATGGACCATCCCGATCTTCAGCTCGAAGCGGCACGCTACGCAATGCAGATCGCGTTCACGCCGGCGCAGCTCCAACAGCTGCAGGCAATGTCCGGGAACGATTGACGCAGAACCCCGGCACGGTGGGGAAAGTCGTCAATTTCCATATTCCGGCCGAGGACGTCGAACGCGCCGCGACGTTCTACTGCGAGGTTTTCGGCTGGGAGTTCGCGCCGTTCGCAGGCTCACCGGTGCCGTACCTCGTGCACGACAACGCTGATACCGGCGCCGGCATTCCAGCCGCGATCACCCTGCGCACGGACGTGGTGAAGGCACCGACTCCGACCATGGAGGTCGAGAACATCGATCAAACGATGATCGACATCGCGCTGAAGGGCGGCCAGCAGGGTCGAGTCCAGAACATCCCCGGGGTCGGCCGGTTCGGCTACGCCATCGACTCCGAAGGGAACATCATCGGGCTGCTGCAGCCCATAACGCCCTAGATTTCGGCGCCGCGCTCCCGCACGACCTCGACGAGTGCGCGCATGAAACGCTCCATCCCGGGCACGACGGGCGTGACCCCGAGAATGCGAAAACCCAGCCGCTGCAGCAGCCGCGCGCTGCGTTCGTTGGCCGGGTCGTACTGCGCGCCGATGCTCGCCAGTCCCAGCGTGGCGAACGCGTACACCACGACGCTGCCGACCGCTTCGAAGGCGTAGCCCCGGCCCTCGAGTTCGCCGTCGACCGAGTAGCTCAACGATGCGCTCGCCGGGTGCGCGTTGAACGACGTCAGGCTCACGATCGCGGCGACGGCCGCTGAACCGCGCGCGAAGGCCAAGAAGCTGGTCGGCTTCTCGCGCAGCCCCTCGGAACGGCGTGCCGCCACCCAGGCGGTGTGAACCGCCGGCTCGTCGCCCGGAAGCAGGTCCCAGCGGCCGAACCGCTCAGCGTTGCGCGCATGGTATGCCCGCAGCGAATCGACGTCGCCCGCATTGGGTTCGCGCAGCACGAGGCGCGCCGTCTCGATCATCAGCGCACCGTTCCGCAGCAGCCCTGGCAGGCCCAGCGTACCAAGAACGCAATCTCGGTGCTTATGCGTAAGAACGTTCTGGCCATCGCGCTGGCAACCGTGCTGGCCGTATCGGCGGCCGCCCAGGCGGCACTCCTCCCGGCGCCGGTCGCGAAGCAAATCCTCGTCACCGACACCTACTTCGGCACGACGGTCGTCGACCCGTACCGCTGGATGGAAGCGAAGGGACCGGACCTGCTCGCGTACTTGAAGGCCCAGAACGACCGCACGCGCGCCGTCCTCGACTCGATCCCGGGACACGCGACGATCGAAGCGCGGCTCAAGCAGCTCCTCGACACCACGGTAGCTTCGTCCGGCGTCGTCGTGCATCACGGCACCTATTTCTACGAAAAGACGCCCTCCGGGGCGAACTCGGCCAAACTGTACGTGCGCAGCATCGGCGTCGAACGCGTCCTGGTCGATCCGGACGCGATGAGCGGCGCGCACCAGGCCATCTCGTATTTCGTGCCGTCGGACGACGGCACGCGCGTTGCGTTTGGCCTGGCTGCCGGCGGCTCCGAATCGGCCACGCTGCACGTCGTCGACGTCGCCACCGGCGCGATGCTGCCGGACACCGCGGATCGGGCCGACTTCGGCGTGACGGCCTGGAGTGACGACGGTACGGCATTCTACTATCTCAAGCGTCAGGAGATCCCGGCGGGCGGTTCTCCGTTGATGAAATATCTCAACGTGCGCACCTATCGCCATGTGATCGGTCAGCCGGGCAGCTCCGACACGGCAGTGTTCGGCGCCGGCATCAATCCCGGGGTCACGATTCCACCGACCTCGTTCGCCGCACTCACCCTCTCGCCGGAGTCGCCGTTTCTGGGCGGCGTCGTGATCAACGGTGTCGACCGCTTCATCACCGTCTACGCCGCTCCGAAAAACGCCCTGAACGGCGACCCCGCTTCGATCCCGTGGAGACTCGTCATCCGGCCCGAAGACAAGGTGACGAACGCCGGGTTCCACGGCAGCACCGTGTACGCGATGACTGCGAAGAACGCGCCGCGCTACAAGGTCGTCAAGTTCGATGTCGGGAGTTCGATCGCGCAGGCGACGGATGTGATTCCGGCCGGAACGCGCGTCATCGACAACGTCGCGACCGCCAGCGACGCGCTCTACGTGCAGTCGCGCCAAGACGGCCTCGGCCGCATGACGCGCGTCGCCTACGACGGCACGCAAACGGAGATCCCGCTGCCCGTGAACGGCACGATCTCCGGTTTGACGACCGAATACGACCGGCCGGGCTTCCTGCTGCAGCTGCAGTCGTGGACGACCTCGCCGCTCTGGTACGCGTACGATCCCGCAACGGGGATCCTCGCCGACACCAAGCTCGACGCACCCTCGCCGGTCGATTATTCCGGCGTCGTTGCCGAGGAAGTGAAAGTCACCGCGAGCGACGGCACCGCGATCCCGCTTTCGATCGTGCACCGCCGCGACATGCACCGGAACGGCGCGAATCCGACCCTCCTGTACGCCTACGGTTCGTACGGCATCTCGACCGATCCGGGCTTCTCCGCGTCGCGGCTCGCCTTTCTCGAACGCGGCGGCGTCCTCGCGTACGCCCACGTGCGCGGCGGCGGTGAGTACGGCGAAGAGTGGCATCTTGCCGGCAAGGACGCCAACAAGATGAATACGGTCACGGACTTCATCGCCTGCGCCAAGTGGCTCGAGGACCAGAACTACACCTCGCCGGCGAAGCTTGGCGCGCGCGGCGGCAGCGCCGGCGGCATCACGATGGGCGGCGCGATCGACCGCGCGCCGTCACTGTTTGCCGCGGTGCTCGACGAGATCCCGGTGTCGGATCAGCTGCGCATCGAGTTCACCCCCAACGGGCCGCCCAACATCCCGGAGTTCGGCACCGTGACGACGGCCCAAGGCTTCAAGAACCTCTATGCGACCAGTCCCGTGCAGCACGTCGTCAAAGGGACGAAGTATCCGGCTGTGATGCTGACGACCGGGATCAACGACCCGCGCGTCGACCCCTGGCAGGCGGCGAAGATGGCGGCGACGCTGCAGGCCGCGACGACCAGCAGCCGGCCGATCCTGCTGCGCGTCGACTACAGCGGCGGACACGGGCTGATCGGCGGCGACCGCAATCAAGCGGCGGACCTGACCGCCGACGAGTTCACGTTCCTCCTGTGGCAGTTCGGAGATCCGGCCTTTCAGCCGCGCTGATCGGGCGGCGGCCAGGCCGGCAGCAAGTCGTCCCATCGCGTCGGTTCGCGTTCGGGCAGCCGGACCGTGCGCGCGTCGTCGCGATGCAGGGTGACCAGCGTCTCGACGTGCCCCGTCTGCGGGAACATGTCGAACGGCTGCACCGTGCCCAGACGGTACCCGTGCGCGACTAGGAACGCTACGTCGCGCGCGAGCGTGGCCGGGTTGCACGAAAGGTACCACAGGTTCGGCACGCCGGCTTCTGCGATCGCGGCCAGCGTCGCCTCGTCGCTGCCTTTACGCGGCGGGTCGAGGAAGACGATCTCAGCCTCCGCCAGCGCGCGCTTGCCCCCGGCGTGCGCGACCGCGCCTTCGACGCGACCCTGCACGAACCGCACCCGGCCTTCAACCGCGTTGCGTGCGGCGTTCGCGCGCGCCTCGGCGACCGCAGCCGGATTCTCTTCGATCCCGACGACGCTCGCGCCGCGCATCGCGAAGAAGATCGCGAACGTCCCGGCCCCGCAATAGAGGTCGACGATCGCGCGACCCGCGCTCACGCCGGGGGCGAGGAACCGGAAGATGCGCCCGACCATCTCGCTGTTGACTTGGAAGAACGACGCCGGCGAGACGCGGTAGCGGACGCCTTCGATCGTCTCCTCCATCTCGTGCTGACCCCAGACGTAGGTCATCGCGCGACCGAGCACGGCGTTGGCCGTGCGCGGTTCGTACGAGTTCGAAACCCCGACCACGCCCGGAATACGCGCCGCGATCGCCGGCGCCGCGGCAGCGACCGCCGCCGAGCGCTGCGCGGTCGTCAGCGACACGACCGCTTCGCCCGACGCCACGCCGGCGCGTACGATCGCGTGCTTCACCTCGCGCAGCGCGGCGGCGGACTCGGGCGCACGCGCGGCGTCGTATAGGCCCGCGATGGCCGCGTCGAGCTGCGGCAGCACGACCGGACAGGTGTCGATGCGCACCAGCGCGTGCGAGCGGGCCTGATAGAACCCGAAGACGGTCTCGGGGCCGGACGGGTCGACGACCAGCGCCATCTTATTGCGGTAGGCACGGGGCTCGTTCATCCCGACCGGCACGCGCACGTCGACGTCGCCCAGGCCGCCGATACGCTGCAGGGCGCTGCGCACGATCTGCTGCTTCCACGCCAATTGCGCCGGATAGTCGAGGTGCTGCACCTGACAGCCGCCGCATTCGCCGAATACGGCGCAAAAGGGCTCGGCACGATGCGGCGAGCGCGTCTCGTACGTCACGATTTCGCCGACCGCGTACTTCGGCTTGACCTCGGTGATGCGCACCTCGGCGCGCTCGCCGGGCAACGGGCCCCATACGAACACCACGAAGCCGTCGAGACGCCCCACCGCCTGGCCGTTGGCGAGGAGATCGGTGAACCGCAGCCACGCCCGTGCACCCACGGCCGGCGCGGCCGCCGGCGCGTGGCTCGGCACTAGTCCGGCTTCTTCTCGTCCAGCGTCTTGATCAGGCGGTTCGCTTCGTCGATCAGTGCCTGGATGCGTTCGGTCGTTTCGTCGCCGGGCGGCTGGGCACGCATCGACGCGCGCAAAATGAAAAACGTCAGCGCGGCTGACGCTCCGGCGATGCCGAGCCACACCAGCGTGCGACCAACCGGCATGCCGGGTTTTCTGGTGGGAGCCTCGGGGACGGGCGGCGCTCCGGGAATCGTCGGCTGATCGGTCACCCTGCGCCTGTTCGGCACGCGTTCCCGGACGTCCTCAGGGGTTGCGAGCGCGTTCGAGCGCTTCGGCGACCTGCAGCGGTGCGAACGGCTTGGTCATGTAGCCGAACGCGCCGGCCGTGCAGGCGGCGTCGACGAGTGCGCGCTGCGACGAGAAGCCGCAGGCGATGATGCGGGCAGCGGGGTCATGTTCCAGCAGCGCACGAACCGCGCTCACGCCGTCCATGTCGGACAGCGTGACGTCCAGCGTCACCACTTCGGGACGCAGCGCGCGATACTGCGCGAGCGCATCGGCGCCGCCGGCTGCCTCGCCGGCCACCTCGAATCCCTTGCTGCGGAGGATCGCGCCCAGAAGCGCGCGCATCACGGCCGCATCGTCGACGACGAGCACGCGCATCCGTCATCGCTTCGGCGCGCGTCGGCCGCGTGACTCCCCGGCGGGAGCTCGGCGAGCAGCGTGACCCCGGCCGGTCCGGCGGCGACGAGCAGCGAACGGCCGGCGGCGCTGACGACGTGCAGCGTGATCTGCGGGGTGAGGTAGGTCGACCCCGCCAGTTCGATGAGACGGCCGCCGCGCGTACTCGGCCGGTGCCGGCGCAGAACGAGCGCGCAGATCGCGAAAGCGCACGCCAGCGCGCACGGCGCGACGACGGCCGCGGCCATCATCGCACCTGGGTCGCCCGGCACGTGCTCCAGTCGTCGCGTTCGCGCTCCTCGGCGGCCCGGCTCGCCCGCGCGGCGGCGGCGCGGTGCCGGTCGCGCAGCAGCTCGAGTGCGGCCCGAGCGCGCGATGCGCGCAGGAGCTCGTCGCGAGCTTCGCACGCGAGAGTGCCCAGTTCGCCGGCCTGCTGCCGTGCAGCGCGAGCCTGCCGCTCGAGCACGCCGGCGTAGCCTTGCCACGCCTGCACCCCCTCGTGCTCCGGATCCGCAAAGGCGCGCACACGTGCGGCGCCGACCAGGCGGTCCAGCTCCTCGCCCTGGCAACGCACGGCCTCCGCTTCCGCGTGGCACTGGACGTAACGCGCTTGGCAAACCACTTCATCGCGGCGGCGCGCATCCAGGAGCGGTTGAAAACGAAACGTGCGGCCCGGCATGGCGTGGCCGCAGTCTGCGCGGCGAAGGTTGCCGCGCAATGACGCCGTGGTTACGTCGCCAGAGCCGAGCGTTCGGGACCGACCGAGACCGCGCGCACCGGGACGCCGGTCAGCTCGGCCAGCCGCTCGACGAAGGCATGCGCGTTCGCTGGAAGGTCCGCGATGCGGCGCACGCCGCGCAGATCTTCGCTCCAGCCCGGATGCTCTTCGATCTCGACGCCGAGGTCGGGTTCGCCGATCCCCTCTACGCCGCACGGGGTGCCGTCGGCGCGACTATACCCGGTGACGATCCCGAGCCGTTCGAAACCGGACAACACGTCGAGCTTGGTGATCACCAGCGTATCGAGACCGTTGAGCTCGGCCGCATAGCGCGCCGCCACGGCGTCGTACCATCCGCAGCGCCGCGGACGCCCGGTCGTCACGCCGAACTCGCGTCCTTGCGCGCGCAGCCGTTCGCCGCGCTCGTCGTCGAGTTCGGACGGAAACGGGCCGCTGCCGACCCGCGTGCAGTACGCCTTGGCAACGCCGAGCACGCCGCCGATCGTGGTGGGGCCGACGCCGAGGCCGGTGCATGCGCCACCCGCGATCGTGACCGAGCTCGTGACGAAGGGATAGGTGCCGAAATTGACGTCGAGCATCGTCCCTTGCGCACCCTCGGCGAGAATCCGCTCGCCGCGTGCGATCGCGTCGTGCAGCCAGCGCACGCCCGGCACGACGTGCGGCACGATGCGCTGCGCGAGCGCCAGCGTCTCGCCGACCACATCCTCTTCGGTCGGCAGCCCGTCCGCGCCCGACAAGAGCGGCGCGCGCGCCAGCAGCGCGGCGCGAATCTTCGACGCCAGCAGCGCCGGTTTCGACAAGTCGCCGAAGGTGATGCCGAGCCGCGCTGCACGGTCGACGTAGGCCGGCCCGATGCCGCGCCCGGTCGTGCCGATCGCGCCGCTGCCGCGCTGCCTCTCGCTCAGACGGTCGAGCGCGGCGTGATACGGGAACACCACGTGGGCGCGATCCGAGATGCTGATTCTCGACACGTCGATCCCGAGTTTGGCGAGCATGTCGATCTCGTCGACCAAACCGCGCAGCGACGCGACGGTGCCGGCGCCGATGAACAGCTTCGTACCGTCGACGAGCACACCCGATGGGACGACGTGCAGCGCGAGCTTCGTCTCGCCGACCTCGATCGAATGCCCGGCATTGTCGCCGCCGCCGAAACGGGCGATGACCCCGTAGTTCCGCGCCAACAGGTCGACCACGCGGCCCTTCCCCTCGTCGCCCCACTGGATTCCCACCGCCACGTCGACCGGCCGGCGCGCATCGCGCGGCGCGGGCCAGTCGATCACCGGCGTTGCGTGCTCAGTCACCGCGGAAGTCGAGGTCGCTCGTGCTTCCGACCGGCAGCGGCGGGAAGCCCCCGAACGAGGTCATCACGAACTCGCTGAAGAGCGCGTTGGGCCAGCCGAAATCGGGCCGTGAGAACTTGGTCGGGTCGTCGGGATTGAACGCTTCGTGCAGCAGGTGGTCACCGGGATCCGAGGCCAGGATCTCGGTCAGCACGTCCTTGCGTTCCGTATCGGTCGATGCGGTGAAGCCTTGCATCAGCAGCGCCAGCGGCCACACCCAGCCTTCGTTGGTATGCGGTGAGCCGATCCCGCGCGCGACCTTCCCGATGTAGTAGGTCGGGTTATCGGAGGACAGCAGAAACTTGCGCGTGTTCTTGTAGATGAACGACGTGGTCTTCGTGTAGCCCAGATAGGGCGCGGAGAGCAGCGAAGGGATGTTCGCGTCGTCCATCAGCCGCGCGTTGCCGAGACCGTCGACTTCGTAGGCGTAGACATAGCCGTAGTTCGGCGTGAACACGACGCCGTAGGTCTGGATGCCGGTCTGCACTTCGTTGCGCAGGGCGCGGGCGCGCTGCGCCTTGATCAGGTTATGGTAGACGTCGCGCTCGATCTCTTGCAGTTCGCCGAGCACGACCACGGCCATCATCTCCGAGGGGATGAGGTAGTTGTACGTGCAGGCGTCGTCCGAGGGACGGAAGCCGGTCCAAATCATCCCGGTGTAGCCGACCGGATTCCCCTTGCCGCCGTTGGGCAGTTCCCGGTGCGTGTAGCTCGAGTTGCGCGGGTGATCTTGCTCGCGCTCCATCGTCTCGAGCGCCTTGTCAAACCCGGCGGCGAGCTCCGGCGTGAAGATCGACGTATCGCCGGTCTGCTTCCAATACATCCAGGCCAGCGAGATCGGATACGCGAGCGAGTCGAGTTCGAACTTCTGTTCCCACACCCGGTAATCGAGCGTGAAGGCGTTGGCGTAGGGATCGATCTGGAGATACTTGCCCATGCGCGCGAGCATGCCGCGCAGGATTGTCTGAACTTGCGGGTCCTTTTTCGCGAAAAAGAGATAGGGGCGTGCCTCGGCGCTGGCATCGCGCAGCCACTCCGCCGGGATGTCGCCGGTCTTCACGTACGCGGTGCCGTCTGAAGCGATCGTGATCTGCCGGGTCGTGTTCAGCAGCGCAGAGCGGTACAGCGACTGCAGCTCGGGGTCAGGGGTCGTGTAATCGGCGGCCGCGCGGGCGAGCGCGTCGACCTCGACGGCGGCCGCCGGTCGCGGCGCCGGCAACGCAATGAACGCGAGCGTGAAAACCAGCGCGCGAGCGATGAGGGATCGCATCGTTTCGCGCTCCTTACCATGCCGCGGCGGGGCTTTCCTAGAAGGAACTTGCGTCGCCGGCGAGTGGCTCCAGATCGACGCCCGCCCGTTCGCGCAGAACGCGATAGATCAGCGAAGCTGGGAATCCGAGCCGCTCGAGTCGCCGCGCCGCCGATTGGTACGAAAGGTCCGGTTTGGCTCTGCGGAGCCGGTCGTAGGCGAGCCCGATGCGCTCCTCTTCGGGTGCGGCCGCCGCACTCACCCGGCTGCGTGCCTCGTCGCGATCGATGCCGCGCTTGACCAGTTCCGCGACCAGCCGCGCATCGCCGACCGCGCCGCGCCGTCCTTCGACGTAGAGCAGCGCGAAGAGCCCATCGTCAAGCAGACCATCCTGTTTGCAGGATGCGACGGCCGCGTCGACCGCGGCGTCGTCGAATCCCTTGCGCTGCAGCTTGGTGGCGAGCTGGGCCGCGGTGAGGCGGCGCTGCGCCAATGCGCGCAGCGCCGTACCCCGTGCGGACGGCACTCCCGGCCGCTATTCGTCTTCGACGACGGCACCGACCGGTCGCGCCGAACCGTTGGTCGAACCGCTCGCCTTGAGCGCCTCGCGGATCTTCGTCGCGATCTCGTCGGCGACGTCGGTGTGCTCTTCGAGGAACGCCTTGGCATTCTCACGACCCTGACCGATCCGCTGTTCACCGTAGGTGTACCAGGAGCCGGATTTTCCGACCAGGTTGCGTTCGAGCGCGACGTCGATGATCGAACCCATCTTCGAGATACCCTTGCCGTAGGTGATGTCGAATTCGGCCTGCCGGAAGGGCGGCGCGACCTTGTTCTTCACGACTTTGACGCGGGTGCGCGAGCCGACCACGTCGGTGCCGACCTTGATCTGTTCCAGCTTGCGCACGTCGAGCCGAATCGAGGCGTAGAACTTCAGCGCGCGGCCGCCCGAGGTCGTTTCGGGGTTGCCGAACATCACGCCGATCTTCTCGCGCATCTGATTGATGAAGATCATCACGCACTTGGAGCGCGAGATTGCGGCAGTCAGTTTGCGCAGCGCCTGCGACATCAGCCGCGCCTGCAGGCCGACGTGCGTATCGCCCATGTCGCCTTCCAGTTCGGCCTTGGTGACCAGGGCGGCGACGGAGTCGACCACGACCACGTCGACCGCGTTGGAACGGACCAGCATCTCGGCGATTTCGAGCGCTTGTTCGCCGGCGTCGGGCTGCGAGACCAGCAGGTTGTCGAGGTCGATCCCGAGCCCTTGTGCGTAGGCGGGATCGAGCGCGTGCTCGACGTCGACGAAGGCCGCCGTCCCGCCGAGCTTCTGCGCTTCGGCGATCACGTGCAGCGCGAGCGTCGTCTTTCCGGATGACTCCGGACCGTAGATCTCGACGATGCGGCCGCGCGGCAGCCCGCCGACGCCGAGAGCGAGATCGAGTGCGATCGAGCCGGTGGAAATGACGTCGAACGCCATCTTGTCGGTGAACTCGCCCATCTTCATGATGGACCCCTTGCCGAACTGACGCTCGATCTGCGCCAGCGCGCTATTGAGGGCGGTCTGTTTGTCGTCTGCCATGATGCTCCGTGCGGATGTCGGTTGTCGGTTGTCGGTCCGACGATATCGCGCTGGTATGCCAGATGCGTGGCAGGGTGCGAACGACGGCCACCATCGTAATCCCACCCTGCTCCCGCGCCGGCTAGTGGCGCGTCGTTACTCCCGCTCTTCGAAGCGAGCGCTTATCGAACCTGTGTTCGACGACCCGGATATTTCGGTCTTGACTTAATTAAGGCGAGACAACATAATGCCGACACATGCTCGCCTTTGGAGCGCTCGCCGACCCCACCCGCCAGCGCATCGTCGAGATGCTGGCCGGACGCGAACTGCCTGCCGGCGAGATCGCCCGCCGCTTCGACATGACGCCGCCGGCGGTCTCACAGCATCTGCGGCTGCTGCGGGAGGCCGGCATGATCACCGTGCGGCGCGAGGCGCAGCGGCGCATCTACGCCCTCGATCCGGCCGGTCTGGCCGAACTCGACGCCTGGCTGAGCCGCTTCCGGCGCTCTTAGAGCCGGCTCGATGCGCTCGAAAACGAACTCGCCGCACTCGATCCTCCGCGAAGAAGCCCCTGATGAGGCACTCGCCCGGCGCGCCCTCTGATGCGTTTCGGCACCGTGCTCGACGCCGCCGTCTGCGAGGGTGCGAAGGCAGCGCGGTGGGAACTCTCCCTTTGCATGGCTGCCCCGCTCGCCTATCGCGTCATCTTGGAAGCTGATCCCGACGATGGCGGGTACGTCGTCCGGATTCCGGCGTTTCCTCACGCTCACACGCAGGGTGAAACGGTCGACGACGCGTTAGCGAACGCACGCGAGATCATCGAGCTCTCGATCGAGATCGCAACCGAACGCGGAGAAGAGCCCCCCGCTCCGGACGCCGATGTCCCCGTGCGCGTTGAGCGCGTGACCGTGAACGACCCGGCCGCCTAGCACCGTCGTCATCGGCTCTATCTTCTCAAGAGATGAGTACGAAGCTGCCGGTAATAAGCGGACGCGATCTGGTGCGCGCCCTAGGTCAGTCAGGGTGGCGCACCGTCCGCACACGTGGATCCCACGTACGCCTTGAACGCGCGGGGGCGCACGTTACGGTCCCGCTCCACGATCCCATCAAGCGCGGGACTTTGGCAGCTATCCTCGCCGACGTCGGCATCTCAGCCGACGACTTGCGCGATCTCCTTTGAGCGCAGCTATGCGGCTTGTGAGACTTCGAAGAGTGCGCGTGTGAACTGGGCGGGATCGAAGGGCGCGAGCGCGTCGAGGCCTTCACCCAAGCCGACGAATTTCACCGGCACGCCGAGCTGATCGACCATCCCCACCAGCACGCCGCCTTTGGCGGTGGAGTCGAGCTTGGTCACCACCAGTCCGGTGAGCCGGGTCGCGGCATTGAAGAGCTTGGCCTGCGAGAGCGCGTTCTGTCCGGTCGTGCCGTCGACGACCAGCAGCGTCTCGGCCGGCGGCTCGCCGGTCTCGCGCTCGATCACGCGCTGCATCTTCTTCAGTTCTTCCATCAGGTTGGTCTTGGTCTGCAGCCGTCCGGCCGTGTCGACCAGGACCACGTCGACTCCGCGCGCTTTCGCGGCGGTCATGCCGTCAAACACGACCGCCGACGGATCGGACCCTTCGGCGCCGCGCAGAAATTCGGCCCCGGCGCGCTGCGCCCAGATGGCAAGCTGTTCGGCGGCGGCGGCGCGGAAGGTGTCGGCAGCCACGACCAGCACGCGTTTGCGCTGCGCGACCAGCGCGTGCGCGAGCTTGCCGATCGTCGTCGTCTTGCCGCTGCCGTTCACTCCGACGATCAGGACCACCGCCGGCTTCGTCTCGAGGCGCAGACCCATCTCGGGCAGCGTCAGGAAATTCTGGACGTCGCGCCGGAAGCGCGCGATCACTTGGTCGCTGGTCGCATAGCGATCCTGGTGCGCAACGGCTTTGAGCGCCTCGACGATCTTCACCGTCGTCGGCACGCCGAAGTCCGCCGCCACGAGAATCTCCTCGAGGTCGTCCCATAGCGCGGCGTCGATCGGCCGGCGCGCCAGCGCCATCGTCTCGAGCTCTCCGCCGAAGGCCTCGCGCGTGCGCGTCAGGGCCGTGCGCAGTTTTCCCAGCCAGCTCACGTCAGGCTTGATTCCGCGCTCCGGCGGCGTCCCATTTCTTTCGCACAACGGCCGGTTGCTTGACTTCTAGTGCGTGTCGGGCGCACGTGCCTGAACGACGCGTACGACCGCGACGCCGATCGCAGTGCGCTGCGCCTCCCCCGCCAAGGTAAAGGGTGTCTTGGATGGTGCGAAGATTAGGTTTCGGCTTGGTCATTGCGGCCGCGGCTATAGCTGCGGCCTGCGGCGGGGGCCATCCCAGCGGAATTACGCCGCAACAAGGCGCACGCAAACCCCAACCTCGGCGGATGGGAAAAACGTCGAGATGTATGTCGTTTCAAGAAATGGGAGAACCCGCGTCCTCATGAGGTCAGGGGTGCGGCACACGGCGAGTGGCGGCGGTTTTGATTCGGATGTCATAGGCTTCGTCGGATTCGTGAGTGGACAGGGTAATTGGGAGGTTCCGCCGCCGGCGCCGCAGGGCTGCGGCTACTACATCTTCACATACGTTAATACGGTTCCAGGCGCGACGCCTAGTTGGACGACGGCGACTGCTGCACCTGGAGCGACGACGCCGTGGGAGACACTCACGGTGGCTAAGGGCACGGCACCGGGTCTCTACAATCAGAACGTGATTGCGAGTTGCGCAGGAATCAACTATCAGACCAATCACCCGTACGTCATTGGGATCGTCAAAGCCGATATTGTAGACCTAAATCCATATCCTACCGCGGCCCCTAGCGCAACACCCTTGGTCCTTACAAACACGTTGGTTCCCAAAGCTATTGGGCAACACGTCGCCTTGGGAATCCTACTGACACCGACAAACGCTCCAACACCAACGGTAACGTGGGCGCCCTTACCGCAAGGGACATCCGTGTCGGCCTCCTCTCCCCAGATTATTGCTAGCCCATACGCTGTGGGCACAACGCCGGCCACGTTGGCGCCAACGGCCTTTTCGTCGCCGCGAATTGATTTCTATTGGATCGTACCGATCACGTACACTTCTCCCGAACCGACACCCACGCTCGCGGCGGTTGTTTGGGACTACGGAGATTGGGGCCCAGCGTTTAATAACCCCGCGACGCTGTCATTCAATATCAAGGTTGAAAGGCCCACGAAGATCACATTGAAGGCCGTTACGACTGGCCCGCAAGTTGGTCAGTACGGTGAATATTATCTTCCTGCTCTTTCACTGGGTCAAGCGTCCGCCCCCGCAGGTATCACATTCACATTCGCTGCGACGGGCGACAGCACTTACAGCGGTGTCTTGACCGGAACGCAGGTAATTAACAGCTCCTTATTGCTGGGAACAACGGCTCAGTACTATTCGAATTCGTTAGATAACTGTCCGGTCTATCCTGGCGCCGCTATCCCGATGCCCACGATTGCGCCTGGGCAAACAATCATCTATAGCGCGATCGATGCCCCTGCCCAAGGCTTGCCGAACTACTGGTACTATGAATCCCTAGTCCAGAGTTATACTATGTTCTTCATGTATCGACCGACCACGGACGTGAATGACTCGATATTCGTCGCGTTGGGTGATGTCCCATGGAATTGGGCCGGCGGGGCGCAGAATCTTGTCCCTCCGCCCCCGCCAAATAGTCCCTACCCAACGGCGATCTGGACGTTGGCGCCAACTCCGGCGCCGCTTGTGGTTCCGCATCCATCGAGTAGCGCGATTGCGAACCCGATGCTCCCAACCTGGGGATCCATACATTCAAACACGCCACCCATTAGTTGTCCCTAAGAACTTAGGACGATAAAATGTTTATTTCACGAGTCATCCTTCCAGTAGTCGCCACTCTCTTGCTGACGATGCCTAGCACCGAAATACGCGCGAGTACAGTTTTGAATCCGGGCTTGCAATTGATCCTGTCTACCGATAAAGCAGTGTACTCGGTCGGCGATGATCCGAAAATAAGGATCATGTTGGTAAACCATAGTGCGCATGAGATTAAGGTTCCGAATTACGACGACTATGGGATCAATCTGATTGACCCCGATGGGGATTATTTAGCCTCTACCGCCGCGTTGGACACACATCATACTCCGGTCCAGCTTGTTGAACCCGGTGAATCGCTCCCCATCACCCTCAGTCTCGCGACTTTGGGCTTTGACGTGAAGAAGGCTGGGACATACACGCTGTATATCAAGGCCGGCATAGCGCTGGACGGCAAACGCGGTGCGGTGCCCTCAGTCTATACTGGCGGCAATATTACGAACGTGACGTCAAACCGCGTTACCTTCAAAGTGGCTTAGTGTCCCGAGCCAGACGAGCTGGGCGGCAAAAGCCAAGACCACTGTTCGCGCTGATCGGCAGGGAAGCGGAGCGGTCGCCGATGGCACGGCCGCGCAGAATCTAACCGGCTAAGCCGGCCCGCCTCCGGGGCCTCGTTTTGCGGAGCATCATCGCCTATCCCGGGCGCGTACGGCGGCCGGAAACGGGTACACGGCCAGCATGATTGCAATGCGCGAGATTGCGCCGGGGGTCGCCGTGCCGGCGATCGGTTTCGGCGGCTACCACCTGGGCTTGATCGACGACGAACGCGAGGCGATTCGGCTGCTGCACGCGGCGATCGATGCCGGCATCACCTTTCTCGACAACGCCTGGGAGTACAACCGCCACGTCAGCGAGGAGCGCATGGGCAAGGCACTCGCCGACGGGAATCGCCGCGACCGCGTTTTCCTGATGACCAAAGTCTGCACGCACGGACGGGGCGCCGACGTGGCGCGGCAGCAGCTCGAGGAGTCGCTGCGGCGGCTGCGGACGGATCATCTCGACTTGTGGCAGATTCACGAGTGCGTGTACGACGACGATCCTGCGCGACACTACGCCAAGGGCGGCGTGGTCGAAGCACTCGAGCGGGCCAAGCGTGAGGGCATCGTTCGCTTCGTCGGCTTCACCGGTCACAAGCGCCCGGCGATCCACCGCGAGATGATCGAACGCGGCTTCCCGTTCGACACCGCGCAGATGCCGCTCAACGTCCTCGACCCCAACTATCGTTCGTTCGAAAAGCACGTCGTGCCGCTGGCGCGCGAACGCGGCATCAAGGTCATTGGAATGAAAGCCTTCAGCGAAGGCCGCATGCTCGAGGCCGGCAAGGTCGACCCCGACGACGCGCTGCGGTACGCGATGTCGGTGCCCGGCGTCTTGACGACCGTCACCGGCATCGATTCACAAGCAGTGCTCGACCATCACGTCCGAATCGCCGACGGCTTCACCCCGCTCGACGAGGTGGCGATGCAGGCGCTGCGCGACCGCTACCGTGACCGCGCGACCGACGGCCACCTCGAACTCTACAAGTCGTCGATGAAGAACGACGCCGACGAAGGCCGCGCGCAGCACGGCTTTCCGCCGATGTCGGAACTCGCGTTGTAGGTTCGGGTCGGCCTCGAGCGCGCGGGCGGCAGCTATCCCGCGTTGCGCCGGGTATACTTTTGCTTGACGGTCGGGTCGCCCTCACGGTAACCGAGGTCGCCGCGCAGCGCCCGCAGCTTCGCCCGCAAGTGGATCACCGCTTGGGCGTGGATCTGCGAAACCCGCGACTCGGACACGTTGAGCGCACCCTTGATTTCCTTGAGCGTCAGACCCTCGAAGTAATAGAGCGAGATCACGGTGCGCTCTTGATGGGGCAGCTCGTCGACGGCGCGGACGAGGGCGTTCTTGATCTCACGCGTCTCGACCGCGCTAGTGACCTCGGTTCCGTCGTCCCGCAGCGTGTCGAGCAGCGGGATCTCGTAACCGCGTTCGTTCGGCAGGAACTCCTCGAGCGAGAGCACCGCGGTGCCGCGCACCTTTTGCAGCAGCACGTCGAGCTCTTTGAGGCTGACGCCCATCCGCTCGGCGACTTCGTCTTCGGTCGCGGCGCGGCCGAGCTCGACCTCCAGGTCCTGATAGACGCGCTCGAGCTCGCGGGCGCGCTGGCGCACGGCGCGCGGGACCCAGTCGAGCGCACGCAGCGCATCGAGGATCGCCCCGTTTATGCGGGTGATCGCGTACGTCTCGAACTTGACCCCGCGCTCGTCGTCGTACTTCTCGATCGCATCGATCAGGCCCAGGATACCGTCGTTGATCAGGTCGTTGATCTCGACGTTCGGGGGCAGGTTGATCGAGATACGTCCCGCGACATATTTTACCAGGTGCAGGTACTTGTGAACGATCTCTTCGCGGGTCAGGTCGACGCCGCCGATCACGTACGGCGAATGGTCGTGGAGAGCTTTCACGTCAGGCTCCCGAGACGAGACGTCCACCCGGCTTCCGTCCCCGATTGCCCCTTTGTTCACGACGGCTCGAAAGGCTCCCTTCGCTCGGCTCTTGCTGCAGGCACTAGCTGAAGCGGATGCGCGGATTCGCCGCGGCGTAGAGCAGGTCGACGGCCGTGTTGACCACCACGAAGACCGCCGCGAAGAGCAGCAGGCAGCCGTTGATCAGCGGCATGTCGCGGTTCGATATCGCCTCGAACGCCAGCCGGCCCACGCCGGGCCAGGCGAAGATCGACTCGGTCAGCACCGCGCCGCCGAGCAGCAGCCCCGTCTGCAGCCCGAGGATCGTGATGATCGGGATCAGCGCGTTACGGAGCGCGTGTTTGAGAATGACCGAGCGGCCGTCGAGGCCCTTGGCCCGGGCGGTGCGGATGTAATCGGAAGAGAGCACGTCGAGCATGCCGCTGCGGGTGATTTTCGCGATGATCGCCAGCGGTATCGTTCCCAGCGTGACGGCCGGCAGGATCAGATGCCAGAGCGCGTCGGCGGCCGCCGCGCCGTTACCGGCCAGCAGCGCGTCGATCACGACCAAGTGGGTGCGCGCAGGGAACATGTAGTTCAGCGAGATCCGGCCTGAGATCGGAAACAGGTTGAGACCGAAATGCGACGGTACGACCGCGAACGCATAGACCAGCATCCAGCCCAGCCAGAACACCGGGATCGAAACGCCCAGCAGCACCGCGCTCATCGTCAGCGCGTCGATCGCGTGGCGATGGCGAACCGCGGCCACCACGCCGGCCGGAACGCCGACGATCACGGCAAAGAGCATCGCGCCGAGCGTCAGTTCCAAGGTCGCCGGGAAATACTGCGCCAGCTTGAGCGAGACCGGCTGGGCATCGAACACCGACGCCCCGAGGTCGCCGTGGGCGACCGCCACGAGGTAGAGGGCCAGCTGCACGAACCACGGCCGGTCGAGCCCCAGCTGGGCGCGCAAGTGGGCGGCTTCTTGCGGACTGGCGTGCTCGCCCAGACGAAGAATCACCGGATCGCCCGGGATGGCATGCATGAACAGGAAGCTGACCACCGTGATGGCGATCAGGACCAGAACCAGTCGAACCAGGCGATCGACGAAGAACCGGAGCATCTTCCGCCGCCCCGTTCGCGCCGCCCGCGGCGAAGCCCGCCCGCGAAGGACACCCACCCGGGGGCGCTAAACGCTGAAGGGTTGAAGCGCTCGACGCGATCGAGCTTTTTCTTTGTGCGTCGTTGTAAAGGACCATTGGGTTGACCGTCGGTTTGTCGCAACAGTTCGGGATCGAAGCCGGCCTCGGGGCCGGTCTGCTGGCGATCCTTTATGGACTCTATCTCGTCTCGTGGGTGCTCCGTCAGCCGGCCGGCAACGCGGCGATGCAAGCCATCGCCGCCGCCATCCAGGAAGGCGCGATGGCGTTCCTGCGCCGTCAGTACACGACCGTCGCCGCGGTGGCGGCGATCCTGGCGATCGTCATCGCTGTGCTGCCGGCCCCGCTGGGCTGGGAAGCGGCGCTGGGGTTCGTGATCGGCGCGGTACTCTCGGGGACGGCCGGCTTCATCGGCATGATCGTGTCGGTGCGCGCCAACGTGCGTACGGCGGAAGCGGCGCGCAACGGTGTCGCTCCGGCGCTCGACCTGGCCTTCAAAGGCGGGACGGTCACCGGCCTCTTGGTCGTGGGGCTGGGGCTGTTCGCGGTCAGCGGCTACTTCGCGATCGTCAGAGCGATCAATGCCGGCCACGCGGCGCCGGAATCGGACAGCCTCGCCGCATTGGTCGGGCTCGCCTTCGGCTGCTCGCTGATCTCGGTCTTCGCCCGTCTGGGCGGCGGCATCTTCACCAAGGCCGCTGACGTCGGCGCCGACCTCGTCGGCAAGGTCGAAGCCGGGATCCCCGAGGACGACCCCCGCAACCCCGCCGTGATCGCCGATAACGTGGGCGACAACGTCGGCGATTGCGCCGGCATGGCGGCCGACCTGTTCGAGACCTACGCGGTCACGACGATCGCGGCGATGCTCCTGGGCCACCTGATCTTCGACAGCCGTCTCCCCGGCGCGGTCACCTTTCCGCTGGTCCTGGGGGCGGTCTCGATCGTCGCTTCGATCGTCGGGACGCTGTTCGTACGCATGGCGCGCAACGCCGTCCCGACCCCCGGCAAGATCATGGGCGCGATGTACAAGGGTCTGATCGTCGCCAGCGTGCTGTCGGCGATCGCCTACTGGTTCGTGGCCAACGCCGAGTTCAGCGGCGGGATCGCCCTGCCCAACGGGCGGGTCATCGGGACGCTCGACATCTTCATCTGTTCGCTGGTCGGCCTGCTCGTGACGGGCCTGATCACCTACATCACCGAGTACTATACCGGCACCCAATACCAGCCGGTCCAGCAGATCGCGAAGGCGTCGACCACCGGCCATGCGACCAACATCATCGCCGGGCTCGCGATCTCGATGCAGGCGACCACCCTTCCGGCGCTGGTCATCGTCATCGGCATCCTGGTCGCATACGGCTTCGCCGGACTCTACGGGGTCGCGATCGCGGTGATGTCGATGCTCTCGATGGCCGGGATCATCGTCGCAATCGACTCCTTCGGGCCGATCACCGACAACGCGGGCGGGATCGCCGAGATGGCCGAGATGCCCGAGAGCGTCCGCGGGGTGACCGACCCGCTCGACGCCGTCGGCAACACGACCAAGGCCGTGACCAAGGGCTATGCCATCGGATCGGCCGGCCTGGCCGCGGTCGTCCTGTTCGCGGCCTTCCTCCAGGAGCTCAGCGACCGCTGCGCCGCCGACAAGACCCTGAGCTGCTCGGCCAACCCCGTTTCGTTCGGTCTGGAGAACCCGTTCGTGCTCACCGGCCTCCTGGTCGGCGGGGCCTTACCCTACCTGTTCGCCTCCCTGGCGATGCAGTCGGTCGGCCGGGCGGCCGGCGCGGTGGTCGAAGAGGTCCGCCGCCAGTTCCGGGAGCTGCCCGGAATCATGGACGGCACACAGAAACCTAACTATGCGACTACCGTTGACATCGTGACGAAAGCCGCATTGCGTGAGATGATCGTGCCGGCGCTCATTCCGATCGGCGTCCCGATCGTCGTCGTCCTGCTGTCGGTGGTCGGGGTACTCCAGGGCAACGCTGCCGCTCAGATGATGGGCGGCATTCTCGTCGGCGCCATCGTGACCGGGATCTTCGTGGCCATCTCTATGACATCGGGCGGCGGCGCTTGGGACAATGCAAAGAAGTATATTGAAGACGGACACTACGGAGGCAAGGGTTCTCTCGCGCACCAGGCCGCCGTCACCGGTGACACGGTGGGCGATCCGTATAAAGACACGGCCGGCCCCGCGATCAATCCGATGATCAAGGTCCTGAACATCGTGGCCCTGCTTCTGGTCGGGTTCCTGGTACATTAGGCCGGTGAATTCGGGATGATAGCTCCGGGCCGGCCGACGACCCGACGGGACGCCAGTGCGACTGCATTGGGCGCGGCAATCATGCGAGCCGTGCACCAAGTGGTCGACGGTGAACCCAAGATCGTCGACGACCCGATATCACCCCTGTTCATCAACGCCGACGAACTCCGCGAACTCCAGTACGACCCGGACGTCTTCATCACGCCGATCGCCTGCGCGATGCGGGTCGGCGTCCTGGCGGCCAGCCGGTTTGCCGAGGACCGGCTGGCTGAAGCGTACCGGCGCGGGGTGACCCAGGCGGTCATCCTGGGCGCCGGGTTCGACAGCTTCGCCTACCGCCAGCCGGCCTTCGCCCGCAACCTGCGCATCATCGAGCTCGACCATCCGAGCCTGCAGCGGGCGAAGCGCGAACGGCTCGCGACGGCCGCCGTGCACGTGCCGACCAACGTCGAGTTCATCGGAATCGACCTCGACCGCGTCTCGCTGAGCGAAGGGCTGCGCTCGAGCACGTTCGTCTGGAACGAGCCCGCCTTCTTCATCTGGCTCGGTCTGATGCCGTACGTTCGCGAGGCGGCGATCGTCGCGGCGCTGCGGCTGATCGCGACCCGTCCGCGCGGCACCGAGATCGTATTCAGCTTCGCGCGCCCAACCGGCGCGAACGACGATCCCCAAGTCGAAGCCGCACGCGCCTGGCTTTCCCGCTTCGAGCCGACGGCGCTGGCGAAACTGCTGCACATGGTCGGCTTCAGCGAGGTCACGTTCCTCAACGAGGATCAAGTCGCACGCTATCTCGGCGACCGCCAGGACGAACTGCGCCCGCTGCGGCGTGTCAACGTCGGCAGCGGCATCGTCGGTACGCACGCGAACGGTTCGGCCTGAGCGCTCGGGTTTTCGGTAAGGCGGGTTCGGGCGTTTTAGGACGCGGCGACCGCGGCGCTGGTATCGAGCAGCGCCGCGATCGCGTCGGCGCTCATCGGCCGGTGGAAGTAGAACCCCTGCGCGTACTCGCAGCCCAGGCCGGCGAGTTCTTCGGCTTGCCGCAGCGTCTCGACGCCTTCGGCAACGACGTCGATCCCGTACGACTGCGCGAGCTGCACCAGCATGCGGACGATCGGCGAACTGCCGAGCGACCCGTCCGTGCTTTCGACGAACGAGCGGTCGATCTTCATCGCGTCGAACGGCAGCTGGTGCAGGTACCGCAGCGATGAGTACCCGGTGCCGAAATCGTCGATGCACAGGTGCACGCCGGTGGCACGCAGCCGGGCCAACGAACCCAGCGAAAGCGTATTGGAGCGAATGACGGCCGTCTCGGTGATCTCGAGTACGACGTCGTCGGACGAGAGACCGAAGCGCCGCAGGTTGCGGGCCACGAACGCGTCGAGATCCGGCTCGAGCACTTCCTGCACCGAGAGGTTGACGTGCATGCGCAGATCGAGCCGCGGCGCGCGGCGGCGCCATTCGGCCAGCCGGCGGCAGGCGTCGACGAAGACGTAGCGGCCGATCGGCACGACCAGCCCCACGTCTTCGGCCAAAGGAATGAACTCGCCGGGAAGGACCTCGCCCTTGATGGGGTTGCGCCAGCGCACGAGCGCTTCGAAGCCGACGATCCGCTGGTCGTCGAGCCGCACGATCGGCTGATAGTCGACGCCGAACTCCTCTTCTTCGATCGCTTCGCGCAGATCGCTGGTCAGCGCCAGCCGGCGCGCTGCTTCGTGGTGCATGTGCTGATCGAAGAAGGCATGCCGCCCGCGGCCCATCCCCTTGGCGAAGTACATCGCGGTGTCGGCGTTGCGCAGCACTTCTTCGATGCGCGTTTCACCGGCCTCGATGATCGCGATGCCGATCGAGGCGGTGTTGTACACGGCGCGGCCTTCGATCTGCATCGGCGCGCCCAGCGCGTCCTGGATCGTTTCGACGGCATCTTCGATGTGCGCCAGATCGTGGCGGTGCGAGAGGATGATCGCGAACTCGTCGCCGCCGATACGGGCGATGAAATCGTCGCTCGCGACCGTGGCCCGCATCCGGTCGGCGATCGCCATCAGCAAGGAGTCGCCGGCGATGTGCCCGAGCGAATCGTTGATCGACTTGAACTCGTCGAGGTCGACGAACAGCGCGGCGTACATGCGGTCGGGCCGGCCGGACGCGGTTTCGAGCGTCGCCGCCAAGCGCTCTTGGAACGAGGCGCGGTTCGGCAGCCCGGTCAGCGCGTCGTGCGTCGCTTCATGGCGCAGACGCGCCTGATTGGCCTCGAGCAGTCGGCGGCGCTCCACTTCGGCGCGGTGCGCTTGCGCGTTCGCCAGCGCCAGGCCCATCAGGTTGACGAAGAGCTGCAGCCCGCGCATCGTTTCGCGGCTGGGGATCTGGCCGTCCGCCGGACCGTCCGGACTCAGGTAGCCGATCATCTGGCCTTGCGGATCGCGCAGCACGATGCACATCGAGTCGCGTTCGTGCCACGTGTTCGGCGCCGCGCGCGGCGAATCGCGGTCGGTCTCGCTGGCGAAGATCGCGCGGTCCCACACGAACTCGCGCTCCGCCGGGATGTAGAACGCGTTCTCGAACATCTCGTAGTCGGGGACCAGGACGCTGAGGATGTCGCTCTTGCGGACGCGCTCGTTTTTGCGGGCGCGCGTCACCTCGTCCGAGTACCCGATCAGCACGCGCCGGATCATCTCTTCCGACTGCTGGTCATCTTCGAGGACGATGGTCACATAGCGGAAACCGAACAGGTCGACGACGCCTCGCGCGATCGACTCGAGGGCAAGGTCGAGCTCACGCAGACGCAAGATATCACGCGTAATCTCGAGGATGCGCTCAAACCGACGCTCCACCGACATGTCAGGGGGACATATCGGCGGTCCGGGCCCGGGAACCCTAGTTTCCTTGTGTGTGGAATTGGTCAGGTCAGCGGAAGGAGCGCCGCTCTAACGTGCCACCCTGGTGGCATTCAGCCGCCGTATCGTGCAGCCATGGACACCGTCTACCTCTGTATCGACTGCAGCGCCGCGCACGACGCGCCGGCTGAAGCGACCCTGGGGCACCGGGTTCGCTGCCTCGATTGCCAGATCGAAATCGACCTCAGCTTCGAGTTGGCGAACCTGCCCTGGCCGCAACTCGCAGCCTGAGCACGAAGACCGCAGCCGTTCGCTTCTCCGCCCGCCTCAATAAGTAAAGCGAGCGCTGGGATGACACCAGCGGCGACCAGGTACCCGAAAACGCTTCCATAAAACCCCCGCGAATGCAGGTGCTGTTGCGGGACGTCGCCGCCCGCGCGGGCGTTTCGCTGGCGACCGCGTCGCGTGTTCTTAGCGGTACGCGCGCCGGTGTCAGTGTTCGCAGCCGCGAGGCGGTCGCGACGGCCGCGCGCGAGTTGGAGTACGTTCCGAACGCGCACGCGCAGGCACTGGCACGAGCCGGCGCCGTGCACGTCGGCGTGATTCTTCACGACGTCAGCGACCCGTACTTTTCCGAAATCGTGCGCGGGGTGCAATGTGCATCCGTCGAGGCACAACGGATGGTGACGGTCTGTAATAGCTTCCGCGACCCCGAGCGCGAGCTTGCCTGCATCACGCTGTTGCGCTCGCAGCGCGTTGGAGCGCTCATCCTCGCGGGCAGCGGCCTTGACGACCCATCGTATCTAACGCGTTTAGGGGCGCAAATTCGGGCCTTCGAGCAGTCCGGAGGCCACGCGGTTTTCGTCGGCCGGCACAATATCGCCGGCGACGCCGTCCTGCCGGACAATGTCGGCGGGGCGCGCGCGCTCGCGCACGCGCTGACCGATCTCGGCCACCGGCACTTTGCGGTGATCGGGGGACCGGCTGTGCTGACGGTGACGCGCGACCGCCTCGACGGCCTGCAAGCGGGCCTGGCCGACCGCGGCATCCGCCTCGACGACGCTGATGTCGTCGCCGGCGATTTTTCGCGCGCGGGCGGAGCGGCGGGCATTGCCGCGCTCCAGGCGCGCGGAAGCCGCGCGACCTGTATCGTCGCGCTCAACGACGCGATGGCGATCGGTGCTCTTTCTGCATTGCGCGACCGCCGCATCCGCGTGCCGGACGACGTTTCGCTGACGGGATTCGGCGACATCCCGATCACGCTCGACGTGATGCCGACGCTCAGCACCGTCCATTTGCCGCTGACGGCGATGGGTCAGCGCGCGGTTCGCCTCGCGCTCGAGCCTCCCAGCGGCCAAGCGCGCGTCGAACGGGTCGCCGCACAGGTAATGTTGCGCGAGAGCACCGGCGCCCCGAGGGCTGCCGCCTAAACGAACCGCTCCTTGCGGAGAGGACTAGATTTCGGGAACGGGCGGCTGTTCTGCGGGGTCGAGCTGCACCGCTTTCCAGCTCACCGCGCTGACGTCCGGTTCGAGCCCCAAACGCGAAACGATGTTCTCGAGGTGCGCGTCGGCCGGACCCGCGATCGCCAGAACGGCGGAGAGTTCGACCTTCGGTGTCCCTTCGATGTCGGTGCTCGACACCGCGTAGAGCGTCACGCCGCTTTTTTTCGCCGCGCCGATCAAGACGGCGCGCACGTGATCCTCGACCTCTTGGCGGGCAGACCGCCTGGACCTCGTAACTCGAAACGAGCTCGCTTTCGCCGGCCGGGCGGCGGTTGATATGTTGAGCGATCGGCCGCAGCAGCACGTTTGCGCACAGAACGGCACCGACGCCGATGCAGGCCTCCCACAGAAAGCCGAGCCCCACCAGCGCGCCGATCGCCGCCGTGCACCAGATCGTCGCCGCCGTGTTGAGCCCGCTGACGGCGAAGCGTTCCTTGAAGATGACGCCGCCGGCCAGGAAGCCGATCCCCGACACGACGTAGGCCGGAATCTGGGTCAAGTTATCGCGCGAGCCGAGCAAGGGCGTGATCATGATGAACAGCGCGGTCCCGGTCGCGACCAACGCGTTGGTGCGAAGGCCGGCCAAGCGCTGACGATACTGCCGTTCGAAGCCGACGCACGAGCCCAGTGCGAGCGCCACGCCCAGACGCAGTGCGAACTCCGCGATGGTCATAGGTGCAGCCGCTGTTCGAGGATCAGTGCCGAGCCGGTAAAGTTGGGCGAGGCCGGCGATGGCGGAAAGGTGGTGATGCCGGCAAACGCCGTGCGGCGGAAGCTCACCAGTGTCGACGTTGTTCGGCCCCGCACTTCGATCCCGGCAAAGAACAGACGCTGGGCGAAGTCGATCGGCTCCGCGAACGCACCCTTCATCGCGTAGCGGCCGAGGCCGGTCGCGAAAACGATGTTCGGCGTCAGATGGCGCGAGTAGGTGGCGACGGCTTGCGGAACCTCGTAGGAGACTTGGTCCTCGGGGTGCGCCGCGATGAACGGCCGGTACAGCGTGTCGTCGACGATGTCGAGCGTCAGGTCGCCGAACGCCGGATGCCACGCGGCCCAGAATCCGTAGCGCTTCTGGCGTCCGAACGTCGCCGCGTCCGGAAGCTGCGGCAGATAGTAGCCGTCGACGAAGCCGGCCAGGGTCGAGGTCACCGTCGTCTCCGGGTCGATCTGGTGAAGATCGGTATATTCGAGATGGATTTCGAACGGGCCGCCGTCGACGAAGTAGCGGACGCGATACCCTTGCCGGTTGACGCCCAGCACGCTGTTATCGATCAGCTGGTAGTTCGACTTGAGCCATTGCCCGGGCCATGCGAAGGCCGCGCTCCATTGATTTTCTGAGATGCCGTAGGGCAGAATCATCGGCGCGTACTGCGGTTCCATGCGGTAGGCGTCCAGCGAAAGCGTGGTACGCCCGTGCACCCGGTCGGCACCGAGGTGGTAGTAGTCGCCCGGAGCTTCGGTTCCCGGCCGCGCGACCGGCGCGGCATCGTACCAGGATCGCCCGAGCTCCGCGACCCCGTCGATGCCCAGCGCCGGCGAGACGTGGAACGCGGCACGCAGTCCGCCGATCGTCTGGCGTTGCCCGCTCAGCGTGCTGGTCGGCAGCACGCCTTGCGGCGTGAGCGCGAACTGCGGATCGAGCCCGAACGGAACCGTCGTGCCGAACGTGATGCCGCTGGTGACGGCGTGCAGAATCTGCGCCGAGAGCCGCGTCCCTTCGCCGTGATCGAGAACCAGCGAAGCCATCGTCAGGCGCGCCGATTCGCCCGGGAGTGACGGCAGGGCGGCGTCGGTGACCTCGAATGACGCCACGCCCTGCTTCGCCTGCACGTCGATGCCGTGCAGCGGAAGCGCCGACGCGTACGGCGTCCAGATGTCGCTCCCGGCGAGGCTGCTGCTCAAGGTCTCCGCGGGCGCGTACGCTATGGCCGGATTGACACTGGTCAGCGCGGGCGGAGCGAACACGAAGCGGTCGGTCTGCGCCAGGTCGAGCCAGCCTCCGCGCAGCCTTAGGTTTCCGTCCGCGGTTGCGACCAGGCCCGAAAGCACGGCCACGCGCGCCGCGCTGCCCTCATCCTGGCCCGCGTGCGTCGGGAACGCGATCCGGTACGGAAGTGCCGCCGAACCGAGGTGCGGATTGAGCGGCGGTAGCAGGTTCTCCGTCCAGTACGCGGCGTTCGTCACGCTGCCGGCCGCATAGCCGGCTCCGACGGTCAGCGCAACGTCGTAGCGCGGAAGTCCGTACGCGAGCACGGACGTTGCTTGCGTCACCCCCGCGACACCCGGGACCAGCGGCGCGCTCGAAAAGAGATCGTACGGCGTGTTCGGAGCCAACGGAAGGCCGGCGATAAAGCCGGGTGCCTCCGGCGGAGACTGTCCCGGACCGGCCGTCGTCTGATCGACGAACGTCAGGTAGGCATCGGTAACGGCACGGAAACCCAATGCGCGCGGCGGCGGCGTCGGCGATGGCTGCGGCGACGCGCTGCCGGAGGGCGTCGGAGCCGGCGTCGGCGTCGCGGCCGACGGCGGCGCGCAGTCGGCCGCGCTCGCGCCGGCCGCTGCAGCCATGAGCCAGATTGCCGCCGCCGCCGCAGCCGCGAGGGCTGGGCCCAGATGCCGGGACGGCCTCATGGCAGCGAATCCCTCACAATCGAGGATGCGCGTCAAAACGCGCGGCGTAGAACATGGCAAGCAACGCGATGACGACGTACAGGCCCAACGCACCCATTCCTACCGGCCGCCGAAACTTCATGGCGACGGCCGGTATCCCAGCTGCGCAGAAGGCTATTCGAGCAGCGCCAGCGCGCTCTGCGGCGCCTGCAGCTGATCGTCGGTGCATTGGCGGGGCGCCTTATCGGACCGCCAGCGGACCGGCCGCGTGCCGTGCCGGATGCGTCCGCCGGTGACCTGATCGAACGCGACCTCCAACACCAGAGCGGGTTCCAGCTTGACGTAGCTGCGCTCGCGTTCGGGATCGCGGCTCCAGCGGCTCGGCGCGTCGCCCGGTGCGCCGCCGGTGAAGCCCGGCTCGCCGACGTGCGGCCGCAGCCGCGTCAGCAGCGCGCTTCGTTCGGCCGCCGAGAAGGCGCTGCAGAAACCGATGTAGTCGAGCAGCCCGTCCGCATCATACAAGCCCAGCAGTAGCGAGCCGATCTGCGAACTCGAGCCCTTGGCGTAGCGGAAACCGCCGACGACGCAGTCGGCGGTGCGCGTGCGTTTCACTTTTACCGCGGCGTCGCGCGTACCGCTCGCGTACGGAAGGTCGGCGCGTTTGGCGATGACGCCGTCAAGCGCCCCGCCGACGCGCCCGAACCATTCATCGACAACGCTGCGGCTGCGGGTCGCCGGCGACAGCCGCAGCGTTTCGCCGTCGAAGGCCGCGGCCAGCTGCTCGAGGCGCGCGCGGCGTTCGGTCAGCGGTCGCTCGACGACATCTTCGCCGTCCGCACTCAAGAGATCGAACACGAGCAGCCAGGCGGGCGTGCGTTTCGCGAGCGTGGCGACGCGCGAGGCTGCCGGATGAATGCGCTGCTGCAGCCGCTCGAACGAGAACGCGCCGTCGATCGGCACGACCAGCTCGCCGTCGAGCACGAACTGCGGGATCGGCAGCGCGCGCAGGGCTTCGATGATCTCCGGAAAGTAGCGCCCCAGCGGCTGGCCGGCCTTCGATTGAAGCGCGATATCGTCACCGTTGCGGAAGGCCAAGCAGCGAAACCCGTCCCACTTCGGTTCGTACTGCCACTGGGAGCCGGTTGGGATCTCGGCGACCGCGCGCATCTCCATCGGCGGATAGCCGAACGGAATCATGCGCGCGGTTTTTTAGCCGCGCGCGGAGCGGCCGGCGTCAGAAAGCGGCGCAGATCGAGCCGGCCCGTCTTCTGCTTCATCGGCGTCCAGAGGTCGCCCACGCGCAGGAACCGTTCGCGGACGTTGTCGAGCCGGAAGTCTTCGATCTCGATCCCGGCTGCGATCTCGTCCCAGCCGACCGGCGTCGAGACCGTCGCGCGCGGCTTCGCGCGCACCGAATACACCGACGCCAGCGTTTTGCCCCAGGCGTTTTGGTTGTAGTCGACAAGGACGCGGCCGGCCGGCCGTTTGGCGATGCGGTATTCGGCGGTGATCACGTCGGGGTGCATTCGCTCCATCGTCTGGGCGAATGCTTTGGCGAACGTCCAGACTTCCTTCTGGAGCGGTCCGCGCTCGATCGGGACGTAGACGTGAATCCCCGACGAACCCGATGTCTTCGCGTAGGCGGGGATACCCAGTTCGGCGAGGGCCTCGTGCACGTACAGCGCGACGGTACGCACGGTCGCAAAGGGCGTTCCGCCCTTGACCGGATCGAGGTCGAAATGGAGATAGTCCGGACGGTCGGTATCGTCGCAGCGGGCGTACCACTCGTTGAGATCGATGCAGCCCAGGTTGATCAGCCATAGCAACGACGCGATATCGTCGACGATAGGAAACGCGATCACGCTGCCGGAGCCGTGCTCGATCGAACAGGTCTTCAGCCACGGTGGGGCATTCGAGGGCGTCCGTTTCATGTAGAAGAACTCGCCGCCGGCGCCGCCCGGATACCGTTTCATCACCTGCGCGCGCCCATGCATGTACGGTACCAAGAACGGCCCCACGTCGGCGTAGTACTGGAGCAGATCGCCTTTGGTGATGCCGCCGGTCGGAAAGAACACTTTGCGCAGGTTCGTCAACGCGACCTCGCGCTCGCCGAACCGGAGCACGACGGCATCGCGGTCGCGAGGGATCGCGACGGCGCCCGGTTCAATCTTCGAGGTCGTGTTTCGCGTCATCACCTGCAATCTCAACGGCATCCGCGCCGCGGCGCGCAAGGGCTTCTTCCGCTGGATGGACGCGCAAGCCCCCGATGTGGTCTGCCTCCAGGAAACCAAGGCCCAGGAGCATCAGCTGCCGACCGAAGCCCTCGAACTGACGCACTACCACAGCGCCTTCATGGACGCGCAGAAAAAGGGCTACAGCGGGGTCGCCGTCTACGCCCGGGAGGCTCCGGCCCGCGTCGTGCGCGGCCTAGCGATGGACGACATGGACGCCGAGGGGCGGTTCGTGCGGATGGATTTCGCCGGCGGTCTCTCGATCGCGTCGCTATACGTACCGTCGGGCACATCCGGGCCTGCGCGGCAGGCCGTCAAGGAACGCTTCCTCGACCGGTTCATCGCCAACCTGGCTCAGATGAAAAGCGAGGGACACCCGTTTGTGATCTGCGGTGACTACAACATCGCGCATCGCGACATCGACGTGTTCAGCGTGAAATCGTGCACCGGCGTCACCGGCTTCCTGCCGCAGGAACGCGCCTGGATGGACGACGTGACCGAACGCGTCGGCTGGGTCGACGCATTTCGGGTGGTCAATCACGAGCCCAAGCAATTCACCTGGTGGTCCGGCTGGAAGGGCGCGTGGGAAAACAACCTCGGCTGGCGCATCGACTACCAGCTGGTGACGCCGGATCTCGCGCCGCGCGTGCGCGCGGTCTCGATTTACCGCGACGAGCGGTTCTCGGACCACGCGCCGGTGACGATCGACTACGATCTCTAGGAGTCGGCTAGCGTTTCTTGCGCGAGGTCTGCGGCGGGACTTTCTTCCCGCTGCGGCGCGCCTCCGAAAGCCCGATCGCGATGGCCTGCTTCCGGCTGGTGACCTTCTTGCCGGAACGTCCGCTGCGCAATCTGCCCTGCTTCATCTCGTGAAGTTCTTCGTGGACGTTTTCCGAAGCGGCAGGACTGTACTTGCGGGTGCTCTTCTTGCGCGTGGTCGTGGTCTTCTTGCGCGTGGTCGTGGTCTTCTTGCGCGCGGTCGTGGTCTTCTTGCGCGCGGTCGTGGTCTTCTTGCGCGTCGCTTTCTTGGGGCCCGAACTCTTGCGGGCCGAATTGGAACGGGTAGCCATCGGGCGACACCTCCTTTGCGGAACGCTTACCCGTTTTCGACCGCGGCACCACCGGCGAAGCGCACGTAGATCAGTTCGTCATGCACGCCGCCGGCGCGGTCCACCAACGCGCCGCGCAGCGTCGCTTCGTGATGAAATCCGGCCCGCTCCAGCACGCGCGCCGAGGCGAGGTTGGGCGCCATGACGTTGGCCCAGAGGCGCCGTACGCCGAGCGTCGCAAAGGCGTGGTCGCTCAGCAGCGACACCGCAGCGGTGGCGATGCCCTTCCCCCAGTAGCGGCGGCCCAGCCAGTACCCGATCGCGGTCACGCCCGTGCGGCCGACTTCCGGATCGCCGGGAGTGAGTCCGATGCCGCCCGCAAGTTCACCACGGTGCTCGAGGGCGAAGTTCAAGGCGGGCTCGGCGTTTTGATTCAACCGTACCCACGCCTGCGCATCGTGCAGCCGATAGGGATACGGAAAGCGGGGCGTCATGAAACGCACCACGTCGGCGTCGTTCGCGATGTCGGGGAGCAGTAGCGCATCCTGCAGGCGCCACGGCCGCAGGCTGCACGTATCGCAGCGCAGCACGTTCACCCGCTTGCGCGTTCAGGTCTTGCTGAGCGAGTCGCTCTGAAGGGTCGCGGTCAGACGCGTGTCGGTCGTTTGACCGCCTTCGGGCGTGAAGTGACGGTTGCGCATCTGCACATCAAAGCGGCGGGGCGCCTGAAGGTCGGTCGCATATTGGAGCGTGCCGTCGGAGTGCTCGTCGAAGGCCTGCGGACCCTTCGTCGAAACGTCGCTTGAAACGGCGAAGGTCGCGTCCGCGCCGGTCACGCCCGTGACGCGATACTTCTTCGAGCCGGAAAGCGGCGGCTGAAACGGCACCGTCCACGCAACGCCGGTCGAGAGTTCGCGATCGGAGAACGCCCCGCGCGCGAGCAGCGGGAGCAGTTGCAGCGCCTGATCGCAGATCGGTTTTTTCGGATCGTATCCGAGCCGTCCGTCGCTGAGAATCGCCACCCGGATCGGCATCTGGTTGGTGGTTTTTCCGTGGTACGAAACGTCGACGACCAGCCCTTTGTCGGCGGTCGCCGCGACGACGTCGACCACCATGGTGCCGGAGTCATCGACCGCAAAGCCCTGCGAGATCGACGTCGGACCGGCTGCCGCGTTGGTACTGTCGGGCGCACTCATGCTGCTCCCGCCCAAGCCGCTCACGCGCTGTTGTGAGATCGAAGTGATCGAGTACGCCACCTGGAACACCAGCGTCCGCAGCGGCTTCGCGTCAGCGGCGCGAGCGGGCAGCGGCAGTGCGACGGCGAGAACGGCGGCGAACGCGGTAACGCGAGCAAGCATGGAGCTCTCCTTCGACGGCGGACTTCAATTCGCGTGCGCCTATGTCTTGCGCAGCGTATCGCTGTGGAGGGTCGCCGAGAGGGTGGTGTCGGTCGTCTCGAGGCCGTCGGGTGTGTCGCGATGCCCGCGCGTCTGCACGTCGAGACGGAGCGGAGCCTGCGTGTCGACGGCATACTCGAGCGTACCGTCGGTATGTTCGTCGAAGCCCTGCGGGCCGGCGCGCGTCATGGTGCTCGACACGGCGAACGTCACCTGCATGCCGGAAACCGCGGTCACGCGATACGACTTGGAGCCGCTAATCGGCGGGCTGAAAGGGATCGACCAGCTCACGCCCTGGGCCAGCTCACGGTCGAGGAAGAGCCCGCGCGCGAGCAGCGGCAGAACCTGCAGCGCCTGATCGCAGATCGGCGTCTTCGGATCGAAGCCGAGCCTCCCGTCACTGAGAATCGCGACTCGGATCGGCGGCTGTTTCGTTGTCTTCCCATTGTATGAAACGTCGACGACCAGGCCCTTATCCGCCGTCGCCGCGATGACGTCGACCGTCATCGTTCCGGAATCGTCGCCGCCGAGGCCAACCGTCGCCGACGTCGGCCCCGAACTGCCGCCGTAGCTCAGTCCGCTGATGTGCTGCTCGCGGGTCGACGAGACCGCATAGCGCACGTCGAAGGTCAGCGTGCGCAGCGGCTTCGCCGGTGCGGCCCGTCCGGCCGGCGGCGCGGCGAACGCAGCGACGAGTGCGACCAGAGCGAAAATAACCGGGCGTGGAGCCATGATGCAACCTCGATGTGGCGGATTCGATGCCGGTGGGACGCGCTCCGGCGACGTGCGAGCACCCCGGCCTTTCGGAGAGGAACGAGCGAGCGGATAGTCGATACGGAGGCCATGCGAAAGCGGCTGATGCTGGGCACTCTCGGTGCGCTCGTGGGCGCGGTGCTCGGCGCGGTCGCATGGGCTGCGGTTACGGCCTCGACCGGCTATCAGATCGGGTACGTCGCCGTCGCGGTTGGGTTTTTGGCGGGCTACGGCATGCGCACGCTCGGCGGCGGACGCGACCGCGCCGACGGTGTGATTGCGGCCGTGGTGGCGCTGTTCGGCTGCGTGCTGGGCGATCTGTTGACCGCGGTCGCGCAATTTGCGCCGCACGACGCGATGCACCGCTCGGTTGCGGAGTTGGCGCTGCTCGTGCTGCTGACGCCGAAGATCGCCTGGTTCATGCTGCACGAAACCTTCAACGTGATGGATTTGGTGTTTTACGCGATCGCCGTCTATGCGGCATACCGTACCGCGCTCAAGCCGGCGCCCGCTCAACCGGCGCCCGTTCCGCCGGCGCGTGCCCAGTAGGCGTCCGCTCGTCTCATAAGGCCGGCGCTTTCGCGGGTACAAGGCCGGTATGAAACAGCTCAATCGAACGGCGCTCGGCGTCGCGGCCGCCGTGGCTGCGTTGGCCGTGCCGGCCTTCGCCCAGCAAACGCCCGGTCCGGACGGCACGAACGCCAACGGCCCGATCACGCTGCTCTACAACTACGTTGCCGAGACAACCCCGATGCGCGTGATGGTCAACGGCCACAGCGTCGACCACCTGAAGACCGCCGCGTACGACGACATCACGACCAGCGTCCATACGGGCAGCAATACGATGACGATTCGGTGGGACGGACCGGTCGATCAGATCCATGTCAAGATTGCGTACGCGCCGACGCGGAACAATTTCAAGAACGTCGTCGAGTACACCGCCAGCGCCGCGAAAGACGGCTCGCTGAAGGGCTCCGGCTCGAAAGTAGTGACCTTCACGATTCCCGGCTAGGTTCGAATTCTTTTCGCGAGCAGCGTTTGCGCATGCCGGCAATTCGGGTAATTGTCTTGGCATGAGCAAAACGACCACAGCCATGGATATCATCCGCCCGCTCGCTGTCGGCATCGGGATCTTCGGAGCCGCCGGCGCAATCGGTTCGGCTCAAGCGACCAACCCCTGCGCAGCAGTGTCGCAGAGTTACAATGCCGTTGACCCCGAGTACAACACGATCAACTCGTGGCAAAGTGCCTGGGATACCGGCAACTACGATCGTAACCATATCCTGCTCGGGACAGTCGGCGCATTCGCACCGTACCGGCTCACGGTTCTGACGGCCGCCGGCGACAGCATGACGATCGACCTCAAGAACGGCACCGTCATTCGTCCGGATGGTTCGACACCGCAATCCGGTCAGCACGTGGCCATCTTCGGCTATTGGAGCAACGGGACGTTCATCGCCAATCGCGTGGTACTCCACGGGTAAGCTCGTTCTTCAACGCGCCATCCAAGGCGTCGTCCTCGGCGGGCGACGCCTTTTCTTTCAACCTTTGCGCACCCGGCAGCGTTCATGCCGGACGCATGGTATCGGTCGGCACGTGCGGCTACTCGTATAGGGACTGGATCGGACCGGTCTACCCGCGCGGCACCAAGCCCGCCGCGATGCTCGAGGAGTACGCGCGCCGGTTCGCCGCGGTCGAGATCGACGCGAGCTACTACCGCGTGCCGTCGGCCGCGACGTTCGGTTCGATGGCGCGACGGACGCCGGCGGCGTTCCGATTCAGCGCCAAACTTCCCGCCTCGGGAACGCACCCTCCCGACGCCGGCGCCGCTCCGGTTCACGACGACGTCCGCCTCTTCCGCGAAAACCTTCAGCCGCTGGTCGAAGCGGGGAAGTTCGCCTGTGCGCTGGCGCAGTTTCCGAATTCGTTTCGGCCCTCCGCATCCGCCCGCGAGCACATCGCGGCGCTTCGCGAGGTCGTCGCCGGGGTCGGGTTCGTCGCCGAGTTTCGCAATCGCGCCTGGCAAACGCACGAGACTCTCGAATTTCTGCGCGCGCTCGACATCGGGGTCGTGAACGTCGACCAGCCGCTCTTCGATTCGCTGCCGCGGCCCGGCACCGACACGACGAACCGGCTCGCCTACGTGCGCTTCCACGGCCGTAACTATAAGGAATGGTGGAAGGGCACCAACGAATCGCGTTACGACTATCTCTATACCGCCCAAGAATTGCTGCCGTGGGCCGATCGCGTCGTCGATCTGGCCGCCAGCCCGGAGGTCAAAGAAGTCTTCGCGTTCTTCAACAACCACCGGCGCGGCCAGGCGGTACGGAACGCCGAAGACTTCGAAGCGATGCTCGAGGAGCGATTGGGAAACGGCACCGTCCGCACGGCGCCCGCGAGGAACGCCGAACCGGACGAGCTCAGGCTGCCGTTTTAGCGCATGCGCGGCTGTTCCGCGACGCGCTCCTCGACGGTCTGCGGTTTGAGGTGAAGGGTCGTCGTCCCATCGAAGACGTTGACCTCGACGTAGACGAGTTCGCCGGTTTGCGGGGTGCCGTGGGAGTTACGGAAACTCACCAACATCCCCGGTGTTGGAACCAGCTTGTCGGGCCAGTTCGGCCCGCGTCCTTCGGAGACGCGCTGGGTAGCATCGTGAAGCTTGACATCGACGTGCATGGAAAGTTCGCTTTTCTAACGTGGGCTGACTCCGATCCGCGGCGCGGATCCGAGGATGACGGTTCGGTGCGCACGTTTCCGGCCGAACTCGCTTTGGGCCCTTCCGAAGCCGGTTGTAGGGCGTACCCGCCCTTTCGCGGCCTGACCGGCGGCGCCCCTGGGAACGGTCGAATCAGGCCGCGGCGGTCGCTTCGCCCAATTTGAGCCGTTCCTCAACTGCATCGTACTCGAACAGCTCGGCGTAACGCCCCCATTCGATCGCTGTATTGAATTGCGCCTTCGCTTCGGCCGCGGGGTAATACTCATCGAGCAGGTCGAGAAAGAAATCCGCCTTCATCGTCTTGTTTTCTTTCGAGACCAGCGTGCGCGTGATCGTCGCGACGATCGGCACGTATTCGAGGACCTGCTGCCGGAAGAGCGTCTTCGAGTCCTGGATCGTTGCCGTCGCGAAATACCGCCCGGCCGGCGTAATCGTCACGCAGCCCTCGCTGACCTCGGCGAAATGCAGCAGCACGGCGGCATCGAGGATGGCGAGAAAGTCGTCGACCGGCAGCGCGAGCCGCTCGGCCAGGCCCGCGACTTCTTGGCCCGTTCCCATGTCGACGATCAGCTCGAGCAGACCACTGATCGTGCCGACCCGGACGTGCGGGAGCGGCCGCGCGAACGGCGACCGCGTTTCGCCGCCCGACTTGGGGCGCGCGGGCGTCGCTTCGGCCGACGCGACCGGCATATCCGGGGTGGTCATCACGTTGTACAGGTACTCGGTCAGCTCGCGAAAACGCGCCGCATTCCGGTCGTGCGGACGCGGGAGATCGATCGTCACGGTACCGCGGACGTGGCCCGGGTTCGTGCCGAGCACGACCACGCGGTCGGCGAGAAATACGGCTTCCTCGATGTTGTGCGTCACGATGAGAACGCTCGTCGCCGGAAAGGTGCCCGCGTTCCAGAGTTCGTCGATCTCGCCGCGCAGGTTCTCGGCCGTGAGGACGTCGAGCGCGCTGAACGGCTCGTCCATGAAGAGCACCTTCGGCTCGACGACGAAAGCGCGGGCAAAACCGACGCGCTGCTTCATGCCGCCGGACAGTTCTTTGGGATAGGCGCTTTCAAAACCGTCGAGTCCGACCGTATCGATCGCTTTGAGCGCGCGCTTCGTGCGCTCGGTGCGGCCGAGCCCGCGCGCTTCGAGCCCCAGCTCGACGTTTTCGATCACGGTCAGCCACGGCAAGAGCGCGAACGATTGGAAGACCATCGCGACGTCCGGGTTCGGGCCGTCGACCGTTCGGCCGCTGCTCTCGACCGAGCCGCTCGAGGGCGGAATGAGCCCCGCCATGATGCGCAGCAGCGTGCTCTTGCCGCTGCCGCTGCGGCCGAGCAGCGCCACGACCTCGCCCGCATCGACCCGAACGTCGACGCCGTCGAGCACGGTGAACTCGCCCTTCCCTTCGGGGAGCGGAAAGAACTTGCTCACATCGACGGCTCGGATCAGATCGCTCACAGGTGGTACTTCCGCTCGGCTAATGCGTACAGGCGCCGCCAGAGAATCCGGTTGATGCACACGACGTAGAGGCTCATCATCCCGACCCCCAGCGTAATGCGCGGCCAGTCTCCCTTCGAGGTCGCTTCGGCGATGTACGCTCCCAGACCGGCGGCGGTGAGGGTCGAGGTTCCCCAGGTCACGACTTCGGAGACGATGCTCGCGTTCCAGGCACCGCCGCTGGCCGTGATCCCGCCGGTCACCCACGACGAGAAGATACCGGGGACGATCAGCCGCCGCCAGCGCTGCCGCCCCTGCAGCCCGATGTCGTCGGCCATCTCGCGCAGATCCGTCGGTATGCTCTGCGCGCCGGCGATCGAGTTGAACAGAATGTACCACTGCGCGCCGAGCGCCATCAGCAAGATGCTGCCGGTGTTGATGGGAATGTGGTATTGCAGAAAGGCGAGCGTGGCGAACGGAAAGATGAAGTTCGCCGGGAACGAGGCGAAGAACAGCACGATCGGCTGCATCACGCGGGCAAGTTTCGGACTGAAGCCGATCGCGACCCCGATCGGCGTCCAGATGACGGTCGCGAACGCCAGCAGGATCAGCACGCGCAGCGAGGTGTAGATGCCCAGTTCGGCAACCTTCACCACTTCGCGCAGACCGACCGCCGCGAAGATGAAGCGCACGCCCGCGATCACGAGCGCCGCGACCAGGACCACCAGCGCCAGCGTGTAGACGCGATCCGCGATCACGCCGCGCGGTCCGGGCGCACGCCGCGGCCGCACCTGCGTGAGCGACGACAGCAGCCCGCTGGCGGCGTCCGAGACCGGCGTCCACAACGCGCCGGCGAAGCCGGCCAGCCGCGAGCCGCGCAGCAGATCGTACAGCCACGATTGCGGCGGCGATGCGGAAGCACTTTGCTCGAGCCGGAACTTGTCGGACCACGCGACCAGCGGACGCCAGAAGAGCTGGTCGATCGCGAAGATGACGCCCGCCATCGTCAGCACCGCCCAGCCGAGCGCGGGCATGTCCTTAGCCGTGACTGCCGCGGCCACGTACGAGCCGATCCCCGGCAGCGTGTACGACCGGTTGAGCACGCTGATCGCCTCGCTGGCCGCCAGAAAGAACCAGCCGCCGCCGAAGCTCATCATCGCGTTCCACACCAGGCCGATCATCCCGGCGGGGACCTCGAGCCGCACGAAACGCTCCCAGTACGAAAGCCGGTACGCCGCCGTCGCCTCAACGAGATCGCTCGGCAGCGTGCGCAGCGACTGGTAGAACGAAAAGGCCATGTTCCACGCCTGCGCGGTAAAAATGGCGAAGATCGAGGCCGCCTCGAGCCCCAGCAGACTGCCGGGGAACAGCGCGATGAAGCCGGTGACCGTGATCGACAAAAATCCGAGTACCGGTACCGACTGCAGGATGTCGAGCAACGGGATCAAGATCCGCTCGGCATAGCGGCTGCGCGCCGCAGCGTAGCCGTAGGCAAAGGTGAAAACGAGCGACGCCGCCAGACCGATGAACATCCGGAGCGTCGAGCGCCCGGCATAGTACGGCAGATTGCGCGGGTCGAGGCTGACCGCCGGGACGACCTGCGGCGGTGCAAACGAGGTGAAGGCTCCGGCGCCGACCTTCGCGATCAGCGCCAGCAAACCGATCGCCCCGAGAAACACGGCGACGTCGGACAGTCCGAACGACACGCGGCGCAACGACCCCGGGCCGGGAAGCATGCGCTGCGCCATCACGGCCGGGCTTCACGCGCCGCCCGGACGGCCCCTGGTCACGCAGGAAGCGGCTACTGCGTGGTCTGGGCCAGGTACCAGTCGGTCAGTTCGCCGGCGGTCATCACGCAGACATCGGCGTGCCCCAGCACGTAGGTCAGGATCCGGTCGAGCACCGCGATGCGGTGCGCGGTTCCGGTGAGATACGGATGCAGCGCGATGGGCAGAATCTTCGGCGAGCTCGCGCTCTCGGCAGCGAGCTGGTCGAACGCAGCGACGCAGCGCGCGTAGAGTTCCTCCGCCGAATGTTTCTCGACCGCACAGACGACGATGTCGTTGGTTTCGATAGGGTACGGGATCGCGATCATGCGGCGGCCGCCGGCCACCTGCAGATCGAACGGGACGTCGTCGGCAGGTCCCCAGTCACAGCAGTAATCCAGACCCGCGTCGGCCAGCAGCTGCAGCGTGCGCGGCGTCTCGACCAGCGCCGGGCCGAGCCAGCCGCGCGGGCGCGTGCCGGTCGCCGCCTGCAGCTCGTCGATCGCCTGCGCGATCACCGCGCGCTCGTCTTCGACGTTCGACATCGTGCGCTGCACGACGCCGTGCGGCATCAGTTCCCAGCCCTCCGCGGTCGCGCGCTCGACGATCGCCGGATACTCGGTGCACACCGACGAGTTGATGCTGAGCGTCGCCCGCGCGCGATGCTTCGCCAGCGTGTCGAACAGCCGCCAGATACCGACCCGCTGCCCGTACTGATACCAGGCGAAGTTCGGAACGTCGGGGACCGTTCCGCCTGACGCCGGCGGCGGGAGCGCGGCCCGCGGCATCGGCTTTTCGTACACCCACGTCTCGACGTTGACGATCAGATGGAGCGCCAGCCGGGAGCCGCCGGGAAACGCTGCGAGCCGGCGTGCGGGCGAGGGCAGGTACGGCATCGGCCCGTGGGAGAGCAGCGTGCGGTGCGCGGTGTCCATGCGCGGAGGTGCGCGCCGCGCGCCGCATAACCCTCGCACGCAATGAGCGCCGCAACGATGCGCGCGGCGGTGTACCACGGGCCGCGCGATATCCGGATCGAAGACGTGCCGCGCCCGCGACCCGTCGCCGGTGAAGTGTTGGTGCGCGTTCATGCCAACGGCATCTGCGGAACCGATGCGAGCGAGTACGCCGGCGCGCAGATGTATCCGCTCGCGCACCGTCACCCGTTGACGGGCCACCAGGGGCCGATGATCCCGGGCCACGAGTTCGCCGGCACCATCGAGGAAGTCGGCGACGGTGTCGAGGGCTTCCGCGAGAGCGAACCGGTCGTCACCGGCGCGGCGCTCTGGTGCGGGGAGTGTCCGCAATGCCGGGCCGGCCGCACGAGCATCTGCGCGATGTATGCGACGGTCGGACTCCATCGTGACGGCGGTCTGGCGGAACTGGTCCGGGTGCCGGCGCACATCGTGTTCCGCGCCGCACCCTTCGGGCTGGGTGCCGATGCGGCGGTGCTGACCCAGCCGATGGCCATCGCCGTGCACGCCGCGCGTCGCGGCGCGCCGGCTGCGGGGGAGACTGTGCTCGTGATCGGCGCCGGCGGCATCGGCGCGTTTCTGATCTACGCGCTCGCGCAGGCCGGCGTACGCGTGATCGCGTCGGACGTCGCCGCCGAACGGCTGGCGGTCGCCGCATCGCTCGGCGCAGAGGGCGCCGTCCAGGCAGGGACCGCGGCCGAGCTGACCGCTGCACTGCAGCGTTCCGGTTTCGTCCCGGCGACCGTGTTCGAGGTGACCGGCAGCGACGCCGGCATGACGGCGGCGATCGCGGCGGTCGCAGCCGGCGGACGCCTGGTAACGGTCGGCATCGCCAAAGGTCCGATCGCGATCGACGCGCGGCGCGTCACGACCAAAGAGCTTACGCTCATCGGCACCAACGCGCTGATCGGCCGGGAGGATGTGCCCGAAGCGGCGCGTCTGCTGGCACGCGAACCGGAACGCTGGCAGGCGGTCGCGCCGCGCGCGATCCCCCTCGACCGCGTCATCGCCGACGGGATCGTGCCGATGCTCGAAGGCCGCGCGCAAAGCATCAAGCTGCTCGTCGACCCGACGGTTCGCCGCGAGCGGCGCACCGCGATGCGTTAGGTAAGCGCGTCCCTAGGGATGCTCTAGCTCAAGCGAACGACCTCGGTCGTCGCGTACCAGTCGACCGGCTCCTCGAGATTCACGATCGTGCTCTTGGTCTGCGTGTACTCACGATAGCCGTCGATCCCGGTCTCGCGGCCCATCCCGCTGTCCTTCATCCCGCCCCAGGGCAGCGAGGGATCGATGCGGTGGTGGTCGTTGATCCAAACGATTCCGCACTCGAGACGGTCGGCGAAGCGCATGCCCGCTGCGGCGTCGGATGTCCAAACCGAGGCGGCCAGACCGAACTCGATCCCGTTTGCGATCTGCACCGCTTGGTCGAGGTTGCGGTAGGTCAGCACGCACGTGACCGGTCCGAAGATCTCGTCCTGCGCGATGCGCATCGACGGGCGCACGTCGGCGAAGATCGTCGGTTCGTAAAAGAACCCGCCGGCGAGCGCGCCGCCGGGACGATAGCCGCCGCAGGCCACCGTCGCCCCCTCCTCGCGTCCGAGCGCAACGTAGCGTTCGGTGCGCTCGAGCTGGCGCGCCGAGACGAGCGGCCCGAGCTGCGTCGCCGGATCGAGCGGGTCACCAACGCGAATCGCCCGCGCGCGCGTGACCATGCGCGCGAGCAGCGCGCCGGCGTCATCCTCATGGACGAGCACGCGCGTCCCCGCGACGCACGTTTGACCCGATGCGACGAACGCCGCGAACGTGGCGCCCGCGGCAGCGCGGTCCAGATCCGCGCCCGGCAGGACGACCACCGGCGCTTTGCCGCCCAGCTCGGCGGTCACGCGAATCAAATTCTCGCCGGCGAGTTTTGCGACCACGCGGCCGGTCTCGGTGCCGCCGGTGAGGTCCAGCTTGCGCACCCGCTTGTCGCTGCACAGCGCCGCGCCCGCTTCGGCGCCGAACCCGGTCACGACGTTGAGCACGCCGTCGGGCAGGCCGGCTTCGCCGGCGATGCGGGCCAGTTCGAGCGTCGTGAGCGGCGTGTATTCCGAGGGCTTGACCACGACGGTGTTGCCCGCGGCGAGTGCCGGCGCCAGCTTCTTGGTCAGAATCAGCAGCGGATGGTTCCACGGCGTCAGCTGTCCGACGACACCCAGCGGAACGCGTCGCGCGTACGCGTGGTACGGACCCTCGAACGGCAGCACGGCGTCTTCGTACGTTCGCGCGAGGGCGGCGAAGTAACGGTAGAATTCCGGCAGCCGGCCCAACTGCGCGCGCAGCTCGCGCAGCGGCCGCCCGACGCAGGTCGATTCCAGCGTCGCAAGCTCGGGCAGCGCCGCTTCCAGCAAGTCGGCGACACGGTTGAGGATGCGATACCGTTCGCGCCCCGGCAGCCGCGACCAGCGTCCGTCGGCGAACGCCGCAGCGGCCGCGCCGACGGCAAGCGCGACGTCGGCCGCACTTCCCTCGGCGACGCGCGCGACCAACGCGCCGTTGGCGGGATTGCGCACCTCGAAGGTGCGCCCGTCCGCGGCCGCGCGCTCGCGACCGTCGATGAGGTGCTGATAGACTGCGACTCCGTCGATCGTCGTCAACGTCGGTTGCCTCCGCGGGCGCGGTGGGGAGCGTGAGCCTCCAGAGCGTAATCGCTTCTATGGACGCTACAGCGCCGGAACCTGCCATGAAGATCGATTGGGACGTGCCGGTCGCGATGGACGACGGCATCGTCCTGCGCGCTGACGTCTTTCGTCCGCCGGATGACGGCGCCTATCCGGTCATCTTGAGCTACGGGCCCTACGCAAAGGGACTCGCGTTTCAAGACGGCTATCCGAGTGCCTGGGAGCGCATGGCGACGACGCATCCCGACGTGACCGCCGGCTCGACGAACCGCTACCAGAACTGGGAAGTCGTCGATCCGGAAAAGTGGGTGCCGGACGGTTACGCCTGCGTGCGCGTCGACTCGCGCGGCGCCGGCCGGTCGCCGGGGTTTCTCGATCCGTGGTCGCCGCGCGAGACGCGCGATCTCGCGGCCTGCATTGCCTGGGCCGGCGTGCAGCCGTGGAGCAGCGGCAAGGTTGGTCTCAACGGAATCTCCTACTACGCGATGAATCAGTGGTACGTCGCCTCGTTCCAGCCGCCGCATCTCGCCGCGATGTGCGTGTGGGAGGGCGCCGCTGACTTCTACCGCGACCTGACGCATCACGGCGGCATTCTGTGCACCTTCGCGCAGAACTGGTACGACATGCAGGTCAAGACCGTCCAGCACGGGGTCGGCGAACGCGGCCCGCGCAGCCGGGTGACGGGCGAGCTCGTCTGCGGTCCCGACACGCTCCCCGAAGCGGCGCTGGCCGCGCAGCGCGCCGACTTCGGTGCCGACATCTTGGCGTATCCGCTGGACGACGCGTATCACCGCGCGCGCTCTCCGGTGTGGGAAAACGTCATCGTGCCGTTTCTCTCGAGCGCGAACTGGGGTGGCCAGGGGCTGCACCCGCGTGGAAATTTCGAAGGCTTCGTGCGCGCGGCTTCGCGTGAAAAATGGCTCGAGTCGCACGGGATCGAGCACTGGACGGAGTTCTACACGGACTGCGGCGTTGCACTGCAGAAGCGCTTCTTCGCGCGATTCCTCAAAGGCGAGGCCGGCGCGTGGCCCGACGAGCCGCGCGTGCGGCTGCAGGTGCGTCACCTCGACCGCTTCGTCGAGCGTTGGGAAACCGCGTGGCCGATCCCGCGGACACAATGGACCCGACTCTACCTCGATCTCGAAGCGAAGGAACTGCGTGCAGCGCCTCAGCCCGCCACCGCGCAGCTTGCGTTCGACGCGCGCGGCGACGGCGTCACCTTCCTGGCCGAACCGCTCGAGCACGAGACGGAGATCACCGGACCGCTGGCCGCACGGCTGTTCGTTGCCTCGTCCACGAGCGACGCCGACGTCTTCGTCGTGCTGCGCGCGTTCGCGCCCGACGGCACCGAGGTCGTCTTTCAGGGCGCGATCGACCCGCACACGCCGCCGGCGCAGGGCTGGCTGCGCGCATCGCACCGCGCCCTCGACGCGGAACTCTCGACCGACTACCGGCCGTATCATACGCACGCGCGCTCCGAGCCGCTGGTGCCGGGCGAGCCGGTCCAGCTCGACATCGAGCTGTGGCCGACCTCGATCGTGCTGCCCGCGGGATATCGTCTGGCCCTGAGCGTGCGCGGCAACGACTACGTCTATCCTGGTCCCAGCGGGGGCCGGCTGTCGAACTTCAAGAACGAGATGCGCGGCTGCGGCCCGTTCTTGCACGAAGATCCGCGCGATCGGCCGGACAGCGTGTTCGGCGGAACGACGACCCTTCACGGCGGCCCCGAGCGCGTGTCCTTCATTCTGCTGCCGGTCGTTCCGTAAGGAACGGCCTGCCTGCTAGGACCAGACCTTCGCTGCGGGCAAGTTTCTTTCAGAAAAGAGCCGGAACTGGAGGAATCATGTTGCAGCGGACACTCTTGCTCGGACTTCTCGCGGCCTTCGTGGCCACGGTCTCCGGGGTGGGTACGGCCCGCGTCGGCGCGCAAAGCGCGTGGCCGAGCGCGGACGCATACGTCGCCGCCGATAAGGACTCCGCGAACTGGATCTTGCCGGCCCGGAATTATAGCGGCAACCGCTACGTCTCCGGTGCGCAGATCACGACCGCGAACGTAGGCACGCTCAAGAGGGCGTGGACTGCGAACGTCGATGCGCGCGGCCCGCTCGAGGTTGCGCCGATCGTGTGGAACGGCACGATGTACGTGACGTCCTCGCACAATGACGTCTATGCCCTCGACGCGCAAACGGGGGCGCTGAAATGGCACTTCCCCTACAAGCCGCACGTCATCGCCTTCTCGGCAAACCGCGGCGTCGCCATCGGCGACGGCAAAGTCTATGAGGCGACGCTCGACGGCCATCTGATCGCGCTCGACGCGATGACCGGCAAACCGGTGTGGAACGTCGTCGCCGCGCACGACGTGTCGAACACGTTCTTCACCATGCAGCCGGTGCCGTACAAGAACATGCTGCTGCTCGGCGCTTCGAACGGTGATTGGGGCGGGATCGGATATCTTTCCGCCTTCGACGCCGCCACCGGCAAGCGGCTGTGGGATTGGAAGACGATCCCCGGTCCGGGCGAACCGGGTCACAACACCTGGAGCGGCGACTCCTGGAAGCGCGGCGGCGGTGCGATTTGGAGCGGGCTGGCGATCGATCCCACGACGAGCACCGTGTACGTCGACGCGGGCAATCCGCAGCCCGACTTCCTGGGCACGACCCGCAAGGGCGCCAACCTCTACACCAACTCGATGGTCGCGATCGACATCAGCGGCGCGCAGCCGAAGATCAAATGGTACCATCAGTTCATCCCGCACGATACGCATGATTGGGATCCGGCGATGCCGCCGGTGCTCTTCACCGGTTCGGTGGCCGGTTCGGCGCGCAGCTTGGTCGCCGCCGGCGACAAGGGCGGCAATTTCTGGGTGCTCGATGCGGGCACCGGCGCGGTTGTCTATCACCTCGCGGTCAGCACGCAAAAGGGACAAAACACCGAGCCGAGCCGCAAGGGCGACATCGCCTGTCCGAATACAAACGGCGGCGTCGAGTTCAACGGCGGCAGCTACATGCCCGACACGAACGCGTTCTACGTGCCCAGTGTCGACCAGTGCGGGATCTGGAAGTCGCAAGGCACGGCGACCTACGTCGCCGGGCAGTTCTATCTGGGCGGTGCGTTCCCGGCGCTGTACGGTCCGAGCACGGGATACATGAACGCGGTCGACATCGGCACCGGCAAGTTCTTGTGGCGCAAGCACTTGGCGTTTCCGCAGATCGGCGGCGCGCTCTCGATGTCGACCGGCGTCGTGTTCACCGGCGGCGTCAACGGCGATTTCACCGCCTACGACGCGAAGAGCGGGGAGGTGCTCTGGCACTACCCGACGGGCATGACGATCCAAGCGCCGGCCGGGACCTACACCCTGGGCGGAAAGCAGTTCGTCGTGATCGCCGCCGGCCCGGCCGGCGTCAACTTCGCGGACCCGCGCTTCAATAAGGGTGCACCGACGCTCGAGGGCAAGTACTCGCACCCCACGGCCGCGCAGATCTCCGCGTTCACCCTGCCGTAGGCGTTTGCTGGCCTGGAGGATCCCGATGCGCACGGTCGCGCTGTCCCTCGCTGCCCTGGTCTTCTTCGGCAGCTCGGCGCCGCCGCGACCGGCGCGCGACGACCACGGCAGCGCGATGTCCGCGCTGGCCGACGTGCGAGCCGCCGTTGCAGAAATCGTCCGCATCGAAGACGGCTATGCCGTCGGACACGGCGCGTACCTGCGCGCAGCGCATCGCGCGATGAACGCGTTGGTTGGACGTCGCGATGACGGCTACGCGCCGTCTTTCGGTGATCCCGGCGACGGCATCGGGACGCTCGGCCACCTCGACCGCATGCTCGACCAGTCCGGATCGTCGCTGTGGACGCCGGCAGTCGAAGGCGCCAAAGCGAATGTGCTTGCGGCGGCCGCGAGCCTGCAGAGTTCGCTCGGGCAAAAAGAGATGGAAGACTACGAGGCCGATCTGACCCAAGCACTGGCAAGCTTGGCGCTGGTCGTCGGCCGGGCGACCGAAACCGGCGTCCTCGGCGGGCTCGACGGCGCGCTCGCCAACACGGCGCTCGGCGTTCCGGCGGGAGCCACGACGGTTTCAGGATGCGCCGCACCGAACCGCGCGCCCGCCTACGGCATCGTCGCAGGGCGGTTAGCGTATGTCGCGCTGCCGCGCAGCAGCGCGTCGGCCGGGATTCCGAACGGGTTCGCGGTCAGCCGCGTCGAGGTGGCCCCAGCCTGGGTCGTCCTCTACGCGCCGGCCGCCCGTGCGGCCATCGCCCTGTGTCGCGCCGGTTCGCGCATGCGACGCATGCGCGCAGTTGCCGCGCCCGGTGCGCAACCCCCGTATACCGCCGCTCAAGCGCACGCCGGCAGCGCGATCTATCGCCGTGCTTGCCTGCAGTGTCACGGCGCGGACCTGCAGGGCGCCGCCGGCCCCGCCGTGGCCGGCACCGAGTTCCTGACGAACGCTCAGCACAACAAGTGGACGCTGGGCGACATGCGCACGACGGTGTTTGAAAACATGCCGTTCTCAAATCCCGGTTCGCTCGCGCCACAGCAGTACGCCGACGTGATGGCGTTCCTATTGGCCTCAAACTGTTACGCGGCGGGCACACAGCCGTTTCCCACCGCCGCGGCCCCCACGCTCGCAAAGGTGAAGCTCGGGCCGATCCACGGTGCCAGGCTCAGCAACCCGAGACTCGGCACGTGCAGCGTGCGCTGAGCGATCGCTAGCTCTCGTCGAGCGGCTGCGCCGCGTGGTATGTCCCGTGACAAAACAGCAGCGTCGGCCGGCGTTCGTAGGCGTACTTCTCGACGCGCCCGAGAAAGATCTCATGGTCGCCGCCGTAGTAGCGGTCGACGACGCTGCACTCGAAGTGTGCGACGGCTCCGGTAATCAACGGGACGCCGTGGACGCCGGTGGTGTATTCGACACCCGCGAACTTGTCGGGCTGCAGATGCGCGAAGCGATGGGAGAGCTCGAGGTGCTCGCTGCCCAGGATGCTGACCCCGAAGTGTTTCGCCGCGCGAAAGAACGGCAGGCTCGGCGCCGCGCAGGCCAGACTCCACAGGACCAGCGGCGGATCCAGCGACACCGAACTGAACGAGTTCGCGGTCAGACCGTGCAGGCGCCCATCGGCATCACGCGCGGTCACGATCGTAACGCCGGTGGCAAAGGTCGCGAGCGCGTTGCGCAGGTCGCGCCGGTCGAAGCTTGCTATCGATCCGTGGCTCGTCGGAAACACCCCCGTACAGGGTAATTTATCTAACGATCAAATCACTCCGGCCGGCCGCTGTCAAGCGGCCGCGCGGGCCGCGAAGAGGACCTCCGTTTGCCGATCTGCATCGACATCCACGCGCACTTTCTGCCGGACGCGTTCGTCGCCGTACTGCAGGAGCGCGGCCTCGCCGACCCGCGCAAAGACGCCGGCACGCTCGAGCTCGCGCACGCCGTGTGCGGGTATGCGGCCCCGACGACGCGCTTACCGTACTTTCCGCTGCTGTACGATCTCGACACGCGCCGCGAACTTGCGCGGGCGCAGGGCATCGACCGGCAGATCGTCTGCCTGCCGCCCTTCTACTTCGCGTACGCCATGGATCCCGGGCCGGCATCGGCACTGTGCCGGGCCGGGAACGAGGCGCTCGCCGCGACCGTCGCGCGCGCACCGGAGCGCTTCGCGGCCTTCGCGACCGTCCCGCTGCAGGCGCCGGCCGCCGCGGTGGCCGAGCTGCGTCACGCCGTCGAAGAGCTCGGCTGCTGGGGCGTCGAGATCGGCTCGAGCGTGGCGGGTGCGCCGCTCGACGACCAGGCACTCGACGTGTTCTGGGCGGCCTGCTGCGAACTCGACGTTCCCGTCTTCATGCACCCGCATCACGAGCTCGGCGGCGAGCGCGCCGGGCCGTATTATCTGGGCAACCTGTTCGGTAACCCCTCGGAGACCGGCTTGATCGCAGCGCGGCTGATTTTCGCGGGCGTGTTCGAGCGCTTCCCCCAGCTCAACATGATCCTGGCGCACGCCGGCGGCACGTTGGCAGCGATCGCCGGCCGGCTCGACCACGGATACCGGGTGCGTTCCGAGACCAAGACGATCCCAAAACTGCCGAGCGCATACCTCGCGCAGTTGTACGTCGACACGATCACGCACGACGATGCGTATCTGGCCTATCTGGCGCGGAAACTCGGTACGCAGCGCATCGTGGTCGGAACGGACCGCCCCTTCGACATGGGAATCGACGACCCGCGCGGGTTGGTTATGCGGATCCCGGGGCTCGACGACGCCCAGCGCGCGGCGATCCTGGGCGAGAACGCGCGCGGGTTTTTGCGGCGTTCGCTACCACCCGCGACATGACCGCGGGCACGCCGTCGAAGAACGCGACCGTCAGGCCTTCGATCACGCCGTCGATGTGTTCGGGGATCTCTAAGCCGTAGATCCACTTCCGGATTCCGATGTAAAAGATGCTGGCGTGCAGCGCCCAGACCAGTTCGAACTCGAGCTCGCTGATCGGCACTTCCGCGGGCGACGGCAAGCCGTATTCGCGGCGAAGTTCGCGAATCACCCGCGTGTAGATCCGGTCGCGCACCAGCGTCAGGTAGCGGCTGTTCAAGTCCATCCCGCGCAGGCCGGAAAACATGAAAATGCGGATCCACTCGTAGCTGAGCACGGCCTTGGCGTAGGCGCGATAGAAGGCGATGATGCGCTCGCGCGCCGGCCGCGTGTGGTCGTCGAGCAGTTCTTCCCACTGCGGATCCCAGCGGTTGAGGTAGACCTCCTGGTAGACGCGGTCGATCAGCGCTTCCTTGTTCGGAAAGTAGCGATACAAGAGCGGCTGGGTGATGCCCAACCGCTTCGCGAGTTCCCGGGTGCGGCCGCCGAAGCCGGCCTCGCAGAAAAACGCGACCGCCCCTCGAGCGATGGCTCGCTCGCGTTCATCGGCGGAAAGGCGCGTACGCGGCGGCTTGGCCTTCGAGGTCGCCACGCCGTACTGATATGGCGATAACTTGGGCGCGTCCTCCGGCGCACGCGGCCGGGCCCGCACGGGGCCAAGGAAAAAAGTTTCACCCCGTGAACACCATGCGACCCCCGGACGACCGCACGCGATCGCGCCGGTGATCGGTCGATAAACACGCCGAGAGCGGAGAAGTCGGATGCGGCTTGGCTACTTCACGATGCCCCTCCATCCGCCGTCGCGGAACTACACCGACGTGCTCAAGGAGGACCGGGACGCGATCGTCCTGGCCGACCGGCTCGGCTTCGTCGAAGCGTTCGTCGGCGAGCACGTCACGGACATCGCCGAACCGGTCACCTCGTGCCTGACCTTCATCGCCTCGCTCATCGACCGCACCGAACGCATCGTCCTCGGGACGGGGACGGTCAATCTTCCCAACGCCCACCCGGCGCAGGTTGCGGCGCAGGTTGCGATGGTCGACCATCTGCTCGAAGGACGATTCCTGTTCGGGATCAGCCCCGGCGGCCTGCTCTCCGACGCGGAAGCGTTCGGAAATCTCGACCGCGACCGCACGGCAATGTTCGTCGAGGCGATCGATCACGTGCTCGCGATCTGGAGCGGCGAGGCGCCGTACGACCGCAGCGGTGAGTTCTGGACCATTTCGACCCGGCGGACGATGAACGCGGCCACCGGGCAGGGCAGCATCGTGAAGCCGTACCAGCGCCCGCACCCCCCGATCGTGGTGACGGCGGTCGCGCCGTTTTCGAAAGGCGTCGTCTCCGCTGCCCAGCGCGGATGGACGCCGATCTCGGCCAATTTCTTGCAGCCGGTGTGGGTCGCATCGCACTGGCCGAAGTACCAAGAGGGCTGCGCGGCCGGCGGCCGTGCCGCCGACCCGGCCGATTGGCGGGTCGCGAAGAGCGTGTTCGTCGCCGACGACGACGCGACGGCGCAGCGCTATGCCAAGGGCCATGACGGCCCGTACGCTTACTACTTTCGCTCGCTCATGACGAAGCTGATCGGCAACGGCCGCCCGGAGCTCTTCAAGCACGACCGCGCGCTGCCGGACGAAGCGATCACACTCGACTACGTTCTGGACTCGCTCGTCATCTGCGGCACCGTCGATGCGGTCGTCGAGCAGCTGCTGGCGTTCCGCACCACGATCGGCGATTTCGGCACGCTCCTGTACGCCGGCCACGACTGGGTCGATCCGGCGCTAGCCCGGCGCTCGATGGAATTGATGGCCACCGAGGTGATGCCGCGCGTCAACGCCGCAATCGCGGCCGAGCCGAGCGCACAGCGCGCGTCGGTGGCCTGAGGAGTGACGGCGCGGGCAGGCATCGTCGGCCTCGGGATCATGGGCTCGGCGTATGCAGGCTTGCTGATCGACGCCGGTCTCGCGACGACTGGTTACGACGTGTTACCTGACGCGCTCGAACGTTTCCGCGCCGCCGGCGGGAGTGCTGCCGCCTCACCGTGCGCCGTCGCCGACGCGTCCGACGTCATCATCACCGCGCTCCCCAGCGTCGCCGCACTCGAGACGGCGTACTTCGGGGCAGGCGGTTTGGCCGCGACCGCGAGTCCGGCGGCGGTGTTCGTCGAAGCGAGCACGTTCGCGCTCGACGTCAAAGAGTCGCTGCGCGCACGGATGGCCGAGCGCGGCCTGCAGGTGCTCGACGCCCCCGTCAGCGGAACCGGCTCGCAGGCGCGCGTGCGCGACCTGGCCATCTATGCGAGCGGCGAGCGGACCGCCTTCGATACGGCCCAGCCCGTGCTCGAGACGATCGCGCGCTCGGTCCGCTACGTCGGGCCGTTCGGCAACGGCTCGAAACTCAAGTACATCGCGAACCTGTTGGTGACGATCCACAATCTCTCGACCGCCGAGGCGGTCGTTCTCACGCAGAAGGCCGGCCTCGATCCGTATGAGATGCTCGAGGTGGTCGGTGAGGGGGCAGGTTCATCGCGGATGCTTCAGGTTCGCGGCCCGATGATGGCCGCCGGCAGGTACGACGATGCGACGATGAAGCTCGACATCTATCAGAAAGACCTCGACGTCATCGCCGAGTTCGCGCGGAGCGTCGGCGCACCGACGCCGCTGTTCACACAGAGCACCCTCTTCTATCTCGCGGCGCTCGCGCAGGGCCGCGGCAAACAAGATACCGCTGCGATCGCCTCGGTACTCAAGACGATGGCCGGATTGCCGGCGGATCCCTAAGGCGTGCAGTTCTACATTCAGAACGCACTGGGTGGGCTCGCCTACGGCAGCCTCCTGTTTCTGATCGCCTCCGGCCTCACCCTGATCTTCGGGCTGATGCGGATCATCAACCTCGCGCAGACGTCGTTCTACTTGCTCGGCGCGTACATCGGCCTGTCGCTGGTCACGCATGGCTGGAATTTCTGGCTCGCCAGCTTGGCCGGCGGCATCGTGACGATGGCGCTCGGATTAGCCGTCTATAGCGCCTTTCTGCACCGGTATCACGCCGACCCATTGACCTCGCTGCTGCTGACCCTCGGCTTGACGCTCATCCTCGACGACGGAATTCTCGCGCTGTGGGGCGGCGATCCGCACTCAATCTCGCCCCCGGCGATCTTCGCCGGCTCGTTGACTTTCGGAACGCTCGTGTTCCCGGTGTACTGGCTGGTCGTGATTGGAATCAGCTTCGCAATCGCCGCGATCTTGTTCCTGACCTTGCAGCGTACGATGCTCGGCGTAATGATCCGGGCCGCCGTCGACGACGAGGAGATGACGCGCGGGCTCGGTGTCGACGTGAACCGCGCCTTCTACATCGTATTCGCGGCCGGTGCGCTGATCGCTGGGCTGGGCGGCCTGCTCGGCGGCCCGATCACCAGTGCCTACCCGGGTCTCGACGGTGAGCTGACGCCGCTCGCGTTCGCGGTCGTGATCGTGGGCGGCATGGGCAGCTTGGGCGGCGCGCTCGCGGGCAGCCTGATCATCGGCTTGGTCAACGCGTTCGGAAAAGCGCTGTTCCCGGAGCTCTCGTACTTCACGATCTTCGTCCCGGTGGCGCTGATCATGGCGTTCCGCCCGCAGGGACTCTTCGGGCGGAAGCTGTGAGCGCGCGTCGCCGCTGGATCGTCACCATCGTCGCCGGTGCCGCCCTCGCGCTGCTGCTGCCGCACCTCGGGGTTCCGACCTTCTTCGTCTCGCTGCTGACGCAGACGTGGATCATCGCGATCGCCGCGATGAGCCTCGATCTCTTGATCGGCTTCGTGGGGCTGGTGAACTTCAGCCAAGCGGCCCTCTTCGGCGTCGGCGCGTACGCGGTCGCGATCGGCGCGACCCGCTTCCACATCACCGGATTCGCCGGTGGCTTGGTTTGCGGGATGATCGCCGCGGTCGTTACGGCCGCGCTGTTCGGATTGGTCGCACTGCGGGCCGAAGGCCCGGGGTTCATCATCATCACCATCGCGCTCAACCAGATCGTGTGGGGGCTGGCCTATCAGTGGGTCTCGGTCAGCGGCGGCGACAACGGCATCACCGGCATCACGCGTCCGCCGCTGGGACCATTCGACCTCTCGAGCAATACGGCGTACTACTACGTGTGTCTGGCGGCGTTCGCGCTGACGCTGGCGATCCTGATGACCGTCGTGCGGTCGCCCTACGGCTTGGTCCTCAAGGGTGTGCGCGACACGCCGCGCCGGATGCGCGCGCTCGGATACAACGTATGGCTGTACCGCTATTCGGCGCTGCTGCTCTCATCGGTTTTTGCGGGGACTGCGGGCGTGCTGTTCGCCTGGTACAACCAATTCGTCGGACCGGTGGACCTTTCGCTCGATCAATCGACGCAGTTCCTGATCGTCACGATCTTAGGCGGCATCGGGACCATCTACGGCCAGCTGTTCGGCGCGCTGGTCGTGATCTTCCTCAGCAACGAGCTCAGCTCGATCACCCAGCGCTGGATGCTCGTGCTGGGAGTCATCTACTTCGCCATCGTGCTGTACGCACCGGGCGGACTGGTCGTGTTGGTGCCGCGCCTGTGGGATCGGCTACGCGGGAAACGGGTCGCAGTCGTGCCCGCGGAGCATCCATGAACGACGCCCAAAGCGCCTGCCTGGAGCTGCGCGGCATCAGCAAGCGGTTCGGAAGCCTCGGCGTCCTCGACGACGTGACGCTTACCGTGCGGCGCGGCGAACGCCGCGGCATCATCGGCCCCAACGGCGCCGGAAAGTCGACGCTCTTCAACATCATCGCCGGCGAGCTGCCTGCCAGCGCCGGCAGCGTGCACTTGCTGGGCCGCGACGTCAGCCGGCTTCCCGCGCACCGTCGCGCCCGCGCCGGCCTGGCCCGCACGTTTCAGACGACGACGCTCTTCCCGCGACTCACCGTGGTCGAGAATCTCGTCCTGGCGCTGCAGGCGCACAGCCCCGAGCGCTTCCATCTGCTGGCGCCGCGCAGCCGCTACCGCGCCCGCGACGAAGAAGCCGTGGCGCTGCTCGATCGCGTCGGACTCGCCGGCTGCGCGGAGGTGCTCGTCGACGCGCTCGGCTACGGCGAGAAACGGCAGATCGAAATCCTGTTGGCGCTGGCGCAGAAGCCGCAGCTGCTGCTGCTCGACGAACCGACGGCCGGGCTCGCGCCCGCCGACGCGTCGCTGGTCACGGAGATGCTCAAACGCGAACGCGGCGGCACGACGATGGTGCTCATCGAGCACGACATGGGTGTCGTGTTCGACGTGGTCGAGAATCTGACCGTGCTGCACCACGGACGCGTGGTGGCCGACGGCCCGCTCGAGACGATTCGCGGCGACGCCAAGGTGCAGGAAATCTACCTGGGCGGGAACCTGTGAACGCGCTGCTCACCGTCGAGGACATCCACACCTACTACGACCACAGCCACGTTCTGCAGGGCGTCTCACTGCGCGCGCCGAGCCATGCGGTCACCGCGATCTTGGGGCGCAACGGCGTCGGCAAGACAACCCTGATCCGCTCGATCATCGGCTTCACGCCGCCGCGCAGCGGACGCATCGTCTTCGATGGCCGGCCGATCGAACGACTCGCCTCACACGTAATCGCTCGGCGCGGAATCGGCCTCGTCCCACAGGGCCGCCGGATCTTCCCGTCGCTCACCGTCAGGGAGAATCTCCTGATTGGGGGCGCTCCGCAACGGAGCGGTCGCTGGAATCTCGAGACCGTGTACGCGCTTTTCCCACGCCTGGCGGAGCGCGCGGCCAACTACGGCGGACAGCTGAGCGGCGGCGAGCAGCAGATGGTC
>Ga0182024_10000452_pt1 | contig 105118 bp, 95 predicted proteins | sample P32metaG_FD_120480 | JGI IMG/M metagenome (GOLD analysis project Ga0182024, IMG submission 120480) | Permafrost microbial communities from Stordalen Mire, Sweden - P3-2 metaG (Illumina Assembly) | ecosystem: Environmental > Terrestrial > Soil > Wetlands > Permafrost | place: Sweden: Stordalen... | reverse complement strand
GTCCTTGGCCTGCACCTCGTAGAGGTCGGTGAGCGGGTTGTAGGGCCCGGGGACGTAGCCGGTGGCCTCACGGGCGGGTAGCCCGAGGGTGCGCAGCATGACGGCCAGGGCGGTCGAGATCTGCTCGCAGTAGCCGCGCCGGTTGCCGAATAGGAACTGGTGGACGGTGTCCTGGCCCGGGGCGAGGGGCGGGATGTCGGTCGTGTACCGGGTGTGGGCGCCGATCCAGTCCTCGAGGGCCACCACCTTGGCGTACGTGGTGGGGGCGCCGGCGGTGATCCGCTGGGCCAGGGCGGCCACCGCGGGGTAGGGATGGGGGAGCTGGAGGTAGCGGGCCTGCTCGCCCCCCGAGAGGTCCCCGCCCGGGAGGCCAGCGGGCGGCCCGGCCCGGGCCAGCAGGGCCGGGGGGGCCGTGTTGACGGCCGAGAGCACCGTGTAGATGGTGCCCGCACCCATCGACGTGCCGGCCCGGATCGTCCCGTCCGCCCCCACGAACAGCCGGCGGGACGGGAACCAGACCTGGAGGGCGTTGGCCGCGTGGAAGACGAGGTTCGGCCCGGCCTGAGCCAGGTAGAAAGTCTGGTAGTCGTCGACCCCCTGGGTGACCTCGCCGTCGGGGGTCGGGAGGTCGAACGGCGGCCCGGAGTCCAGTTGGCGCCAGCGCGGGACGCCGGCCGGCTGGGGGCTGGTGGTCCAGCTCTGGCCGTCCCACTGGTCGAAGGTCTCGGCCACCCAGAAGGTCGGCCGGTCGGCCCTGACCCGGAAGACGACCTCCTCGCCGAGGTCGCCCCGTATCGCCGTGTCCAGGGGTCCGGCGAACCCGAGGAACCCCCCGACTCGGGTGGCCCCGGCGGCCGAGGCGGCGCGCAGGGGCTCGTCCCCCTGGGGACCGGCCCCGACCAGTCCGGCCGGCTGGCTGACCGGCAGGTCCCCGGCCAGGGCGGAGGGGAAGACCAGGTTGCTGGCGGCATGCGGTGCGGGCACCACGGCGACGATCGCCGTGCCCACGACCACGATGGCCACCGCGCTGAGCAGGACGGTCCGGACCCGGAGCGGGGCCCCCCCGGCCATCGAGTTCCACATGGCCAGCAGGCCGAGCAGTCCGAAGACGGCCCAGACGATCACGTAGATCCCGAACGTCGTGTCGACCGCCTGCGCCGCTGCCACCGCCATCAGGGTGGCCGACCCGGCCAGGGAGAACCCGAGGTCGCGCCGCGACGGCACGTCGAAGGCGTGGGCCCCCTGGATCAGGGTGAACAGGATGGCCAGGGGACGCTCCACCGAGGCCAGGTCACCGGCGGTGGCGGTGCTCGAGATGGTGGCGAAGAACCAGACGAACGCACCCACCACGACCACGGCCAGCACGACCTTCAGGTAGGGCAGCGGCGTGTCGCGCCGCCAGTACGAGAAGAGGTTCCCGATGACCACCAGTGCGATCGATCCGGCGGCGAGCCACCCGGGCAGCTCGCCCTGGGCCGAGCAGGCGGCGATGGCCACGACGACCGACCCGGTGGCCGACGCGCGGAACAGCGTCGAATGCTCGGGCGCCCCGGGCTGGTTGGCCCGCTTGACCATCCCGTAGAGGCTCATCGGCCCCCCGCCGGGTCGGGGGTCCCGGCCGGCAAGGGGTCGCCCCGACCACCACCCCGCCGCCGGGCAGTCGGTGGCGGGACCCGGGGCAGGGCCCGGGCCAGGCGCCGCCCCGCGTCGAGGACCCCGTTCACCGGCTCCTCGACCGTCCCCCCGGGTTCGGCCGTGACCAGCACTACGGCCCGGCCGGTGTTGACCAGGCCCTGGACCGTGCCCAGCACCCGCTCGGCCGCCACCTCGGCCAGCGCCTGGTCGTCGGGCAGGATCCCGAGCACCCGCACCGGTCTCGAGGCCGGGGTCTCCATCTCGCGCACCATGAGGGACCCGGTGTGGGCGGTGGCCGGCCAGTGGACCGCGTGGCGGAGGTCCCCGGGCTGGTACTGGCGGATGCCCCGGGGCTCACCGACCCGGGCGTCGACCCGCCGGGCGTCCTCTCCGGCCGAGTTGTCGTCGACCAGGCCGGTCGGATCGGGGGACCCGATCCGGGGGGCGATGTGGAGGGCACGTGGGAGCACCACGACGACCCGCTTGGTCCACCACAGCAGCCCGAAGGGCGCCGCACTGGCCACCTCCACCGTGCAGCGACGCCGCACCCCGCGCCCGTCGGGCACCACGGTGACCTCCACCGAGTGGCGTCGACCGGTCACCCGCTCGGGGCCGGTCGGGTCAAGGGGCCGCAGTCGGGCGGGCGCGCTGACCCTGACCTCGATCACCGCCGGGCTCCCGGCGGTGGCGTCGACCGGCCCGGCGGTGGCGGCGCACCGGATCCGGCGCACGGCGAGGGCGGGGGCGGCCAGTCCGACGAAGAGGAAGGCGGCCAGCAGGGCCCCGAGGGCCTGGACCCAGCCGGCCCCGCTGTTGTGGGCGACGGCGGCCCAGGCCCCGATGGCGAGGACCGTCCCGGCGACCGGCCCGAGGGCCCGCTGGGGCCGGGGCAGCGTCTCGCCGGCCCGGCGGCGGCCGCCCCGGCCGGGGGGCCCGCCCGGGCCCACGCTCACGGTCGGGGTGCCGGCGTGGTGCGTAGGACCTCGGTCACCACCGCCGCCCCGGCCTGGGAGTCGCCGTCGGTCACCAGGCGGTGGGCCAGGCTGGCCACCGCCATGGCCTGGACGTCGACCGGTGAGACGTACTCACGGCCGTACAGGAGGGCGTGGGCCTGGGCCGACCGAACCAGGGTGATCGACGCCCTCGGGCTGGCGCCCAGCCGCACCGGGGGCGCCTGTCGGGTGGCCCGGCACAGGGCCACCGCGTACTCGGCCACCGGGGTGGCCACGTGGATGGCCCGGGTGGCGGCGATGGCCCGGGACCAGGTGTCGACCGAGCAGACCGCTTGGAGGTCGGCCAGGGCGGCTCGCCCGCCGGCCCGCAGGGCCAGCTGGGTCTCGGTGGCGGCGTCGGGGTAGCCGAGCGGGGTGCACAGGGCGAAGCGGTCGAGCTGGCTCTCGACCAGCGGGAAGGTCCCGAGCTGTCCGATGGGGTTCTGGGTGGCCAGCACCAGGTGCGGACTGGGCAGCGGCCAGCTGTCGCCGTCCACGGTCACCTGTTGCTCCTCCATGGCCTCGAGCAGCGCCGACTGGGTGCGCGGCGGGGTCCGGTTGAGCTCGTCGAGCAGGACGATGTGGGCGAAGACCGGCCCGGCCCGGAACTCCCAGCTCCGGTTGTCCTGGTTGTACACCGAGACGCCGGTGACGTCGGTCGGCAGCAGATCCGGGTGGCCCTGGACCCGGGACAGCTCGGCGCCGAGGGAGACGGCCAGGGTGCGGGCCAGCACCGTCTTGCCCACGCCGGGGACGTCTTCGATCAGGAGGTGACCGCCGGAGAGGGCGGCGACCACGGCCACGGTCACCGCGACCGGCGTCCCGAGGACCACCCGACCGAGGTTGGCGTGCAGGGCCCGGGCCAGGTCTCCGTAGCTCTGCGGCGCCCGCTCGCCTGCGGCCGTGGCCGGCTGGGTCGTCGTCATGGCACCCCCTCGATTGCGCGACTGGTCAGAACGCTAGGCCCGATAGCTCGGGGATCGTACGCGCCGAGCGTTCCCGGGCGTCCAGCCAGCGGGTCCGACGTCCCGACCGGACGTCCTCGTCGAGCCTGGGCTCGACCGCGGCCCGGGGCCGGTAGGCGGCCGCCACGTCCTCCTCGTCGGCCCAGGTGCCCACGGCCATCCCGGCCAGGAACCCGGCCCCGAGGGTGGTGGCCTCCAGCTCGGCCGATACCTCCACCGGCCGGCCGGTCGCCTCGGCCAGGGCGGCGATGAACACCTCGTTGGCCGACATGCCGCCGTCGACCCGCAGGGAACCGACGTCCAGACCGCTGTCGGCCTCGGCCGCCTCGAGGAGGTCGGCCCCCCGGTGGGCCACGCCCTCGAGGACGGCCCGGACCAGCTCGGGGCGCCCGGTGCCCCGGGTGATGCCGACCACCGTGCCGCGGGCGCCGAAGTCCCAGACCGGGGTGCCCATGCCGAGCAGCGCCGGGACGAACCACACGTCGGCCGCCCCGTCGGCCCGGGCCGCGACGACGGCGGACTCTTCGGCCGAGTCGACGATGCCGAGGTCGTCGCGCAGCCACTCCACGCAGGTGCCGGCCGAGAGCATGACGGCCTCGACCCCCCAGGTGGTGGCCCCGCCCCGCCGCCAGGCCACGATGGGAAAGGTCCCCGCGGCCCCCCGGGTCTCGGACCCGGTGCGGTCTCCGGTGCACAGGTCGAGCATCCCGCCGGTGCCGAAGGTGGCCTTGGCCAGCCCGGGCCGGGTGCAGCCCTGCCCGATCAGCGATGCCTGCTGGTCGCCGACGATCCCGCAGATCGGGGGGGCCCCCGACAGGGCCGAGGCCTCGCCGACCGCTCCCGAGGAGTCCACGATGCGCGGCAGCATCGACCGGGGGATCCCGAGGACCTCGAGGACGGTGTCGTCCCAGGCCACGTCGCCGGTGACCAGCGCCGTCACCCCGGCGTTGGTGGCGTCGGTGACGTGGAGGGCCGACCCATCGGCCCCTCCCGAGAGGGTCCAGGCCACCCAGCTGTCGATGGTGCCGAAGCAGAGGTCGTCGGCGGCCCGGCGGCGCCCGGGGTCGACATCGTCGAGGATGGCGGCCAGCTTGGTGGCCGAGGCGTTGGGCATGAGCCGGATCCCGTCGGCCTGCAGGGCCAGACAGGTGCCGACGGTGCGCAGGTCCTGCCAGCCGATGCCCGGGGCGACCGGCGCCCCCGACCGGCGGTCCCAGACCATGGTGGTCGCCCGTTGATTGGCGATCCCCACGCCGTCCACCGGCCCGCCCTCGGCCAAGGCCGCCGAGGCCACCGACAGGGCGGCCTCGGCCACCCGGCGCCCGTCCACCTCTACCAGACCCGGGGCCGGGGTGAGCGGGAGGACGCTGACGTGGTGGACGTGGTCCACCGTGGCGTCGGGCCGGACGATCCCGGCCCGCACCCCCGAGGTCCCCACGTCGACCACCAGGAGGCTGCCACCACCGCTGGCCGTCACGGCCAGGGCACCGGCCCGAAGTCCGAGGCGAGGCCCAGCTTGCCCGGGTTCAGGATGCCGGCCGGATCCAGCGCCGCCTTGATCGAGCCGAGGACGGCGAAGGCGCCCCCGAGCGCCCCGGGGAGGAAGCGGGACCGGTTCAGTCCGATCCCGTGGTGGTGGCTGATGGCCACCCCGTGACGTCGGACCGTCTCGGTCACCACTTCCCAGGCCCGCCGGTAGTAGGCCTCCTGCCAGGCCAGCACCCCGTCGGGGTCCACCGTCTCGCCCTCTGGGCGGTCGGCGGCCGGGGTGGGGAAGCGCCCGGCGAAGGTGAAGTAGAGGCAGGCCCCGTCAAGGTAGGCGTGCGACTGGTGCACCGAGGCCACCAGCGTCCCCTCCAGGCGCCCGAGGTCGGCCACCACCTCGTCGGCCAGGCCGGCCAGGGAGGACCAGCGTCCCGCCACCTCCACCGTGTCGACGACGATCCCCCCCCGCCAAAGGGGAGCCAGGGCCGAGACGTCGTTGCGGTGGGACAGCCACCGCTCGACCAGCCCGTCGTCGAGCCGCTCGGCGCTCTCCGGCCCGTCGGGCCCGGGGCCGGCGCACTCCTCGTCCACCACGGCCAGGGTCGCGCCCAAAAGGCCGGGGTCGGCCTCGTCGAGCACGATGAGGGCGCAGGTCTCGGCCAGGTCGAAGTTGCGGGCCGACTCGATCGGGTCGTAGAGGCGCAGGACCGCTGGGGTGGCCCCCCGGCGCAGGATGCGGCGGCAGGCGTCGAGCCCGGCGGCGAACGAGGCGAACCCGAAGGCCCGGCGGCCCACGTCCTCGGGCACCGGGTGGATGCGCAGCCGGGCGCCGGTGATCACCCCGAGCGTGCCCTCGCTGCCGACGAAGAGCTGGGTCAGGTTGGGCCCGGTGGCCGCCCGTGGCCCGGCGCCCTCGGTCTCGACGATGCGGCCGTCGGCCAGCACCACCTGCAGGCCGATCACCATGTCCTCGATCTTGCCGTAGCGGGTCGAGTACTGGCCGGCCCCGCGGCAGGCCAGCCACCCGCCCACCGTCGAGAGGTCCATGGACTGGGGCCAGTGCCCGAGCGTGTACCCGGTGCCCCGGCCCCGCAGCTCGGCTTCGAGGTCCGGCCCGAACCACCCGGCCGGCACGTCGGCCAGCAGGGAGTTCTCGTCGACGGCGATCGGTCCCCGCAGACCGGTGAGATCGAGGGCCACCCCGCCAAACAGCGGGACCGAGCCCCCGCAGACCCCACTGCGTCCGGCCGCCGGGGTGACCGGCACGCCGGCGGCCGAGCAGTTGGCCAGGACCACGGACACTTGAGCGGCCGAGGTCGGACGGACCACCACCGAGGGCAGGGCCGGCACCTGGCCCCGCTCGGCCCAGGCGATGGCCACCGGCCACCAGTCGCGCCCGGCCTCGGCCCGCTCGGCCGGGGCAGTGCCCACCTCGATCCCACAGTCGACGATCCGTTGCACGACGTCGGCCGGTACGGCCACCCGCTCTCCGCCGAGCCGTTCGGCCACCCCGTCGGTCCCGGACCTGAGCTCGGTGGCCGGGGTCGGGGCGGTCGGCCCCCCCGGTCCGCTCACCGTTGGCCGTCCACCGGGGCCGGATCGGCCACCCCCAGGCCGGCCGCGTCGAGCTCGGCCAGGGCCGCCTCGGCGAACTGCGCCGACTGCTCGGCGGCCTGTTCGGGTGTCCAGCCGAGCTCGGTGGCCATCAGGGCGGCCACGGAGGGCGCGGCGGCGGCCGACCGCCGGCCGTCCTGGATCAGGGCCCGGGTCCGGCGGGCCAGGACGTCGTCGAGCGACTGGGCCATCTCGGCCCGGACGGCGTAGACGACCTCGGCCCCGAGGTAGGGCAGGCCCTCGATGATCGGCTCCAGCAGCTCGGGCCGGTCCGCGGCCAGGGCCAGGACGGCTTGGGCGTCGGTCCCGTAGCGGGCCCGGAGGTGGGCGACGGTGCGCCGGTCGACCCCGGGGTGGGGCGCGCCCGGATCGGCGTTGCCCGGTGCCCCGAGGAGGCGGAGCTTCTTGGTGACGCACTTGCGGGCGCCGTCCCGGGCACCGAGGAGGGTCACGACCTGGTCGACGGTGTCCTCGGCCATCTTGCGGTAGGTCGTGAGCTTGCCCCCGGTCACGCTCACCACCCCGTCGGATGACGTCTGCACCGTGTGACGGCGTGAGAGGTCGGCCGTCCGCTCCGAGAGGTGGTGGCCGTCGTCGGGCGGGGCGAGCAGCGGGCGCAGGCCGGCCCAGACCCCGGTGACGTCCTGGCGGGTGAGCGCCGAGGTGGTCGCCCCGTTCACCGCGTCGAGGAGGTAGTCCACGTCCTCGATGGTGCAGGTCGGGTTGTCCAGGGGTCCCCGATAGGAGGTGTCGGTGGTCCCCAGGTAGACCAGGTCCACCTCGGGCCACGGCACGACGAAGATCGACCGCTTGTCCTTGGGCACCGGGATGACCGCCGCGATGTCGGCCGGGAGCCGGGACGACGGGACGGTGACGTGGATCCCCTTGGCCGGCCGGATCGAATCGACGTGGTCGCCCTCGTCGAGCCCCCGTACCTCGTCGGACCACACCCCGGTGGCGTTCACCACGACCCGGGCCCGGATGTCGAAGTCCGGCCCCTCCGCCGCCTCCCCGAACGAGCCGGTCACCGCCGGACGGATCTTCGGGCGGACTCGGGCGCCGGTGACCTTCCCCCGCTCATCGGTGAGGAAGCCGACGACGGCGGTGTAGTTGGCGGCGACCGCGCCGTGCCCGAGCACCGCGGTGCGCAGCACGGTGAGGGTGAGGCGGGCGTCGTCGGCCCGGGCGTCGAAGTACAAGAAGCCGGCCACCAGGCGCTCGGTGTTGAGGGTGGGCAGGTGGCTCAGGGCCTCGGCGCGGGTCACCCGCCGGTGCCGGGTGCCGATGCGCAACCCGCCGGTGAGGTCGTAGAGCCACAGGGCCCACGAGTACGAACGGGCCACCGCCTTGGCGACCACACCGTCCCGGCCGAACAGCGGGATCAGGAAGGGGAGCGGGGAGACGAGGTGGGGGGCGTTCTCCAGGAGGCGCTGGCGCTCGGCCAGGTTCTCGTAGACGAGGCGGATTTCGCGTTGTTGGAGGTAGCGGATGCCCCCGTGGATCATCTTGGAGGACTTCGACGAGGTCCCCGACGCGAAGTCGTCCTTCTCGACCAGGGCCGTCCTCAGCCCCCGGCTGGCGGCGTCGAGGGCCACGCCGGCCCCGGTGATGCCCCCACCGACCACCAGGACGTCGAACTCACCACCGCCCTCCCGGCCCAGCCGGCCCAGGGCAAGCTCGCGTTCGAATCCGGGGTCGCCGGCCCCCGGCCCAGGCCCCCCCCGGCGGCCCGGGCGCCCCGCCCGGGCCTCGTCCCCCCGACCTCCGTCGTTCATCGGCCAAGCCTGCCACAGCGCTGCAAACACCCGACCGGGCGCCCCGGTGCCGCCCCGGGCCCGGCAGGACGACATTTCAACAATCATTGTCAAAGAACAATGATTGGTGATACCATCGGCAACGATGCGGTCCCCCGACGAGCTCACCGAGGTGTTCCGCTCCTCGGGCCGCAAGATGACGGCCCAGCGCCAGTGCATCTTCCGGGCCCTGGAGGGCAATGTGAGCCACCCCTCGGCCGAGGCCGTCTACGAGTCGGCCCGGGCCGAGATGGCGACCATCTCGCTCAAGACCGTGTACCAGACCCTCTACGAGCTGGCCGAACTGGGCGAGGTGGCGGCGCTCGACCTGGGGACCGGTACCGTCCGCTTCGACCCCAATGTCGACACCACCCACCACCACCTGGTCTGCCGGTCCTGCGGCAAGGTGCGCGACCTCAACGTGGCGTTCGACGAGCTGGCCGTACCCCCGGGCAAGTCCCAGGGCTATGAGGTGAGGAGTGCCGAGGTCGTCTTCCGGGGGCTGTGCGACGAGTGCCGCGCCGGGGATGCCGACGAGACCGACGATCGACGAAGAAGAGAGAGGAAGACAGCAGATGCCTGACCTGAAGGGTTCCACTACCGAGGACAACCTCAAGACGGCCTTCGCCGGGGAGAGCCAGGCCAACCGCCGGTACCTCTACTTCGCCCAGAAGGCGGATGTCGAGGGTTACCCGGACGTGGCCGCCCTGTTCCGTTCGGTGGCCGAGGGGGAGACCGGCCACGCCTTCGGGCATTTCGACTTCCTGCGCGAGGTCGGGGACCCGGTCACCGGCGTCCCGGTCGGGGCCACCGAGGACAACCTCAAGTCGGCGATCGAGGGCGAGACCTACGAGTACACCGAGATGTACCCCGGCTTCGCCAAGACGGCCCGCGACGAGGGCTTCGAGGAGATCGCCGAGTGGCTCGAGACGCTGGCCCGGGCCGAGAAGTCCCACGCCGGCCGCTTCGCCAAGGGCCTCGAGTCGGTCTCCTGAGCGGGCCCCGGGGCCCGGCCACCGACCCGGGCCCGGCCGCCGGGCCCCCCACCACCCTGCGAGCGCCCGACGTCTCGTCGGTGGCCCACCGGAGCCCGCCGTGAGCGCGGCCGCCGCCGGGCCCCGGCCCGACGGCCTGTCGCTCGAGGACATCGCCGACCTGCGGGCCTACGAGCGGGTACGCGAGGACTTCCGCCGCCGGGTGATGGAGCGCAAGCGCCGCCGCCGGGTGGCGGTCGGCCCGATCATGACCCTGGTGTTCGAGAGCGTGGACACGGTCCGTTTCCAGGTCCAGGAGATGGCCCGGGTCGAGCGGATCGCCACCGACGAGGGCATCCAGGGGGAGCTGGATGTCTACAACCGGCTCCTGCCCAAGCCCGGCGAGCTCTCGGCCACCCTGTTCATCGAGTTGACCAGCGAGGCCGACCTCCGCCACTGGCTGCCCCGGCTGGTCGGGGTGGAGCGGGCGGTGGCCGTAGAGCTGGGCCCGGGTCCGGGCGGCTCGCCCCCCGAGGCCGTGTGGTCGGTGCCCGAGGAGGAGCACGCCCGGGCCCTCAGCCGTGAGGAGATCACCCCGGCCGTTCACTACCTCCGCTTCCCCTTCTCCGAGGCCCAGGTGGCCAGGTTCGCCGCCGGGCCGTCGGCCCTCGCGGTACGCCACCCCGAGTACGAGGCGGCCACCGATCTGAGTGAGGCCACGAGGGCGGATCTGGCCGCTGACCTGCGAGGGGAGGGCGAGCCTCTGCCGCTGGGCTGACCGGCGACGGCCGGTCTTTACAGGCCGGGGCGCCCTGGGCCATACTCTTTGTTCTGCCGAATTCGGCGCGGGCACGGGCAATCCGGGCGGTGCATCCGGATGCGGTGGGTCCCCGGATCCGACTTTTCAGAGGAAGTGTCTGTCATGAGTGCCACCACGTGGCGCAAGCACGGTGCCTGCGGGGGTCTCGACGTCGAGATCTTCTACCCGGTCACCGAGGACGAGGCGGACGCCGCCGAGGCCAAGGCCATCTGCGCCGAGTGCCCGGTCCGCCAGGCGTGCCTGGAGCACGCACTGGCCCACCGCGAGCGTGAAGGCATCTGGGGAGGCGCCACCGAGCGGGAGCGCCGTCGTATCGTCCGGCAGCGCCGCAAGTCCGCCTGATCACCGGCTCCGGTAGCCCGGTCGGCTGGGTCACGGGGGCCCAGGGTCACAGGGTGCAGGGGACCGGGTTCCAGGGCTCGGGCTGGGTGTTGGTATAGACGTTCCCCAGCGGTGGGGGCACGGTGGTCGTGGTGGTGGTCGTGGAGGTCGCGCCACCGGCCGGGGCGGTGACCCCGGTGAACGAACTGCCAAGGGTGACGATGACGTCATCACCCTGCAGCTGAGGGTCGGCCGCCATGACCGTGTCCCCCCCGAGGTGGGCGGCCACGGTGACGGCGAGGTCACGGTTGCCCTCGGCGTACTCGATCTGGGTGTGCCCCACCGTGTCGGTGCTGGCGTTGGCGACGTTGGTGACCACGAACCCGGCCTGGCGGAGCCCGTCGGCGGTGTGGCTGGCCAGCGGCTGATTCCAGTTCGCCCCGTTCAGCACCTGGAGGCGCACGAGGGAGGGGGCCACCGGGGGGACCGTGGTCGTCGTCGTGGTCGCCCTGGGCGGGACGGTGGTCGTCGGCACCGCCGACTGGTTGCCCAGGAGGTCGAAGGCCAGGATCATGTTGTTGGCGTAGGGCTGGGCTTCGCCCAGGACGTCGGCCCCGCCGCCGGTGACAAAACCGTAGGTCGGGAGGGTCTCGGTGTGCAGGTTGGCCGAGGGGAGACCGTGGAGCTGGTTGGCCAGCGAGAAGAGGGTCCCCGCGGTCAGGGTGTCGTCGATGGTCAGATTCTGGACGGCGGCACCGATGAAATTGTTGATGGCGACCGGGTTGGTGATCGAGGCGTTGAGCTTCTGGAGCACGGCATGGAAGAAGGCGTCCTGACGCTGGATGCGGCTGAAGTCGCTCAACCCGTCGTACTGCCAGTAGCCGTCTTTCTGGTAGGAGAGGTGCCGGGCCCGAACCAGCTCGAGGGCCGTCGTCCCCGGGACCAGTTGGCAGCCGGTCTGGGTCACGTTGAGCCCCGAGTACGAGTCCTTCACCTGGGTCGGGAAGTCCATGGTGACGCCGCCCAGGGCGTCGACCATTCCCTGGAACCCGTTGAAGTTGACCGATACGTAATGGTTGATCGGGATGTGGAGCACCTGCTCGATCGTCTGGACCAACAGATCGGGACCGTTGTTGAAGGCGGCATTGATGCGGTTCATCCCCGAGACGCCCGACACGTGGCCCGGGATGTCCACCCAGAGGTCGCGCGGGACCGACAGGATGTACACCTCCTTCCGGCCCGGGATGATCCGGGCGATCATGGTCACGTCGCTGCGCTGGCCGCCATCCTGGTTGGCGGTCCCGAAGGCGTTGGCCTGCACCGAGTTGGTGACGAAGGACCGGCTGTCCGACCCGACGATCAGGATGTTGAACGGTTTGCCCGGTGCGGCGACCTTCAGATGCTTCGAGTGGATCTTCTGGATCTGGTTGAAGCGGTAGTTGGCGTAGACGTAGCCGCCCGCTGCCAGGCCGCCGAGCAGCAGGACGAGGCAGCCGAACCCGATGAGGAGCCGCCTGGGCCATCTCCGACGCTGCCGTTTCCGCTCCCTCCGGCGCGCTTTCTGGAGGGTGCGGCGGTCGAGGACGACGACCGGCTGGTCATCACCTGAGGGAGTCCGGGCCACGGGATCACGAAATTACTGCTGGGAGGTCACGAAGACGTGGCACCGTCGGACGACATTGCCGGCAGTTTCCCACCGCCGGACCGGACCGGCCGGGACGGTCGGAAGGAGGCGGTGCCCGGGGTCGGGCTCATGAGTGGCTCCTCGGGGGACACCCGGCCACGGCCGCCCCGTCGGTGGGGGGGGCGGGGGCCGGCGGTACCGGGGCCGGCGGTGCCGGCCCGGGACCCGAACGGATCGGGCCGGAGGAGACCCGGCAACCGTCGACGCCCCGTGGACGGGACTCTTTCGAGACGTCGTCACCGGCAATTGTGCCGGACACGGCGTTGACGAAGGGGTGAAGAACGGGATCAGAAACTCACCGGGGTGGCGAGCCGCGCCGGTGGGCGTCGTGAGGGTCGACCGCCGTCCTCCGGCCCAGTGGTGGGGACCGGGGTTCGGATAGCCTGCGCCGGTGGATTTCGACCTGTCCGACGAGCTGCTCGACCTGCAGCGCTCGGTTCGACGGCTGGCCCGGGACAAGGTGCAGCCCCGGGCGCGTGAGATCGACCGGACCGGTGAGTATCCGGGCGACCTCTTCGAGGCCTTCCGGGACGCCGGCCTCCTCGGTCTGTGCCTGCCCGAGAGCCTGGGCGGGTCCGGGGCCGGCATTCTGGGTTTGACCATCGCCATCGAAGAGGTGGCCAAGTACTCCAATGCCGCCGCGTTGATGCTGCTCCTGACCCGGCTGCCGACCGGGCCTGTGATGATCGCCGGGACCGGTGAACAGAAGCAGCGGTACCTCCCGGGGATCGCCGCCGGCACGTCCCGGGCCGCCTTCGGGCTGTCCGAGCCCCAGGCCGGGAGCGACGTCATGGGCATCCGGACCCGGGCCGTACCCGACCCCGACCGGGCCGGCGGCTGGCGCCTGACGGGCACCAAATGCTGGATGTCGGGGGTCCGGGAGGCCGACTGGTACACCGTGTTCGCCAAGACCTCGGATCCCGAGAGCCGGGCCCACGACTCGATCACCGCCTTCATCGTCGAGCGGGACTGGGAGGGGGTCGAGGTCGGTGGGACCGACCACAAGATGGGGGTGCGGGGGGTCGATACAGGTGAGCTGCTGCTCGACGGGGTGCGGGTCCCCGGCGACAACGTGATCGGCGAGGTGGGCGGGTTCCGGCTGGCCATGCTCGGGCTGAACTCGATGCGGCCGATCGTGGCCGCCCGGGGGATCGGTCTGGCCGAAGGAGCCCTGATGTACGCCACCGAGTACGTCAAGCAACGGGCGGCCTTCGGCAAGACCATCGCCGACTTCCAGGGGATCCAATGGGAGATCGCAAAGTGCGCCGTCGAGGTGGAGGCGGCCCGACTCCTCACCTACCGCGCCGCCGCCCTGGCCGACGCCGGCAAATTCACCAAGGAGTACGTGCCCTTCCTGTCCATGGCCAAGTACCACGCCACCGAGCTGGCGGTCCGGGCGTCGGGCCTGGCCGTCCAACTCCTGGGGGCCGCCGGTTACATGGAGGACCACCCGACTGAGCTGTGGTACCGGGACGCCAAGCAGCTGACCATCGTGGAGGGGACCTCCCAGGTCCAGCTCGGGCTGATCGCCCGTGGCGTGCTCGACCACGACCTGTGGTGGGACTGACCCGGGGCGCCGGCGCCGGGGGGTCGTTCGCCGGGTTCGACGGCTGGGCCGGGGTCCTCGGGCGGCTCCTGGCCGGGGAGTCGCTGAGCGCGGAGGAGGCCGAGGCGGTGCTCGGCCAGGTGCTCGACGGCAAGGCGACGCCGGCCCAGGTGGCGGCCCTGCTGATCGCCCTGCGGGCCAAAGGGGAGTCGGTGGCCGAGATGACGGGCCTGGTGCGCTCGATGCTGGCCCGGGCCGAGCCCCTGGTCATCGAGGGGGACCTGGTTGACGTGGTGGGCACTGGTGGGGACCGGCTCCGCAGCATCAACGTCTCGACGCTCGCCGCCTTTGTCGTAGCCGGCGCCGGCGTACGGGTGTGCAAGCACGGCAACCGGGCGGCGTCATCGTCGGTCGGGACGGCCGACGTGCTCGAGGCCCTGGGGGTGGTCGTCGAGCTCGGTGCGGCCGGTGTCGCCCGCTGCGTGGCCGAGGTGGGCATGGGCTTCTGCTTCGCCCAACGGTTCCATCCGGCAATGCGCTTTGTCGGCCCGGTGCGCGGTGAGCTGGGTGTGCCCACCGTGTTCAATTTCCTGGGGCCTCTGGCCAACCCGGCCCGGGCGCGCTTCCAGCTGGTGGGCGTCAGCGACCCGGCCATGGCGCCGAAGATGGCCGGGGTGTTGGGCGCCAACGGCAGCCGCCGGTCGATGATCGTCTACGCCGACGACGGGCTGGACGAGCTGAGCGTGACCTCGGACTCGACCATCCTCGATCTGACCGGGGACGGGGAGGGGGACTACGACCTGCGCACCTGGCGTCTCGACCCGACCACCCTGGGGTTCGGGGTGGCGACCATGCGGGACCTGCGGGGGGGCGACGCTGCCTTCAACGCCGAGGCCATCCGGCGGGTGCTGGGCGGCGAGAGGAGCCCCCGGCGCGACATCGGCGTCCTGAACGCGGCGGCCGCTCTGGTGGTCGCCGGACGGGCGGCTGACCTGGCCGAAGGGGTGGCTGTGGCCGCCGCCTCCCTCGACGAGGGCCGGGCGGCCGAGGTGCTCGACGGCCTGGTCCGAGTCTCGACGGACGCCGCCGCCGGCTGACGCCGGCTGCCGGCTCAGTCGGGGCCGGGGGGGTCGGCCCCGCTGACCTCGAGGGTGGCCCCCGGCGCCGCCGTCACCCGCCAGGCCAGATCCGGCCACTGCCCGAGGTCGAGCGCTCCCGGCTCGGTCAGTGCCACCACGCAGCCGCCGAAACCGCCTCCGGTGATGCGGGCGCCGTGGACCCCCGCCGTCGAAACCAGACGATCCACCAGCTGGTCCACCGCCGGCGTCGACGACTCGAAGTCGCGGACCAGGCTCTGATGGCTCTCGACCATGAGCTTGCCGGCCGTCGGGAGGTCGTCCCCCCGCAGGGCGTCGGCGAAGGCCCGGACCCGCCGGCACTCGGTGACGACGTGACGGGTGCGACGGCGCAGCACCGAGTCCACCAGCCCCGGCAGATCCGCCTCCTCGGCCTGGCCCAGGGGGAACCCGAGCGCCTGGGCGGCGGCCCCGCACTCGGCTCGGCGTGCGGCGTAGGGGGTCCCGACCAGCCGTCGGCCCTGGCCCGAGTGGATGACCACGACCTCGGCGTCCTCGGGCACGGGCACCTGCTCGAACTCCAGGGTCGAGAAATCGATCAGCATGGCGTGCCCGGCCACAGCGCCGGCCACGACCATCGGGTCCATCAGCCCGACGTCGATCCCCATTGCGGCCTCGGCCCGCTGGCACAGCCGGGCGAAAAACGCCGGTGTCGCCTCCACCCCGAACGCCAGGGCCAGGGCCACCGAGTACGAGGCGCTGGACGACAGACCCGCACCCACCGGCACCGACCCGGCGATCGTGAGCACCCCCCCGCACGGTGGCCGGGACTGGCTGGCCACCGCGGCGGCGAACGAGGCCCATCGGGGCGAGATCGCCGACAGCTCGCGGCGGTCGAAGGAGACGTCCAATGGGAACTCGGCCGGCCGGGGGTCGAGCGAGGTGGAGCAGACGATGCGGTCCGAGCCGTTCTCGGTGAAGGTGACCTCGGTTCCCAGGTCGATCGCCATGGGCAGGGCGAGGCCGTCGTTGTAGTCGGTGTGGTCGCCGATCAGGTTGACCCGCCCCGGGGCGCGGGCGACCAGGTTCCGGCGGCCGCCGGGGCCGGTGCCCATCAGCCGAGCACCGATCGGTCGCCGGCCCGTAACCCGGCGATGGCGGCCCGGTAGGCCCCGGCGGCGTCGACCCCCATGGCGTCGGTGGCCCCGATGACCAGACCGCCCGCTCGGTCCACCCCGAAGAGCCCGAAGCGGGGTTCGTAGCTTCCCCATTCGTAGTTGTCGGCCAGGGTCCAGTGCCAGTAGCCGGTGACCGGCACCCCGCGGTCGACGGCGTCGACCACGGCGGCCAGGTTCTCGCGGATGTAGCGGTCCCTAGTCCAACGGTCGAGCCGGGGATACGGACGGCCGCGCCGCACCCGGTTGCACATCCCGTTCTCGACGACCCACACCTCGAGGCCGGGCGCGGTGGCCGCCTCGAGGTACCGGGTGAGGCCGGCCGGGTCCGGGCGGTCGTCCCACAGCTGGCGACCGGGTGACCACGACCGGCGGCCACCGGCCGTGCGCTGTCCGGGCAGGGCGAAGTGGTCGGCGGCGGCGGGGACGTAGTAGTCGACCTGGGCCACGTCGATGAGCCGGTCCGAAGCGGCGTTGAAGACGGCGGCCGTGGCCGCCGGGAGCGCCCGTTCCAGAGGGAGGGCGGCGGCGGCCGCCGCCCTGAGCACCCACTCGAGCCGGCGCCGTCCCGGGAGCGCCGGCCCGGGCACGTTGCGGTAGTGCTCGGCTCGACGCTCGGCCAGCCAGCCCGGCAGCTCGGCCGCCGGGCGCCCGTGGGCCCGGGCCGTCAGCAGGTCGAGGGGCAGCCGGTCGAGCTCGTAGACCGACAGCGAGAAGTTGTTGGTGGCCACGGTGGCCCCGGGCTGGCGGGCGTGGATGGCGTCGTAGGCCAGGACGTGGGCGGCCACCAGATGGTCGAGGGCCGTGGCCATCTTCGACAGTGCGCCGACCCGACCGGGCGGGAAGGTGCCCATGAGGTAGGTCTGGATCGCCAGGACGTTGGCTTCGTTGATGGTGACCCAGCTGTCGCAGCGGTCGCCGAACGCCTCCACCGCCACGCCGGCCCACCGGGAGAAACGCTCGGGGGCGTCAGGCCGGAGCCAGAGGTCCTCACCGAGCCACCACGGGTGGGTGAAGTGGTGGAGGGTCACCAGGGGGGTGAGGCCCCGCTCGAGGCAGGCACCCAGGATGTCACGGTACCTGGAGATGGCCGCCTCGTCGGTGTGGCCCTCTTCGGGCTCGACCCGGGCCCACTCGATGGAGAGCCGGAACGAGTCGCAGCCGAGCCCGGCCACCAGGTCGAGGTGGTCCCCGTAGCGATCCCAGAACCCGATGGCCGCGCCCGAGGGCTCGACCCTCCCGGTGGACTCCCATCGGTACCAGTTGTTCTTGGGTTCACCGGGCCCGTTGTAGCCGCCCTCGATCTGGAAGCCGGCGGTGGCGACGCCGAAACGGAAGTCCCGCGGTAGCACCCAACCCTCCATGGTCTCGCCGCTCCCCGCCCGTCGGCCCCGCAGAGCATGTCACGGCGGTCGGGGCGCCCGCAGGCGGTGACGGGCGCGCCCCGGGCTTGACCTCCCGGCGTCCACCGGCCACCATCCCGGCATGGCTGACACGCGGGTCGATGGTGGGGGAGCAGGAAGATGAGCGGACCCCTCGCGGGCACCCGGGTGATCGAGCTGGCGGGGATCGGGCCCTCGCCCTACGCCTGCATGCTCCTGGCCGACGCCGGGGCGGAGGTGATCCGGCTGGAGCGGGCCCCGGCCGGCGGCGCCACCGCCGAGGGGCCGTACTGGGACCTGCTCAACCGCAGCCGGCCATCGGTCGGCGTCGACCTCAAGCACCCGGACGGGGCCGCCCTGGTCCTCGACCTGGTGGAGAGGGCGGACGTGCTGGTGGAGGGGTTCCGCCCCGGGGTGGCCGAGCGCCTGGGACTCGGCCCGGCCGACTGCTGGGCCCGCAACCCCCGCCTGGTCTACGGCCGTATGACCGGATGGGGCCAGGAGGGTCCGATGGCCCAGACGGCCGGCCACGACATCGACTACATCGCCATGGCCGGGTCGCTGTGGGGGATCGGGCGGAGTGACTCGCCCCCGGTGCCCCCGCTGAACCTGATCGGGGACTTCGGTGGCGGCGGCATGATGCTGGCATTCGGGGTAGTGGCCGCCCTCATCGAGGCCGGCCGCTCCGGGCGGGGCCAGGTGGTGGACGCGGCGATGGTCGATGGGGCGGCGTCCCTCATGACGATGATCTTCGCCTTCCGCCAGTTCGGGTGGTGGAAGGAGGAGCGCGGGTCGAACATCTTGGACACCGGTGCCCCCTTCTATGAGGTTTACGAGACCTCCGACGGCAAGTACTTCGCCGTCGGGGCCCTGGAGGCCAAGTTCTACGCCGAGCTGCTCGAGGGCCTCGGACTGGACGACGCCGACCTGCCCAACCAGATGGACCGCGAGCGCTGGCCCGAGATGAAAGTCCGTTTCGCCGACATCTTCCGCTCCAAGACCCGCGACGAGTGGTCGGCCGTCTTCGACGGGACCGACGCCTGCGCAACGGCCGTGCTCTCTCCCTTCGAGGCGCACGAGAACCCGCACAACCGGGCCCGGGGGACGTTCGTGGAGGTCGACGGGGTGACCCAGCCGGGCCCCGCCCCCCGTTTCAGCCGGACCCCCGGCCGAGTCTCCCGGCCCCCGTCGCCCCCGGGCGCCGACACCACCGAAGGCTTGGCCGCGTGGGGCCTGGAGGCCGACGCCATCGCCAAGCTCCGCCAGGTGGGCGCCATCAGTTGATCGGGCTCGAGGCCCGCTGAGCCTCGGCGGGCCCTACGCTGTGTCCGGACCGACGTCGCACCGGATCCGGTGGGTCCGGGCCCGGCCAGGGGGTGCCACACGATGCCAGCGGTACCGCCGAACCCGGATCACCCGGTACTCGCCTGCTCCCGGTCCCGTGCGGCCGGCCCCCTGGTCGGTGGCTGGCTGGCCGTCGTGGTGCTGGCGCTCCTCGGGATGGGCGGCGCGCTGACGTGGGCCGGCGGAACGTCGTCGGCAGCCTCCCCGAGGACCACCACGACCAGCGGTCCCCGTTCGACCGGACCCGCGTCGCCCTCGACCACCACCACGACCACCACCGTCCCGCCCCAGGTGACGGCGCTCGGGATGCCCACCTTCCTCCCGCTGCCGGCGGGCGCGGCCGGCTTCAGCGCGGCCGCCGTGGACTGTCCCACGCTCTTCTCGTGCGTCGTCGCCGGATCGCTTCAGATGCCCGACGGGTCGCGTGCGGCCGCGGTCTCCGTCGAGACGGGGGCGACGTGGGCCACGACCCGGGTTCCCCTCCCGCCCAGCTCGCTGGGCATCGCCGGCGGGACCGCATCCGAGCTCACCGCCGTGGCGTGCGTCACCGACGCCATTTGCGTGGCCATCGGGGGCTTCGGGCCGGCCGGGAGTACCAGCCCCACCCAGGGCCTCATCGAGTCGGGGTCGGGCGCCAACTGGTCGGCCTCGTCGGTGCCGCTCCCGGCGGGCGCGTCGACCGACGCCAATGCGGGCAGCACCCTGTCGGCCGTCGCCTGTCCGGGTTCCGGGAGCTGCGTCATCGGCGGGCGCTACATCGGCCCGGCCGACGCCGCATTCCCGCTCCTGGTCGCCGGATCACCGGGGTCCTGGTCCGACGCTCTGGTGCCCCTCCCGTCCGACGCCGCCGCCCCGTCGGGCGGTTCGGGGGCGCCGGCCGGGCAGGGCGCGGTGGCCGGGGAGCTGACCGGGGTGGCCTGTGCCAGCCCGTCGGGTTGCGCCGCCATCGGCAACTACGCCACCTCGACCCCGGGCCATCCGACCAACGGGCTCGTGCTGTGGGGCTCGGGGGACGGCTGGTCGGCCCAGCCCATTCCCGGACCCTCGGGCTACGGGGCGGCGTCGCTCGACGGCATCGCCTGCGCGGCCCCCCAGACCTGCCTGGCCGTCGGGGCGGCGTCGCCCTCGGTCGGCGCGGCCGGCCCGGCGGTGCCCCTGCTGACCGAGGGTTCGGGAAGCTCGTGGTCGTCGGTGGCGACACCGCTCCCACCGGGGGCCACCGAGCAGAATCAGGTCGCCTTCGACGCCGTGGCCTGCGCCACCAATTCGGACTGCAGCGTGTTCGGCCACGTCGGGGCCCCGGCCCCGGCGACCCCGATGAGTTACTTCGCCTTTGAAGGGTCGGGGGCCAACCTGACGGTGGGACAAGCCAAGTCGTTCCTCCTCTGGCCGGGCAACCCCTGGGAGAACGTCCAGTGCCCGCAGGCGGCGATGGTCTGCCTCACCGCCTACGACGGACCCGGGAGCCAATCGGTGGCGCTGGGCTGGGGGGCGAACTGGACGGCGACGCGGGTGCCGGTCCCGGCGGGCGAGCCGGCGAACGCCTCGATGCATGTCGCGGCGGTGAGCTGCCCGGCGCCCACCTCGTGCGTGCTCCTGCTGGCGGGGTCCCTCGGGCCGCCCAGCAACCCGGGGACGCCGAACCAGTTCACCTCGCAAAACGCTGTGGTCCAGCCGGTCACGCTGCCCGATCTGTCGACGACCACGCCGACCACCACTGTGCCGACGCCGACGCCTGTGGCCGCCCCGACGACCCTGCCCCCTTTCCCGGCCGCCCCGACGACGACGTCGACGGCTCCTGAGCTCCAGAAGGGAGCGCTCGGTGCGCTGTCCGACCAGAAGCAGCAGGTCCGAACGGCGTCCATCGTGCTCGCCGTCGTGGCCGCCCTGCTCCTGCTGGCGCTCATCGTGCTGTGGCTGCGCCTGGGACGGGCCAAGCATCCCGAGGTGGTCGGGGTCGACGAGCCCGACCAGGTGATCCCGATCGGGGGCAGCGCCCCCATCGGGGAGTACATCGCGCCGGCGACCGCCGCGATCCCGGTCCCTCCGAGTGCCCCGATGGTCGGGGAGCCGACCAGCATCGTCGGGCCCATTCCCGTGGCCGCCGTCCCCGGTGAGACCGATATCCTCTCGGCACCGCCGGTGCCGGCGCCCTTCTTCCCGGTCCCCTCCGAGGGGCCCCCCGCCGCGTCGCCTTCGCCCGTCGTGCCGCCGCCGGCCGCCTGGGCGCCCGCCGTCGGGCGCGGCCGCCATGCCGCTCGCGAAGACGCCGCTCGCGAAGACGCCGCCCCCGAAGACACCGCCCGAGAGGACGCCCCCCGAGAGGACGCCGCCCCCCAAGACGCCGGCCCCCGCACCTCCGGTGCCGGCGCGGCGGGGTCCCCTTCGGCGCCGAATGGGCGGGAGCCGGGTGGTTCCGAACCGGTGAGCGACGGCCCGACGGCCGCACCTCCGAGCGACGCCGCCCCGGCCGTTGTACCCCGAGGGGTGCCACCGCTCTGAGCCGGGGGCCAGGCCTCAGAGGTTCACGACCGGACAGGTGACGGTCCGGGTGATCCCTTCGATCTGCTGGATGTCGCCCACGACCAGGCGCCCCAGTTCGTCCATCGAACGTGACTCGGCCCGGACGATGACGTCGTACGGGCCGGTCACGTCCTCGGCCGCCACCACACCGTCGATCCCGGCCACCTGGCGGGCCACGTCGGCCGCCTTGCCGACCTCAGTCTGGATCAGCACATAGGCGTTCACCGACATCCGAACCTCCCGATCGCCACAGCCCACCACGTTACCGCCCGTCACCTCGTGCCGGCCCGGGATCCGCCGTTGCCCCGGCCGACCACAGGACCCGGGCCCGATGCCGGAGGGGTCCGACCGGCCCCCTTGGGGCACCTACATTGGCCCGGTGGCCGTGGGTGACCGGGTTGACCAGTTCCGCGCCCTGGCGCGTCAGTCCCTCCACGACCTCTTCGACCAGACCAAGCCGTTCGGCCGGCTCGCCCTGGTCCAGGTGCTCATGTTGGCCGGCGACACCCTGGTCACGATCTCCCTCGCCGGGTCGCTCTTCTTTTCGATCTCGCCCACCGAGGCCAAGAGCAAGGTCTTCTTGTACCTGGTCCTCACCCTCGCCCCGTTCGCCGTGGTCTCCCCGCTGCTCGGTCCGCTCATCGACCGGAGTCGCGGGGCACGACGGGCGATGGTCGTATTCTCGGCGGTCGGGCGCCTGATCATCTGCCCGTTCATGGCCCGGGACATCCACAGTCTGTTGCTCTTCCCCGAGGCGTTCCTGATCCTCGTGCTCTCCAAGCTCTACCTGGTGACCAGGGGGGCGCTGGTGCCCGAGATGATCGCGGTCGCTCCGACGGACGCGCCCAGCGGCATGCCCGGAGCCCCTGGAGTCACCGGGACGGTCGTCGGGCCGCCCGACGTCCCGACCTTCTTCCATGGCGAGGCGCTCGGAATGCCGCCCCAGCCCGAGGACCGGGCGTCGGAGGGGGCCGGGGTCCCGCCGGCCCAGACCGGGGGGGCAGGCCGGGGACCGGTGCGGGTCGAGTACGCCACCCTCAATGCCCGGCTGACCCTTTTGGGCACGGTGGCCGGGTTCGTGGCCTCGGTGCCCGGGGTCATCCTCCTGAAGGTGTCCGGGGCGCCGGCGGTGCTGATCTTCAACACTTTCGTCTTCGCCGGCGCGGCGATCGCCGGGGCCCGGCTGCCGGTCCGACGTTCCCGTAGGGCGCCCGTGGCGAGCGATCAGCGGCCGAGCCGCGGCGAGGCGGGGCCGACGGCGACGCCGGTCCGGTCCGACGCCCCGGGGGCCACCGGGGAGTGGGGGGACGACCGGGAGCGGGAGCTGGCCACCCTGCAGCCGATCGCCCATCCCGAGGTGCTCCTCGGGCTGACCACCATGTCGCTCATCCGGGGGCTGGCCGGCTTCTTGGTCTTCCTCCTCGCCTTCGGGCTCCGACGGGAGCACGCCGCCCTGTGGTGGTACGGGCTGGCCCTCGGCCTGAGCGGGGTGGGCGCCATCGTCGGCCTCACCATGGTGAGCCGGGTCCGACGCTTCCTCTCCGAACAGCAGATCCTCCTTGCCTCGATCTGGCTCATCGCGGCGGCCGCCCTGGCCGCGGCGTTCTGGGGGACCCTGCTGGCCCAGGCGGTGCTGGCCCTGTTCGTGGGAGTGGCCGGGTCACTGGCCCAGCCGTCCTTCGACGCCATGACCCAGCGCTACGTCCCGCCGGCCGCCCAGGGCCGGGCCTTCGCCCGCTTCACCACCCGCCAGCAGCTGGTCTGGGTGATCGGGGCGCTCATCCCGGTCGTCGTCGCCTTCCCCTTCCCGGCCGGCGATGTGGTGATGGCCGGCGTCGCCGCCGGCGGCGGCCTCTTCTACCTCACCAGTCGCAGTGCCCTCAAGCACCGGGCCCTCCCCCGCCAGCAGCGGCGGACCGGCTGAACGTCGCCGCCGGGGCCGGCCCGACCCGCCCAGTGGCGCCGCCGGACCTCAGGGGGGCGCCGGCCTCGAGGCCACCGTGCAGATCGCCCGGCCATGGACGCCGAAGACGGGACCACGGGACTGAAGGCCACCGGGCGAACCCGGCGACGGCGGTCACCCGAGACGTCGCTCCAAGTCCTCGACGGCGCCGGCCAGCTCCTTGGGGAGCCGGCCTCCGAATTTGGCGAAGTGCTCCCGGATGAGGGGCACCTCGGCCCGCCACTCGTCCCGGTCGACCCGGAGGAGCTCCTCCATGTCCTCCTTCGACACCCCGGTGCCCTCGATCTCGATGGCCCCGGGTGCCGGGACGTAGCCGATCGGCGTCTCGACCGCGTCCCCCCGGCCGCTCACCCGCTCGAAGACCCACTCGAGCACCCGCGAGTTTTCGCCGTAGCCGGGCCACAACCATTTGCCGTCGGCGTCCTTTCGGAACCAGTTGACATAGAAGATCTTGGGCAGGTTCACCTCGTCGCCCGCTGCGCCGACCTCCAGCCAGTGGCCGAAGTAGTCGGCCATGTTGTAGCCGCAGAAGGGCAACATGGCGAAGGGGTCACGGCGGAGGTTGCCGACGGCCCCGGCGGCGGCGGCGGTGGTCTCTGACGCCATGATCGAGCCGAGAAAGACCCCGTGGGACCAGTTGAAGGACTGGAACACGAGGGGCACCACCGAGGCCCGACGGCCGCCGAACAGGATGGCCGAGATCGGCACCCCGGCCGGGTCCTCCCAGTTGCTGGCGATCGCCGGGTCCTGGGCGGCCGGTGCGGTGAAGCGGGCGTTGGGGTGGGCGGCCGACCCGTCGGAGCCCGGCGTCCACTCCCGGCCCTTCCAGTCCGTGCAGTGGGTCGGCGGGTCCTCGGTCATGCCCTCCCACCACACGTCCCCGTCGTCGGTCAGCGCCGTGTTGGTGAAGATGGTGTTGGCGGCGATCGAGAACATGGCGTTGGGGTTGGTGTGTGAGTTGGTGCCCGGGGCGACCCCGAAGAAGCCGGCCTCGGGGTTTATGGCGTAGAGGCGCCCGGCCGCTCCGAATTTCATCCAGCAGATGTCGTCGCCGACGGTCTCGACCTTCCAGTCGGGCAGGGTCGGGATGAGCATGGCCAGATTGGTCTTGCCGCAGGCCGACGGGAAGGCGCCGGTGACGTAGCGGGTCTCGCCCTCGGGCGACGTCAGCTTCAAGATGAGCATGTGCTCGGCCAGCCAGCCGTCGTCGCGGGCCATGACCGAGGCGATGCGCAGGGCGAAGCACTTCTTCCCGAGCAGGGCGTTGCCGCCGTAGCCCGAGCCGTAGGACCAGATCTCCCGGGTCTCGGGGAAGTGGACGATGTACTTGTTCTCGGCGTCGCACGGCCAAGGGACATCGGCCTCTCCGGGCTCGAGGGGCGACCCGACCGAGTGCAGGCAGGGGACGAATTCACCGTCCTCCCCCAGGACCTCGAGGGCGCCGGCCCCCATGCGGGTCATGATCCGCATGTTGACGGCCACGTAGGCCGAGTCGGTGATCTCGACGCCGATGTGGGCGATCTCGGAGCCGAGCGGGCCCATCGAGAAGGGGACGACGTACATGGTCCGCCCCCGCATCGACCCGCTGAACAGGTCGGTCAGGGTGGCTCGCATCTGGGCCGGCTCCCGCCAATTGTTGGTCGGGCCCGCATCCTCCTCGGCGGCCGAGCAGATGAAGGTCCGGTCCTCGACTCGGGCGACGTCGTCGGGGTCCGAGTGGGCCCAGTAGCTGTTGGGCCGCTTGGCCTCGGCCAGCCCGGTGAACGTCCCTTGGTCCACCAGCAGCTGACACAGCCGGTCGTACTCCTCGGCCGAACCGTCGCACCACTCGACCCGGTCGGGGGTCGTCAATGCCGCGATCTCCTCCACCCACGCGACGAGCTTGCGGTTCTTTGTGGGGGCCATCGGGGTTCGCTTCCTCCTTGGATCGACGGACATGGTGATGGGCAACGCGGGAATCGGGCCCGCTCGCGCGAAATGCACGGCACTCAATGGTAGGCATGAAGCCGTGCCTGCTCCCAACCCGCCGTCCCGGGCCGCGGTGCCCCAAGCCTGGGAGGACGACCTGGTGGGGAGGCTCTCGAAGGCCCTGGCCAGGGCGTCGGGGCCCCCACCGGACGGCGAGACGTGGATCGGGGACGACGCGGCGGTGCTGGCCCCGCCCGACGGGGTCCTCTTGCTGGCCACCGACGCGGCGGTCGCCGGTGTCCACGCCGACCTGGGCCTGGTCGGCCTGGACGACCTGGGCTGGAAGGCCCTCACCGCCACGGTGAGCGACATCGCAGCCATGGGCGGGCGACCGACCCACGCCCTGGTGACGATCTGCGGTCCTCCCGGCACCGACCTGGACCGTCTGAACGCCGGGGTGGCCGAGGCCTCGGCCGAATGGTCCTGTCCGGTGGTGGGCGGTGACCTGTCGGGGGCCCCGGTCGTCGTCGTGGTGGTGGCGGTCAGCGGATCGGTCGAGTCCGGTGGCCGCCCGCCGGTCGCCCGGTCCGGGGCGGTGCCCGGCGACCGCCTCTTCGTCACCGGTCCCCTCGGTGGCTCCGCCGCCGGGTTGCGTCTGTTACGGGAGGAGGCCGGTCCCCCCGCCGGGGCCGGGCTTGCGGACGTGGTGGCCGCCCACCGTCGCCCCCGGGCCCGGGTGGCCGAGGGGGAGACCGCCCGCCGGGCCGGGGCGAGCGCCATGATCGACGTGTCCGACGGGCTGTCGATCGACGCCGGACGACTGGCCCGGGCCTCGGGGGTGGGGCTGGCCCTCGATGGGGTGCCGGTGGCCGCCGGGGCCACCGAGGACGAGGCCCTGGGGGGCGGCGAGGACTACGAGCTGGTGGTGGCCACCGGGGACCCCGAGGGGCTCCTCGCCGCCTTCGCCGCCGTCGGTCTCAGGCCCCCCCTCCCGATCGGGCGCTGCAGCGATGATCCCGAGGAACGGCGAGTGGGCGGCCGGCCCCTCGGGGAGGCGGGCTGGCAGCACGAGCTCGGGTGATCCCGCGGTGCCCGACGGCGGGCCGGGCCGGGCCGGCCGCCGGGCCGGCCCAAAGGCCCGAACGGCGAGAGGTCAGGAGGGGGCGGGGTCGACGGTGGGGCCCATGACCACCAGGTCGTCGGGCCCCCCGCCGGCCAGGGCCTCGAGGATGGCCCCCGCCACCTCGTCGGGTTGGAGGACCTCGTGGCACAGTCTCCCCTCGGCCAGCCAGCGCTCGAGGGCTTCGCCGGCGGCCCGGGGCTCCCACTGGTCGGCGAACGGGGTTGCGGTGTCCCCGACGGTCACTGCGAGGACCCGGACGTCGGGTTCCTCGCCACGCAGGGCCCGGGCGAACTCGACCAGTGCCGCCTTGGAGGCGGCGTAGGCGCCGAGACCGGGCCACGGATCACCCACCGAGTGCGACGAGAGCACGGCCACGCAGCCGCGGGCCGGTCCCCCGTCGTCGCCTCGGTCCTCGGTCGCAGCCGGGCGGCGGAGGTGGGGGAGGGAGGCCGCGGTGACCAGCGCCGCCCCGATCACATTGGTCGACAGCACCAACTGCCACTGCGCCGGGGTGGTGGCGGCCAGGTCGGCCAACGGGGCCACCCCGGTGGCGTAGACCACGACGTCGAGTCCCCCGAGCCACGCCGTGGCGTCGGCCACCATCCGGGTCACCGCGGTCGGGTCGGTGACGTCACAGGGGAAGGCGGCGGCGGCGCCGTCGGCCGCAGCGACGATCCCCTCGAGGAGCGCGAGCCTGCGGGCCACCAGGGCCACTCGGGCCCCGGACCGCGCGGCGCCCAGGGCCAACGCCCGACCGATGCCGGACGAGGCACCGACGATGAGCAGGCGACGGTCCGCCAGCCCTGGCACCCGTCCGCTCGCTCCGGCCGGCCGCGGCCGATGACGTCGGTGGACGGCCGCCGGCTCAGCCGGCGGCCGGCACCCGGCGGGGTGGCTTGGTCACCTTGCCGGCCCGGATGCACGAGGTGCAGACGTGGAGCCGACGGGGCGAGCCGTCAACCAGGGCCCGGACCCGCTGGATGTTGGGGTCCCAGCGCCGCTTGTTGCGTCGGTGGGAGTGGCTCAGGCTCATGCCGAACGACGGCTTCTTGCCGCAAAGCTCGCAGACGGCTGCCATGTGCAAACTCCTCTATCAGGGGGCCCGGACCGGGGCGTGCGACGGCGGCCGAAGGGGTCGCCGGGAACGGCGCAAAGGTTAGCATCCCTTGCCATGACGGCCCGGGCGACGTTGGTGGCGGCGGACGCCCGTGCCCTGGTGATCGCCTATCGCGACGCCCTGCGCACCCATCAGCAGGTGGTCAACCGGCTGAATGTCTACCCGGTGCCCGACGGGGACACCGGCACCAATATGGCCCTGACCCTCGATGCCGTGGTCGCTGAGCTGGAGGGGATCGACCCCGGCGCGTCGATGGGCGAGATCTGTAAGGCGGTCGCCCACGGCTCCTTGATGGGGGCCCGGGGCAACTCCGGGGTCATCCTCTCCCAGCTGCTGCGGGGTATGGCCGAGCGGCTGGGACCGACCGAGGAGGCCGGACCGGCCGAACTGGCCGAGGCCATCGTGGTCGCCGGGACCCTGGCCCGCCAGGCGGTGGTCCGGCCGGTCGAGGGGACCATCTTGACGGTGGCCCGGGCGGCCGGTGAGGGAGCGACGGCCGGCTGCCAGAACGGGGGCTCCCTCCTTGGGGTGGCCGAGGGGGCGCGGGCCGCCGCCGCCGAGGCCCTGGCCCGGACGCCCGAGCTGCTGGAGGTGCTGGCCCGGGCCGGCGTGGTCGACGCCGGGGGGTCGGGCTACCTCCTCTTCTTCGACGCGCTGCTGAGCGTCATCGACGGCCGGCCGCTCCCTGAGGCCCCCCCCCTCGAATCGGTCGGCCCCGATCTCACGGCGCTCCTGGGGGGCGGGGCCGTCCATCCGGGGGATGCTGCGGCGGGGGATCTGCGCTACGAGGTGATGTACCTCCTGGACGCGCCGGACGACACCATGTCTGACTTCAAGGAGGTGTGGGCCGGCATCGGCGACTCGATCGTGGTGGTTGGTGGGGACGGTCTGTGGAACTGCCACATCCACACCAACGACATCGGCGCGGCGGTGGAGGCCGCTCTCGAGTCCGGCCGGCCCCGGGACATCCGGGTGACCGACCTGGCCGAGCAGGTCGAAGAGGAGCGCTGGGTGCGCGAGGGGGCGGGGCGTCCCCCATCCGAGCCGGCCGGGCCTCCACCGGTCACCGCCGCCGTCGCGGTGGTGACCGGTGAGGGGATCGGGCGCATCTTCCGTTCCCTGGGGGTGCACCAGCAGGTGCTGGGGGGCCAGTCGATGAACCCGTCCACCGCCCAGATCCTCGATGCGGTGGACGCCCTCGGGTCCGATCAGGTGGTCGTGCTGCCCAACAACAAGAACATCAGGCCGGTGGCCGAGCAGGTCGACGGGCTGACCGAGAAACGGGTACGGGTGGTCCCGACCGGGAGCATCGTCGAGGGGTTCGCCGCCCTGCTCGCCTACGACCCGGCGGCCACGGTCGACGACAACGTCCGGGCGATGACCGCTTCGGCCGAGCGGGTGCTCCCGGCGGAGGTGACCAGGGCGGTACGTGACACCGACAGCGAGGTGGGCCCGGTGCGCGAGGGCGACTGGATCGGCCTGTCCCGCGACGGACTGGTCTCGGTGGCCGATTCCCTGGCGGTGGCCACGATCGCCCTCCTGTCCCGGTTGCTGACCGATGACCACGAACTGGTGACCATGATCGAGGGCGAGGGCGCCCACGCCGGCGACACCCGACGGATCACCGAGTGGCTGCACGAGGAGCGACCCGACGTCGCCACCGAGGTCCACCACGGGGGCCAACCGCTCTACCCGTACCTCCTCGGCATCGAGTGAACGGGACGCCCGCCACGACGGACCCCCCGGCGGCCGGCCGCACCCTGCGGAGCCTCTCGCTGCGCCCGGTCACCGAGCTCGAGTCCGTCACGGCCAAGAAGGCGACCGCCCTGCATACCTGGGGGGTCGACACCGTGCTGGACCTGGTGACCAAGTTCCCCCGCCGCCATCTGGACCGCACCCGCCAGATGGAGGTGGGCGACCTGGCGGTCGGCGACCAGGCGGTGGTGATGGCCGAAGTGGGACGGGTCAATGCCCCACCGGGGCGGGGCCGGCGGTCCCGGGTGGAACTGGACGTCACCGACGGCACCGGCCGGCTGAAGGTGGTGTTCTTCAATCAGCCCTGGCGGGCCCGGCAGCTCCCAAGGGGGTCCCAGGCCCTGTTCTTCGGCAAGGTGACCGAGTACCGGGGGACCCGCCAGATGGTCATGCCGGTCGTCGACCTGGTGGTCGGCGTGGAGGACGAGTCGGTGGCCCACCAGCGGCGCACCCTGCGGGTGGTGCCGGTCTACCCGGCGTCGGGCAAGGCCGGACTGACCAGCTGGGAGGTCGGGACCTGGGTGGCCGAGGCCCTCGAGCGCTCCCGGGACTTCGCCGACCCGCTGCCCGAGCGGTGGCGGACCCGCCTCAACCTGGTCGACCGGACGGCGGCCATGTGGGGTTTCCACCTGCCCGAGTCGATGGCCGAGGTGGCCCCGGCCCGCCGTCGACTGGTGTTCGACGAGTTCTTCCGTCTCCAGCTGCCGCTGGTCCTGCGGCGCCGGGCCCTCGAGCGCGACGCCCGGGCCATCCGGCACTCGGTGTCCCCGCTCGATGTCACCGGGTCCGCCCGCCGGGCCGGAGGCCAGGCCTCGATGCTCGACACCGCCCCGACGCTGGTCCAGCAATTCCTGGCCTCCCTGCCCTTCGAGCTGACCGGGGCCCAGCGCAGGGCCCTGGCCGCCATCTTCGCGGAGCTGGCCGGTCCGGTGCCGATGCACCGCCTCTTGCAGGGCGACGTCGGCTCGGGCAAGACGGTGGTGGCCGTGGCCGCCCTCCTGGCCGCCGTCCAGGGCGGCCACCAGGGGGCGTTCATGGTGCCGACCGAGGTGCTGGCCGAGCAGCACTTCATGGCCATCCGCGACCTCACCGACGGCCTCAGCGTTCCCGACCCACAACGGCTGGAGGGGCACCGGGCGGTCGCCGTCCGCCTGCTCACCAGCCGCACCACGGCGGCCGAGCGGACGGCGATGCACCAGGGTCTCCTGGACGGCCAGGTCGATCTGGTCGTGGGGACGCACGCGCTGCTGACCGATGACGTCCGGTTCCACTCCCTCGGTGTGGTGGTCATCGACGAGCAGCACCGGTTCGGGGTCGAGCAGCGGGCGGCGCTGCGCGAGAAGGGTCGATCCTCGGCGGCGGCGGCCGGGCCGGCCGGGCCGGACCCGGGGGCCGACCCGGACCTGCTGGTGATGACGGCGACACCGATCCCGCGCACCGCGGCCATGGTCGTCTTCGGCGACCTCGACATGGTGGTGCTCGACGAGCTGCCGCCCGGCCGGACCCCGGTCACCACGGTCTGGGCCCGTTCGGCCCTCGAGGAGCGCGAGGCCTGGAAGCGGGTGCGCGACGAGGTGGCCGCCGGCCACCGGGCGTACGTGGTCTGCCCGCTGGTCGAAGGGTCGGTCAAGGTGGAGGCGACCTCGGCGGTGGCGGAGTACGAGCGGCTGGCCGCCGAGGACCTGGCCGGCCTCCGGGTCGGGCTCCTGCACGGCCAGATGCCGGCGGCCGCCAAGGAGGCGGCGATGGCTGCATTCCGGTCCGGCGAGCTGCAGGTGCTCGTGGCGACCACGGTGATCGAGGTCGGGGTGGATGTGCCCGAGGCGACGGTGATGGTGGTCGAGGACGCGGAGCGCTTCGGCATCGCCCAGCTGCACCAGCTGCGGGGCCGGGTGGGCCGGGGGTCGGACCGGGCCTGGTGCTATCTGATGGGTGCGGCCGCCGAAGGGGACGCGGCCGAGCGGCTGACCGCCCTCGAGCGCACGACCGACGGTTTCGAGCTGGCCGAGGTGGACCTGGAGCTGCGGGGCGAAGGCACGATCCTGGGCACCCGCCAGAAGGGGCGGAGCGACCTGCAACTGGCGTCGTTGCGCCGGGACCGGGACCTGCTCGATGCCGCCCGGGAGGTTGCCGAGGCGCTGACCGCCGAGGATCCCCTGCTGGTCGACCACCCGCTGCTCGAGGACGAGACCCGGCTGTTCCTCGACGAGGACGAGGCGGCTTTCCTGTTCAAAAGCTGAGGCTCAGGCCGGGGGCCTCGGTGGGGCGACCGGGCCGGTGGGGGAGCGGGCGGGCCCAGTGGGCGTCGTCCTTGGACGGGCGCGGCGGCGGTACGCTGCCGAGGTGCGCGTGATCGGCGGTTCCAGCCGAGGTCGACGCCTGAAGGCCCGCCTCCCGGCCGAGGTGCGGCCCACCTCGGACCGGGTCCGCGAGGCCATCTTCGACATCCTCGGCTCGATGGGCGGCGTGGCCGGCCAGCGGGTCCTCGACCTGTTCTGCGGCAGCGGGGCGCTCGGGGCCGAGGCGCTCTCCCGGGGCGCCGCCCATGTGACCTTCGTCGACCACGATGCGGCCGTGCTCGCCGCCGTGCGGGACAACCTGGCATCGGTCGGCCTGGCCGATGAGCCGGTCGCACTGGTGCGGGCCGAACTGCCGGGCTGGCTCTCCCGGGCCCCCGGCTTCGACCTGGCACTCTGTGACCCCCCGTACGCATTCGCCAGCTGGGACACCCTCCTGGCCTCGCTGTCGGCGTCGGTCGCCGTCCTCGAGTCCTCCGTCCCGGTGGACGTGCCCGAGGGGTGGGTGGTCACGAGGTCACGCCGGTACGGCGGTACGCTCGTTACCGTGGCCCGCCAGACCCCCGCGCCGGCGCCTATCTCCGCGGCCACCCCCTCGTGAAGATCGCGCTGATCCCGGGATCCTTCGACCCGCTCCACAACGGCCACCTCGAGGTGGTCGAGCGGGCCACCCGGCTCTTCGACCAGGTCATCGTTGCCGTGGTGCGCAATCCGCAGAAGAGCGAGCCGCTCTTCACCCTCGACGAGCGCAAGGAGATGCTGGAGGAGGCGCTCGAACACCTGCCCGGGGTCGGTATCGTGTCGGTGTCGACCCTTGTCGTCAACGTCGCCCGTGATGTGGGTGCTTCGGCCATCGTCAAGGGCCTGCGGGCTGTCTCGGACTTCGAGAACGAGCTCCAGATGGCCCAGATGAACCGCCAACTCTCCGGAGTCGAGACCATCTTCATCCCCACCAGCTCGACCCATTCATTCGTCGCCTCCAAGCTCCTGCGCGAGGTGGCCCGCTACGGGGGGGACGTTTCGGCCTTCGTCCCGAAGGTCGTCTCGCTCCGGCTCCAGGACAAGTTCGACCCGCCCGGCGCCCCGGCCCCGGCGGCCGGCTGACGCCGTGACCGACGCCTACGACCCGCTGGGCGACGAAGAGCCCGAGACCGAGGACCAGCTCGACGCAGAGGGACTGGTGCGTCAGGCCATCGACGTGGTGAACATGGCGAAGGCGATGCCCCTGAGCGCCTCGGTGCTGATCTCGCGCGACGAGGTCGTCGGCCTGCTCACCGGGGCCCTCGAGCGGCTGCCGGACGAGTTGCGCCAGGCCCGGTGGCTGCTCCGTGAGCGGGAGGAGTTCCTGGCCGAACGGGCCCGTGAGGCCGAGGCCCTGATGGAAGAGGTCCGGGTCCAAGCCGAGCGGATGGTGTCGCGCACCGAGATCGTCCGCCAGTCCAACCAGGTGGCCCAGAGGATCCTCGACGACGCCAACGAGGAGTCCCGGCGGATGCGCCATGAGGCCGAGGACTACTGCGACCAGAAGCTGGCCGGCATGGAGATCGTGTTGGAGCGGATCATGCGGACCGTCCACTCGGGCCGGGAGAAGCTGCAGGCGACGGCCCCGCCGGCGGCCGAGACCGGGCCGGTCATCCCCGGCGCCGGCGAGGAGGGCACCGAGGACGGGTTCTTCGACCAGGACCTGGCATAACTGCACGAAGGAGGCGCACCATGCCCGTCGACCCGTTCGTCGTCCACGTGGCCAAACTCCGCCGTCTCGCCGGGACCCGCTGGCACGAGGTCCGGCGGGGACCGGTCGACCCCGACGGCGTGATCCTGGGGGCGTCGGTAGGGGACAGCACCGTCCCCGAGGGGGCCGAGGCCACCTGTGACGTCCGGCTCGAGTCGTTCCAGGGCGGGGTCATGGCGACCGGGAAGGTGTGGGCCCCGTGGTCGGGCATCTGCCGGCGCTGCACCATCCCGGTCGGCGGCGAGCTGGTGGTCGGCGTCCGGGAGCGCTTCACCGAGCCGGGCGGCCGCTACGGGGACCCCGACGACGACGAGGCCTACCCGATCGTCGAGGACCGGCTCGACCTCGGCCCCATGGTCCGCGACGCCGTCGTGCTCGATCTTCCCCTGGCCCCGCTCTGCCGGGAGGGCTGCGGTGGGCTGTGTCCCCAGTGCGGGGCCGACCGCAACGAGGAGTCCTGCGGGTGCGTGGCCCCGGTCGACCCCAGGTGGGCTAATCTCGACGTGCTCCGGTCAACCTCGTAGGGCCCGGCCGGGGCGACCGCCCGCGGAGCCCCGGCAGGGGTCGGCGCGGGCACCTGGACCCTCCCAACGGGGAGGCGCGGATCTGGAGAGCTGACGATGGCCGTCCCGAAGAAGAAGACCTCGAAGGCCAAGGGCCGCAGCCGCCAGGCGGCCAACTGGCGCCTGAGCCGGCCGGCGCGGAGCCTCTGCCCCCACTGCAACCAGGCCAAGGTGCCCCACGTGGTGTGCCCCAACTGTGGGTGGTACAAGGGGCGCCAGGCCGTCGAGGTCGACTGACTTGAGCCCGAGGGGCCAGCGACCGACCCCCGAGGCGCTGGCCGAGCTCCCGGTGGCCGTCGACGCCATGGGGGGCGACAAGGCCCCGGCCGAGATCGTGGCCGGTGCCCGGCGGGCGGCGAACGAAGACGGCATCCCGGTGGTCCTGGTGGGACCGCCCGAGCTGGTGGGCGACACCGGCGGTCTCGAGCTGGTCCCCTGCACCGAGGTCATCGCCATGCACGAGGACCCGGCCCAAGGGGTGCGCCGCAAGAAGGACTCCTCGCTGGTGCGGGCGGCCGAGCTGGTGCGCGACGGCCGGGCCGCCGCCATGGTCAGCGCCGGCAACACCGGGGCCACCATGGCCTCGGCCCTGCTGCGGATGGGTCGGCTCCCCGGGGTGGCCCGGCCCTGTATCGCCACCCCGCTGCCCCGTCTCGGGTCGGTCCCGGCCGTCCTGGTCGACGCCGGGGCCAACGCCGAGTGCACCCCGGCCATGCTGGTCCAATTCGCCCAGATGGGGGCGGCATTCGCCGCCGAGCGCTACGGCATCGCCGACCCCACCGTCGCCCTCCTGTCCATCGGCGAGGAGCCCAGCAAGGGCAACCCCCTGGTCAAGGAGTCCCACGCCCTGCTGGCCGCCGGGGGAACCGGGGTGCGCTTCGTCGGCAACCTCGAGGGCCGGGACCTGCTGCCGAGCCCAGCCGACGTCGTGGTGACCGACGGCTTCACCGGCAACGTGACCCTCAAGGCCCTGGAAGGGTCGCTCCGGTTCCTTCTCGAGGTCCTCTTCGAGGTCTTCGGGACCGACGATGCGACCCGGACGGCGTCCGAGGTCCTCCTGCCCCACCTCCTGCCGATCGCCGCCGAGTTCGACCCGGAGAACACGGGGGGCGCCATGCTCCTCGGCGTGAACGGGGTGTGCGTCATCAGTCACGGGTCGTCGTCCGCGGTGGCCATGGTCAACGCCATCCGGGTGGCCCACGACCTGGCCAAGGGGGGGCTGGTCGACCACGTGGCCGCCGCCGTCGCCGGGTCCCCTCCGTGAGGTCCGTCCGGACCCCTCGGCGCCATTCCCCGGTCCGCCGGTATCAGGTGCAGAACAGGCGGTCTACGCCGGATACCGCTGGTCCCTCACGTATTGGCGACGGTAATCAAGGGGTAACCGGCCTTGCAACGCCGGTACTGGGGGTGGCGGTAGGATTGCCCCCACGCGCACCCCACCGAGCCCAGGAGCGAGCGTGCCCGCAGAGACCCACATCGACCGAGGCCCGCTCGACCGGCAGGCGGTGTTCGAGCTGATCCGGGACCAGCTGGCGGACATCCTCGAGACCGACCCGGCGAAGATCACCGAGGGGTCCTCGTTCACCGAGGACCTCGACGCCGACTCGCTCGCCCTGATCGAGCTGGTGGAGGCGCTGGAAGAGGAGCTGGGGGAGCGCAGCGTGGGCTTCCGGATCGATGACGAGGACCTCGAGGACCTCCGGACGGTGCGCGACGCCGTCGACTACGTCGTTGCCAAGCTCGGAGCGGGTTGACGGGACACCCGCGGACGCCCCCGAGGAGGGGGCGGACCGCCTCGCTCGGCGGCTCGGGCACGAGTTCGCCGACCCGTCGCTCCTGCACCGCGCCCTGGCCCACCGCAGCTGGTGCGGTGAGCGGGACGGTGCCCCGTCCAACGAGCGGCTCGAGTTCCTCGGCGACGCCGTGCTCGGCCTCGTGGTGGCCCAGCACACCTACCAGCGCTACCCCGATTTCCCCGAGGGGAAGCTGGCCAAGGTCCGGGCCGCCGTGGTCAACGCCCATGTCCTGGCCGACATCGCGGCGGAGCTGGGGATCGGTGACGTGCTCCTGCTCGGGAAGGGGGAGGAGGCGTCGGGGGGACGGACGAAGGCGTCCATCCTCGCCGACGCCGTGGAGGCCGTGATCGGCGCCGTCTACCTCGACGCCGAGTGGCCGGCGGCGGAGCCCCTGGTGCTCCGGCTCCTCGGCGACCGCATCGCCAATGCCGCGGCCGAGCCGGACGACTTCGACCACAAGAGCCGCCTGCAGGAGCTGAGCGTCCGCAACGGGGAGGGCACGCCCCGCTACGTGGTCGCCGGCACCGGCCCCGACCACGACCGCCACTACCTGGCGGAGGTCTACATCAGCGGGGTCCGGCGGGGCGAGGGCCGTGGAAGCTCGAAGAAGGACGCAGAGCAGGAGGCGGCCCGCACCGCCTGGCAGGACCTGCACGGTCACGCCGCCCTGTCCGAGGTGGCCCCGGACGGGCCGGCACCGTCGCCCGGGGTCCATGATGCCTGAGCTCCCCGAAGTCGAGACGCTCCGCCTCGATCTGGGCAAGGAGGTCACCGGGCGCAAGATCAAAGCGGTGGCCGTGGCCAACGGGCGCTCGGTCCGGCGCCACGCGAGTGCCAAGCAGTTCCGGTCCCTTCTCGAGGGGCGCTCCATCAAGGGGGTGGGGCGGCTGGGCAAGTACCTGCTGGTGGGGCTCGACAGCGGCGACACCCTGGTCGTCCACCTCGGGATGAGCGGCCAGCTCCTGCGGGTCAAGTCGGTGAAGGAGCCCAAACCCAAGCACACCCACGTGGTGATCACCTTCACCCAGGGGGGCGAGCTCCGCTACGTCGACCCCCGGACCTTCGGCGAGATGTTCGTCTCCACCCCCCCGGCCAAGCCCGACGGGGCCACCGCCTCCAGCCCGGCCGCCGGAGCCGCCTCGGACGGCGCGGCCATCCGCAAGAACGTCCACGAGCTCTCCCATCTCGGCTTCGACCCGATCGAGGACATGATGAGCTGGGACCGTTTCGCCGTGATGCTGCGCCAGCACCGGGCCGGCATCAAGTCGCTCCTGATGGACCAGCAGTTCGCGGCGGGGATCGGGAACCTCTATTCCGACGAGATCCTCTTCGCCGCCGGGCTCCGCTACGACCGTCTGTCCGACAGCCTCTCGGCCACCGAGGTGCGCCGCCTCTACCGGGCCATGGTCGAGACCCTGGCCGACGCCATCAAGCACCGGGGCTCCACCCTGGCCGACGACCAGTACAAGGACCTCTTCGGTGAGATCGGCGACTACCAGGGCCAGCACCAGGTCTACGACCGTGAGGGCCAGCCCTGCCGCCGCTGCCGCAACCCGATCGTCCGGGTGCGCCACGGGGGGCGGTCGACCTACTTCTGCGAGCACTGCCAGATCTAGTCACCCGCGGATCTCGTCACCCACAGATCTCGTCACCCACAGATCCCACCGGCCACCCGGCCCGTCGCTCTGCCCCCCGCCGCGATCCCCCTCCGGGTGGCCCGGCGCCTACCCGGCCTTGGCCCGGGCCGTCGGGGCCAGTTCGTCGAGCAGGCGGTCGGTGGCCTCGGCCACGGCGGCGACGGCACGGTCGAAGGCGACCCGGTTGACCTTGGAAGGGGCCCGGTAACCGCTGACCTTTCGGATGTACTGCAGGGCGGCCGCCTCGATCTCGGTGGACGAGGGGGTCGGCTCGGCCCCGCGCAGGGTCTTGATGCTTCGGCACATGCGACGACCCTGCCATAGAGCGGGGGGCGGCGCACCTCCGCGGCGATCCCGGGGCCCGCGGCCGGTGTTGGTAGGGTCCTGCCGATGTTCCTGAAGTCCCTCAGCATGAAGGGGTTCAAGTCGTTCGCCGACCCCACAGTGCTGGAGTTCGAGCCCGGGATCACCGTGGTGGTGGGACCCAACGGCAGCGGAAAGTCCAACGTCGTCGACGCCGTGACCTGGGTGCTCGGGGCCCAGGGCCCACGCTCGCTGCGATCCCAGAAGATGGAGGATGTCATCTTCGCCGGGACCTCCAGCCGGCCGGCACTGGGCCGGGCCGAGGTCTCCCTGACCATCGACAATTCATCGTCCAAGCTCCCCGTCGACATGGCCGAAGTGACCATCACCCGGACACTGTTCCGGACCGGGGACAGCGAGTACGCCATCAACGGGACATCGTGCCGGCTGCTCGACGTGCAGGAACTGCTGAGCGACTCCGGTGTCGGCCGCCAACAGCACATGATCATCGGCCAGGGGCAACTCGACACCATCCTCAACGCCCGCCCTGAGGACCGCCGGGTCATCATCGAGGAGGCGGCCGGGGTCCTCAAGCACCGTCGGCGGCGCGAGCGGGCTGAACGCCGCCTCGACGCCACCGGGGAGAACCTCGAGCGCCTGGGCGACCTGGTCCGCGAGGTGCGTCGCCAGATCCGCCCCCTCGAGCGCCAGGCGGCGGCCGCCCGCTCGTACACGGCGCTGGCCGAGGAGCTGCACGCGGTCCGGCTCTACGTGGCGGCGACCGAGCTGGCCGACCTCGACGCCCGTCGCACCACCGCCGCCGGTGCCCTCGGCGCCCTGACGGCCGAGGAGCGCCGGCTGCAGGCCAGCCTGGCCGCCCTGGACGAGGCCGCGGCCGCCACGGCGGCCGAGCTCTCGTCCCGCCGGGAGGAGGACCTGGCTTCATCGCTCGGGCGGGTCCAGGGCCTGGTCGAGCGGTCCCGGGGCACGGCCGGGGTGCTGCGCGAGCGGGCCCGGGCCCTGGGCGCGGCCCTCGACGCAGCGGCCGATGTGGACGTGGTGTCCACACTCGAGGCCGAGTCGGCCCGGTTGGCGGCCGAGCTGTCGACGGCTGAGGAGGAGGCGTCCCTCTTCGACCCCGAGCGGGTCGCGCTGACGCAGGCCGAGGCGTCGCTGGCCTCGGACGAGGAGGCCCACGCCGAGGCCTGGGGTGACGGCACCGCGGCGCACGCCGCCGACGAGGCGCTGACCAACGCCCGCAACCACCTCGAAGCCCTGCGCCGGGCGGCCGAGCACGTCACCGAGTCGATCGCCGGCGTCGACCAGCGCCTCGGTGCCCAGGAGGGCCGGGCCGAGGCGCTGGCGGCCAGCGCCACCGAGCTCGAGACCCGGGCGGTCGATCTGGAACAGGAGGCGGGACGACTGGCCGAGAAGGTCAGCGGGGCCGAGGCCCAGGTGACCGCCGCCCGCGCCGCCGAAGCGGAGGCTGAGCGGGAGGCCGCTGCGGCCGAGCAGGAGCGCCACCGCAGCGCCGCCCGGGCCGAGGCTTTGGCCCGGGCCCTGCACGACCTCGAGGGTGCGGGGGGGCGCGAGGCGCTGGCCGGGGTGGACGGGGTCGTCGGCTCCCTGGTGGACCTGGTCGAGATCGACACCGGCTGGGAGGCGGCCTTCGAGGCCGCGGCCGGGGCATCGGTGGCCGCCGTGGTCGTGGACGGCCCCGAGTCCGCCCGGGCCGCCCTGGGGCGGCTCCACCACCGGGGGGCGACCGGAGCGCTCCTGGCCGCCCGTCACGGTGCGGCGGCGGTGCCCGCCCCGGCCGACCTGCCGGACGGGGCCGAGGGCCTGCGGCCCCACGTGCGCCTGCGGGGCGGCGGTGGGCTGGTGGAGGGGGTGCTGGATTCGTTGATCGGCCGGGCGGTCCGGGTGGCGGGCTGGGAGGAGGCGATCGACCTCGCGCTCGACCGACCCGACCTGGTGGTCGTGACCGGGCAGGGCGACCGCTTCGCCACCTCGGGCTGGCGGGTCCGCTCCAACCGGGGGGTGGTCACCGCGGCGGCGGTGGAGGAGGCCGAGCAGCGGGCGTCGGGGGCGGCGAGCCAGGCGGACCAGGCGGCGGAGCGACTGGGGTCTGCCCGCGGGGAGCACGACGAGGCGCGGCGTCGGGCGGTGGTGGCGACCCGTTCGGCCGACCGGCACGAGGCGGTCCGGGCCGGGGTGGTCACCGAGCTGGGCCGGGTGCGCGACGAGCAGGCCGTGGTCGCTGCCGAGGTGGAAGAGATCCGGCGGGTCCGGGCCGAGGCCGGGCGGCGGGCGGGCGAGGAGCGAGTGGAGCTCGAAGTGGTGGAGCGCTCGGTCCCCGAGCTGGAGCTGGCGGCCCGCCGGGCCCTGGAACGGGGCGAACAGGCGGCGATCGCCCGTCAGGTTCTGGACGCCCGCCGGGCGGAGACGGCGTCGTTGCGTCAGCATCTCGAGGTGCGCTCGGCCGGGTTGGACGAGCGACGCCGGGTCCTGGCCGCCCGCCGGGCCGAAGTGGAGCGCCGGCTCGAGGGCCACGCCGAGGAGCGCGAGGAGGCGGCCACTCGCCGCCGGCGGCTGGAGGCCAGCGGCCGGGCCATCGAGCGCCTCACGCTGCTGGTGGACGGGGAGCGGGCCCGCCTCGAGGAGGTGTTCGACGCCCTCCGGCTGGACTACCGGAACCAGGTCGAGGCGGTCCGGGCCGGCGGTGAGCGCCTGGAGTCCCTGCGTCGGGACCGGGCCACCACCGACCACCGCCTGGGCGAGATCCGCGAGCGGACCCGGGCCCTCGACCTCGAGGCGGCCGAGGTCTCGCTGCGCAGCGAGACCCTGACCGAGACCGTCCGGCGGGAGTTGGGCCGTGAGCCGGCCGAACTGACCGAGGTCACGCCGCCCGAGGTTCCCGACGGGGTGACCGCGGCAGAGCATGCGGCGGCCCTCGCCGACAAGCTGGCCTCGCTCGGGCCGGTCAATCCGCTGGCTCTGGAGGAGCTCTCGGCCCTCGAGGAGCGCCATCGGGAGCTCGACACCCAGGTGGCCGACGTGCGCGCCGCCCGGCGCGAGCTCCAGGAGGTCATCCGGGCCCTCGATGACGAGATCGTGCAGTCCTTCGCCGCCGCCGCCGCCGACGTCAACGAGCACTTCTCGGCGCTGGTGGCCATGCTCTTCCCGGGGGGCACGGGGCGCCTCTCGCTCACCGAGCCCGACGACCTCCTGCACACCGGCGTCGAGGTCGAGGTCCGGCCGGCCGGGCGCAACGTGCGCCGGGTATCGCTCCTGTCGGGCGGCGAGCGCTCACTCGCCGCGCTGGCCTTCCTCTTCGCCGTCTTTCGGAGCCGGCCCTCGCCCTTCTACCTGATGGACGAGGTGGAGGCCGCCCTGGACGACGTGAACCTTCACCGCTTTCTGGGCCTGGTGCGCGAATTCCGGGACGAGGCGCAGCTCATCATCGTGAGCCACCAGAAGCGGACCATGGAGACCGGTGACGCCCTCTACGGGGTCACGATGGCCCCGGGGGGCTCCTCCCAGGTGATCAGCCAGCGGGTCGAGCGTCCGACCCAGCCGGAGGCGGTCACCCCCTAAGGCCCCCGACAGGGCCCGCCAAGCCGGGGCTGGGGCTGACCGTCGAGGTCAACACCGGTGGGCGCCGATGCGCTCCCGGGCCGCCGTCCAGGAGCGTCGGGCCACGTAGGCTCGGGGTCCCGTGACCGCCCTGTACCTCGCGCTCGCCGTCATCGTGGTGGTCGTCCTGGCCGCGGTCGTGATGGTGGTTTGGCGCCGTCGGCGCGCCGCCACGGGCCCTGCGGAGGCGCCGACCCCCGGGCCCATTGGCCGTCCGCCCTCGACCGTCGCCGACACCCCGACGCGAGCCCCGACCCCCGCCGCGACGGCGAGGCCCGGGGCACCGACAGCCCGGAGCTTCCGCGACGGCCTGGACAAGACCCGCGGGTTGTTCTCGCCCCTGCGGGCCCTGCGCTCGCGGGGCACCGTGGAGGCGGCCACCTGGGAGCAGCTCGAGGAGGCGCTCCTGCGGGCGGATGTCGGCGTGGCCACCACCGACGCCCTCCTGGCCGACCTCCGCCGCAAGGTGAAGAGCAAGGAGGTGGCCGGCGGCGGCGACCTCCTCGACGCCCTGCGGGCCGACCTGGTCGACCTGCTGGCGATCGAGCAACGCTGGGATGGGGCCACCGACGGGGAGCTGGCCGGTTCGGCCCCCGAGGCCCCGGGGTCCGACGATGAGACCGTTGAACCGGTCGGGCGGGACCTGAGGTTCGACACCGAACCCGGGATGGTCAACGTCTGGCTGTTCGTCGGGGTGAACGGGGTGGGCAAGACCACCACCATCGGGAAGTTGGCCCGGCAGCAGTCGGCCGCCGGCCGTTCGGTGCTGCTGGCCGCCGGGGACACCTTCCGGGCCGCCGCCGGCGAGCAGCTCGCCCGCTGGGCCGAGCGGTCCGGAACCGAGCTGGTGCGGGGGGCCGATGGCGGCGACCCCAGCGCCGTCGTCTTCGATGCCGTCCAGCGGGCGGCGGCCCGGGGGAACGACCTGGTGCTGGCGGACACCGCCGGACGTCTCCACACCAAGGTCAACCTGGTGGAGGAGCTCAAGAAGATCCGCCGGGTGGCCGAGCGGCCGCCGGGGAGGGTCACCGAGGTGCTGCTGGTGATCGACGCCACCACCGGGCAGAACGGCCTGGTCCAGGCCAGGGAGTTCACCGAGGCGGTCGAGGTCACCGGACTGGTCCTGACCAAGCTGGACGGCACGGCCAAGGGCGGGGTCGTCGTCGCCGTCCAGCGCCAGCTGGGCCTGCCGGTCAAGCTGGTCGGGCTGGGCGAGGGGCCCGACGACCTGGTGCCCTTTGACCCCGAGCAGTTCGTGGACGCGCTGTTGGCCTGAGCCCGCCGCGGGCCGGGTCCGAGACGACGTCCGGTAGCCTGGCTCTCCTCATGTTCGACGCACTCTCCGACCGCCTCGAGCGCATCGCCGGGCGCCTCCGCAGCCGCGGGCGACTGACCGAGGCCGACCTGGATCAAGCCCTGGCCGAGATCCGAACGGCCCTCCTGGAGGCCGACGTCGAGCTCGGTGTTGTCCGGGGTTTCACCGACGCGGTGCGGGCCCGGTGCAGCGGGACGGCGCTCTCCAAGAGCCTGACTCCCGGTCAGCAGGTGATCAAGGTCGTCCACGAGGAGTTGGTGCGCATCCTGGGGGGGGAGACCCTCAAGCTCACGTACGCCTCGCGGCCGCCCACCGTCGTACTCCTGGCGGGGCTGCAGGGCTCCGGCAAGACGACCACGGCGGCCAAGTTGGCCCAGTGGTGGAGGCAGCAGGGGCGTCACCCGCTGCTGGTCGGGGCGGACCTGCAGCGACCGGCCGCGGTGGACCAGCTCCGGGTGCTCGGGGCCCAGGCCGGGGTCACCGTGTTCAGCGAGCCGACCGACCCGGTCGCCCTGGCTCAAGCCGGGGTGGAGGAGGCCCGGCGCCTGGGCCGGGACGTCTGCATCATCGACACCGCCGGGCGGCTGGCCATCGACGCCGAGCTGATGGAGGAGGTCCGGCGGATCTCTGAGGTGACCCAGCCCCACTACACGCTGCTGGTGATCGACGCCATGACCGGCCAGGACGCGGTGGCCACGGCCAACGCCTTCCACCAGACCCTGGAGCTCGACGGGGTGATCCTGACCAAGCTGGACGGCGACGCCCGAGGTGGTGCCGCCCTGTCGGTGAAAGAGGTGGTGGGCCGGCCGATCGTCTTCGCCTCCACCGGGGAGAGGCTCGCCGACTTCGACCTTTTCCACCCCGACCGCATGGCCGACCGGATCCTGGGCATGGGCGACGTGCTGAGTCTGATCGAGCAGGCCGAGCGGACCATGGACCACGAGGCGGTGGCCAAGTCGGCCGCCGCCATGATGGAGGGCCGATTCACGCTCGAGGACTTCCTCGGCCAGCTCCAGCAGGTCCGTAAGCTGGGCTCGCTGGGCGGGATCATGAAGCTCATGCCCGGTATGTCCAAGGAGATGCGCCAGGCGGCCGACCAGATCGACGACGGAGAGGTCTCCCGGGTGGAGGCGATCGTGCGCTCCATGACCCCGGCCGAACGCGAGAACCCGACGCTGATCGACGGGTCCCGGCGGGTCCGGATCGCCCGGGGCAGCGGGAGCTCCACCCAGGACGTCAACCAACTGCTCAAGCAGTTCCGCGAGATGCAGAAGATGATGAAGGGCGTGATGGCCGGGGGCGGCATCCCCGGCATGGCCGCCGGCCCGGGCAAGCTGGGTGGCCTGCGGTCGGCCCGCAAGCAGATGGCCGCCCTGGAGGCCATGGGCGGGACGGACGGGGTGGACCCGGCCCTGGCCGAGCTCTTCGGGGGGGCCGGCGGCGGCCCCCAGCCCCTGGGCGTGGGCGCCGGGCCACCCCGGCCGGTCACCGCCGGGGGGTCCAAGGGCAGCCGGCCGGGCAAGAAGAAGAAGAAGGGGGGGCGGGTGACCCCCCCCAAGGGCCGGTGAGCGGGCGAATGGACGCGGGGTGCCGCGGACCTGCGACAATGGTCGGGATCAACCGAATGATGGAGGGAAGAGTTCCGTGGCAGTGAAGCTCCGCCTCGTGCGGATGGGGAAGAAGAAGCAACCCACCTACCGGGTGGTGGCGGCGGACAGCCGGTCGCCGCGTGACGGCCGGTTCCTCGAGATCGTGGGTACCTACGCCCCCCGGGGTGCCTCGAGGGCGGAGCCGGACGCCGTCGTGACCATCGACAACGCCAAGGCCATCAAGTGGCTGACCCAGGGGGCCCAGCCCACCGAGCGGGTCGAGAAGCTGCTCCGGGCCTCGGGCGCCTGGGACGAGTTCACGGCGGCCAAGGCCAAGTGAGCGCCCCCGACGACGGCTACGAGGCGGGCGACGTCAACCGGGTCGAGGCCGAGGCCGATGACGAGCTCGAGGATGGCTACGAGGCGGGCGACGTCAACACGGTCGCCGGGGCCGACGAGGACTTCGACGACGAGGTGGAGGACGACGACCAGGGGAACCAAGCGGGCAACCGGACCGACGGCGGGACGCCGACGGCGGTGCTCGACTACCTGGCCCGCTCCCTGGCCAACGAGCCCGACTCGGTTGTCGTCCAGACCGAGGTGCGCCAGGGGTCGGTCAGACTGCGGCTCCGTGTCGCCCCTGACGACATGGGCCGGGTGATCGGCCGTCGCGGCCGCACCGCCCAGGCGCTCCGCACCCTGGTCGGGGTGGCCGGCGCGGTCGACGGGGTCCAGACCAGCGTCGACATCGTCGACGACTGATCGCCCGGTGGGCGCCCCCGCCCCCCCGGAGGTGCCGGACCCGACCCCGTCGGGCCTGCTCGAGGTGGGACGGGTGGCCCGGGCCCACGGTCTCGGGGGCGAGGTGGCGGTCGAGCTGTGGAGCGACCTGACGGCCCGGCTGGACCCGGGGTCCGAGCTGGCCCTGGCCGACGGGACCCTGCTGAGGGTGGGCGCCTCCCGGCCGCACCGGGGCCGCTACCTTGTCTTCTTCGAGGGCGTGGCCGACCGGGCCGGCGCCGACGGCCTGCGCGGGAAGGTGCTGCTGGCCCCGCCGGGCGAGCTGCCGGGCGCCCTGTGGGTCCACGAGCTGGTCGGGGCGGCGGTGCTGGCCACCGACGGTCGGCTCCTCGGCACCGTCGAGGCGGTGGAAGCCAACCCGGCCAGTGACCTCCTGGTCCTCTCCGACGGCCACCTCGTGCCCCTGCGTTTCGTCGTGGGTCACGAGCCCGGCCGCACGGTGACCGTCGAGATCCCCGACGGCCTGCTCGAGCTGTAGCCGGGGCGACCGGTGCGCATCGACGTCTTCACGATCTTCCCCGAGGTGGTCGACGGCTACTGCTCGGCCAGCGTGCTCGGCCGGGCCCGCCAGGAAGGCGCCCTGGACCTCAGGGTGCACGATCTGCGGGACAGAGCCCGGGACCCGAGACGGTCGATGGACGACGCCCCATTCGGGGGGGGCGCCGGGATGGTACTCATGGCCGAACCGGTCTTCGGCGCCGTCGAGGGGGTGACCGAAGCCGAGGATCTGCCGCGACCCCTCCTGCTCCTCGGCCCCGGCGGGCGCCGCTTCAGCCAAGACGTCGCGATCGAGCTGGCGGCGTCGCCCGGCGGCTTCTCCCTCCTGTGCGGCCGCTACGAGGGCGTGGACCAGCGGGTGGCCGACCACCTGGTCGACGGGGAACTCTCGATCGGCGACTTCGTCCTGGCCGGAGGGGAGTCGGCCGCCGTGGTGGTGATCGAGGCGGTCACCCGGCTGCTGCCGGGGGTGATGGGCAACGAGTCGTCGGCCGCCGAGGAGAGCTTCACCTCCGGGCTGCTCGAGTACCCCCAGTACACCCGGCCGGCCGAGTTCCGGGGGTGGGCCGTGCCCGAGGTGCTCCGCTCGGGGGACCACGGCCGGGTGGCCCGCTGGCGCCGGGCCCAGGCCCTGGTCCGGACCCTCGAGCGGCGACCGGACCTGGTCGCGGCCCGGGGCGGCCTCAGCGCCGACGAGGTCGACCTTCTGGTCGAGGCGGGCGAGGTGCGCCTGCTCGGCGAACACGGCTACGATGCATGATTCGGCCAACCTCCTCCGAGCCCGAAGGACGCGCCAGTGCACCCCACCGAGATCATCGACCGTGACTCGCTCCGCGAGGACGTGCCTGAGTTCCGCCCCGGCGACACCGTCAAGGTGCACGTCCGGGTGGTCGAGGGCAGCCGCGAGCGCGTCCAGGTGTTCCAGGGCGTGGTCATCCGCCGCCAGGGTGTCGGCGTGCGCGAGACCTTCACGGTGCGCAAGGTCAGCTTCGGGGTGGGGGTCGAGCGGACCTTCCCGGTGCACTCCCCGACCATCGCCAAGATGGAGGTGGCCACCTTCGGCGACGTCCGGCGGGCCAAGCTCTACTACCTGCGGGACCGGTCCGGGAAGGCCGCCAAGATCAAGGAGAAGCGGACCGCCCGACCGTGAGCCGACCGGCCACCGGCGGCCGCTGAGGGGCGCCCCGCGATGAACGCCTTGCCATGAGCGAGGAAGAACTCGAGCGCTACGAAGCGGAGATCGAGCTCGCACTGGTCCAGGAGTACCGGGCCGTCCTCCCGATGTTCAGCTACGTGGTGGAGACCGAGCGTCGCTTCTACCTGGCCAACGAGGTCTCGCTCAGCGTGCGCAGTGACAGCACGCCGGCCTGCGTGGAACTCGAACTCTCCGACGCCTGGGTCTGGGACATGTATCGTCCCGCCCGCTTCGTGCCCTCGGTGCGGATCGTGACCTTCCGCGACGTGAACGTCGAACGCCTTCCCGAAAAGGAGCTGTAGGGGTCGCCGCGGTGGCCGGTCACACCGGTCGGTTGTCCGAGTGCCCGGGGGGCCTCGAGGGTGCGGTGGTTGGTGCACCGGGCCGGGGCCCCCGGTTCCGGGCCCGGAGGTTGCACGGCGCCGGTCGGTCGCCCGGGTGCTGGCGGTCCCGCGGCGTCGGTCGTAGGGTTGCGCGCCGGTCGGGCTTGGGCCCGGCGGATGAGGAGGAGTGGCTGTGGAGACGCTTATTGTGGAGCGCCATGAGGGGGTCGTGACGGTCACGATGAACCGACCCGAGCGCAAGAACGCCGCCAACGCGGTGATGCTGGGGGAGCTGCTGGAGGCGTTCGAGGCGATCGAGCGCAACGGCGAGGACCGGGTGCTCGTCCTGACCGGTGCCGGGGGGGCGTTCTGCTCGGGGGCCGACCTGGGCGACCCGAACGGTCCGGCCTCGGACGCCTCGCAGCCCGGTCTCGTCCGCATGCGCCGGCTGGGGGACGTGGCCCTGGCCCTGCACCGGATGACCAAGCCCGCCATCGCCAAGGTGGACGGGTTCGCGGTCGGCGCCGGCCTGAGCCTGGCGCTGGGCTGTGACCTGGTAGTGACCTCGGACCGGGCCCGTCTGTCAATGATCTTCTCGCGGCGCGGCCTGTCGCTCGACAATGGAGCGTCGTGGCTCCTCCCCCGTCTGGTGGGGATGGCCAAGGCGAAGGAGCTGGCGCTCTTCGGTGACATGCTCGACGCCCAACAGGCCGCCGAGCTGGGCCTGGTCAACCGGGTGGTGCCGGTGGCCGAGTTGGACGCCTTCGTCGAGGACTGGGCGGCGAAGCTGGCCGCCGGCCCGCCGATCGCCCTGTCGATGACCAAGACCCTCCTGCACAACTCGTTGTCGGCGTCGATGGAGGAGGCGGTCGAGGACGAAGCGCGCTGCCAGGCGGTGAACTTCGCCACGGCGGACACGGCCGAGGCCATGGCCGCCTTCATGCAGAAGCGGGAGCCCAAGTTCGTGGGCCGCTGACCAGGGCCGGGGTGCGCCCCGCGGGGTCGCCGGGGCCCCGGGGACGCACCCGGGCCAACGGCGAGACCCGCCGCGAGCAGCGATCGGGACCGTTCGGTCATATAGTCGGCACTAGCTGCGGTGCGGTCGGTCTGGCAAATTCTGCCGGAGAGGGACCCGGCGTGGCTGGGCCTTTGCGAGGGAGGGGCCGGCGATGTTGAACGGTGTCCAAGGCATGATCGGCGAGACGGCGCTCGTCACCAAGCCGATCAAGGGTGCGCACCATCCCGGCTCAGTCCGAGCCCGGGGCGAGGAGTGGCTCGCCATCCCGCTCGATCCGGAGGAGACCATCAAGCCCGGCACCAACGTCGTCGTGGCCGACATTGAACGCGGCACCCTCGTCGTCTACGCCTCGGACGACCAGTAGCCCCGTTGGCACCGTCACCCGGTCATCCCGGCAGCTCGACCAACAACCCATAGCTCGACGAACAGAGGAATGCCCATGCTCACAGCCAATGCAGGCGCTATCGCCGGGATCGTCACCGCCATCGCGGTGGTGGCGGTGCTCCTCTTCCTCCTGCTCCTGACCCGCTCGCTCAAGATCGTCCAGCAGGGCAGCGTCGGGGTGATCAAGCGGGTCGGTGAGTTCAAGAAGATCAAGCAGCCGGGAATCTCGATCCTGATGCCGTTCTTGGACAAGATGGACAAGGTCGACATGCGTGAGTTTCCGATGACCGGGGACCAGCAGGCCGTCATCACCCAGGACAACGTCTCGCTCTGGGTCAGTGCGACGATCTTCTGCCAGGTGATCGACGTCAAGGCGGCCCTCTTCGAGATCGCCGACTACCAGTTGGCCGTCGACCAGCTCTCCCGGACCGCCCTTCGGGCGGTGTTCGGGGAACTCACCCTGGACCAGTCCCTCTCCCAGCGCGAGACCATCAACACCCGGATGCAGGATCACATGGCCGATGCGGCGATGAAGTGGGGCGTGCGGCTGAACCGGATCGAGATCCTCGACATCACTCCTCCCAACAACGTGCTGCAGGCGATGTCCGAGCAGAAGGAGGCCGAGCAGCACAAACGGGCGGCCATCCTCAAGTCCGAGGGTGAGCAGCAGGCCGCGGTCAACAGTGCCGGCGGGCGCAAGCAGGCGGCGATTCTCGAGGCCGAGGGCTCCAAGCAGGCCGCCATCCTGGCCGCCGAAGCGGAGATGAAGGTGCTCGAGCTGCAGGCCGAAGGTGAGAAGAAGGCCCGCCTGCTCCGGGGTGAGGGTGAGGCGGCGGCGCTGACCGCGATCGACGGGGCGACGATCAATCCCAACACCCTGGCCGTGCTGCAGCTCCGCGCCCTCCAGGACATCGCCACCGCGCCGAACGCCAAGGTGGTTGTCCCCTACGAGGCGGCCGGCCTGATCGGCGGGGCCGAGATGCTGGTCGACGTGCTGAAGGGAGTGGGCGCCAAGCCCTCGCCCGCCGCGGTGAACGGCGTCCCGCCCCCGCCCTCTTGATCTGATCCGCCCCTGGGCCCGGGCCTGATCCCGGTCACCGGCGCGTCGCCCGGCGGCCGGGCGCCGTTCCGGGCGGGTCGGACGGGCGTCCCCACCGACCGGGTCCACCGGCCGACCCTCCGAGCACCGTCCCGGCGCGCCTGTGGCGTGCCGGCCGCCAACCGGGGGTCGCCATGGTCACCACGATTGCCGTCATCGCCTCCACCGGTCGGCGGCGACCGTGCCGGACGGGAACGCCGCGCTGAGCCCGCCGGCGTCGGCCCGCTGGGTTCGTCCGATCCGCCCGGGGTCCCGTGGGGCCACCGGCGCCGACGGATGGTCGTGACGGCGGCGGACCTCCCGCCCCCGGCCTACGCCGCAGCGTTGGCCTCGGTCGACGGGCTCGGACCGCGGCGACTCCGCCGGCTCCTCGCGGCCACCCCGCCACCGCGCGCCGCCTGGGCGTCCGTGCTCGGGGGGCACCCCGACGACGTGTCCGGCGGGTGGCGGGCCGCCGCCCAGGAGATCGACGTGGCCGCCCTGTGGTCGGCCCACCGGGAACGGGGGATCGGCGTGGCCGTCCTCGGGGACCCCGGGTTCCCGTCGGTACTGGCGGACGATCCCGAGGCCCCGGCCGTGCTCTACTTCCGGGGCGACCCCAAGGTGATCGAGCGGTTCCCCCGCGTGGCCCTGCTCGGCACCCGACGGCCCACCCGCTACGGCCTCGGGCTGGCCGCCCAGCTGGGGGCCGAACTCTCGGCGGTCGGTGTCTCGGTGCTCTCGGGACTGGACCCGGGCATCGACGGGGCCGCCCACGAGGGTTCCTGCGCCGGCTGGGCGGCGGGACGGCCCGACTCGGCACCGCCGGTCGGGGTGGTGGCCGGCGGGCTGGACCACCCCTCCCCGGGTGGTTCCGCCACGCTCTTCGAGCGGGTGGCCGGGTGCGGGGTGGTCTTCTCGGAGTCGCCGATCGGGGCGCCCGAGGCGGCCTGGCGCTCCCGCCCGCGCCACCGGGTCCTGGCCACCCTGGCCGACGTGGTGGTCGTCATCGAATGTCACCACTCGGGCGGGGCCCTGCACACCGTCCGGGCGGCCGCCCGGCGTGGCGTCTCGGTGGGGGCGGTCCCGGGCTCGGTGCGCAGCCCGGCCTCGGCCGGCACCAACGACCTGTTGGCCGACGGCTGCTTCGTCGTGCGCGACGTGACCGACGCCCTCGTGGCCCTCGGGCTGGCCCGGGCGGGCAACGAGCCGGTGCGGGCCCCAGCCCGGAGGGCTCCCCGTCGGTGACGCCGAGCGTGACCGGGATCTCGCACTCCCCCGAGGAGGTCGGCCAGGTCCGGGGCGCGCACGGCGTCGTGGTCTTCGCCGCTGGTGTGGAGCTCAGGTCAGGCCGGGTGAGGGTGTGGTCGTGGATTGACCACGGCGCCGTCGGCCGCCCACCTGCGGTCGAGCTCGACCGTGTCCGCACCCTGAGCCACCGCGGCGCCGAAAGGCCGGCGTCGTCTCCGGGTGGGCCACCGGGTCGCTGAGGTGGGCGCCGGCCAGGGTCAAGGGCCCCTGGGACGCCGGGGCCGTCGGACGTCGATCAGGGGGCCGGGAAGGACCCCATTTGCCAGCCGATGGAACTCGACGACACCGGGCCGGCGGTGGGCGTCCCGCTCAGGGCCGGGGCAGTGCAACTGGGCTGCCCGGTCTGCTCCCCGTACCAGGGGACCGGGCCACCCAGATAGGCGAACCAGCAGTTGGCGCTGGAGGAGTGCACGGCCAGGACCACCCCTGACCCCCCGGTCGCCGGGGACCCGGGGACGGTGACCCCGCCGGCGCCCGGGATGGCCCCGCCGCTGCCGGCGGACGGCGTCACGCTGACGAGGTCGGGCCCGGTGGACGGTCCGGTGGTGTACTGGAGGGAGGGGTTGGCGGCAGCGAGGCCGGCGGCGCTGACGCTCCCGCCGGCGGTCAGGGCCGCCTGGGCGGCGGTGACCGCCTCACTCAAGCTGGTCTTGGCCTGGACGTCGCTCGCCAGGCCGACCGTCGGATTGTCCGCCGGGCTGTTCGAGCCGCCGCCCAGCGTCGACCCGAGGACGATCGCTGTCAGGACGCCGACGACGAGAAGGCTCAGCACCAGCACGATCAGCCCTCCCTGGCCTTCTTCGCTGCCCCGAAGCCGCACGGCCATGGCCCCACCCCCTCGTCCTCGACAGGCCCCGTTGTCCCGTGGCCCGACAGGGAGAACCGTAGTCCGGCCCACCTCGGGCCGGTGGGTACCACCGGCCCGAGGTAGACCGGGGCGGTGCTCTGGCTGGTCGACGGGATGAACGTGATCGGGTCGCGCCCCGACGGCTGGTGGCGGGACCGGGCGGCCGCCCAGCGCCGCCTGGTCGCGGAGCTCTCCGGGCTGGTCGACCCCGCCCGGCCCGATGCGGTGACGGTGACCGTCGTCTTCGACGGTCGACCGGCCGCCGGGGGCCCCGACCCGGGTTCGGGCGCCCCGGTCCGGGTCGTCTTCGCCCCGGGCGGTCCCGACGCCGCCGATCACGTCATCGTCGAGATGGTGGCCGCGCTCGGCGACCCCTCCTCGGCGGTGGTGGTGACCTCGGACGCCGGCCTGGCCCGGCGGGTGCGGGGGGCCGGCGTGTCCGTGGTCGGCGTCCGGGCGTTCCGATCCGTCCTCGAGCCACCGCCGGCGTGACCGGGAGGGCAGCCGGACCGGCACTACCCTGGGACTTCGCTGTGGACCCCTCCATTCGACTCGGACTGGAGCTGCCCCCCCTCGACCCCCCGGCAGGCTCCGACCACGCGCCGGTGACGCTGGGCCGCCTCCTGGACACGGTCGCCGCCGCCGAGCGCGCCGGATTCGGCGCGGTGTGGGTGACCGGCGGGGCGGCGGACAACGGGTGCGACGGCTGCACGCTGGCGGCCGGACTGGCCTCCGGCGCGCCGTCGGTGACGCTCGGCGTGGTGGCCTCGCTGGACGGTGCCCGCAACCCTTCGCTGCTGGCCCGCGACGTCACCGCTCTCGACATCGTGTCGGGCGGCCGGAGCGCGCTCCTCCTCGGGGGCGGGCATTGCCTCGGTGAGGCGATTGCGGTCTGCCGTACCCTGTTCAGCGGGGCGGGTGACTTCGACGGCGACTGTTACCGGCTGTCGGGTGCGGTGAACCGGCCGGCGCCCGTCCGGCCGGACGGCCCCCCCCTTTGGGCCCAGCCGGCCGAGCCCGGTGCCCTGGCGACGCTGGTGGGGATGGTCGACGCCTTCGTCGTCGAGGGGACCCCCTCGGACCTCGAGGCAGTGTGCCGCACCGCCGAGGTGGCCACCGCCGGCGTCGGGCGCCCGGCGGTGGTCTGGCGGGGCGGCCTGGGGGAGGGACCCGGGGCGGCCGGCGTGGCCGACCAGGTCGAGCTCCTCCACCGCTCCGGGGCGGACGGCCTCATCCTGCGCCCCGAGGGGGAGGTGGGTTGGCCCACCGACGACTTCGACACCCGGATCGAGCGGCTGGGCGCCCTGCTCGGGCCGGTGGTCGAGGGGTGGCGGCGGTGAGCAAGGAGCAGCCGACGCAACAGCCATCGGCACGGCCGTCGGTGATCATCGTCGCCGGCCAGCGCTTCACGGTCACCGCTGAACCGGTCCCGGCTCACGAGGTCGCCGCACCCCTCCGGGAAGGGGAGGCGCCGCCGGTCCCCCTCGTCCCGCCGCCCTCCACGGAGCCTGACGGGGGCCCACCCGACCCGGTCACCACGAGCGTTCCGGTCCCGCCGGTCGCGCCCGGTGGCCCACGCCACGCCCGCCCCGCCCCCGGGCCTCTCCTCGACGCCCCGAGCGCGGTGACCGGCCAGTACCTGCCGGCGCTGGACGGGGTCCGGGCCTTCGCCGTGGCCGGGGTCCTGGCCTACCACCTCGGGTTCGGCTGGGCCTCGGGGGGCTATCTGGGGGTGGACCTGTTCTTCGTGCTCTCCGGCTTTCTCATCACGAGCCTCCTCCTCGAGGAGTGGGCGACCACGGCCCGGCTGAGGCTCGGGGCCTTCTGGGCCCGGCGGGCCCGGCGCCTCCTGCCGGCCCTGTTCCTCGTGCTCTTCGCCATCGCCGCCTACGTGGTCCTCAACGGCCGGTTCGGGCCGCCGGGGAGCGCCGCCCTGGTCGATCTCAACGGGCTGCGGGGGGACGCCCTAGCCACCCTGTTCTACGTGGCCAACTGGCACGCGATCTTCGCCCACCAGTCGTACTTCGCCCAGTTCTCGGCGCCCTCGCCGCTCGAGCACACCTGGTCGCTGGCGATCGAAGAGCAGTTCTACCTGTTTTGGCCGCCGATCCTGCTGCTCGTGCTCTGGCGGGCCCGGGGCTGGTGGCGCAGGGTCGGCCTGGTGGTCACCGTGGTCGGTGCCCTGGTCTCGGCCGGCCTGATGGCCTGGCTCTACCACCCCGGCGCCGACCCGACCCGGGTGTACTTCGGCACCGACACCCGTATCTTCGACATGCTCGCCGGAGCGACCATCGCCATGCTGGCCGCCGCCCGGGCCCAGCCCGGCGGGCGGGCCCGGTCCGCCCTGCACGTCGCGGCGCCACTGGCCGCGGTCGCCCTCGGCTACTTCTGGGTGACCGCCGGCTCCGCCGGCGGCCTGCCGCCCGGGTTCATGTTCCGGGGCGGCTTCCTGCTCTGCGCGGTGCTGGGAGCGGTGCTGATCGCCGACGTCCGGCAGTTCCACCAGGGTCCGTTGGGCAGCGCCCTGTCCATCCAGCCGCTGCGCTGGATCGGCATGATCTCCTACGGCATCTACCTGTGGCACTGGCCGATCTTCGTGTACATGAGCCAGGCCCGCACCGGTCTGTCGGGGTCGGCCCTCGACCTCTCACGGATCGCCGCCACCGTCGCCCTGGCCGCCGCCAGCTACTACCTGGTCGAGCGGCCGATCCGCCGTCGCCGACTGGCCGGCTGGCCCCGGTTCGCGCTGGCCCCGGCCGCCGCGGCGCTGACCGCCGGCCTCGTCGTCGTCGCCACCATCCCGGCCGTGGCCGCCCCTTCGACGCCCGCCCCCTCCACCTCGGCCGTGCCCCCGGCGGCCGGGCGGGCCGTCCCGGGCTCCGGCGGCGACGCCGGCCAGGTCCCCATCGCCCTGCCGGCGGCCCGGGTCCCGAGCGCCCAGGCCCCGCTGCAGGTCATGCTGATCGGCGACTCGGTGATGAACGTGGCCGCACCGGGCCTGGCCGCCGCGCTGGGCGCCACCGGCGAGGCGACCGTCTCGGACCGGGCCATCGACGGCTTCGGCCTGGCCAACGCCACCAACTGGCGGACCTCCATCCCCACCCTGATCGGCCAGGTGCACCCCGACCTGATCCTGGCCACCTGGAGCTGGGACGACAGCTGGGCCCTGCGGGACCCCCGCGGCTACAAGGCCGAGCTCGAGCAGGCGGTGCGGCTCATGCTGGCCCCGGGGGACGGGGTGGCCGGGGTGCTGTTCACCGAGTTCCCGCCGACCGGGCCGGTCCTGGCCCAGACCCGGGCCCAGGCCGCGGCCGAGGACGCCCAGCGGGCCGCCGGCCAGAGGGCCTGGGACGACGTCGTGCGCACCCTGCCGGCGGCCTTCCCCGGGAGGGTCATGTACCTCCCGGTGGCATCGTCGGTGCTGCTGGACGGCAGGTTCACGAGCTGGTTGCCGCCGCCGACCGACCCCGGCGCGCCGGCCGACCGGTGGGTCCGGGTCCGCATGGTGGACCACGTCCACCTGTGCCCGGCGGGGGTGGTCCGCTACGCCGACGCCGTCCTGGCCGACCTGACGCCGCTCATGCACCTGACCCCGGCCCAGCCAGGGTGGTGGAACCAGACCTGGGTGAACGACCCGAGGTACAACACCCCGCCGGGGGCGTGCCCCGACGACCACCCGGGCTGATCACGGCGACGGCTCAGCTCTGCATCGGGATCCGCTCGGGCCGGATCCGCACGATTGTGCGGACCTCACCCTCCCGGCGCATCGGGTACTCGTCCACCCCGAGGTACTTCTTGGCGAGCTTGTCGATGTGGGCGTCGGCCCCCTCGGTCTCCATCGCGGCCACCTTGCCCACCGCCACCACCACGTTGTAGGGGTCGTCGGGGTCGATCACCGACACGGCCACCCGTGGGTCGCGCTCGAGATTACGCTCCTTCACCCGTCCTTGGGCGGTGTTGATGACCAGGTCGTCGCCGTCCGACTCGATCCACACCGGGGTGACCTGGGGTGAGCCGTCGGGGGCGACGGTGGCGACGGTGGCGATGACCGGCCGGGCCAGCAGGGCCTTGGCCTTCTCGGAAAGGGCGGGCACGGGACCTCCTCGGGGACGGGGCTCGGGTTCGGGGCTCGGGGCCCCGGGGCATCGACCCGACCCTACCGGCGCCGGGGCCGGTCGGGCGCCGGTAGGGTCGGCGGGTGGCCCCGCCCCATGCCGGCCGGGACGGGGCAGACCCGGACCGAAGGAGGACCCGTGAGCGGCACCCGCATCGAGACCGACAGCATGGGAGCGATCGAGGTCCCCGCTGACCGGTACTGGGGCGCCCAGACGGCCCGCTCGCTACACCATTTCGACATCGGCTACGACACGATGCCCAAGTCCATGATCCGGGCCATCGGGATCCTGAAGGAGGCCTCGGCCCTCGTCAACAAGGAGCTGGGGAAACTCGACCCGCACCTAGCCGATCTCATCGCCACCGCCTCGCGAGAGGTGGCCGAGGGCAAGCTCGACGACCACTTCCCGCTCCGGATCTGGCAGACCGGGAGCGGCACCCAGTCCAACATGAACGCCAACGAGGTCATCGCCAACCGGGCCATCGAGCTCGACGGCGGGGTCATCGGCTCCAAGTCGCCGGTGCACCCGAACGACGACGTCAACATGTCGCAGTCCTCCAACGACACCTTTCCGACCGCAATGCACATCGCTGCCGTCGAGGAGTTGACCGGACGTCTCATTCCGACCGTCGAGGACCTCCGCAACGCGTTGACGGCCAAGGCCCAGGCCTACAGCGAGGTGATCAAGATCGGCCGGACCCACCTGATGGACGCGGTGCCCCTCACCCTCGGCCAGGAGTTCTCCGGCTACGTGGCTCAGCTGGACGCCGACCTCGAACGGATCCGCCAGACCCTGCCCGGGCTCTACGAGCTGGCCGCCGGGGGCACGGCGGTCGGCACCGGGCTGAACACCCACCCCGAGTTCGGAGAGCGGGTGGCGGCCAAGATCGCCGAGATCACGAACCTGCCCTTTGTCACCGCCCCGAACAAGTTCGCGGCCCTGGCCGCCCACGACGCGCTCGTGTGGGCCAGCGCCGCGCTGCGCACCCTGGCCGGCTCGCTCATGAAGATCGCCGACGACCTGCGCTGGCTCGGCTCGGGACCCCGGGCCGGCCTGGGCGAGCTGGTGTTGCCGGCCAACGAGCCGGGCTCGTCGATCATGCCCGGCAAGGTGAACCCCACCCAGAGCGAGGCCATGATCATGGTGGGCATCCAGGTGATCGGCAACGACACCGCGGTCGCCGTCGCCGGGTCTCGAGGAAACCTCGAGCTCAATGTCAACAAGCCGGTCATCATCTATAACGTGATCCACTCGATCGAGCTGCTGTCGGGCGCCTGCCGAGGCTTCCGGGAGTTCTGCGTGGAGGGACTCGAGCCGGACTACGAACGGATACAGCAGCACCTCGAGAGCTCGCTGATGTTGGTGACCGCCCTCACCCCCATCATCGGGTACGACGAGGCGGCCGAAGTGGCCAAAAAGGCCCACAAGGAGCGCACCACCCTCCGGCACGCCGCGCTCGAGCTCGGACTGCTCACCGGCGAGCAGTTCGACGAGGCGGTCCGGCCCGAAAACATGACCCACCCCTGACCCCGGGGACCGCGAGGAGGACGTCGATGGCCCAAACCCTGAGTCCCGAGGCGGTCGACGACGCCCTGGCCACCCGGGCCATCGGCTGGGCCCGTCAGGACGACCAGCTGGTCAAGACGGTGAAGCGCCGCGACTTCGCGGGGGCCCTGGCCCTGGTCAACGCCGTGGGGGAACTGGCCGAGGCGGCCGACCACCATCCCGACATCGACATCCGCTGGGACACCGTGACCCTCCGTCTGACTACCCATTCGGCCGGCGGGCTCACCGAGGCCGATCTGGGCCTGGCCGCCGCCATCGACGAGCTGGGTTGACCGGCGACGGGCGCTCCGGTCTCGGCGCCGGCATGGGCCGGCGCCGAGACCGCTCGCCGGGATGCTCTCGGAGTCAGGCCAGGAGGGCGCGCTGCAGGCCGGCCACCACCTCGGGCCCGGCACCCGCGACCTCGGCGTAGGCCGTGATCGACCCGTAGCGTTGGCGGAGGACGGACAGGAGGTTCGTGATGTTGATCGGCGCCGCCGAGAACAACTCGTCGGCCCGCTCGATCACCTCACGGCCCTCCGGGTGGCGCTCGATCAGCTTTCGCCGGAGGTCGGCCATCGCCCCGGCGCTCAGTACGTAGTCCTCGACGATGGTCTCGTCGGCGACCCCGAGCAGGCCGAGCAGCACGGCGATCAGGACGCCGGTCCGGTCCTTGCCGGCGGTGCAGTGGATGATGACCGGGTGGGCCTCCCGGGTGGCCACGATGTTCAGGATCCGGCCGATCTGGGGGGCGGCGTCCCGGGCGATCGTCTCGTACTGGGCGGCCAGCATCCCGGGGGTCAGCTCGAAGGAGTCGGGATCGGGCACGGTGTCGAGAAGGGGCACGTGGTGGAAGCCGACTGGGATCTCGTCCACCGGGAAGCGCCCACCTTCGAGTTCGGAGCTCGTCCGAAGGTCGACGACGGTGGCGATGCCCAGCTGGCGGAGCACGGCCCGATCCGGTTGGGTCAGCCGGGAGAGGCCGTCGGCCCGGAACAGGGTGCGCCAGCGGATGCGCCGGCCGTTCCCGGCCTGGTACCCGCCGAGGTCCCGAAAGTTCACCGCGCCCTCGAGTGCAATGTGACGTCCGGGGACCTCGGTGTCGTGTGGCTGCATCCCGGTCGAGTGTACCGATCACGCGGCGTCGCCGGTCCGTGACCGCGGCGGTTCGTGATAGCACGGTGACGTCGGCCGGTAGCCGCTCAGCGCAACGGCATGTCCCACATCGGGAACCAGCGGGAGAGGTCGGGCTCGACCGGCAGGTCGGCGCCGAGGAGGGCGCGGACCCGCAGCTCGAGCTCGTTGTCGCGGTGCTCGGCGCCGTCGGGTGCGAACGGGTAGAAGGTTCCCCGCTTGTAGAGGTACACGAGGAAGCAGGGTCCGGTGTCGGCCGGGGCCTGGGGTCCGGGGGCCAGCCCGACGACCGAGCACAGCAGCTGGGGTCCCCACCCGTTCTCGGTGAGGGTGGTGTTGACCAGGTGCAGGCTGGTGACCAGCGACTCGATATCGGGGTCGTCGAGCAACAACCAGTGGTAGCCGTAGGCGTCCTCGGCCTCGGCCAGCCGACCCAGGGCTCCGCCGTCGGCGCCCGCGGCGTCCCCGGGGAGGTCGAGGAGCTCGGCGATCTCGCGCTGGACGTCCTGGGCCTCCTGGCCGGCCGGGGCCTTCCAGCACACTGCGGCGTGGCCGGTGGGGGCGAGGCCGGCCGCCGCCTGGAGGGTGACGGCAGCCGAGGGGAGGGCGAAGAGGGCGTCGAGGTTGGCCCGGACGGGCTTGGTCCGCCCCAGGAGCGAGTCGAGGAGGCCCACGATCAGGCCGGGCGAATGGCGGCGACCGGCACCCCGGGCGTCAGCCGGCGCGGCCGAGCGCGGACTCGAGCTCGGCCAGCTGGGCCAGTCGGCGCTCCAGGGTGGGGTGGGTCGAGAACAGGGCCCCGAAGGAGAGGCCGCCCTGCCGCCGCCCCCCGTGGCCCTGGGTGATGGCCGGGGTGAAGAAGAAGGCGTTGAACGGCTCGGCCTGGCGGAGGTCTCGGGTCGGGATGCGCGACATCTCCCCGGTGATCTTTACCAGGGCCGAGGCCAACACCGAGGGGCGCCCGATCAGGATCGCCCCGGAGCGGTCGGCGGCCAGCTCGCGGTAGCGCGAGAGGGACCGGGTGAGCAGGAAGCTGACCGCGTAGACGACGACGGAGACGAGCATGATGATCGCCTCCATGGCGGCGAGCTGGGCTCCGGACTGGTTCGAGCGCCCGCCGCCCCCGAACATCCCGGCGTAGAACATCACCCGGGTCAGCAGCCCGGCCAGGATGCCGAGCGAGCTGGCGATGGTCATCACGGCCACATCGCGGTGTGCGACGTGGGAGAGCTCGTGGGCCAGCACCGCCTCCACCTCGGGCTCGTCGAGACGTCGGAGCAGCCCGGTGGTGGCGCAGACCACGGCGTGGCGGGGGCTCCGGCCGGTGGCGAAGGCGTTGGGCACGTCGGTCTCGGCGATGGCCACCCGGGGCCTGGGCATGTCGGCCAGGGCGCACAGCCGGTCCACCGCGCCGTGCAACTCGGGGGCCTCCTCGGCGGTGACCACACGGCCGTGCATCCCCCACAGGGCGATCTTGTCGGCGAACCAGTACTGGGCGAACAGGAAGCCCGCCATGATGACGACGATCAGGATCCAGCTGTGGAGGAAGACGAAGAGAATGGCGGTGAAGGCGCCGTAGAGGACGACCAGCAGCAATCCGGTGACGAACATCCGGACCGTGAGGCCGCGGTCGTTGGGCACGTTGCGGGCGATGGACATCAGCTGCCGGTGCCCCCGCTCCCTCCGTTGCCACGCGGTGCGCTGGGGTCCGGCTCGCCCACGGCGGTGGCCCCCGCCCCGGCGCCCTGAACCGCACCGGGGTCGTCCGGGCTGGCCGGGAGCTCGCCGGCCGGTCCGGGCGGGCCGATCTGGGCCTTGAGGGCGGCCAGCTCGTTGTCGACCTGCGAGGTGGCCGAGACCTTGTCCAGCTGGGACTGGATGTCGTCCACCGGCTGGTTCAGGTTGGTCAGGGCCCCCGAGGCGAGAAGCTCGTCGATGGCCCCGGCCCGGGCCTGCATGCCGGCGATCTTGTCCTGGGCCCGCTGCATGGCCTGGCCGGCGTCCCCCATCGAGGTCGAGATGCCCGACACGGCCTCGCCGACCTTGGTCTGGGCCTCGGCCGCCGTGTAGCTGGCCTTCAGGGTCTCCTTCTTGGTGCGGAACTGCTCGACCTGGGCCTGGAGGTTCTGGGAGGTGGCGACCAGCTTGTCCTCCTGCTCGGCGACCTGCTCGTGCTGGACCTTGAGGTCGGCCAGCTGCTCGCCCAGGGCGGCCCGGCGGGTCAGGGCTTCCCGGGCCAGGTCCTCGTTGCCCTGGGTGAGCGCGGCCTTGGCCTGGTCCTGGAGTTTGTCGGCCTGCCGCTGGAGCTGGCTGGCCTGGAGCTCGATCCGCTTGCGGGCGGTGGCCACGTCGGCCACCGAGCGCCGGACCTTCTGGAGGCTGTCCAGCTGCTTCTCGTAGGAGAGGTCGAGGGTCTGGCGCGGGTCCTCGGCCTTGTCCAGCACCCGGTTGGCCTTCGCCTGAAAGATGCTGGTCATGCGCTTCCACAGGCCTGCCAAGCTTCTGCCCTCCTTGTGGCGGGTCGTCCCGTCCCCATCGAGCATAAGGCGCCCGGGCCCCGGGTGGGGCGCCGCGTGGGGGCCGGTAGCCTCGGGCCGATGCCCGAGCGACGCTGCCTGTTGACCATCCACGCCCACCCCGACGACGAATCCTCCAAGGGGGCCGGCACGGTCTCGCGCTACCGCGCCGAGGACGTCCACACGGTGCTGGTCTGCTGCACCGGGGGGGAGGAGGGGGACATCTTGAACCCGGCCATGGACACCCCCGAGGTCCGGGCCAACCTGCACGAGGTCCGCCTGGCCGAGCTGGCCGAGGCGGCCGAGATCATCGGCTACGACGAGGTGGTCATGCTCGGCTACCGGGACTCGGGTATGGCCGGGGCCGAGACCAACGGGGCGCCCGGCTCGTTCGCCTCGGCCCCCCTCGACGAGGCGGTGGGGCGGCTGGTCGCAGTGATCCGTCGGCTGCGCCCCCAGGTGGTGATCACCTATCCCGACCAGCAGCACGAGTACCCCCACCCCGACCATCTGCGGGTCCACGAGATCAGCGCCGTCGCTTTCGAGGCGGCGGCCGACCCGGACCGCTACCCCGAGGCCGGGCCCCCCTACGAGCCGGCCAAGCTCTATTACACGATGTGGCCCCGAAAACTCATGCGGGGGATCCACGACAAGTTCGTCGAGCTCGGGCTCGAGTCGCCCTTCGACGAGGCGTGGCTGGCCCGCCTGGCCGGCGACGACGGGGTGACCCCCAGCACTCACGTCGACATCTCGGGCTACGGGGACGTGCGGGGCCGGGCCCTGCGGGCCCATGCCACCCAGGTCGACCCCACCTCCAAGTTCTGGTTCGGACTCCCGCCCGAGGTCCAGGCGTCGATCCACCCGGTCGACGACTACAAGCTGGCCCGGAACCGGCTCGGTCCGACCGACGTCGAGGAGGACGACCTCTTCGCCGGGATCCCGGTCGGGAGCTAGGCCGGTCTCACCCCGGCCGGGCAGCCATCCCCAGCACCGTCGCGCCGTTGCTCCCCAGGAAGGGGAGGTGGATGGCCCCCGCACTCTGGGCCAGCACCAGGGCCACCGCGACGGCGACCGCCAGGACCAGGGCGGTCACCAGCACCGGGCGCCACCGGAGCCGGCCCCTCGAGCGGCGGCCCCACCCCCGTCGGCCCCGGGGGCGATGGGCCGCCCCCCTCGGGCTTCCCGGTCGGGGCTCCGCCGCCGTCCTCGGGGGGCGCCCGATCCCGTCGACCAGGAACCCCAGGATGGCCGGGTCCTGTCCGGCGGCCACGAACCGATAGATCCGGCCCGGGGCCCGGACCGAGAAGACCGCCCCGCCGTCGCCGTCGGGGTCCACCCGCCACCCCTCGATCGAATCCCAACCGAGGACCCGGGGGTCCGACCCGGCCGCCCCGATGTTCACGCCGACCCGGTCGAAGGACAGGGCCAGCCCCCCGAGCGCCGGCCGGTCGCCGGCGGGGCCGAGAAGGGTCACCCCCTCGAGGTGGAGCTCGGTCCCCCCGTCCGGCTCGGGCCGGGCCGAACGGCTGGCGTGCCCGCGCACCTCCTCAGCCCCGACGGGCCAGCTCCCGCAGCGCCCGGTAGCCGATCAGGGTCACCCCGGCCCGGTCGAGGGCCGCCCGCAGCCCGTCCTCGGCGCAGACCAGGCGGTGGTCGTCCACCCGGGCCTCCCAGTCCGTGGCGATGGCCCGGAGCTCGGGGGAGTCCACCGCGGGGTGGAGCAGGGTCTCGGTCACCCCGGGTTTGAGCCGGCCGAGGCGCTCCTCGAAGAGCTGGCGGCTGCCCACGCCGGGGACGAAGAGCATGTGGTCGGTGAAGACGACGCCGGCGTCGGCCGCCACCGCCCGGGCCGGGAAGCCCAGGTACTCCTCGACCCGGCCGCCCAGCATGCGGAGGGGGAGCCGGAACTCGACCGCCATGTCCAGGTAGACGTCGAAGAACTCAGGGCGCAGCTGCAAGGTGGCCATGTGGGCGTCCAGGTGGCTCACGTCGAAGCCCCAGAGGATGGCCCGCTCGATCTGGGCCCGGCACTCCCGCCGGACCTCGTCCAGGTCGGCGTGGTCCCAGACGTCCTCCACCGTGCGGGGGAAGCCCCCGTCCCCGCCGAGCAGGGAGGGGGCGTGGGTGATCGGACCCCATCGGTACAGTTCGTGCTCGGCGTTGAGGGTGAGGTGCACCCCGATGTCCTCGCCCCGGTAGCGGGCGGCCGCCTCGCGGGCCCACGGACACGGCACCATCAGGGTGGCACTGGTGACGACGCCGGCATGCAGGCACTCGAAGACGGCGACGTTGGCCGAGTGGCAGAAGCCGAGGTCGTCGGCGTTGATGATCAGCAGCTTGGCGTCGTCGTCGTACCCGAGGCGCTCGGCCAGCGAGGGCATCCCCCGACGGTAGCGCCCCGGCGGCGGACTCCGAGGCGCGCTCAGCCGGGCGGATCCCCGGGCGCCAGCCCGGCGTCCTGGCTCTTCGCCTGGTCGGCCAGCTCGGCCTGGAAATCGGCCATGGCCGCGGCCAGCCCGGCGTCGCCCAGGGCCAGGATGCGGACGGCCAGGAGCCCGGCGTTGCGGGCGCCGTTGACGGCGACCGTGGCCACCGGTACCCCGCGGGGCATCTGGACCATCGACAGCAGGGAGTCGAGGCCGTCGAGGTTGGCCAGGGCGACCGGGACCCCAATGACCGGCAGTGTGGTCACCGAGGCCAGCATCCCGGGCAGGTGGGCCGCCCCGCCGGCCCCGGCGATGATCACCTGCAGCCCCCGGCCGGCGGCGGCGTGGCCGAAGGCGAGCATCTCGTCGGGCGTCCGGTGGGCCGAGACCACCCGCACCTCGTGGGCGACGGCGAAGCGGTCCAGCATCTCCACCGCCCCCTCCATCACGGCGAGGTCCGAAGAACTGCCCATGACCACCGCCACCCGCGGGGGCGCCGTGGGCCCGGGGCCGCTCACGTCGCCCCGATCCTGAGCCCCAGGACCCCGGGCACCGGAGACCCCAAGGCCACGGCGGCCGCCCAGGCCCGGGCCCGGATATCCTCGGCCCGGTCCCCGCAGATGGTCACGTGGCCCAGTTTGCGTCCTGGTCGGGCCTTCTTGCCATACAGGTGCACGTGGGCGCCCCGCATCCCGAGGGCGACGGGTAGCCCCCGGCCCGGGTCCGACCCGTCGTCAGCCCCGAAGACGTTGACGCTGGCGACGGCTGGCGCCGTCAGCCCCGTGTCGCCCAGGGGCAGGTCGAGCACGGCCCGCAGGTGGTTCTCGAATTGCGAGGTGACGGACCCCTCGATCGTCCAGTGGCCCGAGTTGTGGGGCCGGGCCGCCACCTCGTTGACCAACAGCTCGCTGCCGGTCCAGAAGAGCTCGATCGCCAGCACCCCCAGTGACGCGGTCACCCCGGCCACCAGTCGCCCGAGCTCCTCGGCTCGGGCCAGGACGCCCGGATCGAGCCGTCCGGGGACCAGGACCTCGCGGCAGACCCCGTCCACCTGGGTGGTCTCGACCGCCGGCCACGCCGCCACCTCCCCGCTGGGGCTGCGGGCCACCAGCACGGCCAGCTCGGCCTGGAGCGGCACCAGGGCCTCCACCACCAGGACCGTGCCCGACGCCGCGGCCCGGGCCACCACCGACCGGGCCTCGGCCGGGTCGGCCACCGGCCAGACGCCCCGGCCGTCGTAACCGCCCCGGGCCGCCTTGAGGACCACCGGCCACCCGTGGGCGCCGGCGAACCGCTCGGCGGCGGCCATCGTGTCGACCACGCCGTCGCGCCCGGGCACCGCCAGGTTGGCGAATGGGGGGACCGGGATCCCGGCGGCGGCCAGCCGCCGGCGCATGGTCGACTTGTCAACCGCCATCTCGAGGGTTCCGACGCCGGGGCGCACGGCGACCCCGGCCGCCTCCAGCGCCCTCAGGCTGGGGAGGTCGACCAGCTCGTGGTCGAAGGTGACCACGTCGCAGCGTTCTGCCAGGGCCCGCAGGTCGTCACCGTTGTGCGGTGAGCCCTCGAATACCGAGGTGGCGGCCGGGGTGGCCGCGTCGGCGAGCCGCTCGGCCATGACCAGCACCTCGATGCCCAGGGCGCTGGCCGCTTCGCAGAGCATGCGCGCCAGCTGACCCGCCCCCACGATGCCCACCACCGGCGGCCGGCCGGGGTGGGCGCAACTAACCTCGGTCCGGCGCGACACCCACGGCAGGATACCGGTCGTGACCCCGCCGACCGGGGAGAGGACGAGGAGCACGATGCGCATCGGCACCCTGATGGAGACCGACCGGCCGCTGGACGAGATCATCACCCAGGTCCAGGGGTTCGCCGACGCCGGCTTCGCCAGCGCCTGGGCCACCCAGATCTTCGGCCACGACTCGCTGACCCTGCTCGCCGTCGTTGGCAACCGGGTGTCCGGCATCGAGCTGGGGACGGCCGTGATCCCGGTCTACGCCCGACACCCCCAGGTCATGGCCCAACAGGCCCTCACCGTCCAGGACGCCTCGGGGGGCCGGTTGACTCTCGGCATCGGGCTCTCCCATCAGATGGTGGTCGAGAACATGTGGGGCTACAGCTACGACCGGCCGGCCCGCTACATGCGCGAGTACCTGGCCGCCCTCATGCCCATGCTCGAGGGCGAGAAGGTCAGCGTCAACGGGGAGGTGATCACGGCCAACACCTACGCCCCGCTCGAGATCCCCGGGGCGGCCGCCCCACCGGTGCTGGTGGCCGCCCTGGCCCCCGCGATGCTCGGGCTGGCCGGACGGGTGGCGGCCGGGACGGTCACCTGGATGACCGGGACCGCGGCGGTGGCCGGCCACATCGTGCCCACCATCAGGGAGGCCGCCGCGGCGGCGGGCCGCCCGGCGCCCCGGGTCGTCGTCTCGCTGCCGGTCACGGTGACCGAGGACACCGAGCACGCAAGGGAGCGGATCGACAAGGCGCTCGCGCTGTACCCCAGCCTGCCCTCCTACAAGGCGATGTTGGACAAGGAGGGTGCGCTCCGGCCGTCGGACATCGCCCTGGTGGGCAACGAGGAGGAGGTCACCGACCGGCTGGGCGCGCTGGCCGAGGCGGGCGCCACTGAGTTCGTCGCCTCCATCTACGGCAGACCCGATGAGAAGGAGCGCTCGAAGGCGGTGCTCCTGGCGGTCAACGGCGACTGAGGGGCGGTCGGGCTAGCGGTCGAGCGAGGTGTGCTTGAACTCGTTGAGGCCGGGCTGTTCGTCGATGAGCGAGAGGACACGTTCCACCGTGGTCCGGGCCAGCGCACCGTCCGCCCCGGGTCGTGTCATCAGGCGGACGAAGACCGCCTGGTCGCCCACGATGAACGTGGGCACTCCGAAGACCCGATGGGTCTTGACCGCCTCCTCGTGGGACCGGCGGAACTCGTCGAGGGCCCAACCCTCGTCGACCGCGGCCATGACCTCGCGGACGTCGACGCCGTTTGACTCCAGGACGTCCCGCAGCACATCACGCTGACGCAGGTCGCGGCCCTCGTCGTGGCGGGCCACGAACAGGGCCCGGTGGACGGCCAGGAACCGGTCGGAGAAGCGGTCACGCACGACGATGGCGGCGACCATGGCGAGCAGGTCGTCCGCCTTGGCCGGGTCGACCCAGACCGGTGTCCCGTCCTCGGGCACGTGGACCTGGCTCAGCGAGTAGGGCGAGAAATGGACCCGCCACGGGGCCCCGGCCTCCAGCCCGGCGACCACGTGCTCATGGGCGTTGCGGGCGAATGGGCACCGGTAGTCCCAGGTGATGGAGAAGTCGAACATCTCCGGGTCGCCCGTCCCGCCGTCGGTCGCAGCAGGGCCGTCGACGGTGTCCATGCCGTTGGCAACGACCGTCCGCCGGCCGACATTCCCGGCGTCCGCCAGCGGCGCGGTCAGCGGGGCCCGAGGCGTCGGCGCCCGAGGGCCCCGATCGCCGCCCCGATGACCGCGCCGCCCACGACATCGCTGGCGTGATGGGCCCGGAGGTGAACCCGGCTGGCCGCCACGGCGCCGGCGAAGACGAGGTAGGTGGCGGCCTCGGCCGGGCTCTCGGCCAGGGCCACCGCGGTGCAGAACGCGGCCAGGGTGTGGCCGCTCGGGAAGCTGGAGCTTGAGGGGTGCCGCACCGGGACGGGGCCGTCCGGACCCCCCTGGTGGGGCCCCAGGGGACGGGGCCGCCCGACAGTGGCCTTGACCACGGCGTTCACCGCCAGCGAGGAGAAGCCGGCCAGGGCCAGGGCCCGGGTGGCTCGCCGCCGGGCCTCACCGCGCCGCCGGCCCTTGGCCGCCGCCAGCAGTGACCAGACGATCCCGTAGTCGGCGAGGTTTGACACGATCGCCGCCGCCGCGTCGATGCCGGGTCGACCCCGGAACCGCTCGAAGCGGGCGTCCACCGCCTCGTCGAACCGCTCGAACACCGAGCTCGCCGGCTCGCCCTCCGGTGGCCCCCCGTGGGAGCCCGGCCGGGCGTCGCCCGGGCTCAGGAGGCCTCGGCAACCACCGGCAGGCTCCCACCGACGGCGGGGCACAGGGCCTGGAAGTTGCAGTAGTTGCACAACGGCCCTGGCCGGGGCCGGAAGTCGTCGCGGGCACAGGCCCGCTCGATGGCCGCCCACACCGCGGTGGTGCGTTGGCGCTGCCCACGGACGGACTGATCGGTCGGGACCGCGGTGATTGCAAGGGGGTCCCGGAGGTGGAGGAGGCGCACGGCGACCGGCACCCGTCCGAGCACCCGTTCGCACAGGAGCGAGTAGATGTGGACGCCACTCAGCCGTGAGTGCTCGAAACGCACGGACGGCGCCCGACCCGTCTTGTAGTCGACCACCACCAGGTCGCCGTGGTCGTCGAGGTCGAGGCGGTCGATGATGCCGCGCAGGCGCATTCCGCCGAGATGGGTCTCGAGCCCGAGCTCGACCCCGACCGCCCGGACCCCGTCGGGGTCCTCAAGCTCGAAGTAATTACGCACCAGGAGCTCGGCGTCGGCCAGGAACTCCTCGGCTCGGTCAGTGGTCAGCTCGAGGGCGGTGAACTCGGGGTCGGTCTGGAGAAGCGACCAGGCCGAGGCCAGCTCGGCCCGGGCGGCGTCCCACGAGCGCGATCCCGCCGGGTGGCGCCAGAAGAGGGACTCGAGGGCGGCGTGCACCAGGGTCCCCTTGACCGCCGGCGCCGAGGGCGGCTCGGGAAGCCGGTCAATGATGCTGAACCGGAAGGCCAGGGGGCAGTCGGTGAACGAGGAGACCTTGGAGGGGGACAGGGTCCGGGGCGGGTCGAGCGGCATCGGGGCCAAGGTTAGGGCCGGGGTGGGTCACCGGCGCCGGACCCCCCCTCCCCGGAGCCGACGGGGCCGACAGACGGCACCGGCGGCCAGGTGTAGAAAGGATCCGGTATGGGATCCCGCCTCCGCCGGTCCGGGGCCCGCTGATGGCGGGGGCCAAGGGTCGCCGGGCGGTCCCGCCCGTCCAGACCGGCCACCTGCGCCGTTCGAAGCAGTGGAACGGGCTCGGTCCCGGGGACCCGGTTGTGATCACCGGCACCCGGCTGCGGAGCGCCACGTGGGCCTTCGTCGCCCACGTGGCGAACACCGAGACCGGCGACGAGTCGATCGAGGTGGTCGGCGGTCGGCCCGGTGATCGCAAGATCAGGTCGTTTCGGCCCGAGCAGGTGTTCCCGCCGTCGTCCCGTGGCCGTCCGGGATTCCGACCCCCTTCCCTGGCCGACGCCCCGCAGCTCCCCCTGCACTGACCGCCACCGGGTCAGGCCGCGACCGGGTCAGGCCGCGTCCGGGTCAGGCCCCAGATCGCCAAGTTCGGACCGGGACGGTCACCCATCTCGCCGCGGCCAGCTGGGAAGCTGAACGGCGCGATGGCCGAGGTGATCAAGCGCGACGACCTGCCCGATGTCACCCGGCTGCTCAGTCTGTCCGACGGTGTGGTGGCCATCGCCCTGACCCTGCTGGTGCTGAACCTTCACGTGCCGGTCTTGGCGTCCCCGCACCAGCATCCCGACTCGCCCGGCGATCTGCTGCACGCGCTCAGTCTGGACGGCCCGATCTTCACCAGCTACGTCGTGTCCTTCTTCGTCATCGCCCAGTTCTGGTTGGCCCACCACCGGGTCTTCCGGATGGTGAGCGGTCACGACGAGGGGCTGGCCTGGTGGAACTTCGCCTTTCTCTTCACGATTACGATCATGCCCTTCACCAGTGACATCCTGGGCCAGTACGGCAACAACCCCCTGGCCGTCGACCTGTTCGCGCTCAACCTCATGCTGGCCAGCCTCTCCACCCAACTCGTCATGACCTTCGCCAGTCGCCGGCATCTGCTCGTCCCGGGCGTCGACCGCGAGATGATGCGGGCCGGCCGGCTGCGGTCGCTTGGCATCATGATCGTGGTGGCGGTCTCGATGGGGGTGGCGTGGGTGAACCCGTCGGCCGCGAAGTACGTCTGGTTCCTCTTGGTGCTGGTGCCCCGGGGAGCAAGCCGTTTCGGCGCCCCCCGCTCGGGGGGCCACCTCGGGCTCCCGACCCGGACGGGGAAGTCCTCTGGGTCCGAAGCGACGGATCCCGGGCCGGGCGACGGGCGACCGGTTCGCAATGGGTGACCTGGCCGACGACACGGCGCTGACCCCACTCGGCGGGGGCCGCTACCGAGCTGACGTCCACCGGGCCTGGGAGATATGGGGGCCGGCGGGCGGCTACGTGGCGTCACTGGCCCTCCGGGCGGCCGGGGCCGAGAGCCCTTTCAACCGCCCGGCCAGCTTCGCTTGCCACTACCTGGCGGTCGCCGACTTCGCCCCAGTGGAGCTTTCGGTCGGCACCCTGCGGTCGGCTCGGACCGCCTGCTCCCAGCGGGTGACCATGACCCAGGGGGAGCGCCCGATCCTCGAGGCCATGGTCTGGTCGGTCGGACCGGTCGAGGGCCTCGAGCACCACCTGGTCGAGCCGCCCAACGTGCCGGGTCCCGACAACGTGGCCCCGATCGAGGAAGTGGCCGCCGGATGGGCGCCGCCCTTCGCATTCTGGGACAACTTTGACCAGCGCCCGATCGGCTTCATCGCCGACTGGCCACCGGCCGGCCCGTTGGAGCCGGTCTGGCGCAACTGGCTCCGCTTCCGGCCGACCGCCACCTTCGACGATCCGTGGGTCGACGCGGCCAGGGCCGTGATTCTCATCGACGTCGTGAGCTGGCCGGCCGCCCACCGCCACCACGCCTGGCGACAGTCAGGCTTCACCGCCCCCAGTCTGGACCTCTCGGTCGCCTTCCACGAACCCGACCCCGGCGCCGGGTGGCTGCTGGCCGACGGCGAGGCGCCGATCGCCGGCCAGGGGCTGCTCGGATGGCGGGGTCGTCTGTGGTCCCCGGCCCGGCGGCTGATCGCCTCGGGTTCGGGCCAGGCGCTCTTTCGCCGCGCCCCGACGACCTGAGGGACCGGCGTCTTCGCCGGGGGGATACCGTCGCCGGGCGATCAGTCGGCGGTGAAGCCGTCCATCCGGGCCAGGATCCGGAGCATCACCTCATCGGCCCCGGCCCCGATCGAATCCAGCCTCGTGTCCCGGTAGAAGCGCGAGGTCCAGTGCTCAGCCATGTAGCCGATTCCCCCGTGGAACTGCAGGCAGGTGTCGGCCACCTCGCGCTGGAGGCGGGCCCCCATGAGCTTGGCGATGGTGGCGAACCGGGTCGCGTCCTCGCCCCGCTCCACCGCGTCAGCTGCCGCGTAGGCGTAGTGCTTGAGCATGTCGTGCCGGGCCGACAACTCGGCCAGGGTGAACTGGATGTGCTGGTTGGCCAGCAGGGGGCGGCCGAAGGCCTCGCGCTGGGCCAGGTAGTCGCGGGTGCGCCGGAGCGCCTGTTCGATCGATCCGATATGGCGGTAGACGGTGATGAGCCTCTCGGCCTGGAACTGCACCATCTGTTGCTGGAAGCCGCGGCCGATCTCGCCGATGGTGTTCGACACCGGGACCCGGACGTCGGTGAACGACAGCTCGGCCGTGTCGCTCGACCACATTCCGAGTTTCTCGAGCTTGCGGGAGACCTCCATACCGGGGACCGAGGTCGGTACCACGATGAGCGACATGCCCCGGTAGCCGGCCTCCTCCGACGTGCGGGCGAGCAGGCAGAGCCAGTCCGCCTGGGTGCCGTTGGTGATGTAGAGCTTCGATCCGTTGATGACCCATTCGTCGCCGTCCCGCAGGGCCCGGGTCCGGATGCCGGCCACGTCGCTGCCGGCGTCGGCCTCGGTCACCGCGATGGAGGCCACCATCTCCCCACGCACGGTCGGGACGAGGTAGCGCTCCTTCAGTTCGGGCGAGCCGTAGCGGTGGAGGGCCGGGGTGGCCATGGCCATCTGCACCGCGATGGCCATCGGGACGCCGCCGCAGTCGATGCGGCCCATCTCCTCGCCGGCGATCACGGTGAAGCTGTGGTCGGCACCCATGCCGCCGAAGGCCTCGTCGTATTCGAGCCCCAGCAGCCCCACCGCCCCCAGCTTTGGGAAAAGGTCGTGGGCCGGGAAGTTGGCCGATCGCTCCCATTCGTCCACGTTGGGCTGGATCTCCCGGTCGAAGAGATCCCGCAGGGTCTTGCGGAAGAGCCGGTGCTCGTCGGACTCGATCATCGGGCGCAACGTACCACCGGCCCTTGGGGCCGCCGGCGGCCGCCCCTACACTGCGGCCATGGCAGACCCCGCGGGCACCGGCGACGACGACCGAGCGTTGGTCCGGGTTGAGCGGGAGGGCCCGGTCACCCGGTTGGTCCTCGACTCGCCCCACAACCGCAACGCCCTCTCGAACCGCATGCTGACCGAGCTGGATGCCGCCCTGCGCGAGGTAGAGGGCGACCGGTCGGTCCGGGCGGTGGTGCTCACCGCTGAGGGTCCGGTGTTCTGCGCGGGGGCCGACCTGTCCGAGCGCCTCGAGAACCCCGGGGTCGGGAGCCAATCGGCGTTCCCCGACGTGCTCCGACGCATCGTCGGGCTGACCCGGCCGGTGGTCGCCGAGGTCAACGGCCACGTGCGGGCTGGAGGCATCGGCCTGGTCGCGGCCTGCGACGTGGCCGTCGCTCCGACCTCGGCCACCTTCGCCTTCAGCGAGGTCCGGGTCGGGGTGGCGCCGGCGATCATCGCCGTTCCCGCACTTCGGGTCATGACCAGGCGGGCCTTCGCCCGCTATGCGATGAGCGGCGATACCTTCAGCGCCCATGAGGCCCGGGCGGCCGGGCTGCTCTCGGCGACGGTGGATGCGGCGGAGATCAAGGGCTGGGTCGACGAGATCCTCGACGGTTTCCTGCGTTCGTCGCCGGCGGCCATCGCCGCCACAAAGCAGCTCTTCGAAGTGGTGTGGGAGCAGGACTGGGAGGCCGCCGTGATGACCGCTTCGCGGTTGTCGGACGAGGCGTTCGCCAGCGCCGACGCCCGGGAGGGGATCGACGCCTTCTTGCAGAAGCGACCGCCCTCGTGGGTCACCGAGCGGTGATCGGTGCCGGCGCGACCGAGGCGCCCCCCCTACGGCCCCCGGTCGGGACCCCGCTGGCCAGCCGACTCCGTGTCGGGACCGAAGAGTTCGAGGCCAACCGGCTGGCCATGTCCGCAATGGTGGCCGAGGTCACCGCCCTGCACGATCGGGTCCTCGAGGGCGGTGGGGCGCGCTACGTCGAGCGGCACCTCTCGAGGGGGAAGCTGCTCGCCCGCGATCGCCTGGAGGCCCTCGTGGACCCGGGGACCCCGGTGCTCGAGCTGTCGCCCCTGGCCGGCGTGGAGACGCCCGACCCGCTGGGCGGGGGCCTGGTGGTCGCCCTGGCCGAGGTGTCGGGGACCCAGTGCCTCGTGATCGCCAACGACCCCACCGTGCGCGGGGGGACCACCAGCCCCACGACGATCGCCAAGCTGCTCCGGGGCATGGAGGTGGCCGAGACGAACCGGCTCCCGGTGTTGGTCCTGGTCGAGAGCGGCGGGGCCGATCTGCCCCGGCAGGCCGACGTCTTCGTCCCCGGGGGGGCCCAGTTCCGGCGGTTGACCCAGCTCTCGGCAGCCGGCATCCCCACCGTCTGCGTGGTCTTCGGGTCCTCCACCGCCGGGGGGGCCTACCTGCCCGGGATGAGCGACTACACGATCTTCGTCGAGGGCCGGGCCCGGGTGTTCTTGGGGGGGCCGCCCCTGGTGAAGATGGCCATCGGGGAGGACGCCGACGAGGAGGAGCTGGGCGGTGCCTCGATGCACGCCCGGATCTCCGGCCTGTGCGACTACCTCGCCCGTGACGAGCACGAGGCGCTGTACCAGGCCCGTGCCGTGGTCGCCCACCTGCACTGGCGGCGGCTCGGCCCGGGGCCCTCGGCCCCGCCCGACCCTCCGCTGTATCAGCCCGAGGAGATGCTGGGTGTCGCCCCGGTCGACGTGCGGGTCCCCTTCGACGTGCGCGAGGTGCTGGCCCGGGTCCTCGACGGCTCGCGGTTCGAGGAGTTCAAGGGGGCGTACGGCGCCCAGCTGGTCTGCGGCTGGGGGGCCCTGGTGGGGTTCCCGCTCGGCGTCATCGCCAACAACGGGATCCTGTTCTCCCAGGAGGCCCAGAAGGGGGCGCAGTTCATCCAGCTGTGCAACCGCACCGACACCCCGATCCTCTTCGTCCAGAACATCACCGGCTTCATGGTGGGTACCCGCTACGAGCAGGGCGGTATCATCAAGGATGGGGCCAAGCTGATCAACGCGGTGTCGAATTCGACCGTCCCCCACCTGACCCTGATGGTCGGGGCGAGCTACGGCGCCGGCAACTACGCGATGGCCGGTCGCGCCTACGACCCGCGCTTCGTCTTCACCTGGCCCAACCACCGGATCGCGGTGATGGGGCCCAGGCAACTGGCCGGGGTCCTGTCGATCGTCCGGAAGAACGCGGCCGAGGCCGCCGGACGCCCGTTCGACGAGGCGGCGGACACCGAGCTGCGGGAGGCGACCGAGGCCCAGATCGAAGCCGAGTCGACCGCACTCTTCGCCACCGGCCGCCTGTGGGACGACGGCATCATCGACCCGCGCGACACCCGGACCGTGCTGGCCATCGCCCTCACGGCGGTGCACTCGGCCCCGGTGGCCGGGACGACCCGTTTCGGGGTGGTCCGGCACTGATGGGCGAACCCCTACGACGACTGCTCGTCGCCAACCGGGGCGAGATCGCCCGCCGGGTCCAACGGGCCGCCCGGGCCATGGGGGTCAGCACGGTGGCCGTGTTCGCCGAGGACGACCGCGAGGCGCCGTTCGTGACCGAGGCCGACCGGGCGGTGCCACTCGGTCCAGGGGGCCTGGAGACGACCTATCTGAGCGTGCCGGCCATCATCGAGGCGGCGGCCCAGTCCGGAGCGGACGCCATCCACCCGGGCTACGGCTTCTTGTCCGAGGACCCGCGCCTGGCCGAGGCCTGCCGGGCGGCGGGCATCACCTGGGTGGGCCCGCCGGCCAAGGCCATGGCCGTCATGGGCAACAAGGCCCAGGCCAAGGCCACGGTGGCCGCCGCCGGGGTCCCGGTGCTGGCCAGCATGGTGGTCGACGCCTACGACCCGGCGGCGCTGGCCGCCATGGGGGCCGAGGTCGGCTACCCGCTGCTGGTGAAGGCGTCGGCCGGGGGGGGTGGACGGGGGATGCGGCTGGTCCGCGCCCCCGCTGAACTGGTCGACGCCGTCGGGGGGGCCCGGCGAGAGGCGGCGGCGTCCTTCGGCTCCGACGAGGTGTTCCTCGAGTCCTACGTCGCCGGGCCCCGACACGTCGAGGTGCAGGTGCTGGCGGACCAGCACGGCAACGTCGTCCACTGCTTCGATCGGGAGTGCTCGGTGCAGCGGCGCCATCAGAAGGTGGTCGAAGAGGCCCCGGCCTCGTTCGTCCCCGAGCTGACCCGGCGCACCATGTGGCACGCCGCAGTGGCCGCCGCCCGGGCCGTCGGCTACGAGGGGGCGGGCACCGTCGAGTTCCTGGTGTTCGGGCTGGAGTGCGCCTTCTTGGAGATGAACACCCGGCTGCAGGTCGAGCACGGGGTCACCGAGTTGGTCACCGGTCTCGATCTGGTCCAGCTGCAGCTGAGCATCGCCGCCGGTCGACCCCTGCCCTTCGGCCAGGATGACCTGGCGGTGCGGGGCCACGCGGTGGAGGCCCGGCTCTGCGCCGAACGCCCCCGGGACTCCTACCGCCCGACCCCCGGACGGGTGCTCCACGCCCGCTGGCCCGACGGCGAGGGGGTCCGGGTGGACTCCGGGGTCGAGACGGGCTCGGAGGTCGGTCCGGCCTACGACAGCCTGGTGGCCAAGGTGATGGCGTCGGGGGAGGACCGGGGGACCGCGGTGGCCCGCCTGCGGCGGGCCCTGCGCGGGCCTCTCGAGCTCGACGGGGTGGAGACCAACCGCGAGCTCCTGGTCGCCGTGCTGGCCGACGGCGACTTCGCCGCCGGTCGGACGGCCACCGACTTCTTGGACACCCACCCCGAGCTCGTGGTGGCCCGGCTGGACGACGCGGTGCGCCGCCGCCACGCCGCCGCTGCCTCGCTCTTCTTGGAGCACGTGCGCGCCGCGGCGTCGGTGGTGCCGGAGGCCGATCCGAGCTGGCGCAACGTCGGGCGGGCGGGCCACGCCGACCGGTTCACCGATGGCGACGACCGCCTGACGGTGGTCGTCGGTCGTGACCGTCGTGACCAGTCGGTCACCGTCGAGGGCCCCGACGGCCCCGACCGCCCCGACGGCCCGGACGGGCCGGGGGAGGCCACGGCCGGAGCCCGGGTCCCGGTGCGGGCGATCGTCCGGGCCGACGCCACCTCGGGCACGGTGGACCTCGAGGTGGGGGGCATCGTGATCCGCCACCGCGTGCGCGGCCACGGCCACCAGCTGGCGGTGAGCTCGGCCGAGGGGCAGTCCCTCCTCCGCCTGGCCGAGGAGGCCGGGTCCGACGAGGCCGGTGCATCGGCCGCCGAGTGCCGGGCCCCGTTGCCCGGCTCGGTGCTGGCGGTGCTCGTGGCGGCGGGTGACCGGGTCGAGGACGGGACCGGCCTGGTGGTGCTCGAGGCGATGAAGATGGAGCACACGCTTCGGGCCCTCGGCCCCGGACTGGTCCAAGAGGTGCCGGCCGTTGCCGGCCAGCAAGTCGACGTGGGCGATCTGCTCGTCCTCATGACACCGGCCCCGTGAGATCGAGGGTGTACCGGTGAGCGGTGGGGGTCCGGCGGGAGGCCCGTTGCGCATCGCCAACTGCAGCGGCTTCTTCGGGGACCGTCTCTCGGCCGCCAAGGAGATGGTCGAGGGGGGCCCGATCGACGTCCTGACCGGGGACTGGCTGGCCGAGCTCACGATGTACCTGCTGCACAAGACCAGGGACCGGGGCGGCTACGCCCGGACCTTCGTGCGCCAGATGGACGAGGTCCTGCCCACCTGCGTCGAGCGGGGCATCACGGTGGTGTCCAATGCCGGCGGCCTGGAGCCGGCGGCCTGTGCAGCGGCCGTGCGTGAGCTGGCCCGGCGTCACGGCCTCGACGTCCGGGTCGCCTCGGTGTCGGGCGACGACCTCACCGGGCGCCTCTCCGAGCTGGCCGGGGCGGGGGAGCCCTTCGCCAACCTCGACACCGGCCAGCCCCTGCCCGAGGGTGTCCCGGTGGTCACGGCCAACGCCTACTTGGGGGCGGCGCCCATCGCGGCCGCCCTCGGGGCCGGGGCCCAGGTCGTGGTGACCGGTCGGGTGACCGACGCCTCGCTGGTGGTGGGCCCGGCCATCGACGCCTTCGGCTGGACCCCGGGCGACCTCGACCGGCTGGCCGGGGCGGTGGTGGCCGGCCACGTCATCGAGTGCGGGGCCCAGTGCACCGGGGGCAACTACGCCTTCTTCGAGGACGTGCCCGGCCTCGAGCGCCCCGGCTTCCCCCTCGTCGAGCTCCACCCCGACGGCTCGGCCGTGGTCACCAAGCACCCCGGCACGGGGGGGATGGTCTCGGTGGGCACGGTGACCGCCCAGCTGCTCTACGAGATCGGGGGGCCCCGTTACCTGAGCCCCGACGCCGTGGCCCGCTTCGACACCGTCACCCTGGCCGACGACGGCCCCGACCGGGTCCGGATCAGCGGGACGGTCGGCGAGCCACCGCCGGCGACCCTCAAGGTGGCGGCCAACCTGGCCGGCGGATGGCGCAACGCCATGACGCTCGTGCTCACGGGCGGTCAGGTCGACCGGAAGGCGCAGGCGGCCGAGGCCGCGGTGTGGGCGGCGGTGCCCGGGGGCTCCGCGGCCTTCGACGAGCACTCGGTCGAGCTCTCGGGGGACACCACGGGGACCGGAACGGCCTTCCTGCGCATCGCGGTACGCGGCGAGGACCCCGCACTGGTGGGACGGGCCTTCTCGTCAGCGGTGGTCGAGACGACGCTGGCCAGCTACCCCGGGACCTTCTTCACGGCGGCCCCGGGCGGCGCCTCCGAGGTGGCCCGGTACTGGCCGACCCTGGTCGAGGCCCGCCGGGTCCCCCCGGTGGTCGACCTCGACGGCTCAGCCGTCGAGGTCGACCACGCCTGGCTCGGGCGTCCCGCCGTCCACGGGGCCGGGCCCGACCGGGCACCCGGACCCGTGGACGGCCCGGCCACTGTGGCTCGGGCCGGGGCCGGCCGGGTGACCGTGCCGCTCGGGGTGCTGGCCGGGGGGCGCTCGGGGGACAAGGGCGGCAGTGCCAACATCGGCCTGTGGGCCGAGTCCGACGACGCCTACCGGTGGCTCAGCACCGAACTGACCGTCGACCGGCTCCACCAGCTGCTGCCCGAGGCGGCCGGCCTGGTGGTCGAGCGCCACGAGCTGGCGAACCTGCGGGCCCTCAATTTCGTGGTGCACGGGCTGCTCGGCTGGGGGGTGGCCTCCAACCTGCGTCTCGACACCCAGGCCAAGGGTCTGGCCGAGCTCCTCCGGTCCCGCCCGGTGGACGTGCCGGCCCCCCTGGTCGCCTCCGGGCCGCCGGCCCGCCGACTGGCCGCCTGGGGAAACGACGAGGCGGGGAAAGTGCACTAGGTTCCCCACGCGACGTCCAAATCCGAACCGCAGGGGGGGTCCTGTATGACGACATCAAGCGCGCCCGCCACGGCGGTGGGGGAGACGACGAGAGGACCGCTGTTCCGGTTCCTCTTCGTCCATGAGATCGACGACTACCCGTCGAGCGGAAAGCGCAACGCCTATCTGGCGATCGCCGTTCTGGCCACGATCGTCCTCTACTACACCTACTACACCCAGACCGGTGTCACGCCGAACATCCTCCGCTACTACCACATGTCGTTCTCCTACTACGTGTGGATCGTCATCATCTCGAACCTCATCGGGGCGTTCGCCTCGCTGCCAGCCAGCAAGACCGACAAGCTCGGGCGGGCCAACGTCATCATCTACGGCCTGCTGATCGTCGGGGTCCTGGTCACCGTCGGGGTGCCGGCCACCAGCACCAAGCTCGCCTTCGGCGTCGTGATCTCGGCCATCGGCCTGGTGGAGGGGGCCATCTTGGTGGCCACCCCGGCCATGGTGCGCGACTACAGCCCCCAGCTGGGCCGGGCCTCGGCCATGGGTTTCTGGACAGTTGGCCCGGTGGCCGGGAGCCTCATCACCAGCATCGTGGCCAACCGGACCCTCAGCCACTTCCTCGGACAGTCGAGCTTCAAGACCCAGTTCATCATCTCGGGCGTCTGCGCCCTGGTGACCTTCCTGATCTGTCTCGCATTCATGAAGGACCTCTCGCCCCAGATCCGCGACCAGCTGATGGTCTCCACCCGGGACCGGGCCCTGGTCGAGGCCCGGGCCCAGGGCATCTCCGAGGAGGAGCTGGTCAAGGCCACCCAGCACCCCTGGCGCCAGATCGCCAAGTGGGACCTGGTCGTGTCGTCGTTCGGGATCGCCGTCTTCCTCCTCATCTACTACGCGGCGGCGGCCTTCTTCACGATCTACTACGCGGTGAACTTCAAGGGGGCGGATGGCCTCAACTACACGACGTCACAGGTCAACGGGCTCAATACCTGGTTCTGGACGGCCGACATCCTCGCCCTGATCGTGGTCGGAGTCCTCTCGGACAAGCTCCGGGTGCGCAAGCCGCTGATGGCCATCGGGACGATCGGGGCCATCGCGACCCTCATCGTGTTCCTCGGCTACGCCACCAACCCGCACACCGGCTACTACACCCTGGCCATTACCTCTTCGATCCTGGCCGTCTTCCTCTCGTTGACCTACGCGCCCTGGATGGCCGGCTACACCGAGACGGTCGAGGCCAAGAACCCCGCCCTGGTGGGCACCGGCCTGGCCCTGTGGGGATGGATCCTGCGCCTGGTGGTCGGTATCTCGTTCATCTTCCTGCCGCTGGTCATCACCAGCGTGAACCCGGTGGTCGACAACAACACCTACGCCAGCCCGCCCCCCGCCGGTGTGGCGCCGTTCAACGTCCAGCAGTTCAACAACCAGCACGCGGCCTCGATCGCCTTCGCCGAGGCCCACGCGGCCCTGCTCAACAAGATCGCGCCGTACAACGCGCTGCTGGTGCAAGCCGCCAGCCACCCGACGGCCGCCCTGGTGGCCGAGCTCACCAAGGACCTCGGCCCGGCGACCCTGACCCAGGTGCTCCACTACCAGAAGCAGCTGACCGTCCTGGTCCAGCCCTACACCACCCAGCTCAACTACCTCCAGGCCCACCAGACCCAGCTGACGGCCCTGGAGAAGGGCCAGGCCGAGTCGCCCAAGCAGTGGCAGCGCTGGTTCTGGGTCGACATCGGCGGGATGATCGTGTTCTTCCCGACCATCTGGCTGACCCGGGGCCGCTGGAGCCCGCGGCGGGCCAAGGCCGACGCCGAGGCCCACGACAAGGCGGTCGAGGAGGAGCTGGCCGCCCTGCTCAAGGCCGAGGGCGCCGGCAGCCCGACCTCCGCCTGACCGGCGGCCGGGGGGAGGTCGTGGCGGAGGTGGGGCCGGGCTCCGGCCCGCCGGGCCGGGGTCTTGGGGCCCTGGCGGTCGCCGCCCTGGCCCCGGCGGACGCCGGGATCGTGTCCGGACTGGTGGTGGGACCGCCCGCCCCCACCGACCTGGCCACCGGTTCGGGCTGGGCGGTCGTCCGCCAGGCGGTGACGGCCAGCTCCGTCATGCCCTGGGGTTGGACCTCGGCTCGGCCCGGGTGGCCGGCCCCGCCCGGGCGTTCCCCCGCGCGGTGGCGGCCAGGCTCGCCGTGCCCTCGGTGAGTGCCACAGTGTCGCAGTGAGCGAATGGACGCGGGTCGCCGGCTTCATCCTCGGGCTGGCCATCGTGGCGGTCACCGCCTCGAGCGTGTTCACCACCCTGGTGGTCCCCCGGGCGGGCTCCTCGCGGATGCTGCGCTCAATCTCCAAGGGCCTGGCCCGATCGGTCAAACCGATCCTGCGCCGGACCATGACCTACGAGGCCAAGGACCGGATCATGGCCCTGGTCGGCCCCCTGGGCATGGTGCTGCTCTTCGTGGTGTGGTTGGTCTGGGTGGTCGTCGGCTTCGGGCTGATCGAGTGGTGGCCGAGCGGGGCAGACCTGGGCCATGCCATGGCGGTGTCCGGTTCGTCGGTGTTCACCCTCGGTATCGCCAGCGAGTCCCGGCACGGGAGCGAGACCATCGAGTTCGTGGCCGCCGGGACCGGGCTGCTCATCATCGCCCTCGAGATCGCCTATCTGCCCACCCTCTACAGCGCCTTCAGCGCCCGGGAGACCGAGATCACCCTGCTCGGCACCCGGGCCGGCATTCCCGCCTGGGGTCCCGAGATCCTGGCCCGCCACCACTGGTTCAACAACAGCTCGGAACTGCCGGATCTCTACCGGACGTGGGAGCGCTGGGCGGCGGCGGTCACCGAGAGCCACACCAACTACCCGTCGTTGATGTGGTTCCGGTCCCCGGTCCCCTGGCGGTTCTGGCTCACCGCCATGACCGCCATGCTCGACTCGGCGGCCCTCAACGACGCGCTGTGCCCCTCGACGGCCCCCCGCCAGGGCCGCACCTACCTCCAGATGGGCACCAACTGCCTGCGCGGGCTCGCCCGGGTGCTCCGGGTCCCCTTCGATCCCGACCCGCTCCCGACCACACCCATCCGGCTGACCTACGAGGAGTACCTCGAGGGCGTCCAGCGCCTGGTCGAGGTGGGCTACCCGATGGAGCGCACCCCCGAGGAGGCGTGGCCCCACTTCTCGGGCTGGCGGGTGAACTACGAACCCATCGTCGACGCCCTGACCGGGCTGGTGATGCCGCCCCCGGCGCCGTGGTTCCCCCGGCGCCCCCGCATCGGCCCCACCCACTTCCCCCGCGTCCTCGACCGGACCCCCGAGGACCCCCACGCCACCCGGTCGGCCGAGGGCGGTGACGACCTGGGCGGGAACGAGCCCGACGGCGTGGTCGCCGGCCAGTTCGAACGCGAGGAACGCGAGGAGCGCCAGGAAAGCGATGAGCGCGACCGGGGTGGGGCACGCCGGGACGAGCATCGACCGGCGCCCGACTGACCCGGGGTGGTGCCCGCCGGGATCAGGCCCCCGGGTCGAGCACGACCTTCAGTACCCCGTCCTCGTGGCGATCGAAGACCCGGTAGGCCTCGGCCGCCTGGGAGAGGCCGAGGCGGTGGGTGAAGATCCCCTCGGGGCGGAGCCGGCCCGACGACAGGAGGGCGAGGAGGGCATCCCAGGTCGCCGGGATGGCGGCCACGGTCCACCGGATCGTCAGCTTCTTGAAGAGGGCGGCGGCCACGGGGAGGGGCAGCGCCATGTTGACGCTCACCCCAACGATCGAGACGGTGCCCCCCGGGGCGGCGCACCCGATGGCGTCCACGATGGTCTCGTCCTGACCGACCGCCTCGATCACCGCGTCGGCCCCCCGGCCGCCGGTCCGCTCGAGCAGGCCGGCCACCCCCGCCCCCCCGCTGGCGTCGATCGGCTCGGCGCCGAGCCCGGCGGCCCGTTCAAGGCGGTCGGCCACCGTGTCGAGGGCGAAGACCCGGGCCGGCCCGAACAGCTGGGCGCACTGCAGGGCGAGCACGCCGACGGGCCCGAGGCCGATCACGACGACGGTGGCCCCCGGTCGGATGTCAGCCCGCTCGGCCGCGAGAAAGCCGGTCGGGAGGATGTCGGTGAGGAGCAGCGCGTGGTCGTCGTCGATGCCCACCGGGATGCGACGGGCGAAGGTGTCGGCCCAGGGCACCCCCACCGCTTCGGCCTGACCGCCGGGGAGTTCGGGGGTCGTGCCGAACACCGACATCGCCCCGTTGGCGCACAGGGCGGGGTCCCCGGCCACGCAGGCCCGGCAGCGGCCGCAGCCGATGACCCCCGAGACGAGCACCCGGTCGCCCACGGCCAGGCGCCGCACGTCGGCCCCGGCCTCGGCGACGGTACCGATGAATTCGTGGCCCAGATGGACGCCGGTCGCCGGGATGTCGCCATGGTAGAGATGGAGGTCGGACCCGCAGATCGCGGTGCGCTCGACGGTCACCAGCACCCCGTCGGGCCCCGGAAGCCGGGCGTCGTCGACGTCGTGGACGGCCACCGACCGTTCCCCTGTCAGCACGACCGCCCGCACCGACGCACCCTACTGCCGGGCACCGGCCCTCCGGTGGCCCGCTCCCGACGGTGGCTCCCGGGGTTTGCGCCGGGCCGGGCCGCCGATCAGCCGGGGTCGGGGCCCATGGCCGCCCAGATGGCCTCGACCGCCCGGGCGGCCCAGCCGGGCCCGCTGACGATCCCGCTGACCCGGCGGTAGAACACCGAACCGGCGGCCATCTCGAGAGCCAGGTCGATGTCGGCGTCGGAACGGAGCTCACCCCGCCGGCGGGCCTCCTCGAGGAGGGAGCGGGCGTAGGCGTGGCGGGGGGCGATCACCCGCTGGCGGTGCAGGGCCAGCGCCCCGGCGTCCTCGCGCTCGCCGACCAGGGCGCCCAGCACCTCGAGACACGACTCGCCGAACCGCTCGTCGAACTCGGCCAGGTAGCGGGCGAGGTCCGTCCGGGGGTCACCGGTGGCGCCGTCGGGGGGGCCCGATCCGCCGTTGCCGGCAATGGCCGCGGTGACCAGGTCGCCCTTGTCCCGGTAGCGGCGGTAGACGGTCGCCCGGGAGACCCCGGCCTCGCTGGCCACGCTCTCCATCGACATCCCGGCGTAGCCGAGCTGGTCCAGCTGGCGCAGCGCCGCCTCGGTGATGGCGCGGCTGGCCCGCTTGTCCCTCGGCCGCCCCGGAGCCCGGGAGGGCCCGTCCCCTCCGGCCCCGTCCGCCGCCCCGGCGCGAGCCCGGGTCGCCCCGACCGTCACGCCACCGCCGCGGCCGAGTCGGCCGGTGCCCCGTCCGCCGGCCCTTCGCCGGCCCCGGTGTCGCCACCGTCGGCCGTGGCGCCCTGGTCGCCCTCCCCGGCGAAGCTCGGGACGAAGTCCTTCTGGCGGACCAGGACGAAGGCGGCCACCGAGCCCGCGAAGGCCACGACCGACCCGATGACCAGCAGCTCGTCGAGCGTGCCCGAGAAGGCCGTCCGGTAGGCCGACAGGAGGGCGGAACGGGCCGGCCCCTCACCGAAGGCCTGGGCCGCCTGGCGGACGGCGCCGGCCTGAAGGGCCTGGTTGAGGGCGGCTCCCCCGTGGGTCGCGACCTGGTGCCCGACCGCGGTGGCATTGAGGGCGGCCTGGGTCTTGTGCTGGATCTGGCTGGCGAAGACCGCCCCCAGTCCGGCGATGCCGGTGGCGATGCCGACCTGGCGGAAGGTGGAGTTGGCCCCCGACGCCATGCCCGAGCGCTGGAAGGGGACCACGGCGATCGAGGCGGACGCCAGCACCGGGTTGACCATCCCGATCCCGGCCCCGGCCACGATGTAGCCGGGCAGCAGCTGGGTCCAGCCCGAGTTCGGGTGGGTCGTGGCCATGAGGAGCAGGCCGCCGGTGACCAGCAGCAGCCCGACGCTCAGGAGATAGCGGGATTGCATCCGCACCGTGAGCTTGCCGGCGACCGGGGCCACCACGAAGGCCATCACCGTGATCGGGAGGAACCGGATACCCGCCGCCAGAGGACCGTACCCGAGGTCGTCCTGGATGTAGAGGGTGAGGTACAAGAACATGGCGAAGATCGACGCCGACAGGGTGAAGGCGGTGGCCGAGACGCCGACCATGGCCGGGCGGCGGAAGAGTCCTAGATCGAGCATCGGGTCCTTCTGGCGCCACTCCGCCACCAAGAACACGGTCATGAGCACGGCGGCACCGACGAAGAGCCCGATGATCAGGGTGCTTCCCCATCCGTCGCTGTTGCCACGCACTAGGGCCAGGACGAGGAAGAACAACGACACCGAGAACGAGATGAACCCGATCCAATCGACCCGTCGGGTGTTGGGGTCCTTGGACTCCTGCACCTTGGCCAGGGTGATGAACACGGCGACGACCCCGATGGGGACGTTGACGAAGAAGATCCACCGCCAACCGATCCCGCTGGTGAGCGCCCCGCCGATCAGCGGCCCGACGGCCACCGCCCCACCGAGGACGGCGCCGTAGATCCCGAAGGCGGTCCCCCGGTCGCGCCCGTGGAAGGCGGAAGCGATGAGGGCCACCGAGGTGGCGAACATCACGGCGCCGCCCACCCCCTGGACGGCCCGGGAGAAGTTCAGCATGGTGGAGCTGGTGGCGAGCCCGCAGACCAGCGAGGCGACGGAGAAGATCCCGAGGCCGATGGCGAAGACCTCACGGCGCCCGAACATGTCACCCATGACCCCGGCGGTGAGCAGGAAGGCGGCAAGGGTGAGCGAGTATGCGTCGACCACCCACTGCAGGTCGCTGAACGAGGCGTGCAGGGATCTCTGAATGTCGGGGAGGGCGACGTTCACCACGGTGATGTCGAGGAGCAACATGAAGGTCGCCGTGCAGACAGCGATCAGGGTCCACCACTTGCGTTCGAGTACCGGCATCGGATGCTCCTCTGGTCGTCGGATCCCCGGACGCCGTGGCGCCAAGAATCGATACGTATCGTATCGAAACTAACGAGAAGCCGGGCCGCCCCCGTCCCGGGGGATCCACCTAGCCCGGTGGCCAGCCTTTTCCCCCGCCCAGGCCCGTTAGGCTCGAGGCCCGCCGGGAGGGGGAACGGCAGACGCATGCTCGAGCGCCGTAAGGCCAGCCAGGAGACGCACCCGGTGGTCACAGCGATCGCCGGGCCCCCCGGGGTCGTGCCGTCCGGCCGCTGTCCGCGCCCGTCGGCCGGTGTCGTCCCTCGCCCGGGACCCGGGCCAAGATGCGGGGGCCAGGTGTGCCGGCTGAGCGGGCGATCGTGGTCGTGCCGGTGATGTGGCGGGCATCAGGGCGGCGGCCGACACGGGGGGTCGCGCTGGTCGCGCTGGTCGCGCTGCTCGTCGTGGTGACGGCCGGGTGCGGTGGACCGACCTTGAGCGGGTCCGAGACCACGATGACCTACTGCAGCGGACCACTTGCGTCAGGCACCCTCGACCTCTTCGAGCCCAGTCCGGCGCCGACCAGCCCGGGGCCTGTCGTCGTCTTCCTCCACGGCGGAGCCTGGATGCTGGGTGACGCCGCCATCGGCCCCGGCACCTTCATCGGCGACCTGGAATCGGCGCTGGTCGGGAGCGGTTGGGCCTTCGCCTCGGTCAACTACCGCCTGGCCCCTGGGTCCCGGTGGCCAGCCCAGATCAACGACGCCAAGTGCGCGGTCCGCTACCTGCGGGCCCACGCCGCCGCGCTGCACATCGACCCGGCGCGGGTGGCGGCCGTCGGGGCCAGCGCCGGTGGCCAGCTGGCCAGCCTCCTCGGCCTGGCCGGCCCCGGCGCCGGCTTCGACGTCGGTCCGTATGCGGGGGTGCCGAGCACGGTGCAGGCCGTCGTCGACGAGTTCGGCCCGACCGACCTCGACGCCACCTCATGGTCGGCCACGCCGGTGGCCCGCGCCCTCACCCCCGAGGTCTTCGGCGTGCCGTCCCAACCCGCCTGCCCGGTGCTGATCGGGGCGAGCCCGGCGAGCTACGTGGCGGCGGGTGACCCTCCGTTCCTGGTGATCCAGGGGGCCGAGGACGACGTCGTAGCGCCCGCCCAGTCCGAAGAGCTCGTGCAGCGGCTCGACGCCGCCGGTGACCGGGGCACCCTCGTGCTGGTGGCCCACGCCGGTCACGGGCTCGTCCCGAGCGGATCCGGTCCGCTGACTCCCAGCATCGCCGGCCTGGCCCAGCAGGCGGCGAACTTCCTGACCGACCGTATGGGCCGCTGAGCCCCCGGCCGCTCGTCAACCCCCGTGCGGCCTCGGGGGCCCGCGACCAGGTGCCGGGTGACCACGGCGCCGCCCCCCGACGTGGGAAAATTGCGGAGCCATGCAAGCGCTCGGGGACCATGGACCACCTCGTCGGCGACGGGTGTGGCCGGTGGTCGCCGGCGCCGTCGCCGCGGTGGTAGTGGCGGCCGCGGTCGGTTATGCCCTCGGGCATCACGGGGCCCTCCTGGGCTCCGGCCCGTCGGCCCCCAAGGCCACCACGACCACCAGCACCGACCCACCGGTGACGGTGTCATCGACCACCCCGGTCAACGGGGCCACCGGCGTTGCCCCCGATGCGAGCCTCGAGGTCCACTTCTCCCGGCCCATCTCACCGGTGAGCGCTCCGCCGACATTGGCGCCGGTGGTCCCGGGTTCGTGGACCCAGCCCGACCGCACCTCGCTGGTGTTCACGGCCACCGCCCCCTTCATCCCTTCGACGACAGAGGTCATCACCCTCCCGGCCGGTCTGGGGGCCGGGGAAGGGCGGGCCGAGCACGGCCTGGAGACGGCGGCCACCATCAAGTTCACGGTCGAGTCCGGCAGCACCGAGCGGCTCCAACAGTTGTTGGGCCAGACCGGCTACCTGCCGTTGACCTTCACGCCGAGCGGGCCCGCGCCCTTGGGCAACGCGGCGGCCGACGTGCAACCGGGGTCGTTCACCTGGAAATGGCCCATGCCTCCCACCCTCACCAGTCTGTGGAGCGAAGGGCTCCCCAATGTGATCACCCAAGCCGCGGTGATGCAGTTCGAAGGGCAGAACGGTCTCACCGTCGACGGGTTGGCCGGTCCCCTGGTGTGGACGGCGCTGTTGAAGGAGGTGGCGGCCGGCACCACGGACCCCAACTCCTATAACTACGTCGTCGTCACGAAGGTGCTCCCCGAGAACCTCACCCTCTACGTGAACGGAAACCCCCAGTACAGCGGCATCCCGGTCAACACGGGCGCCCCCGGCGCGGACACCGCGGACGGGACCTATCCCGTCTTCGAGCATGTGCCGAGCTCCGAGATGAAGGGCACCAACCCCGACGGGTCCATCTACGACGACAAGAACGTCCCCTGGGCCAGCTACTTCAACGGTGGCGACGCCCTCCACGGCTTCGTGCGGGCCACCTACGGGTCACCCCAGAGCAACGGCTGCGTCGAGATGAGCATCGCCGACGCACAGACCCTGTGGCCGCTCACCCCGACCGGGACGCTGGTCACCGTCGTCGGCCCCGCGGTCACCTGAGTCGCCGACGGCGTCCCGCCCGAGACCGGCATGGGTCGGGCCGGGGCCGGTGCACCGGCCGGGCGGTGGGCGCCGTGCCTATGCTGCGCCGGTGGCCGGGAGGTCCCCGGACCGCCAGTCGGTGAAGGGGGTCGCCACGTGACGTCGGGTCGGGGTGCCGCCACCGTGAGCGCCGAGGCCTGGGTGGCGACGGCCCACGGTGACCCGACGAAGGTGTTGGAGCGGCGGACGGTCGAGGTCCCGGCGCCCGGGCCCAACGAGATCCGGGTCGTGGTGGACGCCTTCTGTCTGAACCTGAACGACATCGACATCATCCGGGGTCGTTACGCGACCCTCATGCTCGAACCACCCTTCGTCCCGGGCATGGAGTCGGTGGGGACGGTCGAGAGCGCCGGGCCCGGTGCCGAGCACCTTCTCGGGCAGCGGATCGTCGGGATCCCGGCGATGGCCCACGGGGGGTACGCCTCCCACGCCATCGTCGATGCGGCCACCGCCATGGAGCTACCGGACTGGCTCGGCGCCGCTGACGGTGCCGCCATGCACTACCCCTTCCATCTGGGCTGGTTCGCGCTGCACGAGCGGGCCCGCCTGCAGTCCGGCGAGACCCTCCTCGTGCATGCCGCGGCTGGCGGCACCGGCTCGGGTGCGCTTCAGATGGGCAAGGCCTTGGGCGCCAAGGTGATCGCCACCGCCGGGTCCGAGGAGAAGCTCGCGTACTGCCGGGGCCTCGGCGCCGATGTCGTCGTCAACTACCGGACCGGCAATTTCGTCGACGTGGCGATGGAGGCCACCTACGGGCACGGGGTGGACGTGGCCTTCGACGCCGTCGGCGGGTCGGTCACCGTCGAGACCTTCAAGTGCATGGGCTTCAACGGACGACACCTGATCGCCGGCTGGAGCGAGGGGATCGAGCTCGAGGACGGCCACTACCTGACCCCGAGGGCCATGGCCTACGGCAACTTTTCGTTGTGCGGGGTGTGTCTCGTGTATGTGAACGACCCGCTCGGGGTCCGGCGGTCGCTCGGCTTCAACTGGCCGGGACGGAGCGAGGGTCAGAAGGCCCACGCCACCATCCTCGAGCTCATCCGGACCGGCCGGATCCGGCCCACCGTCACCCGGGAGCTCAGCTTCGCCGAGATCCCCGCCGCCCTGGAGGACATGGAGCAGCGCCGGACGATGGGCCGACTGGTGGCGATTCTGTCCCGGTGAGCCCGACTCGCCAGGTGGTCCCGGGGGCGTGGCCCGAAGTGGTCCCGAACCGGGACGGATGGGTGGATTGCGACGGGCCGGTAGCGTCGCCCATGGAGAGCGAGGAGGCGTCCTTGGGCGTCTGTCCGACCGTCAGGCGCTCGGGGATCGGTCACCGAGGAGAGCCCCGATCAGAGGAGAGGTGAGGGTCATGGCTGACCATCCGAAGTTCACGACCACCGATGCCGGTATCCCGGCGACCAGCGACGAGCATTCCCTGACGGCGGGCCCTGACGGCCCCATCCTCCTGCAGGACCACTACGTCATCCAGAAGATGGCGCAGTTCAACCGGGAGCGGGTCCCCGAGCGGGTGGTGCACGCCAAGGGTGGTGGCGCCTTCGGGACCTTCGAGACTCTCGAGGACGTGAGCCAGTACACCCGGGCCAAGGTCTTCCAAAAGGGCGCCCGCACCGAGGTGCTGGTGCGTTTCTCCACGGTTGCCGGTGAGATGGGTTCGGCCGACACGGTGCGTGACCCACGCGGGTTCGCCATCAAGTTCTATACCGACGAGGGTAACTACGACCTCGTCGGCAACAACACCCCGGTGTTCTTCATCCGCGACCCGAGCAAGTTCCAGGACTTCATCCACTCCCAGAAGCGCCGGGCCGACACCCACATGCGGGACAACGACATGCAGTGGGACTTCTGGACGCTGTCGCCCGAGTCGGCCCACCAGGTTACCTTTCTCATGAGTGACCGGGGTACCCCGAAGAGTTGGCGCCACATGAACGGGTACGGCAGCCACACCTTCCTGTGGGTCAACGCCGGCGGGGAACGTTACTGGGTCAAGTACCACTTCAAGACCGATCAGGGGGTGGAGAACTTCACCGATGCCGAGGCCAAGGCCCTGGTGGCCGAGGACCCGGATCACCACCTGCGGGACCTCCGCCGGGCCATCGACCGCGGCGAGAATGCCTCGTGGACCCTGCAGATGCAGGTCATGCCGATGGCCGACGCGGCCGGCTACCGCTTCAACCCCTTCGACCTGACCAAGGTGTGGCCGCACGGCGACTACCCGCCGATCGAGATCGGCCGGCTGACCCTGGACCGGAACCCGGAGGACTACTTCGCCCAGATCGAGCAGGCCGCCTTCGAGCCGGCCAATTTCGTCCCGGGCACCGGTCCGAGCCCGGACAAGATGCTGTTGGGTCGCCTGTTCAGCTACCCCGACACGCACCGCCACCGCATCGGCACCAACTACCTGCAGCTGCCGGTCAACCGGCCCAGGTCCCCGGTGCATTCCTACAACCGGGACGGGGCGATGCGCTACGACAACCCTTCGGACCCGGTCTACGCCCCCAACTCCTACGGCGGCCCGGTCGCCGATCCCGCACGGTTCGGACCGGACCCCGGCTGGTCGGTGGACGGGGAGATCGTGCGGGCGGCCTACAGCCTGCATGCCGAGGACAGCGATTTCGGTCAGCCGGGCGAGCTCTACCGCAACGTGCTCAACGATGTGGATCGGGAGCACCTGGTGGCCAACATCGTCGGCCACGCCAGTCAGGATGTGTCCACCGGGGTCCGAGCTCGGGTCGTCGAGTACTGGCGGCAGGTCGACCCCGATCTGGGTGCCCGAGTGGCCAAGGGTCTCGGGGGCGGGGCTTGAGTCGGCCAGACGACGGTAGGCCGGCTCGGCACCGGATGACCCGCTCGTCGACGGGACGACGAGACCGGGCGGGCACCAGCCAGGGGGATACCGTAGGCGGCGGCACGGTGTGTTCGCCCACCCGGAGCGACCGCCGAGGCGCTCGACGGCCGTGCATCCGCTGAGCGGCTAGTCCAGACCGACCTCGACCGTGCGGAAGCCAACCGCTCCGAGGAGCGCCCTCGTGAAGGGGCTCATCTCGCCAAGCGGAAGCTCGTCGGGCGACCACCAGGCCACCTCCGATGTCTCGTCCCCGTCCGGCGTCGGAGTTCCGCTGGCCACCGTGGCATCGAAGATGGTCGCCACGTAGGCGGTCTGATCTCCGTTTGGATAGGTCAAGCGGAACTCCGGGCCACCGAAAACCCCCAGAATGGGTCCCAGCGAGAGTACGACGCCTGCCTCCTCTTCGGCTTCCCGGAGGGCCGCTTGCACTGGGGACTCATCGGGCTCGATCCCACCACCGATGACGGCCCACTGGTCGGTGTCGGTGATCCGCACGAGCAGGATCTGGCCGTCCTGGTTCCGGGGGATCACCCCGGCGGACGGGAGCACGAGCAGCGAGTGTCCGACCAGCTCACGCAGTCGCCGGATGTAAGGGGAGATGCCCACGGCTGAGAGTATTGCCGAACGGGTTCGGAGCCCATGACTTCCCCGACGGTCCCGCCGGACGCTGTTGGCGCGTTTCTGGTGGACCACCCCCGAGGATTCCTCCAACCACCCAGACGTCCATGGCCGGGACCCGGGGGAACCTTCGGGCACTCCAACCCGGCGTCACGGAGCGGGGGGCGGCTGACTCCACGTCTGTTCGGTCCACTGGGCGCCATCCCACCAACGGAACTGGTGCTGACCCCCCGGGTCGGGCTTCCAGCCCGGGGGAAACATCCCGGGACGGAAGCCCGGGGCTGGGGGACCTGGCTCCCAACCCGAATAGGTCATGTGTCCCGGACCGTACTGTCCAGTGGCAGCAGCCCTCTCCACCCTGATCAACTTCCTTCGGATGTTGAACCAGTAGATGAGGGAGGGGATGGCCAGGAAGTTGACGAGGATGACCAGCAACAACCAGAGGATCTTCTCCTGCCCGGCCAGCTTCCACTGCCAGTCCGGTCGCCTGATGATGTCCACGAGGGCGACGATCAGCATCACCAGGGAGCCGATGATCACGACGAAGTAGAGGATGAACAGGAGAGCGATACCGACCCCTGCTGCGTTATCCACCATCGACCAACTTTACGTTGTCTTGGGGGGATGGAAGTGTGGATGCCGTGGGTCGAGAAGTCGTTCGGTCACGGTCGCATCCCTCGAAGACGACGCCCTCCGTCCAACGGCCCGGCTCTCCCGGGGGGAGGACGCCTTGTCAATCGCGAGGGGACGACCGACCGGGGTCCACCACCACCGGGACATCCGCTGGCGGGGAGGGACACGGCCCAATGCGGGTCAGCCGGGTCGGTGCTTTCCCGGAGTAGACCTCTCGGACGATCTCGTCGAGCTTGAAGATCCGGCCCGGACGCGACGCTCAACGGACCTCCGGGCGCCGAGAACCTCGTCCCGACAGGTCATGGCGACCCCGATTCAACGAGACGTGGGGCAGCCAGGGATGCCGGTGGACCCGGTGTCCATCCTGGTGAGCAACGTGGAATCGCACCGCGCTCCGTGGGCGGGGGGATGCCGGCGCGACCCACAGCGACGAACTGACCTTCCGCAGTAGGGTTCCGCAGGCGGAGAACAGGTAGGTCGGCGGGTGGCAATGAGCGAGACATCCCAAGGGAAGGGTTGGTGGTTGGCGTCGGACCGACGCTGGTATCCACCTGAGTCTCACGCGGACGCCGTCTTCGTTCTCGACCGAGAAACACCCGAAGGCGTAGGACTCGATGATTACCACCTGGATCGGCTCATCAAGGTGCCTGCCAGTGAAGCCATCGGCGGCGAAGCGACGCATTTCACTCCCTGGCTGGCCGCGCACATCAACTTGTTGTCCGAGAGCCTCGGACTCGGTCTCGATCTCGGCGAGGAAGATCCAGACGAGATCGTTCAGACCCACGCTGAGGTCCCGGTCGGGAACTACGCCCGGGGCATTCAGTGCTCGACAGACGACGGACGCACCATCGTAATCGAGAACCAATTTGACCGATCAGATCATACGCACCTGGGCCAAATCATCACGTATGGGGCCGGAATTGATGCCGACGTGGTCGTCTGGATAGCCGAGTCCTTTGCTGAACAGCACCTCGACGCATTGCGCTGGCTTAATCGTCGAACCGAAGAGGATTGCGGCGCCTTCGCAGTGGAGCTCGCGTTCTACAGGATCGGCGAGTCGGCTCCTGCCCCCCAGTTGACGACATTGGTGGGACCTTCGGACTGCGGCCTGCTCTCCCGATATCCGCGACCGGCTTCCCATTTCGCACCGGTAGAACAGCCGTGACCCTAGAACGGGGTTGAGCCAGTAACTGTCAATCATGAGCTAGTCGAGGGTCTCTGGACTGTGGGCGATGGGAGACGCTGCTGCGTTCCAGACGGTGGGTACCATCCCGATGATCCAACGGCCTTCGCAGCCTCAGGTGACGACCGGGAGTCAACCCTCCGGTAGTTCCCCCATCAGTGGACCTCCGTGTCACAGAAAATCAGGCGGGAGGCGCCCCGGGCGGCCTGTTCTGAGTGCATCACCGTGGGGCGAGTGGGTCGTCCGAGCCAGTGCGAGAGATCAGCATCCATAGCGTGCGCTCCAACTTCGCCCCGTGGCCCAGATGCCCAGGGTAACTCCGCCTGTGGGCGCCAAATCCAACGGAGGCCCTAGATGGTTCCATCGCCACCTGTTCCATTGGCTGAATCGGAAGGGGTACATCGAGAGAGTCGGAGCCACCAACCGTTCACAATTGGCCAACCCTCCACAATGACGTAATGAGAGAATCGCCCTGGAACAGCAACCCGTAATCGGCTATTTCCCCAGCGCAAGCGATCAGGTACCTTGTTTCTGGTCGTAGGCCTCCTGGTCACGACTCATCCAAGGAGGCCCTTCGTGTCCCGGAACAAGAGACTCACCCGTACCACGGCGTCGTTCCTGACCATCGCGGCTGTGGCGGTCCCGATTGTCTCTGGCGTCGTACTCCTCGGTCCCGAGTCCGCCGGGGCTGCCGTGGTTCCGCCGACTGTCTACGTCACGAACTCTGGTAACAACACTGTGAGCCCTATTGATCTTGCCACCAATGCCCCAGGGTCGCCGATCACCGGGGGAGGGTTGAACGATCCAGGCGGCATTGCCATCACCCCGATCGACCAGACCGCCTACGTGGTCAACTTTGCGGGCGACACCGTGACCCCATCAATCTCGCCACCAATACCGCTGGGACGCCGATCACCGTGGGATCTCATCCCGCCGACATCGCCATCACTCCGAACGGCCAGACCGCGTATGTCACGATCAACGGCGGCGACACCGTGATCCCCATCAATCTCACGACCAACACCACCGGCACGCCGATCACTGTCGGAACTGGTCCCACTGGCATTGCCATCACCCCGAATGGCCAAGTCGCCTATGTGGCCGATTTCAACGGGGCCAGTGGCACCACGGTGACGCCCATCACCCTGACTACGAACACCGCTGGGACGCCGATCACTGTGGCAACTGGACCCGCCGCCATTGCCACCACCCCGAACGGTCAAACCGTCTATGTGGTCAGCGAAACTGACAAGGTGACGCCCATCGCCACGGCGACCAACATCGCCGGGGCGCCGATCACCGTGGGAGGTGGTCCCGCCGCCATTGCCATCACCTCGAACGGCCAGACCGCCTACGCGGCCGGGTACAACCAAGGCTTCGGCAACACCGTGACCCCCATCAATCTCGCCACCAACGCCGCTGGGTCGCCGATCACCGTGGGAACTGGTCCCACTGGCGTTGCCATCACCCCCAATGGCCAGACGGCCTACATCACGAGCTCCGGCAGCAGCAATGTGACACCAATCAACACGGCCACCAACTCCGCCGGGACCCCGATCAGCGCGGTGAATCCTGGCGGCGTGGCCATCACCCCAGACCAAGCCCCAACGGCCGCCTTCAGCTTCACCGCCGGGACCCCGGGTAACCCCACCAGTTTCAACGCCTCGGCCTCCTCCTCCCCGGTGGGCTCGATCGCCTCCTATGCCTGGAACTTTGGGGACGGGACGACCCAGACCACCACCAGCCCCACCACCACCCACACCTACGCCACCTCGGGCTCCTTTTCGGTGACCCTGACAGTCACCAACACCCAGGGAACGTCTGTGACCCAGACCTTCACCGGCCAGACGGTCTCCAACAACGGAGGGCCCTTGGCCACGATGACCCAGACCGTGTCGACGGCCGGCTACGACCTGGCGGGTTCTGACGGTGGGGTCTTCGTCTTCCCGACCGGGCAGTCCTCGGGCTTCTTCGGATCCCTGCCCGGTCTCGGGGTCAAGGTCAACAACATCGTGGGCATCGTGCCCACCAACAATTTCACTGGCTACAACCTGGTGGGATCCGACGGCGGGGTCTTCGTCTTCCCGACCGGCCAGAACTCGGGCTTCTATGGCTCGCTGCCGGGTCTGGGGGTCAAGGTCTCCAACATCGTGGGCATCGTGCCCACCAACAACGACCAGGGCTATGACCTGGTGGGATCCGACGGCGGGGTCTTCGTCTTCCCGACCGGGCAGAGCAATGGCTTCTTCGGTTCCCTCCCCAGCCTGGGTGTCCACGTCAATGACATCGTGGGTATCGTGGCCTCACCGGGTGGCGGTGGCTACTTCTTGGTAGGCAAGGACGGCGGGGTCTTCACCTTCGGCAATGCCCCCTTCGTCGGGTCTCTCCCCGGGATCGGGGTGTCGGTCTCCGACATCACCGGCATAGCGTCCACCCCCGACGGCCAGGGTTACTACGTGGTCGGGGCCAACGGGGCCGTCTACGCCTTCGGTGACGCCAAGTCCTTCGGTTCCCTGCCCGGGCTGGGGGTCACCGTATCCAACATCGTGAGCATCGTCCCTACCCCCGACGGTGGGGGCTACTGGCTTATCGGCTCCGACGGCGGGGTCTTCGCCTTCGGTGACGCCACCAGCCAAGGGTCACTGCCCGGCGTGGGGGTCCAGGTGACCAACATCGTGGGGGCGGTGCCGACGGGCTGACTTGGGAGTGCCCCGACCCCGGTTCGGGGCTTCCGGAACGATCCAGTCGTCGACGGAGTTGGGGTGGTCCCCGCGGATCCGCCATCCCCGCGACCGTCGATATTTCGACCAAGGCTCGGTTTCCCACCCCCCAAGCTCCCGGAGGTCCCACGGTGCAGAGTCCGAATACAGGTGCCCCGACCACCCGTGAGGGACCGGGAATACATTGGGGTCTCGCCGGGCTCGGTGGTCTTCTTGCCTTCCCCTCGGCCCCTGCAGAGCGGCTTCCGATCCACTGATGACAACTGGTAAGGAAGACTCGTTGTAGTGGGAGCGAGCCTTGATGAGTTTGCCAGCCGGTCCAAGTCCTTCAACTGGACCGACTACACAGATTGTCCTCCCCACGGCATCGACGAGTGGCTCCGTATCAATGACAAGGCGATGGTCACGGTCATTGACTCGATCGCCGTATCTGAAATCGACGAGGCGGGGTTCAAGCCCCGTCACCGGATCGAGGCAATCAGCTGCGCTTCGGGGCTCCTGTGCCAGGGCTGTCGAGTGGGCCAGTTCGTGCTCGGTACGATCTCGTCGACCGCGAATTACACGACTGAGGATACCGGCCTCCGCTCAAACGCCCGGGCGCTCATACTGAAGCACACCGAGTACGACTCAGCGGATGTATCGGCGGCTCTTGACGGCCCGGTACTCGAGGCATTCGACCAACTCGCTCGGAAGAACACGATCGCCGGCAAGGTGATGAATGAGGATGAATCCACTCTCTGGCAGTTGGGTCTCCTGACTGAGGGGATACGTCTTGCTCTAGCCGAGGAGGATCTGTTCCACCTGAGAGGTAGAACGTAATTGTGTGGCCCCCAATGCCGGAAGTGGCCCCATTGGAGGTCAGTTAATGATTGCGTTGAGGCGATCTAACGGGTGGGGTGCTAACTGACGATTGGGTCAGGTCGGCCTTCATTACTACTCGGTCACGACCGCCCCGTCGAAGACCACGCCTTCAGTCCAATGGCCTTGCTCTCCAGGGGGAAGCGTGAATGTCTCGCCAATCCCAAGTGGACGGCCCACCTGGCCCACCATGATCGGAATGCCGGTACTGGCCGGAAGGAAGACTGTCCAGTACGGGTCATCCAGCGCAGCTGAAGCGGCAATCTCCACCCCCGGGGAGAGTGGACCATTCCACCACCCGTTGCCCGTGATCGCAATCGCCTGGAAGGTGATCGGATCACCCACAGCGGTCTGTGCCCAATCGGTAAACTTGTCGCTCGCCCCATCAGGACGAGCCGAATGAAGTCGAATCTCGCATTCAATGATCTCTGGGCGACCCGCAGAATCTGCCATGAGGACGAAGTCTACGGACCGAGCGGATGGGATGGGGCGTAGGCCAGACTTCGACCCTCTGCACCAAGGCGGGGGCGCTGAGCATTCTTCCAAAGCCCGGGGAGTGGCTAGAGTTCGATCAGGTCGAGGAGGCGAGGCAATGGACGAAGGGCGAGAGATCTCCTACGAAGCGCTGGAGGTCGGGACGCCAGTGGTCACCTCGACTGGCACCCAGTTCGGCGCAGTTGAACACGTGCTCCAAGACCCCAGCTTGGACCTCTTCGATGGCCTTGCCGTAAAGACGAAGGACGGACTTCGCTTCGTCAGCCGTGATCAGGTTTCGGTCATATCCACGACGATGGTCAAGTGCGCCGTGGCTGACGGAGGAGTGGAATCACTACCGGCGCCCAGATATAACGTTGTGCTGCACGCCGACCCGGCCCACGATGAGGGCAGTTCTCTTTCCGCTCGATATGGGCGCATATTCGGACGGGAGCACTGGAAGGAACTTGAGAAGTGACTTGGTATTAAGGCAAGGTCATGACCGTTATCCTGAATCCTCCACGGGTTTGAGTCCGATCCACGGCCGATTGCGGATCAAGTCGAGGATCCCTGTGAGAGCACTGCCGGTCGCCTGACACTCGAACCGTCCCATTCCCCCCAGCCTCCAGCTGAACAGCCAATTCTTCACTGCCGTATCGCTTGCTCGTGGTGACTCGCACGAGGACTGGCTAGACGACTAAGAATCTGGTGATTCCGAAATCGGGTATGGGAGCTCGGAAAGCCCGGGCATGGGGTTGTCCCACCACAGCGTGTCCTCGACTCGTTCTGAGATTCGCCAACCATCGGGCGTGCTGACGAGTCGGTCGTGGTACCGGCCACCAACGGTAAACAGCCACGGCTTTCCATCAACCTTCAACCGGTTGAGGTTTAAAAAGCTGGATCTGGCATGAACTCCATGGCCACTGCGCCTGAATTCCCGATTGACGACTAGGTGTTGCGTGATATCAAAAATGGGCAGTACGTCAGCCAGCCACTGACGAACCTCGGGGTAACTTCCTTCTACACCACCAGCCGACCGATAGTCGAGGTGTGCATCGTTCGTGAACACGGTGTTGAGCAAATCCCAATCGAGACTATCGATGGCCGTGGCGTAGCGGGTAAGCAGATCTTCCATCTCGATCCGATCCACCACGGCGATGTCTTTCGGGTCCATGGTGGCGAGGTTAGTGGGATCACCTCGGGAGATCAGGGGTCACGGGCTGGGCTGATACTCTTCCCGACGCACCCCCCGCCACCGGGGACGGGCCCCGGCTGGTTCCGCTGAGCGCACGCTTGCTGGGGGTACGCTCGGTATCCGTTCTGCTCGCGTGAGGCATCAACGGAAAGGTCTGACCATGGACAACAACGGAGTACCAGTTCAACGTGCGGTGGTGGCCATGGGGGGCGTGTTACTCGCCATTACAACTTTGTTGCCGTGGATGACGTTGACCATCCACGTCTCGATCACCCGTTCCCCCACCTCCAACCCCTACATCATCACCCCCACCCCTGGAGGGACAGGTGTTTCGGTAGCGATGTTCTCCTTCACCATGGGCTGGATCCTGGTTCCACTCGTCGTGCTCGGTGCCGCTCTCGTCGGAGGCGGGGCGGCTCTCGCCGGTCCACTCCGCAGGGTGGGTGTCTACGGGGCCATCATGGCCATCGTCGTCCTGGTGGCCGAAGGAATCGGCTACTACCATCTCCACTCGGCCGGTTCCAGCGTCTTATTCGCTCAAGGCTCGGTTAGGGCCACGAGCACCTCGTCGGTGTCGCTCACTCCAGCGGTCGGTGGATGGATCACCATCGTCGCCATCCTGGTGCTGCTGGCCTGGGCTGTGATGAACGGTTCCGTCAGGCGTCCGTCACGATCGGGAACCAACGGCATGGGGATGGATATCCGGCTAGAAACACCTGAACCTGGTGTCGGCGTGGCCGCGCCGGAAGCGTCGGTCAGCGGAGTCGACCCGGTCGATGTCCCGCTTCCGTCCTTCGCCGACGGCCCTCAGCCGGCAGTTGCACCGTCAACCCCGGCGGGTTGGTACCCCGACGAGAACGAACCAACTCTTCAGAGGTACTACGACGGCGCGATGTGGACCCAGCACACTGCTCCACGCTGAGTACGACGTGTCCCTGCGCTTCGTGATTCAACGCGGTTGATACCGTGGGCTCGCGAAGCCCATCAGATGGCCCCGTCAGGGTACAGCCCGCTACCACGACGATGCACCGCGATGTCTATGGGAACAGTGTCCGGGTCGACCTGTCGTCCATGACGACAATGAATTGGTCCCGTCAACCTCCCCCGAATGTGCCGATCGGGTGGTGGGTTCGGGTTCGAACTAGGGGCGGTCGGGCAGTCTGCTCGCCGCGGGGAGAGCCCCCGAAGTTGAGGGAATTCCTGAGAGCGGGTGACGGGGATCGAACCCGCATAACCAGCTTGGAAGTCTGGTATCCAGGGCTTTTAACGTTCCTGGCATTTCTCAGATATTCGTCTGACCTGCTCCTTAGCGCTCACGATCGATTCTGAGCGATTGGCGTCTGAAAACGAAGGACCCCTGTAGGACCCCTCTAGCGAGGGTCAAAAAGTCCCCTGGCCTTCCCGATGAGCTAACGGGCCCAACCTGTCAAGCGCCCCAGCGCCACACTGCAGAAGCCCAAGTCATTCCAGCACCGAAACCGCTTAGCAGCACGAGGTCTCCCGCAGCGAGGCGCCCGTGATTGGCTGCATCGACGAGGGCTAGAGGGATCGAGGCAGCGCTCGTATTGCCTGTCCAGCCGACAATCGAGGCGATCCGTTCGGTCGGGATGCCCAGTCGGGTGGCAACTGCGTCCATGATCCGCTGATTGGCTTGGTGGGGGACGAAAAGATCGATCTCATCGGCTCTGACATGGCTTCGTTTGAGAGCGGCGGCAGCAGAGTCGACTGTTACCCGCACCGCTTGCCGAAAGATCTCTCTTCCTTTCATGACCATGCCCGATCCGTGGTCCGCGTAGAGCAGTTCGACCAATGCGCCATCGGTTCCGAGATCCCAACCAAGCAGCGAGCCCGAACCGGTCACCACATCGAGTACCACCGCTCCAGCCCCATCCCCAAAGAGGAACGCGTTCGTGCGGTCTTCCCAGTTGGTGACGCGGGTCATGGTCTCGGCCCCAATGAGCAGTACCTTTCCGACCCCAGCCGAGACGAGGGCGGCCGCCGTCACTAGTCCGTAGGTGAACCCGGCACAGGCCGCGTTGAGGTCCATCGCACCCCCAGCGATCCCGACGGCGCCCGCCACGGCCGAGGAGGTGGCGGGAATCGCTTGATCCGGAGTAGTTGTGCACAAGATAAGAAGGCTGATTTCATCCGCCGTTGTCGCGGCGGAATCGAGCGCTCTTTGGCCAGCCTCGATGGCTAGTTCGGCGGTAGTTCCGAGGCCCCCAAGAGGATGAACTCGAGCGCTAGGTGAAACGAATGGGCCTGTTGCTGCTCGACGGCTTCGGTTTCCCGAGCGCGCAATAATCCATTCGTCGCTCGTGTCAAGGAGCGACTCGATGTCGGTGTTCGTGACAACCGTTGGCGGGAGTGCGCTACCCCAACCCGTAATGGAGCAGCCATGTTCGCTCACCGAATACCAGGCGCATCCGGATCACAAAAAAGGGTGTCATCTGACACCTGATTAGCCACAGCCCTAGGGTAGGAGATGATGGCGGTGACCGGCGAGTAACAGCCGCATGCTGACCGGTCACGAGTCCGGGCGACCGACGGGACCGTTTGGTGACTGCTTTTCGCCGGCGGGAGTGGCAGTTGTCCGCTCACCTCCACCTCGGCCGAGCGAACACGATCGCCACTCGATGCTGCGGCGCATTCCTAAAGCGTCAGGGCCCGTCGGATGGGACGGCAGCGGAAGGCCATACACACTCTGAGCTGCGACGATTTAGGCACCCAACGATCCCGGACGACACGAACCGGCGGCGGTTGTAGGACAAATCGTAGGACAAAAAAGATGCCGCCCCGCTCCTATGCGATCTCGGCCACGTTCGGCCTCGAGGCGGTTCCGCTTGTGACGGCCGACCTCGGTTGGCCGCAAGTTGCTCATCGTCGGTAGCGTTCGGCTCGAGAAGCGAGCTGGGGACCAGATCGCGATGATGGGGAGAGCCCAGGCGAGGGTTGATGGGTGGGCTCAGAGGGCATTGCTACCGACCCGACGATGTGGTCCCAGGGGATTCGGAGGCTCCAGCCCTAGTCGTCGATCGGGGTCGCCCGGGGCGTCGGCGCACGCGACCTACAACAGGCACCACCAAGGGCGTGACGAGAGGCTCTCGGTCAATGGGGTCGACTGGCGCCACTGGCCTGGGCCACGTCGAGCAAGCCGAGGATTCAGCATGGGCTCGGATTGGGGGAGGATCTTTTCAACGGATGTCCTTGTCGACCGACCTCGCTGCGAAGTGCCTGTTCGGTCGCTTGGTCGAGACAGTGGTGCCCTCCAGTCGCATTGCCCGAACTGGCGCGTTCGGGAAGACTGTGGGCATGCCCAATCCCTCGCCGTGGTCCGAGGCTGCGGACGCGCTCACCCAGGCGCTGAGCCTCATGACGCCCCCAATAGCCATCACCTTCTCCCAGTCTGTTCCCGACGGCGTTGCGCCATTCGACGCTCCCATGCCGAAGCCAGCTCCCGATGGCCGAACTGGTCGGGTCCCGGCAGGGTGCGTGTTCTGGACCAAAGCGCTCGACCGGACGTTCTCTACCGTCGCCGCCGACCATGGCAACTGCAGCGTCGGAAGCCTGACCCATGGGTTCGCCACCCTCGACCAGGTCGCCGGCCACTCGGATGTGGCGGCCCTGGTGGAGTCAGGCTGGGTGACCATGGACATGGTTCCCAACATCCCTGTCATCGCCGACCGGCCCGAGGTCGTGACCTATGGGCCACTGGCAGAGACACCCGTGGACCCGGATGTCGTCATGATCCGGGTCAACGCCAAGCAGCTCATGGTGCTCAGTGACGCGCTTCCTGGCCTTCGCATCGACGGCAAACCCCAGTGCCACATCGTTGCGGTAGCCAAGCAAGAGGGGGAAGTGGCTGTGAGCGTAGGGTGCATGCTCAGTCGCACTCGCACCGCCATGTCCAAGACCGACATGATGTGTGCCATTCCGGCAAGCCGACTGCACGACGTGGTCCGCCGAGTTCAGGCGACCGCGGCAACCGACGCCATCGTGGCGTCCTATGCCGCCAAGGATGCCCGCCGATTCATTGCTCGGTAGGGCGTGCTGCTTGGCCAGTGGTCGAGCTTACTTCTTGGCCGCTTCGAAGTAGGGATTGGTGCCGGCCGCGTGGTCGGTGACGTCGATGACCCGAGTGATTTCGGTGACCGACTCGCGGAGGGCGACCTCGATCCCTTGGCTCAAGGTCACCGCCGCCATGCCGCAACCCGCGCACCCGCCGCTCAAGCGGAGATAGGCGGCGTCACCCTCCACCGCGACAAGATCCGCCCGACCGCCGTGCACCGCAATACTCGGGTTGATCTGTTGTTCGAGGACCTGGATGACCCGCTGCGCCACGTCTCCGCTGAGGTCCACCGGTGGCCCGGCCATCCCCGGGCTGGCGCCGGCAGGGCGCGGTGGCTGGTTGGGGTTCTGGATGACCATCCCGTCCTGGCCTGCCTCGCGGTTGACGTCGAGGACCGACCCGCGTATTTTTGCAATGCTGTCGGCCGGAACCACGAGCGCAAGCCCACCACGTTCGTCGGACCAGTCATCGGGACCGGCGGCGCCAACCGCCTGGAAGTACATGTCGTAGGTGTAGGCGTTTCCGCTCGCACCGGTGACCTCGACCCATAGGGCCAGCGACTCCTCACCGTCCTCCCGGGACCGCAATTCCAGCACCATCGCCAGCGCCGCGTCGGCCGCATGGAGCACGGCCACGCTGCTCGAATCGATGTCGGTCATGGTGTCTCGTCTCAGTCTTGGTGGGTTGCGACCATCATAGGGGGGTGCCCCGGATCCTCTTGCTGCTGCCCACTTCCACCTACCGAGCCTCGGACTTCGTTGCCGCCGCCGCTCGCCTGGGGGTAGATGTCGTGGTCGGATCCGAACATCGTCAAGCCTTGTCTGGCTCCATGGGTGACCGGGCCGTGGTTCTGCCCCTGGCCGATGTCGACGCCGGGGTGGGCGCCATCGTGGCATTGCATCGTCGGAGCCCGCTCGATGCGGTGTTGGCCGTCGACGACCAAGGGGTGGTGACCGCATCTGCTGCGGCCGCGTGCCTGGGATTCCGACACAATCCGCCCGACGCGGTTGCCGCCACCCGGGACAAGGCGATGATGCGGGAGCTCCTGGCGGCCGCCACGGTACCCCAGCCCGCCTACCGAATCGTTTCCCTCGGGGCCGACGTCGCCTCGGCGGCGGCGGAGATCGGGTATCCGTGTGTGGTCAAGCCGGTCTCGCGGTCGGCCAGCCAAGGAGTCATCCGTGCTGACGACGCGATCGAGGCCGAGGCGGCCGCCGTCCGCATTCGCGCCATGACCGCCAACTCTCCCGAACCCCTGCTCGTCGAGCGCTTCGTGCCGGGAGACGAGGTCGCCGTGGAGGGTCTGCTTACGGGGGGACGTCTGGAGGTGTTGGCGGTATTCGACAAGCCCGATCCCCTGGACGGCCCCTTCTTCGAAGAGACGATCTACGTCACGCCGTCACGTCAGCCCCCGGCGATCCTCACTGAGATCGAGTCCATCGCGGGTCAGGCAGCCACGGCGTTGGGCCTGCGAGAGGGCCCGGTCCACGCCGAGTTGCGCATCGGCCCGGGCGCCAACGTGATCATTCTCGAACTTGCGGCCCGGTCCATCGGTGGCTTGTGCGCGCGGGCCCTCAGGTTCGGAGCGGGAGTCAGCCTCGAAGAGGTGATCATTCGGCACGCCCTCGGCATGGGGCTCGATGGCCTCACCCGGGAGTCACAGGCATCGGGCGTGATGATGCTCCCGATTCGCTCGGCGGGGGTACTCGACCACGTGTCGGGACAAGAGCGCGCCCTCGCCATCGAAGGAGTGGTCGGTCTCGACATCAGTATTCCGCCGGGGCGGCCGATGGTGCCACTGCCCGAAGGCGACCGCTACCTGGGGTTCATCTTTGCCCGTGGACCGACACCGCAGACTGTCGAAGCGGCCCTTCGACAGGCGGAGGTAGGTCTCGACGTGCGCCTGCGCTGAGCCAAGCCTTTGGGCCGAGGCCGGTCCGATAGGGTCGAGGCGATGCGAGCGTTGCTGCTGTCCACCTACGAACTGGGCCACCAGCCACTGCACGCGGCCAAGGCCACCAGCGCCTTGCTCGCGGCTGGTCACGAGGTTCGCTGTGTCGATGTCGCCCTCGACGCGCTCGACGCAGACGATGTCGACTGGGCCGACCGCGTGGCGTTCTCCGTGCCGATGCACACCGCCATGCGCCTGGCATTGCGGGTCGCCGAAACGATACGGGCCCGACGACCCGAACTTCCGCTGTGCTTCTATGGCCTCTATGCACCGGTGAGCCAGGATCTGACTGTCACGTCGGCAGTCGATGCCGTCATCGCCGGCGAGTACGAACCAGGGCTGGTGGCGTGGGTGGATGGCGGGGACCCCGGCCCGACGATTCAACTGGCCCGAGTCGAGGCGCGGGTGTCGGCCCGGCACCTGTTGCCACCCCTGGACCGGTATACCCGACTCGCCGTCGACGGTGAGGAGCGCCTAGTCGGATCCGTCGAGGCCAGTCGAGGCTGCTCCCATCGGTGCCGGCACTGTCCTGTCCCGGTCGTATACGACGGCCGCGTGCGCCCGGTGGACGTTGCTGCGGTCGTGGCCGATATCGACCAGCTAGTGGAGGCCGGCGCCCGCCATGTGTCCTTCGCCGACCCGGACTTCCTCAACGTCCCGCTCCACGCACGCCGGGTCGTGGCTGCGATGCACGAGCGTCATCCGGACCTGAGCTTCGACTGCACAACCAAGGTGGAGCACATCCTGCGCCACCCGGACGTTCTCCCTGAGCTGGCAGACACCGGCTGCGCATTCATCGTTTCGGCGTTCGAGTCGACCAACGACACGATCCTCGAGTACCTCGACAAGGGTCATTCCGGTGCCGATGCATCCAGGGCCGTCGTGTTGCTGCGCGCTCACGGGATCGAAGTACGCCCGTCGTGGTTGCCGTTTACCCCCTGGACCACTCTCGACGACCTGATCGACCTCATCGACTTCGTCGTGGCCCACGATCTCGTGGCCAACGTGGACCCGGTGCAGTACACGGTTCGCCTGTTGTTGCCCGAGGGATCGCTCCTCCTCGGCCACGCCGCCATGGAACCCCACCTCAATCACTACGACGCGGAGCGCTTGGGTTGGACGTGGAACCATCCCGATCCCATGGTCGATCGGCTGCAACACGAGTTGGCAGGGCTGGTCGAGTCGCGGGTTGAACAAGACGCCTCCGTGACGTTCCGAGAGATCGACGCCCTCATCCGTTCCCGGACTCCGCACCGGGCCGCTTCG
>Ga0182024_10000451_pt1 | contig 105152 bp, 94 predicted proteins | sample P32metaG_FD_120480 | JGI IMG/M metagenome (GOLD analysis project Ga0182024, IMG submission 120480) | Permafrost microbial communities from Stordalen Mire, Sweden - P3-2 metaG (Illumina Assembly) | ecosystem: Environmental > Terrestrial > Soil > Wetlands > Permafrost | place: Sweden: Stordalen... | reverse complement strand
TGCTCAAGTGCAAGGGCTGGGAGACCGACCCGAACGATTACATCTATTTCACCATCCAAGAACAGAACTGGGAGCGGACGTGTGAGGCGATTGGCAAGCCGGAATGGGCGAAAGATCCCGCCTTCGCCACTGCCCGCGCCCGCCAGCCGCATATATTCGCAATTTTTGCGGAGATCGAAAAATGGCTGGCCGACAAGACCAAGTTCGAGGCGGTCGAAATCCTGCGCAAGTTCGAGGTGCCCTGCGGACCGGTGCTTTCCATGAAGGACCTTGCCCACGATCCATTCCTGCGCGCCAACGGCAGCATCGTCGAGGTGGAGCACAAGAAACGGGGCAAGTATCTTACTGTTGGCTGCCCGATGAAGTTCTCCAATTTCACGCCTAAGATTACCGGAGCGCCGCTGCTGGGCGAGCATACCGACGCAGTGCTGACGGAACTGGGTTACAGCAAAGACCAGATCGCCAAGTTGCGTGCTGCCAAGGTCGTTGGATCGTCAGGCCTAAGTCCAGAAAAGCGCGTTCTCGCACATGCCGCATAGAAAGGAGACTACCCATGACAACCGAAACAAAATCTAACGGCATAACGAACGGGTTTCACTTGGTAGTGGACGCCTTGAAGCTCAATGGCTTCAACACCATGTATGGTGTGGCCGGCATTCCAGTAACCGACTTGGCACGGTTGACACAGGCTGAAGGCATTCGCTACATCGGCTTCCACCATGAGCAGTCTGCCGGCAACGCGGCGGCGATTGCCGGCTATCTCACGCAGAAGCCGGGAATCTGTCTGACTGTTTCCGCTCCTGGCTTTCTCAACGGCATGGTGGCGCTGGCCAACGCCACCACAAATGGGTTTCCCATGATTCAGATCAGCGGATCAAGCGAGCGGGAAATCATCGACCTTCAGCAGGGCGACTATGAGGAACTCGACCAATTAAACGCGGCCAAGCCGTATGCAAAGGCGGCTTACCGGGTCAATCGGGCCGAGGACATCGGCATCGGTTTGGCGCGCGCAATCCGGGCCGCTGTCTCCGGACGTCCTGGCGGCGTGTATCTCGATCTTCCGGCGAAAGTGCTGGCCGCCACACTTGACAGCGACGCCGGAGCACGATCCATGGTTCGCGTGGTTGACGCGGCACCGCGACAGCTTCCTGCACCAGAATCAGTCCAGCGCGCACTACAGGTATTGGCCAAAGCTGAGCGACCGCTCATCATCCTCGGAAAGGGTGCGGCTTATTCGCAGGCAGACGCTGATATTTGCGCGTTCATCGAGAAGACGGGCATTCCCTTCCTGCCTATGTCCATGGCCAAGGGCCTGCTGCCTGACGACCACCCGCAATCCGCCGCGGCGGCCCGATCTTACGCGCTGGCCCAGGCCGATGTGGTGATGTTGATCGGTGCGCGGCTGAACTGGTTGCTGGGCCACGGCAGGAGCCCGCAATGGTCGCCCACGGCGCAATTCGTTCAGCTCGATATTGCGCCGACAGAGATGGACAGCAATCGCACCATCGCTGCTCCGGTCGTAGGGGATATCGCGTCTTCCGTCTCCGCTCTGCTGGCGATGGTCACCCCAGGCCAGATCCGGCCTCGTTTCTCATGGCTCGATGGGCTTGCCCAGCGCAAGAAGCAAAATATAGAGCGCCTGACGACCCACCTCGCCGCCAACCCCGACCCAATGGATTTCTACAGTGCGCTTGGCGCCATCAAAGGCGTGCTCGCCGACAAGCCGGAGGTCTATCTCGTGAACGAAGGAGCTAACACGCTCGACATTGCCCGAAATGTTATCGACATGCGCAAACCGCGTAAACGCCTTGATAGCGGGACCTGGGGAGTGATGGGTATCGGCATGGGCTACGCGATTGGCGCGGCAGTCGTCAGCGGCCAACCGGTGGTGGCCATTGAAGGCGACAGCGCCTTCGGCTTCAGTGGAATGGAGATCGAAACCATTTGCCGCTATAATCTGCCGGTCATCACTCTCGTCTTCAACAACGGTGGAATTTACCGTGGCGACGATATTAACCACACTGGTGGCACCGACCCCGCGCCGACCGTCCTGATGAAGCAAGCGCGTTACGACAAGCTGATCGAAGCCTTTGGCGGCGTCGGTTACAACGTCCTCGATCCGCAAGGGCTCGCAAAGGCTCTCAGCGACGCACTGGCTTCGGGGAAACCGGCCCTGATCAATTGCGCGATTGACCCGAAGGCGGGGACGGAAAGCGGCCACATCGGCAATCTCAACCCGCAAAGCAGCATCGCGCCGAAGACTTTGGTGGCTGCAAGCTAGGCCGTTTAGGAGATACTGCCATGCATACTACGTCAATCGTTCAGGCACTGCCACTTGCTCTCGCGTCTAGTGTAAGGAGAGGTGAGCTTGTGGAAAACAACTCTTCGCTGGCTGAATCGATTATCGAGCAGATCGCCGATGCTGTTGTTTATGCAGACGAAACAGGAACAATCAGGCGATGGAACAACGCTGCCGTGATCCTGTTCGGTTACGACGCTACAGAGGCGCTCGGTCAGGGACTCGATCTGATTATCCCCGAGCACCTTCGGGCAGCCCATTGGCGCGGCTTCGAAGCAGCCATTACAAACGGTGTCATGAAGCTGGCGGGGCACCCGACCCTGACCCGCGCAACGCACAAGACGGGACGCAAACTCTACGTCGAGATGACCTTCGCGCTGGTCAAGGGAGAAGCTGGGGGTCCGGCGCGCGGCGCAGTTGCGGTAGCGCGCGACGTGACCGAGCGGATTGAACAGCAACGCGCCGGTGCCCGACGTGACAACCCCGAGGGTGCGTTATGAAACATACGACGCTCGCGCATTTGCTCGCCGATTTCTCGTCGGCGGAACCTGCCATCATCGCCGAGGTGACTCCAGTCGCAATTTCCTATCGCTCGCTGGCCGATCAGGTGGAGCGCTTGGCGGAGGCGCTGCGCGGCAGCGGACTCCGTTCCGGCGACGTGGTGGCGCTCGTCCTGCCGAACGGCCCCGAGTTTCTCGTTCTGTTCCTGGCGCTGGCACGAGCCGGCCTGATCGCAGCGCCACTCAACCCGGCCTACAAGGCGGACGAGCTTCGTGGTCTCTTCTCGGACGTCGAGGCCCGTGCGATCGTCACGACCGCTGGCAACGGTGTGGTCACCGCCAGTGCGGCGGGGCTCGCCGTGCCGATCTGGTCCGTCTCTTTGGAGCCGTCCGGGACCGTAAGTCTTGAGGGAATTCCCCCAACCTCCCGAGGCGTGCTCGGAGCGCCGGACGCCAACGACGTCGCACTCCTCCTGCACACCAGTGGAACGGAGGGACGACCGAAGATCGTGCCCCTCACCCACACCAACGTGCTATGTGCGGCGCAGCAGATTGCTTCTCATTATGCGCTCACGCCCGCCGACAGGAGCCTGGTTGTGATGCCGCTTTTCCACGGCCACGGCCTGATCGGCGCTGCGCTAGCGACGCTCGCGTCAGGCGGTACGGCAATCATCCCGCCACGCTTCTCGGCCTCGCACTTCTGGGAATCGTTCCGCCGCCATCGTGCGAGCTGGTACACCGCCGTGCCCACCATCCATGAGATCCTGCTTGCCCGCGCCGACGATGATGGCGCTCCGCACGCCGGCGCGCGCTTCATCCGCTCTTGCTCTGCGGCACTCGCTCCGGTCGTTCTTTCCGCTCTGGAACGCCGATTCGGCGCACCCGTCGTCGAAGCATACGGCCTTACCGAAGCGAGTCACCAGGTAGCGTCGAATCCGCTTCCACCTCGTGAGCGCAGGTCAGGCACGGTTGGCTTTGGCACTGGTGCTGAGATCGCGATCATCGACTCCCAGGGTCGCCACCTGCCGGCATACAGCGAGGGAGAGGTCGTCATCCGGGGGCCGAGCGTGATACACGCCTATCGCAAAAACCTCGCGGCGGATGCCGTGGCGTTCATCGACGGCTGGTTTCGCACTGGAGACGTTGGCGTCTTGGACGACAATGGCTATCTAACCCTCACCGGGCGGATCAAGGAGATGATCAACCGCGGCGGCGAGAAAATCTCACCCACCGAGATCGACAATGTGCTGCTGGCCCACCCTTCGGTCGCGGAAGCAGCGGCTTTCGGCGTGCCGGACCCGAAGTACGGCGAGGAGGTCGAGGCGGTCGTGGTTCTTAAAAGCGCCGCCAGCACACAAGAGCTTAAGGCGTTTTTCAGCACCCGTCTGGCAGATTTTAAAGTTCCCAAGATCATTCGCGTCGTTTCCGCAATTCCCAAGGATGCCACGGGCAAGGTCCGGCGCCGCGATCTGCCAGTGTTCTTCACTGCGCCGCCAAAACAGACCGATCCAAGGATCGTGTTCGAGAAGTCTTTTGCATCCACAAGCGCCAGAAACAAAGTTACGAAAGGAGCATGAAGTTATGTCCGAACAAGAGCATATTTACCCACCAGCAACAAGGGAACAGGCGGAGCAGCGCCAGCGCCTGGCACCCAAACCCACCGAGGCATTCATGGCCTTCAGTCAAAGCGTATTTGCCGATGGGGCGCTTCCCACGAAGGTAAAACAGTTGATCGCCGTTGCCGTGGCCCATGTGACTCAGTGTCCTTACTGCATCCGCAGCCACACGAAGGCGGCCATGCGGCAAGGAGCCACGCCCGAGCAGATCATGGAGGCCATCTGGGTCGCTGCCGAGATGCGGGCCGGGGGGTCGTATGCCCACTCGGCGATAGCTCTGGATACAATCACGCACTTACAGGGCGAACAGCATGCGCAGCCGTAGAATCAACTCCATCAATACATAACAATCTAAAACTATGAATGCTAAAGTTTACGAAGATACCCAAGGCGCCCAAGAAGCCAGTCACGATCGGCCAACTATCGCAAAGCTTGACATCTCGCCGGTTGAAATCCGGGTTCGAGACCTGCTGCTTAACGGGTTGACATTCTCGTCGGGAGCGGTCGATGCGATCAGCTTTCTCGAACTCGGCAAAGTCTTTACCGCCTTCATGACTGGAAACGTCGCATTTCTGGGGATGCGAGCGGCAGACGCTGGTGGACCCGGATGGTCGGCTATCATCGCCTCAATGGCCGCTTTCGCGGTGGGGGTCTATCTCGGGACGCTAATTGTCAACTCTAAAGGAGATGGACCATCGGGTGTGTGGTCCCGCCGCGTAACGGTCGTGCTCGGCCTGGCGCTCATCGGTCATGTTGGATTCCAAATTCTCTGGTTCGCGGTTGGCGGACACCCTTCCACGGACGTCGCGAACTGGCTCATCAGTCTGTGGGGAGTCGCTATGGGAATGCAAAGCGCTGCGGTTCGTTCGCTCCATGTGGAGGGCGTGTTCACGACTGCAGCGACTGCAACCTTTATATTCTTTTTCGGCGACTTTGCCACCTGGACAAGGTCGGCGGAAGAGATGCGGCGGCTTCGCGGCGTGCTCATCGCTTTATTCCTCGGTGCGACCGCAGGAGGTTTGCTATTGGCACGCGCACGCATCTATGCCCCAGCGCTGCCTCTTATCGCCACTGTCATAGTGGTAGCAATCGCGGCATCGTTTTTTTGGAAACCCAACAGAGGGATGAAGTAAGGTGTGCCGCTTGTTTGACGGGATGTCGAACATCAGAAATGATGGGAATTCCCGCCAGCGAGTTCAGTAACAGGACGCCCACAAGGCATACCATCACCAGATCCTGAGCGCCTCTCCAAACGTGCGGTCCTTACCGAACCGTTGCTGTTGATGGCTGATCGCCGGTTGCGATCCGGCCGGACGATAACCAACAGAAGGATTCCCCATAAAAACAGCCGAGCCCGAAACTGCGATGAAGTTAACAAGGCCCAGGATTGTGAACGTTTGGGTAACACCGAGCCACGAGATCAAATGCTCCGCAAAACTGCTTTGATCGGGCGATTAACCCAGCCACTGTGGATTATGTGCCGTCCCATCGTAATGGTTGCTTGTCTTGAAGAGTTCGTACCTGCCGGTTGCTGCGGCTACCGCGGTGCGAGCGAGCAGATGGGTAACTGCTTCTTTGCTCATCGGCTCAAACGTCCGGGCGGCTTCGATGGCTTGGTCGAGGACTTTCATGTTGTCGATGCCCGTTATTACGGTCGAAGTCGGCAGGTTCAGGGCATAATGCAGGCATTCAATTGGTGTCACGGTTTTGCTTTCGAGGATAAAAGGATCTCCCATCGATTTCATTCCCAGAGCCCCAATCCCGTCCGCGACCAATCGAGGGAGAACCTGGTGCTCAAAACTTCGAAAATGAGCATCCATGACGTTTAAAGGCATCTGCACGGTGTCAAAGCGGAATTTGTGGACGGCAGCGATGTCCAACATCCTGAGATGAACGAATGGATCCTTATGACCAGTAAAACCGACGTAACGAATCTTTCCCGCTTGTTTGGCCTCCAGCATGGCTTCGATTGCGCCGCCGGCTGCGAAGATACGGTCGGGGTCTTCCAATCGGATGACCTCATGGAACTGCATCAGGTCGATTTGTGCCGTCTGCAATCGCCTCAGGGATTCGTCGATTTGCCTAGCTGCGGCATCTTTGGTGCGACCGTCGATCTTGGTCATGAGGAAAACGCTTCGCCGGTAGCCATCACGCAAAGCCTTCCCCATTCGAATTTCACTGATGCCGTCATTATAATCCCAGCAATTGTCCATGAAGGTGATGCCTCGGTCGATGGCGCTCCGGATAATCCTTATGCTATCCTTTTCGTCAGCCTGTTTGCCGATGTGATAGCCGCCCAAGCCGATGGCCGAGACATTCTCTCCAGTCCGCCCCAGAACTCTCTGAGGCATTCCCTCCTTCGTCTCGGCCATCAAAAACTGTGGGCCTGCGCTGCCCAAAACGGCAGCAACGGCGGCGGACTTCACGAACAAACGTCTGCTCAACACGGTGTCGATTTGGTTCATCGGATCAATTCGGTTTGTTTCATCATCCATCCTGCGCTTAAGGGTTCCATCCCGACGCGATCAATGGATCCTTAACCCGGTCAAAGCGTCCATTGCGGGTCGGCTTAAGGTCGTTGTTCCGGGCAAGGTAGTGGTAGATGGCCGAAAAATCCTTGTCACCATCTCCTTCCCGAATGGCAAAGCGATAGATTTCCTTTGCCACATTCGTCAGCGGCATCGATACGCCGGTTTCGTAGGCGCTCACCGAGGCGAGATGCAAATCTTTTTGCAACCACCGCAAGAGGAAGTCTGCGTCCTCAAAATTTTCGTTTTCGATTCGCTCCCTCTTGCCCGCAACGAACGGCGCGGTCAACGGTCCGCCCAGTAAGGCTTCAAATAAAATCTCAAGAGGCAGGCCAAGAGACTTGCCCAAAACCAATCCCTCTGCGAACGCGGCCATTGTTGTGCCAAGCAATTGGTTCATCACCATCTTGAGAGAGGCGCCCATTCCATGACCTCCGCCGTGAACAATTCTGTTTCCCATGCACTCGAACAGGGGGCGGCACTCTTCCAAATCTGCCGTGTCACCACCCACCCAAAATATGAGCTTCCCGAGAGCGGCTGGCCCCTTGGAACCAGTGACCGGCGCGTCGAGAAAACGAATGCCGAGCGCGTGTGCTTGCGCTGCCATTTCCATCGAGAACGACGGATTGACCGTACTGCAATCCACCCACATGTGGCCAGACGCGAGAGCTGAGAGAAATCCGTCCTTGCCCAGAGCCGCTTCCTGGACAGCCTCGGGATTGGCCAGCATCGTGAAAATTATCTCCACTTGCGCTGCCAACTCGGCCGGGGTGTCAGCCCACGTTGCGCCGTGGGACAGCAACGGCTCCGCCTTTTCGCGGGTCCGATTATGAACGACCACAGAGTGGCCGGCTTTTTGCAGGTTTGCCGCCATGCGGCTGCCCATTATACCCAGACCAATGAAACCAATTTTCATATCTACTCCTCTTGCGCGCCTAAACTGTGAGTTCGGCGACGGCTTCAATTTCCTTGATGTCCGAATGATCGAGCTGAATCGTCGCGGCGGCAACCACCTCGTCCACCTGCTGCGGCTGGCGCGCACCGACGATCGCGCCGGTCACGGCGAAATGGCGCAAAGTCCAGGCAATGGCAACGACTCCCGGGGAACAGCCGTGGTGTTCGCCAACCGCGCGCAGCCGTTCCACCAATGCCAGATTGGCCGAGAGCCTCGGCTCATTGAAATCCGGATGATGTTTGCGCCAATCATCATCGGGCAGGTTGGCAATGCGTACCCGCGTCATGGCCCCTGTCAACAACCCCGATGCCATGGGGGAATAAACGATCACCCCAATGTCTTCCTGAGCACAGTATGGGAGTATCTCCGCCTCGACTTCGGCATGCACGAGTGAGTAGCGCGGTTGCAAGGAGGTGATCGGCGCGATGGCTTGTGCCCGCTTCATCTGTTCAACACTAAAATTGGAGACGCCGATCCAGCGCGCCTTGCCCTCGCGCTGCAACTCCGCCATGGTGCTCCACCCCTCCTCAAGTTCTTCGACATCATCCACCGGCCAGTGGACTTGGTAGAGGTCAATGGTATCCACGTCGAGCCGGCGCAGGCTGTCCTCGCATTCCTTGCGGATGGAGGCGGCGTTTAACACTTCATGCGTCTGGCCTTGCGCATCCCAACGGAGGCCGCATTTGGTGAAGACATAAGGTCGCGGCCCCGACCAGCTCGCCAACGCCCGAGCCACAACCTCTTCCGAGTGACCCAGTCCGTACACCGCCGCAGTGTCGATCCAGTTTACGCCCAATTCAAGCGCGCGATGAATTGCAGCGACGGAATCATCGTCGTTTTGTTTGCCCCAAGCGAACTGCCAACCTGAGCCGCCAATGGCCCACGATCCGAAGCCGACAGGTGTGATATACAAATCCGAATTTCCAAGTTGTTTTGTTTTCATATGACTCAATGTTTTCATTTTCATAATTTCCTTTGAATGCACAACGCGTTCCAACTTCCAAAGAATCTTTTCCGTCGCGTTTAAATTCTTATTCCTGAGGCAGTTATAATTCGGGAATCTTGACCCGGCTTAAACAGAGAGAGTCTCCAACCTTCCAACGCAGTCGTTAGTTCGACGAAGTGTCGAATTGTCGTCATTGCTCCCTCGGTTCCTGCCATCCACCGCCGAGCGATTTCACCAGAGTGACAGCGGCCACGAGTTGTTGGCCGCGCAGTTGCACGGTGCTAAACTCGATGTTCAACTCCGTACTCTCAGCCGTCGCCACGTCGAGATAAGTGGTGAGGCCGTCACGGTATCGATTGTTGGCGATTTCGAGTTGCTTGCGGGCGGCGAGCAGGGCGTCGCTTTGCGCATCGTATTGGTTGGCAAGGAGACTCTGGGCCGCAAGACTGTCTTCAACTTCTGAGAAGGCTGTCAGCACGCTTTCGCGGTAATTGGCGACCATTTCTTCGTAAGTCGCGTCGGCAAGGCGCAAACCGGCCCGGAGTCTGCCGCCTTCAAAAAGTGGCAGTGTCAATGTCGGCCCAAGCGCCCACATCCGGCTTGACCAATTGAATAACGCGCCCGCATTCACACTCTCCAAGCCAGCCAAACCGTTCAACTGAACGGTCGGAAAAAAGGCGGCTTTGGACACGCCGATGTCGGCGTTGGCTGCGGCCATGCGCCGTTCGGCGGCGGAAATGTCAGGCCTTCGCTCCAGCAATTCTGAAGGCAATCCCGACGCGATCAAGGGAGGCGCAGCGGAAAGCGAGTGTTCCGGGATCTGGAATGTGGCGGCGGCCTTTCCGACCAACATCGCCAGGGCGTGCTCGAATTGCGCGCGCTGCAGCGCCACGGCCGGTATTTGGGCCTGCGTGGTTTTCAGCACCGTCTCCGCCTCCGCGACGTCCAGATCGGTCGCCACACCGCCGGCCCGCCTGTCCGTTGTCAAATCGAATGAGGTGCTGAAAACTTTGACACTTGAGCGAAGAACCGCCCGTTCGGAGTCCAATGCCCGCATGGTGAAATAATCGACGGCTACTTCGGTCTGAATGGACAGCTTAATCGCTTCAAGGTCATCGGCGCTGGCGCGGGCCTGTGCCCGGGCGGATTCAACGCTGCGGCGCACACGGCCCCAGAGATCAACTTCATAGCTGAGATCCAGGGGCAGCGTAAAATCATTGTAAGTGCTCCTCAAACCGACGGGCTGGCCTGTCGTTGTCAAGGGGGCGTTGGGTGAGGTCTGCTGCCGGATGGCCGAAAAACCAGCGCCAACATTCGGGAATAGGCCCGAACGAGTGACATCCATAGTGGCCCGAGCCTCTGCGAACCGCGCAACCGCTGCTTTGAGTTGCTGATTCGCGGCGGCAGCCTGGACTTCGAGGGCGCTGAGTTCCGGATCTCCAAAGACCTCCCACCAGTCACCCTTGGGCATTTGTCCTTGTGGCTGGGCGACTTTCCAGCCGTTGGTCGCGCTGGCGTAAGCGGCAGGAATGGTCGTCGCCTCGGGACGCTTGTAATCGGGACCGACGATGCAACCCGCCAGAAGCGTAAGGGCCGCGAGCGGAATGACCTGGCGTTTCCAGCACACATTCAGGCTCGGAGGGGACTGATTCATAATCAATTTGCCGCCACTGCGTTGGCAGCGGTTTGGATGCGCACCTTGACGCCATCGACCAATGAGTCGGTGGGATTGGTGATGACCCGGTCGGCGGGAGTCACGCCGCCAAGGATTTCGATGTTTTGTCCGAAGTCGCGACCAACCTTGACTGGGCGCAATTCAACCGTCGCGTCCGGGCGAACCACACCGACTTGCAAGCCCAGCGAACGAAAGATCAAAACATTGGAAGGCAACGTCAGGGGCGGATTGGCATTATTCGCCTTAAAGCTAATCTCACCATAACTGTAGGGCAGGATTTGATTTTTCGAATTGTCCACCTCGAATTCCGTTAACAGTGTGCGTGAAGCCGTGGCGATGGATTCCGAGGTGGTTATAACTTTCGCGTCAAACACCAAGCCCGGGCTTTCAGGAGTGGTCAATGTGGCCGTTTGACCGGGTGAAATATTGAGCGCGTAAGGTTCCGGCACATGCACGTAAACACGAAGTTTTCCGGTTTGGGCCATGTGGAACAATTCCTGGCCGCCGCTGCCTGCCACGATGAGGTCGCCAATATCCACTTGACGCCTGGTAACGGTGCCGGCAAAGGGGGCGATGACGCGCTGAAACGACACCAACTCTTGCAGGCGCCGCACATTGGCGCGCTCGGCTTCCACACTGGCAGCCGCAGTTTCACGAGCCGCCGACTTTTCGGCCGCTTCCTGTTCAGAGACGGAAGCAGTCTTCAACAAGTGCTGCCACCGCGCGTCGGTTGTTTCCGCGAGGTGAAGGTTGGCTTGGGCCAGAACAAGTTGAGCTTGGGCTTGGTCGAGTTGCTGGTCCAGGTCTGGCGTTTCGATTTCAGCCAGCAATTGGCCGGCTTGAATATGCGCCCCGATATCCGCCACCCAGTCTTTGAGGTAGCCGTTGGCGCGTGCATAGATGGACGCTTCCCGCCATGGCCGGATCTCCGCAGGCAAGATCAGCCCGTCCGCCACTTTTAGCGGCGTGAGCGAGACGACTGAAACAGTCGGGACTGCCAGTTGGTTCATGTCTGCGACGGCCGCAAGACGTTCATGCCAACGTGGAAAAAACCCAAGCAGGAGACCGCCGACAATAATCTGCGGGATGATCATGGCTGCGCTTCGCATTCGTTTTGACGAAGAGGTTGGGACGGGCACAAGACTCGCTTCCCGATCAGATTCGTGCAGCGTGGCCTCTCGTTCGCCTTGTTGTAATTCGGTTGTGCCATTTTGCTGAAATTCAATTTGGTTCATGGAGTCCTCCTTATACGTTGGCCAGAGCCGGATTAATGCCCGGCGCCGGCGTTGGCTGGCCCGATTCGCGCTTTGCTTGCACGGGAGCCTTTCGATGCAAAACACTGAACACCACCGGAACGAAGAACAGGGTAGTGGCGGTGGCCAGGACAAGGCCGCCAATCACAGCCCGGCCCAATGGCGCGTTCTGCTCGCCACCGTCTCCCAATCCCAGCGCCATCGGCACCATTCCGATAATCATCGCCATCGCAGTCATGAGGACAGGCCGCAGCCGGCCGACGCCAGCTTCCCAGGCTGCGTTCAAAGGCGTCGTTCCTGTCTGGAGGTGTTCGCGCGCGAAGGTGACCACGAGCACGGAATTGGCCGTGGCCACGCCGAGACACATGATGGCACCCATCATGGCTGGAACGCTCAACGTTGTCGCGGTGAGGTACAGCCCCCAAACAACGCCGGCCAGAGCTCCCGTTAAGGCGGTCAGAATAATGAACGGGTCAAGCCAGCTTTGGAAATTAACCACGAGCAGCAAATAGACGAACGCAATCGCCATCACCAGACCAACACTCAATCCCAAGAAGCTGGAACGCATGGTTTCCGCCTGGCCGCGTATCATGATTGTGCTCCCGCGCGGCAAAGATTTTTTCGCCTGGTCGAGGATCGGATCAATATCCTTGAGCACACCGCCAAGATCGCGGTTGCCGACTCCGCCGAAGACATCGACCACCGGCACGAGGTTATAGTGCGAGTAGATCGGCTGGCTATTGGTGCGCGTGAAGGCAGCCAGATTGGCCAGCAATTGCTCATTGCCGAGGCCAGCCTGACCGGCGGTCACGGGCATGGAATTGAGATCGGACAACGAAGTCATCCGATACTCCGGCACCCGGATGTTGAGGAGGTATTGGACCCCCACGTACGAATCGAGCCAGAAGTTGGGCCGCACTTGGGTGCTGCCGTTTAGATTGAGCAAAACCGAATTGGCAATGTCCTGCTCAGCGAGGCCAAGCTCGGAAGCCTTCGTCCGGTCAATGGCGAATTCAAATCGCGGCAAATCAGACGGTTGCTGGACCCGCACGTCAAGTGCTCCTCGCACATGGCGGATTTTGTCCGCAATTTCGTCGGCGATTCGGTGGTTGTCTGCCAGGTCACGACCCAACAATTGGATGTCAAAGGGGGCGGGCAGGCCAAAGTTGAGGGTCTGGCTGACAATGTCCGCTGGCAGGAAGTAGAACGTGACGCCGGGAAAATCGCGATTGAGCGAGAGGCGCAAGTTCCGCACATAGTTGGGCGTGGGCCGATGCCCGCTGCGCAAGGAGACCATGATGTCCCCGTCGGCGGTGCCCGTAACGCCGCTGTCGTTATAGCTCAGATTCATCTGGGAAGCGGGAAGGCCGATATTGTCAATAATACCCTGGAGTTCCACCGCCGGAATCTCACGGCGAATGGCCGCTTCGACGCGATCGATCAGCACGGCCGTTTCCTCGATTCGAGTGCCGGTATGGGTGCGAACGTGCAATCGAAAAATTCCCGCATCGACACTCGGAAAAAAGTCCTGTCCCAGGACCGGGATCAGCAGCAACGAGGCTGCGCAAAAGGCTAGAAACGTCGCCCCAAAGGCCAGCCGGCGAGCCAGGACCCATCCGAGCAAGCTTCGATAGTGTTCACGGAAATGATCGAAGCGTTGCTCGAATGCATTTCCCAGCATGGCGAAAGGGCGCACCCACGGCTTGACGGTGGCAGGATCTGCGCCGTGGCCGTGATATTGCAAGTGCTGGTAGAACCACATCAAGAGAGTCGGCACAAGCGTCCGGGTCAGCGCGTAGCTGGCCAGCATGGCGAACACGACCGCTTCCGCCAATGGCAGGAACAAGTAGCGCGCGACGCCGCTCAGGAAGAACATCGGAACAAAGACGATGCATATGCAGAGAGTCGAGACGAATGCCGGCAGGGCAATTTCCTGCGCACTGTCAAGAATCGCCTGAACGGCCGGTTTGCCTAGCGCCATCTGGCGGTGACAGTTTTCGATCTCGACGGTGGCATCATCCACCAAAATGCCGACCGCCAGTGCCAACCCGCCAAGCGTCATGAGGTTGATCGTTTCTCCCAACGCGCTGAGAACCGCGAGCGAGGTCAGAACGGCCAGCGGTATGGAGATCGTGACGATCACCGTGCTTCGCCACGAACCCAGGAATAGGAGCAGCATAATGGCGGTCAGGCTTGCCGCGATCACGCCTTCGCGGACAACACCGGTAATCGCGGACTTCACGAATATGGATTGATCGGCGAATGTCTTCACCTCCAGTTTTTCGGTGACCGTGTTCATCACTTTCGCCATGGCGTCCTTGATGCCGGCAACGACCTGAAGAGTCGAAGCGTCGCCGTGTTTGAGGATACTGATAAGGGTGCTGCGAACTCCGTCCTGCCGCACGATGTTTTGCTGGGGCATGTAGCCGTCGCGCACTTGGGCGACGTCCTGGACGCGAATGACCGCTCCTCCCACGGTTTTAATCGGCATTTCATTGAGCCGACTGATCAGACTTGGACTGGTGTTAAGATCCACCGGGTACTCGTTGGCACCAACTTTGGCCGTGCCGCTGGGAAACACCAAGTTCTGGAAGCTTAGCGCATTGACGACGTCCTGTTCAGACAGGTTCTGTGCTTCCAGTGCTTTTGGATCCAGATCAACTGAAATTACCCTCACTTTGCCGCCATAGGGCAACGGAATGCCCACGCCGGGCACGCTGATGAGGCCCACGCGGATGGTATTCAGGGCGACGTCGTAAATTTGCTCCTCAGAAAGAGTCTTGCTGCTGATGCCATACTGCATGATCGGCACGGTGGAGGCGTTATATTCGATGACGAGCGGTGGAGTGGTGCCCGGCGGAAGCTGTTTCAAAATGGTTTGCGAAACGGCGGTGATTTGCGCCACGCCTGCTTCGGGGGAGACTCCCCGTTGGAAGAATACTTTGATCACGCCAACGCCATCATACGCCGTGGATTCGATGTGCTGAATATTGTTCACCGTGGTGGTGAGGGCGCGTTCTTCGGAATAATTCAGGCGCTGTTCAACGTCCTTCGCTGAGAGGCCGGCGTATTGCCAAATAATACTGACCACGGGAATGTTGATGGACGGAAAGATGTCCGTGGGCGTGCGCAGCAGAACAAAGGGCGTCACCAACAGAAGCAGGATGGACGCCACCACGAACGTATAGGGGCGACGAAGTGCTAAGCGGACGATCCACATATTGGCTTCTCCATATCAGCGGGGCACACCACGGATTCTGTCACGCCACCTGCTTCCGCCTTTGCGTTTCGACCTCGTCGGACCAGGAGTCTGTCAATTGAAAAAGCGCCCGAACCTTTTAGCGCAATGACCACACCAACCGCCACGGCCAGCAAATGGTACTCGATTCCTTCGCCCTTCTGCGCACCAAACCAATTCATGAACAGTCCAAACTGCCAGTGTACCTTGGCCACGGCCACGGCCATGATGCAAATGATGGCGACGGCAGCTGGGCGGCCGGCCAAACCCACAATCAACATGAGCCCGCCAAAAAACTGGGCGCAAATGGCCAGGAAGGCGAAGAACTCGGGAATGCCCAACTGCTGGGTGAAGAATTGCATCGAGGCCCTCAAACCCTGCCCGCCAAAACCGCCGAGCAGCAACTGGTCGCCATGAACGAGAAAGAGGAAGCCGAGAATGAGCCGCGCAATCAAGAGCGAGTAATCTGAGTGCGTATGAACGAGTTTGTTGAACATAGGTGTATCCTTTCAATAGGTGCGATTGAGTGTCTTGCGGATCCTTGTTTGTGTTGTGGGCAGTCCCGATCCGGCCGCAAAGCGAGGGGCTAGCGTCCGCGGAAAAAACGTCAGGCCGCCAATGGCCGCCACTGCTTCCAAGTATTCCAAGAGCGGTGAATCGAGATTAGTTGTCTCTACCCCATTTGAGATCAACACGACCAACGCACCGTCCTGGTCTTCGTCCCGCAAGGCAACACAAAGACCCAGCCATAACTTCACATGGGAAGGCAATATTCGATCTTCGCCAACCGCGAGTACGAGGATATCGGTATCGCAGGCACTTCGGGCAGCCGCTATGCTGGGTCCAGGTGGATCTAACTCGTCGAAGCGGAACGATTGAGTGTCTCGTTGATAATCCGAGGCCACATGCCTGATAAGTACTTCGGCGCTTTGCGAACTGGCTTCATCATCAAAGACGACGCAGATTTTTAAAGGCCGTTCGTTTGCCGCTCCTAGCGGACTTGCCTGATCGGCTCCAGACGGGCACATACATAAATCTTGTTCATTCATACGAGGACTTAACGCAAGCACCGTGCCAACCTGGAATCTGGCCGCCTACTTTCGTGGCATCCATAGCTCCGACAAGGACTTAAAAATAAAATGGCCTTCTGACGAGATGCTCGCTGGATCCTTTTCGCCTCTCGAATAGTGCCGGTATATCGACATTAGGTCGAAGAGGCGTCGCCAAAGGGCCGAACGATTTGCTTGACCAATGCTTTGGAGGGGCGAAACTCCAAAAATGGCGACCATGTTGAAAGCTTGGACATCCGACCGCTCCCCATCCGGGGTTTTGAAAAGCGTGGTTACCCTCGTTGCGGTTGCTGCGGCGGTCATCGTCGCAAAAGTGCTGCAACACTATTGGAAATCCGAGGCCTTCGCATCGCTGTTTTTCTGCGCCATCATGTTTAGCGCATGGTTCGGCGGCTATCGGCAGGGCTTGCTCGCGATCACACTTTCCGCTCTGGCTTTCGATTATTGCTTCCTGACACCAACCTATTCATTTGCAGTGAATTTGAACGAACTGCCGCGCTTGAGCGTTTTCCTTCTATGCGCCCTATTGGTCGGGTTTCTGGCAGCCTCGCAAAGGAACAATACAGCGTCGCTCCAGTGGGCGCGCAATGATCTGGCTGCAAAAGTTGAGGATCTCAAGAAAATCAATCAGTCATTGGATTCTGAGAACGCTCAACGAAAGCTGGCGGAAAGGGCGCTCCAGTGCAGCAAGGCATACTTGGCTGAGGCGCAAAGACTCAGCCGTACCGGCAGCTTCGGCTGGCAAGTCGCCACTGGCGAACTCGTTTGGTCAGAGGAAACTTTTCAAATTTTCCAATACGAACAAACGCTGAAACCGACCGTGGAATTAGTTCTCCAACGGGTTCATCCTGACGATGCAAATCTTGTCAAAGAGACCATCGAGTGTGCGTCCCGAGACGGAAACGATTTTGATTTTGAACATCGCTTGCTGATGCCGGATGGCTCGGTCAAACATGTCCGCATCGTGGCTCATGCAGAAAGAGGTGAGTCGGCGGTACTTGAGTTTGTTGGGGCGGTGATGGACGTCACAGTGGCCAAGGAGGCGGAAGGCAAGATTCGACTGATTATCAACACCGTGCCGGGACTGCTCTGGACGGCGCGGCCTGACGGCTGGGTGGACTTTCTCAACCAACGCTGGTTGGATTACACCGGAATGACCTTGGAACAAGGGCTGGGGTGGGCCTGGCAACCGGGATATCATCCCGACGATCTTGGGAACTTGTTGAACAAATGGCGGGCCGCAGTGGCGGAAAGGAAGCCCTTGGAGGTGGAAGCCCGTCTCAGGAGGTTCGATGGCGAATACCGGTGGTTCCTGAAACGCGCTTTCCCCTTGTTTGACAATGCCGGACGCGTTCTCGGTTGGTACGGAGGCAACATCGATATCCACGAGCTGAAGCAGGCGGAAGAGAAGCTGCGTCGCATCGAGACTTATCTTTCAGAAGGGCAGAGACTGAGTCACACTGGCAGTTGGGCGTGGTCGGTCAAGACGAAGGAAAATCTCTTCTGGTCCAGGGAGCAATATCGCATCTTTGGGTTCGATCCTGACACGGAGAGCGAGCAATACGGGCCCGCGCGGGACCGGATTCACCCAGCTGACCTGCGTGCCTTTGATGAGACCCTTGAGCAAGCCATTCGGGAACAAAAAGATTTTGAGATAGACTTTAGGATCCTTCTCCATGGGGGTGAGGTGAAGCATGTCCACAACCTCGGCCACCCGGTGTTGAACAACGCCGGAGAATTGGTTGAATACATTGGGACCACTGTGGATGTTACCGACCAGGTCAAGGCCAGGGCCGCCTTGGAGGAGGCGTTCTCAAAAATCAAAAAATCCGAATCCAGGCTGCAAACGATCATTGATACGATTCCTGCATTGGCGTGGAGCATCGAGCCGGACGGCTCGGTGGAATTCGTCAACCGGCGATGGAGTAATTATACCGGCCTGACCATCGAACAGGCCCGAGGTTCGGGCTGGCTGGCGTCGATTCATCCGGAAGACATTGGATGGTTATCGGAGCAGCGGCGCATCACCATGGCTTCCGGCAAGCCATTTGAATTGGAAGCCCGCATGCGGCGTTACGACGGCCAGTATCGCTGGTTTATAAACCGCGCCGACCCCTTGCTTGATGAACACGGTAAGATTGTAAAATGGTATGGAACGAACACGGACATTGATGACCGCAAGCTGGCGGAAGATGCATTACGCCGGAGTGAGACTTATTTGGCGGAAGCGCAGAAGCTAAGCCACACGGGTAGCTGGGCACGGAACTCCGCGACCGGCGAGACGGGATACTGGTCCGAAGAATGCCGGCGCTTGATGGGTTATGAACCCCATGATGCACCGCCGTCATTCGATACATACTTGCAGCGCGTCCATCCGGATGATCAAGCCAGGGTCAGGAAAATCGTCGAGACAGCAGGCCGTGAGAAGGAGGATTACCAGGTGGATTACCGACTCATTCATCCCGGCGGCGAGATCAGGGACATCCACACCATAGGCCATCCCGTTTTCAGTCCATCAGGCGATCTCGTTGAATATGTCGGGACCGTTATCGACGTCACCGAACGGAAGCGCGCTGAAGAAGCGTTGCGCCGCGCGCAGGCGGAACTCACTCATGTAACCCGCATCACTACCATGGGTGAACTGACCGCCTCGATCGCACATGAGGTCAATCAGCCACTCACCGCCGTGGTCAACAACGCCAATGCAAGTATCAGCCTCTTGCCGAAAGGCGCTCCCGGCCTTGAAGAGGTTCGAGAAGCTCTGGCAGAAATAATTGACGATGCCACCCGCGCGAGTGACGTCATCGCGCGGGTTCGGTTGTTGGCGAAAAGGACGCCCGTTGAAAAGTCGTTTCTGGATTTGAGGGATGTCGTCCAGGATGTTCTGGCGCTGGCTCGTTACGAGTCGGCGGCGCGCAATGTCACAATCCGCACCGACTTGTCGAAGGACTTGCCTTCCGTCTCCGGCGATCGCGTGCAACTCCAGCAGGTTTTGCTCAACCTGGTCATCAATGGAATGGATGCGATGAATAAAGTTGAGGAATCGAAGCGTGTCCTGATAATTAGCGGGCATCGCGAAACCAGGGATGGACGGCTTGAAACCTTGGTCAGCGTGCAGGACGCGGGCACCGGATTCCAGCCCGAGGAAATGAAACGGCTCTTCGAAGCGTTTTATACCACGAAGCCGCAGGGGATGGGAATGGGGCTGGCCATCAGTCGTTCCATCATCGAAGCCCATGGCGGTCGTCTGTGGGCCGAGCCAAACCACGGGCCTGGTGCAACTTTTTTTTTCAGCCTGCCGTCTGCCGGTAGTGCAACATCATGAATGAGGTCGAGCCCATCGTATTTATCGTTGACGACGATCTGTCCGTTCGTCGTTCTACCGAGCGTCTTGTTCGATCAGCAGGGTTCAACGTGCAAACGTTTACTTCGGCCGGGGAATTTTTAAAGAATCCGCGACCGGAAGGCCCAGCCTGTCTCGTACTCGATGTGCGTATGCCGGGATTGAACGGAATGGATCTTCAACACGAGCTGAATCAATCTGGAATCCACATTCCGATCATTTTCATAACCGGACATGGCGACATACCGATGTCGGTCCGCGCGATGAAGGCAGGAGCCGTGGAGTTTCTCACCAAGCCCTTCCGCAGCAGGAGTCTGCTGGACGCAATCCGCGCCGCCATCGAGCGCGACCGGTCAGCCTCACGAGAGCGATCCCAGATCGGAGAAGTGCGCGAATGTTATGAACGGCTCACTCCGCGTGAGCGTGAAGTGATGGCCCTTGTTGCTGCCGGAATGCTGAATAAACAGATTGCCAGCGAACTTGCCACCACCGAGCGAACAGTCAAATTTCATCGTGCCCACATCATGCAAAAGATGAACGCAAAATCCCTCGCGGATCTGGTAAGAATGGTCGAGAAACTTGGGACCTCAAGCCTTCGTCAATAAGAATATACCTGTCCTAAAGGACAGGGCACACTACTGTCCCAAGATACAGTAGAATCCTTCCGTGTACCCCGCTATGGTGAGGCATGACCAAAAATTGGTCGTGATGTAGCAATGAATGCGAAGAACAAAATATCTGAAGCTCCGCTCGTTTCAATCGTGGACGATGACGTCTCGGTGAGGCGGTCAACTCAGAGGCTCCTTCGTTGCTCTGGCCTGCGGGCCGAGGCCTTCGCATCGGCTAAGGAATTCCTCCAGTCGGAGATTCTGGAGCAGACAGCCTGTCTGGTGCTCGACTTGAGCATGCCGGTTATGAACGGTTTGGAGTTGCAACGCTGCTTGGTTGACACTGGCCGGCTGATTCCGACTGTTTTCCTCAGCGCCCGAGCTAGCGAAGAAGACGAACGCCGGGCGTTGCAAGCGGGTGCGGCCATTTTTTTGCGAAAACCTGTCAGTAAAGAGGTGTTGCTGCACGCGATTCGTGCTGCAATCGAGAGTCCAAAAAATTAATCATGAAAGGAATTATGACTACTGCTATGAATGAATTAATTGCTTCTCCTGCGATGGAGAAATTCGGCCTTTATGGCGAACACGACGAAGAAGCGTTCAGTCGGGAGGAGCAAGTCCAGCCTGAAGATAAGTTTGAGGATATTGTCGGTCGGAGCGCGTCGCTCCGGACTGTGCTCGATCAAATCCAAATCGTGGCGCCGACCAATTCCACCGTTCTCATTCTCGGTGAAACGGGCACGGGCAAGGAGCTTATCGCCCAGGCAACCCACAAGCGAAGCTCGCGCCGCGACCGTCCGTTCGTAAGAGTCAACTGCGCCGCAATTCCATCGGGACTGCTTGAGAGTGAACTGTTCGGTCATGAACGGGGCGCGTTCACTGGCGCCGTCGCGCGAAAGATTGGACGTTTCGAACTCGCCCACCGTGGCACGCTTTTCCTGGACGAAATCGGCGACATGCCACTTGAGTTGCAGGCCAAACTGTTAAGGGTGCTCCAGGAACAGGAGTTTGAGCGGCTTGGCGGCACACAGACGTTGCGCGTGGACGTGCGTGTGGTGGCGGCGACAAGTCGCGACTTGCCGCGGATGGTGGCAAATCGAGAGTTCAGAAGTGATCTCTATTATCGCCTCAACGTGTTCCCGGTCCGCCTCCCGGCGTTACGGGAACGTTCTGAAGACATCGCTCCGCTCGTGCGCCACTTTGTGGATCTTTATTCCAGGCGCATGAACAAACAGGTTGAGCGCGTTCCTCAGGCGGCGATGCAAGATTTCCTCACTTACCCATGGCCGGGCAACGTGCGGGAGTTGCAGAATTTCATCGAGAGATCTGTGATTCTTTCAACTGGCAAGGTTCTGCAACCTCCCTCGGCCGAACTAAAGGAGTTTGCTGATGGCTTGGATGCTTCCGTTCAAAGTCTCGCGCCCAAGGCGGTGACCTTAAAAGATGTCGAACGCGACCACATCCACCAGACGCTGGCCAAGACCCACTGGATCATCGGAGGTCCGAGAGGGGCAGCCGCCAGACTCGGTTTGCAGCGCACAACGTTGATCTCCAAAATGCAAAGGCTCGGCATCATGCGCGCCGCCGCCTGAAATTCAAATCACGAATATATATGAAAACGAACCTTCGAATTGCGCAGTTGCTTTTGGTGTTTGGCTTGGCGCTCGCCATCCAGGCGCAGCCATTACCCAAAATCCAATTAAAGCCCATCCTTCCCCATCTTTCTTTGACCGCACCCGTCTGGATGTCCGAGGCGCCCGATGGTTCAGGGCGGCTCTTCATCGTCGAACAGGACGGCGTCATCTGCATCGCGCAAAAAGGCAGTGACGGGAGTCAATCGAAAGAATTCCTGAACATTGTGGATCGCAAACCACACGTCGGCACAGAAGAAGGACTTCTGAGCATGGCCTTCCATCCCGGATTCAAGACCAACGGGCTGTTCTATATTTATTACAACCAGCAAAATCACTACGACAAGCCGGTTGAAGATGTGGAGGAGTCTCTTTATCCACGCCGCAGCGTCATCAGTGAATTTCACGTTTCCGCGACCGATTCCAATCGCGCCGAATTGGCCAGCGAGCGCATCCTGCTGCAAGTCCCGCAACCCTATCCCAACCACAAGGGCGGCGAGCTTCTCTTTGGGCCCGACGGCTATCTTTATCTTGGGCTGGGTGACGGCGGACGCGGCTGGGACCCGCTCAATAGCGCGCAAAACACCTCCACCCTGCGCGGCAAAATCCTTCGCATCGATGTCAATCATACACAGGAAATCGGCTCGGGAAAATACAAGCGCGTGCTGCCCTATGCCTATCCGTTGGACAATCCCTACATCCATGAAATGGACGGTCCGCCCGGCATGGCTGTATGCAAGGAAATCTATGCCATGGGTTTGCGCAATCCATGGAGATTTAGTTTTGACCGCCAGACTGGAGATTTGTGGGCGGGCGACGTGGGCCAGGATTTATGGGAAGAAATTGATTTGATCGTCAAAGGCGGAAACTACGGCTGGTGCGTGCGCGAGGGAGCCCATCATTTCAAACCCGGCCCGCCCGGCGCGGAATTCATCGATCCGGTGATGGAATATTCGCACAAGCCGGAGTTGCTGGCACAATCTCTGTTCCCCAACCATTCCATCGGTATGTGCGTCACGGGTGGCTATGTCTATCGCGGCAAGGAATACCCGGCCTTGCAGGGTGTCTATCTTTATGCGGACTATGTTCTCGGCACCATTTGGGGATTTCGTTACGAGAACGGGAAAGTCGCCGGGCAGGACCAGTTACTTTCCCAACCCAAGAACATTGCCAGTTTCGCGGAGGATGAGGATGGCGAGGTTTATGTATTGACAGGCCAGTACGTCCCAGGTTCCGAAACCTCTGTCCCAGCCGGCCGCATCTTCCAAGTCGCGGTCGCCGCTCGAAACTAAAAGACGAGAGAGATTCTCAAAATAAACATGCATAAGAACCCAAAAGACCTTACCGTTGCGATGCCCCGCCAAATCGACGATGAAACGCTGGACATTTTGTTCCGTAAAGCGAGGACCCATAACGCATGGCTCAACAAGCCTGTGAGTGATGACTTGCTGCGCAGGCTTTATGAGGTGATGAAATGGGGGCCGACCAGCGCCAACGGCTGTCCGGCGCGCATCCTTTTTCTGAGAACGCCAGAAGCGAAAGAAAGACTGCGTCCGGCTTTGTCTCCAACCAACGCGGAAAAAACGATGCAGGCGCCTGTGACCGCCATTATCGCCCACGATATGAATTTCTATGAGAAACTGCCCAAGCTTTTCCCGCACAATCCCGGCGCATGCGATTGGTTTTCCAAGTCGCCGGAACTGGCGGAAATCACGGCGTTTCGCAACGGCACTCTGCAAGGCGCGTATTTAATACTTGCAGCCCGCGCTCTCGGGCTGGATTGCGGCCCCATGTCAGGCTTCAACAATGCCAAAGTGGATGAAGAGTTCTTTTCATCTGGAAGGGCGGGTGCTGGGGGGGAGGAAGACTCATTCCGGATCAGCCAGGTCAAATCCAATTTTCTCTGCAATCTCGGTTATGGTGACGGGTCAAAGCTTTACGTGCGCGGTCCACGTCTGGAATTTGATGAGGCATGCAAATTATTGTAAGTAAATTGAGTTGACCATTTCATCTGTTGACATGAAAAGAACGAATGACGTCATGAAAAACCTGATTCATATCCATCAGAGTTCAGAAATGCACTGGGTCGGGAACGGCTTCCCTGTCCGCTCCGTGTTTGAATACAACGGGCTTGGCCGTGAGTTGAGTCCGTTCCTGCTGCTTGACTACGCCGCGCCTTATGAATTCCCGCCCGGCAATGAGAAGCGCGGCGTGGGTGGACATCCGCACAAAGGGTTTGAAACAGTGACCGTGGCTTACCAAGGCGAGTTGGAGCACCGCGACTCCAGCGGCGGTGGTGGAAAAATCGGCCCGGGCGACGTTCAATGGATGACGGCCGGCAACGGCATTGTCCATGAGGAATTCCACTCGCGGGATTTCACGCGCAAGGGCGGTACGCTGCAAATGGTTCAACTTTGGGTGAACCTGCGCGCGAAAGACAAGATCGTGAAAGCGGGATATCAAACTTTGCTCAAAGAGCAGATTCCGAACGTAGAACTTCCACAAAACGCTGGCAGCGTGCGCGTCATCGCTGGGTCTTTCAGAGAGCACAAAGGCGCGGCGAAAACTTTCTCACCCATCAATCTGTGGGACGTGAATCTCCGGGCCGGCAAATCAACAGAACTGCCGCTGCCCAACGGCCACACCACCACGTTCCTCGTGTTGAGCGGCGAAGTCACGGTGAATGGCGAGCGTGAAGCTGTCGAAGGCGATCTGGCCATTTTCGCCCGCAACGGTGACAGCATCACCGTAAAGGCGAAGACCGACGCCAAGTTGCTGGTGATGGATGGGGAACCCATTGACGAACCGGTCGTCGGCCAAGGCCCTTTTGTAATGAACAGTCGAGCAGAAATCGAGAGAGCGTTTACAGAATTCCGCGCGGGCCAGATGGGAGAAATCGGTTGATGACGCAGAGTCCTCGAAGCTTGAATCATGCGTTGCCGTAGGCTGTTTTCCCACTAAAAGACGAAAGAGATTCTCAAGATAACTCCAATTCCCTGCGGCCTGTTCTCGGCTCCGGTTTCAAAATAGGTGTTGAGAGTCACCCACCATTTATCCTGGTGGTTATCCTGGTTGTAGGCCAGACCAGGACCGACGCCAAAGATTCTCTCTTCTGAACCAGCCATGGCGTTGCCGTTGATCTTGTCATCAGTCAATTGTTGCAGGGCATATCCACTGATTCCAAGCCGCAGCCGTTTTAAAATCTCGTAGGAAGCTGCCACGTTGGCGTGGAATGCCTGACCTGGCTGGATGCTGCTGGCGTGAAGACCTACATATGGACGGTCATTTTGCGAATTCCAGAGGTAGTGCAAGCGAGCGCTGAATTCGAGTTTCCTGCTGGGAAAAATCGTGAAGGCATAATCGGGATTCACGCTTACCACATTATTACCGATGTTAAGAGCGCGGCTTGAACCATATTTTCCGGTAGGAAACACCATTTGCAAGTCAACCCGTTGGAAAAAGGGCTTGCCAAATAGTTGGCGATCATTCCATTGCAAGAGGAACGGGCTGACGATAAGGTCACCCACTCCTTGGTCATGACTCTCCGGCGCAAAGCTGGCGTCCAGATCCGCATCGACCAGCGGCAATAACAATTCACCGCCGACGTAACCACCAAATAATTTATAGTCTGAAATATAGGCCAGGTGAGTAACGGCGCTGGCCGTGGTTAGCCTGTTTTGGCCTGGCAACTTTGCGCCGTCGGAGTCGTTGAATTTGCCGGCATGATAATAGTCGAACGTTTCCTCAAAGAGCCATCCAGGATAGGCGACGCCATCTTCGAAGCTTGTTTGTCCCAAGTTTACCGGTGGCAGATTAACGGGGCCAGCCTTGACAGTCACGAATCCCGGCAGAACTGCGCAGAAGGCTAAGAGTGATATTGAATTTCTCATCGTTGACCGATCAGTATTCCCCGGATTTATAGACCAACACGCCTACTATCCGTCCAGCGCCTATTCAGACCTTACCGAGTTGGGCGTTTCAAAGCAACCTTCCGGTCCCTTGCTGAAACACGACTGTATTAACCTGGATCAGAATGTGAATGTTACGGCAGAGTAGGCGAAGTCAATGTCGTTGTGCGGCCCGGTCTCCGAGATAAACGCCCCATGAAAAAAGTGGCAATAACCCGTGTAGGCGCTGAGGTATCGATTAATCTGCCAGGTCAACTGCACATCAACTTCGTCGCCAATTGCGCTGGCATCGCTCGCCCCACCAGCTCTCAGGATGCTTCCTGATGACGTATAGACGGCATCCTGGTCGCTCTCGCGCCAAAACTGCCGGTACTGCATGAGCAACGTCAATCGCTCTGCGCCGGGTTTATTCTCCAACAAGTTCAAGGTAACCCCGGGATGCACGTCAATAATGTTTTGCCGGCCGATGGCGTCGATGATGCCAAACTGGTCGTGTGCGGATGGGAAAAGCTGGTCAAAGGCGTCGCCTGGCCTGTTGTGACTTCCGCCGCTGGCGATGTCGAATCCAACAAACGCCCGGGGAGTGAACATCAATTTTTCGAGCGTATACCCGGCAATCGTGGCGACGGAAAACGAATGGGTTGCCTGATCTTTGAACTGTCCAAACTGATAATCAGGTTCCAGATCAAAATCGAACGGTTTGGGATTGGCCGTCAAGCGTGTGCCCAAGGTGTAACGGTCTTCCCCGCCAGTGGTTGTGTTGAAGGTTATGCTGGGCCGGTTGACATAGAGGGCGTACATCTCCAGCTTTGTCTTCATTGCCTTTGCCCATGCTCCCGGAACCTCCCATGTGTCATAGATGCCCGCAAAATAATTGCCGGGAGGAGCATCGTCGTCGAAATTATACGGTAGCACCCGCACGGGGCGTGCATAGAACACATCCAATGTATTCCCCGGCGTGGTCAACGTGGCCCGGATCCCGTCGTCAGTCCGGCGGACGTCGGTAAAATCGGACACGCCGATGAGACGTTGCGCGCCAAAAACGATGACCTGCCGACCGGCGCGAAGAGTAAGGCTTGCATCCGCACTGAAGGGAATCTTGACGTCAATAAAAGCCTGATAGAGAGCGGCATCGTTAACGTCGCTGGGTCGCGGGCCGCCGGCGCGGCCTTGTTCCGTGGCACTGAGTCCCTCGACAAATACCCGCACATACTGGCCCAGATGCAAGTCCGTATCAAGCATCGCCCGGAGCAGATTATATCCGTTCGGGGTCTGGGGACCGCTACCAAACGTGTAGTTCTGGAAGTTTTCGTATCGATCGCGCAGTTGCCCACCAAGCGTGAGATACGAGTCGCTTTGTTCGTCCAAGGCAATATATTTAAGTGAATCGAAAAGGTTCGTCCGAGCCGCAGGATCTTTAAGATAGCTGTAGTCCTCATCGTAGTGAAGTTCCGTATGGGCCGGCGGCGACATTGCCGACGGATTGATGTCATCCGCATGGGCTGCGCTCAAAAGAGCAACGGCTAATGGGCCTGCTGCCACAGTTCGAAAGAGGGTTTTCATGGAAATATACGTATATTTGACTGTTTTTGATTCTGATTCATAGCAACATTCACAATGCCAGCGTGGATTCACATGTTTAGGTCAAAGAGGAAAAGGTTCGTTTCGTAGTCTTGTCTTTTGATGAGAATTGTTGGATAGGCCGTGAAAAATACTTCCACGGTCGGCCATGCGATTGCTTGCAGCAGATGCCCGCCGCGCATTTGGCCGTCAGGGAAGCCGACGGCGCCATGCGCGTGGATTTGCGGAGTGCCGTTGACCAGGCCAACGTCGCCAACGAGCGATATCAACTCCACCTGCTGGTCGATTGGGATATCGCGATAGGCTTTGCGCGACGGATCGAACCAACCGAATCGCGCGCTGTGCAGGGCGCCAATCGCAGTGAAGTGGCCTGCCGTAATTTCCTCGCGCCCGGCAAATTCTGTGAGCCCGGAGAGGATCTCATCTCCTTTGGCAAAAATCACGGCGAGGGTCTTTTCACCGCCGGAATTTTCGGCGATTAGCCGGACCCGCATTCCTGGAGCCCGGCCCTGATCCGTGACCGGGCCGGGCCGGGTGTAACCTTTCGGTACCGGCTTGTCCTCCGATTGTGCCTGGACAAGCCCTCTCGCCGCAAGACAGCCACAGATAACCAGACCGGACTCAATCCATTGCCGGCGGGACAATGATGAATGTTGGTTCATAGGCATCTCGAAGTTTTTCGCTTCATCCGTTCATTCCGGGACTGAAGCTATCGTGCCGCAGCAATTTCGCCTCTTGTGTAGGAATGCGCGCCTGTTCCGGCCAATTTCCCCCCATCAACGATAAGGTATTCGTTGCGGATGGGCCGGCCGGAGAACCAGCACTCCAGAATTTCCCGTACGCCGGCGGCATAACGGGCCTGCGCGGAAAGAGTGGTACCCGAGACATGCGGTGTCATGGCGTGGTTTGGCATCGTCCGCCATGGATGGTCTTTCGGTGGAGGTTGTGGAAACCACACATCGCCGGCATATCCGGCAAGTTGGCCACTTTCGAGGGCGCGGACAATCGCGTCGCGGTCGCAGATGGCGCCGCGAGCCGTGTTGACGATGTAGGAGCCGCGTTTCATTTTGTCCAGCATCGCGTCGTTGAACAGGTTCTCCGTCTCGGAAGTGAGCGGGCAATGGATTGAAACCACGTCGCACACACTCACTAGGGACTCGACATTGGTGTGATAGGTCAGCCCGAGTTCTTTTTCGACGTTTTCCGGCAAACGATGCTTGTCGAAATAATGCAGCTTCACGTCGAAGGGCTTGAGGCGTTTCAACACCGCCAGGCCTATCCGTCCGCTGGCAACTGTGCCAACATGCATGCCCTCCAAGTCATAAGCCCGTTCGACGCAATCGGCGATGTTCCAGCCTTTGTGAATGATCCAGTCATACGACGGGATGTAATTGCGGACCAGGGCCAGAATCTGCATCACTGCGTGCTCGGCAACGCTGATGCTGTTGCTGTAGGTTTCCTCGACGACCGTGATGCCTCGCGCAATCGCGGCTTCGAGATCCACATGATCAGAGCCGATGCCGGCGGTGATCGCCAGCTTGAGTTTGGGGGCCTTGGCGATTCGTTCCGCTGTCAAGTAGGCCGGCCAGAACGGCTGCGAGATGACGATGTCTGCGTCGGGCAGCTCTTTTTCAAAGACGGAGTTCGGTCCGTCTTTGTCCGAGGTGACAACCAATCTGTGGCCATTGCTCTCAAGAAAACGCCTCAAGCCAAGCTCGCCCGAGACGCTGCCGAGAAGTTCGCCGGGCGTAAAATCGATGGACTGAGGCGTAGGCAATGTTTGACCGCCAGGATAGCGTTCGAGCTTGGGAATTTCATCCCGAGGGTATGACGCAGGGTAGCCTTTCACGGGATCTTTATAGAGGACGCACAACACTTTGGAGGAAGTTCTTTCGCTGATAGTTTTCATAATCTATTTATTTGAATTGATACTCGTTATTCTTTGCTTCATTTATTTTATCCGGAATTGACCGGCTCCTTCTTCATTCGCATAATGGATGCCAAGCTGCTCGCAAGTCCTTTGTTTCTTCGGAGGGTATTACGTCGCAAATGGTTAGGGTGATTTGAGATCCGTTGCCGAATCTTTGAATTCCAAAAAAGGGGGAATTGTGGCGTCGAACTTTCGACATTGTGTCGATTGGCCGATGGAGTATTGGGATGGTGTCGTGTTCCCCGAGAAGGGGAAACCTCAACGCGACGAGCGGTTTGACATGAGAGCTGGACGATTTGCGCTGTAGGAGATGCGCCAGAGAGTCCCGTTGCCGTCTGCAGTTTCAATGGCGATAACGACCTTATGCAAATTGTCAGGTCGGAAATTCATGTGGTCTTTCCTTTATCGCTTTTTGATTCGATTTCGTCGCCGATGTCATGGAGGATGTAAGCAGTAATGGTGCGGTTTCAGGACCCCGAGCAAGTGCGGCGAAAATACCCGCCGCCGCTACTCCCGCACAAACCAACAATGCGGCATGAAAACCAGTGAGAAATCTTGCTTGTATATCACTGATTCCTTCCGGGACGATTGAATGCCCAGCTTTCGCTTCGATCAAAATCCGACCCGCCTCAGTGCCTCCAAGTCCGGCGAAGATTGTGCCGGCCAACGCCACGCTGAGGCTTTGACCGAGCGCCCGTCCCGTTGCCAGCAGGCCTGAGGATTGGCCTTGTTCACTCGCTGGCGCGGCGTTCATCAGTGCCCGCGCGTTCGGGGTCATAAATAGACCTTGACCGATTCCAGTGAGAACGAGAGGCCAAATGATGTCCCAAACCGAGCTTTGGGCATCCAGTTGCGACACTAGAACGAGACCAAGGCATGCGACGGTCAATCCCTCCGAGGCCAGCCAGCGCGAGCCGAAGCGATCCGCAAATGAGCCACTCATTGGCGCTACGAGCGCGAGGCTCAAGGGCAGAGGCGTAAGAAGCAATCCGGATTTGGCGACCGAGAATCCGCGAAGTTCCTCAAAATAGAACGGCAGCATGAAGCCAATCGCAAACAGCGCAAACATCGCTAGTGTCATGCTGAGCAGGGCCGAGGTGAATATGCGGTTTTGGAACAGGCGCAAGTCTATGATTGGGTCAGCCATGCGGCGCTCCATGCCAGGCACTGCCAACATCGCAGCCAAACTCACCCCTACACAAAGGAGAGCACGCCAAGAACTCCAGCCCCATTCAGGGGCAAACGAGAGTGCCAGTGTCAGCGGGGCGAAGCTTGCGGCGAGCAAAGTCGCGCCGATCGGATCGAATCGTTGGGGTGTGGTGTTTAGAGTGTTCCGTAGTACCCTCTGCGATCCCAAAATTCCACATATCCCAAGTGGCAGATTCACATAAAAAATCCAACGCCAACTCCAGTGGTCGGTGATAAAGCCTCCGAGTGTCGGACCAGCGCTGGAACCCAAAGCTATCACTACCGCGTTGCATCCCAAGGCAACGCCACGCTTTTCAGCAGGGAAGCTGTCGGTGATTATGGCAACGCTTGTCGAGAACAAGAGCGCGCCGCCAAGGCCTTGGAACGCGCGAGCGGCTATCAACAGTGGCAGCGAGCTTGCAGCGCCACAAACACCCGAGCCGAAGGTAAAGACCGCCAATCCGGCGAGCCATACTGGCTTTCGCCCGACCATGTCGGACAAACGCCCGAAGGTCAGTAACGTTGCGGCGATGGTGACAAGGTAGGCGATAACGACCCATTCGATGGTTCCGCCAAGCTGCGTTTTGAATGTCCCGGCGATAGATGGGAGGCTGATATTTACGATCGAAGCGTCCAGCATAGTCATGAACGTCCCAACAGCGACCAAGGCGAATACGATCCACGGGTTCACAGGTTCTTGCCACGCGACTCCGTCAATCCTGGTGGTCAAGCTGGGCCGCGGTCTGTCGTGAAGGTCGACAGATCCCTCAGCGGGTCTTAAGCAGTCATTCATCGGATGCGTTTTGGCTGTGCCAACCAGGTGTCCGCCGGGACTTCGGGCACGCCCGGATACACGGTGTAGCCGATGAGGTTTTGCAGATTCAGGAGCCCATGCCCCCCCTCGCGCAGGCGTATGCTGTAGAGTCCTTTGGAAAGAAAGCGTTGCATAAATGACTGGCTGTCTACTGGAAGTTTAACAACGGCTTCGTTCATGAGATACACATGGCTTCCACCCCTCATCCTGAGGTGGAGAAATGAAACCAGTAGATCTCCAACCTGTCGGCGCTGCTCGCGCCTATCCAAACGGTCCGGTTCATCCAGGGGGACATGCCTGTTGAACTCCGCCTCCGTCATCTCCACCAGTTCCGCATGATCGGATGGGATTCTGGAGAACTCTGGACAGTCACAAACAAAATCGATGCGATTGATTTCAGAGCAGACAAAAACGGATTTCGAATATTCATCCGCGACGACGATCCGAGATTGATTGAACAAACTGGATAGATTGACGTGTCGTCGGGTTGCTTCCGCAGCCTCGGCATCGGTTTGGATAAACGTTTCCTCTGAACCATCGACGAAGTAAAAGCGAATTTCCAACGCAGGACGAGTGCTGACCCCCGTTGGAGCCAAAGTATGAGATTCCATTACATTCATATTATCCTTGTTTGCATGAATCGCGCCAATTTCTGAAATAACTCTGCAAAATCATCGTAAATCGCTGTGGTTGAATAAAGAACAGATGAAACCCACTCGCGCCAGGAAGCCAGTTTTATCATGCAACGGCGGTGAATTGCGTCGAACTTTCGACGGCGCGTCGAAGCTTCGTCACATCAGCGCGTAATGAAGTAATCCTTTATTCGTAGTTCTGGGTCTGAGACGAGGCACCGACGATCAATTATTGCATCGGGGCGCGTCAAATGTGTTGCGCTTCTGAATTTAATTCAGACGTTTTGCAGACAAATAAACGGGAATAAAACGACCCGTTATCAGTTGCTACCGATGCTTTGTGATACCTCTTATGGAGCTTCTCTCAGTCTCCAGCCAAAGCGCATTTTACGAGGGAAAAATGATTATTATCCAGCAGATTGAAGATGGTCGGGGCGGTGAGATTTGAACTCACGACCTTCTGAACCCCATTCAGACATTGCTAGGGCAAAATTGCCATGATTTGCCTCCGTCGTCATCCGTCGTCAGGTGCCTCTGAACAAACTTTGCATACCCTTCAGGCGTCATTTCGTATTGAAAATATGGGCCAAATCTGCCGATCTTTCAACTTCCGTCTCCGACACATCACTTTCGCACGATACCCACCAGGGACAACCTGAGCAAGTTCTTCTGATTGGTATTCAGAACAAATACCAAGCTACCTAAACCCCAAAGCTGTTGCGCGGTCGCGATCGGATTCTCGCTCCACAAATTCAACATCATCTTTTATCGATCAGCCCAGCCCTTCTGTCTCGCAAATTTACCATGGCCTTCGTATCAATGGACATGGCGTTTGACCGGGATGAACTAAAGCAATCTGCCACGAACCTCGCTGCGTCAGGGGTTTTCATCGGCACATCGTCTTGGAAGTATCGTGGCTGGCACGGAATGCTCTACGACGAAGCCCGGTACATTTATCGGGGCAAGGTGGCTGAGTCGCGCTTTGAGAAAAATTGCCTCACCGAATACGCTGAGGTCTTTAAAACAGTTTGCGTTGATGCGGCTTATTACACCTTTCCCAGCGTCAAATACCTGGAAGGCCTCGCATCACAAGTGCCAGCCGACTTTCAATTCGGGTTCAAGGTTACCGACGAAATTACGGTGAAGAAATTCCCAAACCTGCCACGTTTTGGACACAGGGCCGGAACAGCGAATGAACATTTCCTGAACGCCGAGGTGTTTGAGCGCGCCTTCTTGAAACCATGCGAATCGATCCGCCCTCACGTCGGCCTCATCATGTTTGAATTCTCCCGGTTTTATCCCACAGATTACGAGCATGGCCGGGATTTTGTCGCAGCGCTGGACCCTTTCCTTGCCCAACTCCCAAAAGGCTGGCCCTACGGCATCGAAATGAGAAACAAGCACTGGCTCCAACCAGAATACTTTGATTGTCTTGCCCGCCACAACGTCGCCCATGTCTTCAACTCGTGGACCGAAATGCCGCCGGTAAACGAGCAAATGGAACTCCGGGGCAGTCGAACAAACCCGGATCTCGTCGCAGCCAGGTTCCTCCTCAAGCCAGGCCGCAAATATGAAGAAGCGGTGAAGTCGTTTGAACCCTACGACAAAACCAAGGAAGTAAACGAGGAAGCTCGGAAAGCGGGCGCCGCGCTTATTCAGGAAGGGAAAAAGACTGCGAAGCGGAAGACGTTTATTTTCATCAACAACAGGCTCGAAGGCAATGCGCTGCTGAGCTCGCATGGGCGCCATAAAACAAAGCACGAACGCCGTATTTCGTGGCCAGGTCTTGGGAAGGCGGCTGAACAATTGACACCAAAATTCCGCCTTTCTTGAGCACTTTGAACGAACGCTGCTGCGTTTCTCCGCCAATTGTGTCGAGAACAACGTCCACATCGCGCACCGCATCTTCAAAACGCGTTTTCTGATAATCAACCGCTTGATCCACTCCCAATTCGCGCAGGAACGCCTGATTTTTCGACGAAGCGGTGCCGATAACATAAGCGCCTTTTGCTTTCGCGAATTGCACGGCAAAGTTTCCAACCCCACCAGCCGCCGCATGTATCAAGACCTTCTGACCGGAGCTTAGCTGCGCCACTTCAAATAGCGCCTGCCATGCTGTCAGCCCTGCGACCGGAACGGCTGCCGCATTGACGTAATCCAAGGTTCGAGGTTTCCGGGCAACGACAGCTTCATCTGCCGTTGCGTATTCAGCGTATCCCCCGCCTTTCAGCAGCGCATACACTTCGTCGCCGCGTTTAAATGCAGTCACCCCGGAGCCAGCTTCTTCGACCGTTCCCGAAACATCCCATCCAAGTGTCGCGGGAAAAGTCACCGGGAAGATTTCTTTGACGTGGCCAGCGCGCAGTTTCCAATCAACTGGATTGACTGAGGCGGCCTGAACTTTGATGAGCACTTCATTGGGACCCGGGGTGGGACGCTGCATTTCGACCTGTGCGAGGACCTCTGGTCCGCCGTATTGGTGAATTCGTATTGCTTTCATATTCATTTGCTCCAGTTCGTTATTTGTTCGTTATCTGTTTGCGTGATCTCAGTGACCATCTACATCCAGCTTCCCTCTTATGTTTGAATCTTCCCAATACCATGATGCTTGCGCAGCCATGCCGTTTTGGCATAATGATCTGCGGATGGAACTCCGCCACTTGCGATATTTCGTAGCTGTTGCTGAAGCGTTGAATTTCACTAAAGCAGCGGCGCTCCTGCGCGTTGCGCAGCCGGCGCTGAGTCGGCGAGTCCAGGATCTGGAAGACGAAATCGGCGTTGACCTTCTCAAACGTAGTTCGCGCGGTGTCGTCCTCACGGCTGAGGGAAAAGTTTTTCTTGAAAAAACCCGCCACCTCTTAAAGCTCGCCGATGAATCCGTGGAGCAGGTTCGCGCGTTGGCGCGAGGCGAGGAGGGAGAATTGCATATGGGCTACGCGCCCGCGCCGACCGTGGAGATTCTTCCTCCGGCACTCGCTGCTTTTCAAAAAGCTTTTCCTCGCGTCAGGGTCTTGTTGCACGACCTCTCCGAGCAGGAACTCATTGACGGACTTCGGAATGGCAGACTAGAACTCGCGCTGATGCCGCATGGCACAGACTCGCAGTCTGTAGGTCTGGAATTTGAAATGTTGCGGAGCTATCCGATTTGCGTCGCAGTTGCTCCGACGCATCGATTTGGCCGCCTTAAAACCATCACTTTGGAAATGGTCGCAACTGAACCGATGATCGGTTTTAACCGGAAGGATTACCCCGAGTATTACGTTGGCCTCGAACGCATCTTCGGTCCGCTGGGTATCAAGCCTCGCGTCGTGGTGGAATGCGACAGCTCCAGTTCCCTCATTACTGAAATTGAAACCGGGCGTGGCGTTGCTATCGCGTCCCCGATTCTCAGTCATGCGAGCGGGAAACGACTGCTCTACCGCCCACTCACCGGCACGAAAGAAGTGTTGTCCGTGGGGATCGCCCGGGCCACAAAGGGTGACGTGACACCTGCCGGAGAGAAGTTTTGTGAAATTTTGCGGATGACTTCAGGGGGAGCGGCTTTGGCAAAACCAAACGTGACCAGGTCTTTTTGAATCACAAAACGTAATTTTAAACAATTTACCTTCCCGGCCAATAAGGGCTTCGATTTTGGCATCCAACTCTTTGGCGACTTCAAGCGCCTCCGCATTTTTGTATGGAGAAATCAGCGAAGTGCGGGGGCAGTCCATACGGTGCTGGAACAATTGCCGGTAAAGGTCCACGCCTTGTTCCGTGATGTTGCGGTCAAAATGGTCCACCGCCCAGTCCAGCGCCTTCGACATTCGGAGTTGACACCCACCGGTCAAAATACTATCTGTATAAGTAGTATATGATTGAACCCACCCGCGCACAACGGAAAGTCCTGGAATTCATCCAGACCGAAGTCCGTGCAGATCGGCCCGCACCCACCCATCAAGAAATAGCGGACCGTTTCGGGTTGCCGGCTACGCCTTCTGCAAAGCGCACAGCACAGCCTATGGCGTCGAAGCATATCAATCAGCTTGGCTGAAACGGTACTTCCCTGCTGAATTCATGGCGGCGGTCCTGACCAATGGCAAAGGCTTTTACAACCCGCTGGTTTACGTTCTGGAGTGTCATCGGCTCGGACTAAAGCTCCTCCCTCCCTCAATCAATGAACCAGGTCCGGCATTTGTGCCGCATAAAAATCTTATTCGCGTTCCCATTACCAAGATGAAAGGTCTGACGAATCGAACTTCGGATAAAATCATCCAGGCACGAGTAAATGGCCCCTTCACTTCTCTGGCAGACTTTTTCCACCGCGTCACCCCGTCTAGTGAAGAACTGGAATCAATGATCCGGGCTGGAGCATTTGACATTTTCGCGGACAAACGGACACGGCAGTTTTGGCAAGCACAGTATTTATTGCGGACCTTTGGCTCATCATCCGAACCGAAACAGGGCTGGCTAATTCCACCAGCAGACCCAGCCAAACTGCCAGACCTTCCCGTAGTCGAGCCAAAACGCAAGGAACAACTCCATGCCGAGACGGAACTGTTTGGCTTTGCTGTAAGCGGACATCCCCTCGAACTATTTGCCGACATTGCCTGGGACACATATTGTCCTGTAAACCGCCTGCATGAATTTATTGGAAAAACCGTTCATGTCTGCGGTCTGGTTGTCGAACAAAGGGTCCACCATCAAATTACAGGCGAACCGATGAAGTTTTTGTCCCTGGCTGATTGGACTGGAATCATCGAAACGGAACTGTTCGCCCAGACTTATAGAACATACGGTTTGGCTACGGTGCGGTATCCTGTGCTTGAGATCGAAGCGCGTATTGAACCTTTCGAGAATGGACGTGGGTTTAGTCTGAGGGCATTGGCGGCGAGGAATCCACGCCAGAGGAAAGCGTAATACCCCGTCACATTCAATGCACCGTCGTCTCCCTCAAAAACCACTCAATTTCCTTCAGAGGTATTCGTCGGTGTCTGAGTGCGCCAGAGCCTCTCAACAAACCACGTTCAATCAGGCGATAAACGCTCTTGTACGAAAATCCCAGCATTTGAGCAGTTTCATGGATGGAGTAGGCGAGGCGAGGGATTTGATTTGATTGGGTGGGTAAAATGGACGTTTGCGGTCTTGTCGGGGCTTCTGCTGCTGTCGGCGTTGGTGATGGATTCGGGTTTCGGATTCGCAGACCTTGAAACAATTGCTCCAGATTTTTTGGATCAATCGTAAGCTCGCCCGTGACGTTGAGGGTGAGGGTGAGGGGTATTGTATTCATGTCGCATGTTTTGTTTGAGACCAACATTTTGTTCAAGCCAATTTCTCCAATGCCTATTTTTTCTGGCAGGAACGTTGTGCTGATCTGGGATTAACCAGCGCTTCGATATGGTTGCGAACGGATTGTGATTCTAAAACACAGTTCCTGGCCAAACCGAATAACTGCACCGATCGCACAAGGGTATCGAGTTCGAGGCACTTCTTCTTTACGCGTATCCGGGTTTCGACATGACTATAATGATGCCACTTTTGGGTTCGCAGATCATAGTCGGTTTTTTCGTTTATCTCCTCGACCAAAAGTTCAATATATGCTGGCACATTTTCCTGTCCCCAGTCTGGGGCTATGCCAATATTCAAGGCTAAGTTATTTTCCACAGGGGGAGTCAAACCACTCAAAAATTCACTTGAGCGCAGCTGACGAATCCATTTGAGCAGAGCAGTGCTGTCAGGGCTCAAACCATACTTTTTTTCTAATGGAATTTCGCTCGCCATGTACTGAAGACTTTTTTGGATTTGCGCCCAAGCCCATCCATCTTGAAGTTGACAGTTTACCAACCAAGGACCGGCTCCCAGTTCGAAGTCATGGGTTAATTCAATTCCATCAATTAGGCGAACAGCATCAAAAAACCGCCCGACTTCGGCTTCCTGATACGAGATTGACCAGTTTTGAAAACATTGGTTAAGGGTTTTCCGGTCACGTATTTCGAAAATGCGAATTACTTTACCATTCGGCGCAAATGATGTCTGTCGAATCGTTTTGTAAAGCCAGACCCTAAACCGCTCCAATTCAGCATGAACAATTTGTTTGGTGAAGAGGCGGAGGGGTGGATTTAATGGACTTGGGCTTTGTGGCGCCTCATTCGCGGCTTCGAACCAAATTTTAACCGGAGCACGCCAGCGACCTCCTTCAAACCGCAAGTTGAGATTCGTCTTAAGTTGGATTTCCTTGAGATGCTCATCAATGTGAATGTAGGATCCGCGCAGATTACAACGTCGCCCCAGAGAATTGGAGTCCAGGGGTTTACCATCAAATTTCCCGCTTTTCAGCCAATTAAATATTTTGACGCCGTTGTCTGTGAGCTGATACGGATTTGGTTCCGGCGCAAGGTTCCAAGCTTCTGCCAGCATCTCAGGCCAATCAAAGCCATCATTTATGTGTATGGAAACAACTAACGTGGGTGTTCCGGATGGTTCTTCCTGTTTTACCTCTGTGATAAATGTCCGATATGCTTTGCCGGCTCGCTTGACTGCGGCGACCAAGGAACGGTTTTGATATGGATGGTTTTTAGGCAATGACAGCCATCTTTGCAGTGCGTATTCACCGAAGCTGCTTTCAATACAATCCGCCGAGAAATCAAGTAATGGAACCTGACGCACGATATTGAGGATTGCTTGTTCTACCAAGGGATTAAGCTGTTCTTGGACGGATTCTTCGCCAGGCTCTTTTTCGACTATTGGATTCTTCATATCAAGTTCGAGGCCTAATTGGAATGTCTCGGCAGGCTGTTCATAAGCTCGAATATCTCTTGCCGGAACCGAATTCTATTATGGTGCCATTTCTCCCCACTTCCTTAATCCCATAGCACCGTAGGCCCGCCAGGTTTAAGATCCAGCACGGTTCCGCACTTCGGGCATTTGTCAGGATGATTCCACTCCCGCCATTTGTGGGTCTTTGATTTTGGGCAGCGGAGTTTTGGTTGCCGCTTCTTTGGATCAACCCACCAATCAACAATGTCATACAACTCCTTGCAGTCCTCGCACAGGATTGTCATTGTTGTGCACGTCATTCCTGCATCACCGCTTCCCGATACTTCTGCTGTGTAATGGCAGGCAGGACAGGTAAAATTATATCGGTCACCCATTGTCTTTGGTCTCAGATTGCCAAAGGCCGTTGGTGTGGTGCAATTGAAAATCGTTCCTGCCAGCTATCCGACAGGATGCCGACCACCAGTTGGCGTTTTGCCGGCGTCATCCGTCCCCAATATTCGCCGTTCTTTTTGACCTCCTTTTCATAATCTTTAATGGCGTCGTCAGCCTTTTTCTCCGTCTCGAAGTAAGCACGTTTTTTCTTCCCCTTTAACGCATCCACGCCAAAATCCACCTCCCATCGCTCACGCTCATGCACGGTAACTTTTCGCTTTGTAGCCATATCTTATTGTCGTCAACAGTCGTCATTTTGGTCGTCATACGTCGTCAGGTCAAGTGCCAAACAAGACACAACAACTTCGGCACAACATGGATTAATGAAAGTAGGATTTTACGAGTCAAATCCTGTGTTTGAAGATGGTCGGGGCGGTGAGATTTGAACTCACGACCTTCTGAACCCCATTCAGACGCGCTACCAAGCTACGCTACGCCCCGGCCAGTTTCGGACAACTCCTCCCATTCTCGCCAAGCTCAACCCGCTTTTCAATAACTTTCCTTCTTTAATATCGGCTGACTTGCCCCAGCAGCGCGGCCCGGCGCGCCCCGGTCGTGCGCGGCAGATTTCCCGGCTGCCCGCTCATGCGCAGCCAGGCCAACAGCGCGAAGGCGGCCGGCTCAATGGCTTGCACGGGCCAGCCCAGCGCTTCGCTGGTGACGACTTCCACCGCCGCCCCGTCGGAAAATTGCGCGGCGATGGCGCGGACCAGGGTGGGATTGGAGGCGCCGCCACCTGTCAATATAATTTTGTCCGGGCGCGCCTCCAGATGCAGGCGGTAATTCAGCGCAACGGAACGGGCGGTGAATTCGGTCAGGGTCGCCACCTGGTCGAAGGGCGAAAGGCGCCGCATCTGGCGCAATGCGGTATTGAAAAACGGCTCCCCGAAAACTTCTCGTCCGGTGCTTTTCGGCGGTGGTTGCGCGAAGTAGTCGTGTGTCAGCCATCGATCCAGCAGCCTTTCGGATGGCTGGCCGCGCGCCGCCCATTGGCCGTTTCTGTCCATCGCCAGCCGGCCGCGGCTCAAGTGCCGCATGGCCATGTCAATAAGAACATTCCCCGGACCGGTGTCGAAGGCCAGGACCTTTGCCCCCGCCCCTTTGCGCCCGTCCAGCGCGGTGACATTGCTGACGCCGCCAAGATTGTTGACACAAATGCGCCGCCCGCGCCGGGCAAAGACGCGTTGGTGAAACAGCGTGGCCAGGGGCGCGCCCTGCCCGCCGGCCACCATGTCCGCCGCGCGAAAGTTGCTGACCACCGGCGCGCGCAACGCGTCCACCAGATAAGCCGGTTCGCCCAGTTGCAATGTTGCCGGATTGGCCGGCGACGGGTTGTGAAAAATGGTCTGGCCGTGCAGGCCGATGAAGTCCGGACTCCGGCCCGCGCCGCGCCGCGGTTGCGCATGGCGGGCGTAAAAGCGGCCCAGGTCGTGGTGCAATTGGGCGAGGCGATGACTGGCCAGGCTGCCGCTGGCGGCGGCGTGCAAGGCGCTTTGGAGCGGTTTGGGAAAACGGGCCGACCAAAATCCGTGCAGCCGAATGCACCGGCCGCCGATTTCGCACAGCGCGTAATCGACGCTGTCGATGCTGGTGCCGGACATGATTCCCAAGACAAGGCTCTTTTTCATTTCGGAAACGGTGCAAATGCCGTATCTATTCCCGCACAATCGGCTGCAAACCGCAAGCCGATGCGGCGCCGTTGATTCTGTTATGAAACGATCGATTGTTCCAATTTGCGGGTCGTCAGTAATTGCCGTTTTCTGTTTCGGCCGGACAAAACTTTTTCCAACCCCGAATCCCGCTCGTTGCGCCTGAGGTTGGATCGTTTGAGCGCCGACTGCGTCACTTTGCTTTCGACTTGGTGGTGAAATTCGATTACTCCTTACGCTGGAATGTCCAGCATCCTCGCCGCCACCGATTTGGTCGTCCGCCACAACGAGCGAACGATCCTGGACGCCGCCACCCTGGGAATTGACGAGCGCGACCGCATCGGATTGGTGGGACGCAACGGTTCCGGGAAAACAACGTTCCTCAAAATCCTCGCCGGTTTGCAAACACCGGACAGCGGCGACGTCACAACCCGGCGTGATTTGGTGATGAGTTATCTGCCGCAGGATTTCACGTTGGACCCGTCGCTCGACGTGCGCGGCAACGTCCGCCAGGGCGCATGGCGCACGCTGGATTTGATTGCGGAATTCGAATCGCTGCCCGCCGACTCGAAGCGACACGAGGAACTCGAGCATCGCATCCAAGCGCTCGAAGGCTGGACGTTGGATCAACGGATTGAAACCGCGATGTCGCATTTGAACTGTCCGCCGGGCGAACGGCGGATTGATTCGCTTTCCGGCGGCGAGCAACGGCGCGTCGCGCTGGCCCGCGCCATTGTGTCGCAACCGGACCTGCTTTTCCTGGACGAGCCGACGAACCATCTCGACCCCGAGTCCATCGAATGGGTGGCCGGATTTCTGGAAAACTTTGGCGGCGCATTTCTTGTTGTCACGCATGACCGCTATTTCCTGGACCGGGTGGTCAACCGCATCGTGGAATTGTGCGATGGAAAGTTTTTCAGCCACACCGGAAATTACACGGAGTACCTGCTCGACAAAGCCGAGCGCCAGGCGGCCGATGCGAGCATCGAGCACAAGCGCCAGATGTTTCTGAAAAAGGAACTGGCCTGGGTCCGTCAGGGGCCGCGGGCGCAACGCAGCAAACAAAAGAACCGTTTCGAGCGTTACTATGAAACCGCCGCGCAAGACGGCGCGCCCGTTGAGGAGGACATGGAACTGGTCATTCCGCCCCCGCCCCCGCTCGGCAACCGGGTGGTGGAATTGACCAACCTCGGGATGGAAATCGGCGGACGCCCGCTGTTCAGCGGATTCAGCTTCGCGTTTGAAAACGGACGGCGCATTGGCATCTGCGGCAGAAACGGCCTGGGTAAAACGACCTTGCTCAAACTCATCATTGGCCAGCTCACGCCGACCGAAGGCACGGTCAAGACCGGCCAGCTTACCAAATTCAATTATGTGGACCAGTCGCGGTTGCAGTTAAACGACGAACGCACCGTGCTCGACGAGGCCGCCGACGGCACGGAATTTGTGCAATGGGGCGAGTCCAGGATTTCCCTGCGCAGCTACCTCAAGCGGTTTCTTTTCGCCGATGAACGCATCACGACGCAGGTGAAATATCTTTCCGGCGGCGAGCGCAGCCGGCTTTTGCTGGCGCGCATTTTGAAGTGCGGCGGCAATTTTCTCATCCTGGACGAGCCGACAAACGATCTCGATCTGCCCACGCTGCGCGTGCTGGAGGAGGCGTTGCTGGCCTTTCCGGGAGTGGTGTGCGTGGTCAGTCACGACCGTTACTTTCTCAACCGCGTTTGCACCGACATACTGGCATTCGAGGGCGACGGCATCATCCACCACAGCGCCGGGGACTACGATTATTACCTGGAGAAAAAGGGAAAGGCCGCAAAAGCGGCGCCGAAAAAAGCGCCGGTGATCGTTCCCGGTCCCGCCGTCGCCGCGCCGAAACCGGCCAAACCTGGAAAACTTTCGTTCAAGGACGCGCGGGAATTGGAAGGCATGGAACCGCAAATTCTCGCCTTGGAAAAGGAGATTGCGCGCATCGAAAGTTTGTTTGCCGTTCCGGATTTTCATCGCACCCACGCGACCCAAACCACCGTACTGTTGGCGCAACTGGCTGCAGCCCGGGAAAAGCTGCCCCGGCTCTACGCCCGCTGGGAGGAATTGGAAGCGCTCAAGGCCGCCTCCGCAAAGTGAGCCGGAGCGGCCGCGCGACTTTGATCTCCGCCCTCCCAAAGTCTTAGTGTTGACCAGATATAGCATAAGATAGCGAGCCATTGCGCCGTGGATACGACCAGATAAAGACGATGAAGCTGGAAGAATTTTGCCCCGTCCGGCACTTCGTTTCCGACGATCTGCGCGTCCAGCAATGGGTGAATTCCGAACAAAACCACCTGGAGGAGAATCATTGCGGCCAGGGCCGCCCCAAGCATCCGCCACAGGCGTTTGCGATTGGTCTTCCTTAGCGCGGCCAGATTCCAAAGGCATAAAGCCAGCGGGACAAGGCTGACGAGATTGAGCCGGTTTGTCACTTGTTGTGTGATCAACCCGGCGCGAAGGTGACTGTGCAGAACTTCCTGCGCCGTGGCAATGACAGCTGTCGAATAAAAAGTAAAACCGCCGAACCAGACGGCAATCGCAATGAAAACAAAAAAACGCAACATCATAGACAACGGATTTTCGCGCGAGTTAGGTTTCATTTGGCTGCCGATTGTTCAGGCGCGGTGATGCAGTAAAGGTTGTGGTGTCCACGGACAAAAATCTCCTTTCCTGCCAGGGCCAGCGAAGCATCGGTTTGGTCATCGAGCTTGTTGGTGGCAAGAATTTCGGGCTTGGGGCCTTTCTTGAGCATCAGGCAGATGCCTTCGCGGCTGAGCACATAGATGCGATCCTTCGCCGCCACGGGGGATGCGTATATGCTGTAGATGCCTTCCAACCGCTCGTGTTCGAATTCCGGCTGGCCGGTCCCGGCGTCGAAGCAGGAGAGGACGGCGTTATTGCCGGTCACGAGATAGAGAAAATTATCCACCAGCAGCGGCGACGGCACGTAGGGCGTATTTTTGTTGTGGCTCCAGAGAATGGCGTCGGTGCCGGTCAAATCGCCGGTGCGGCCCAGTTTGATCGCTTGCAGCGCGCTGCCCCGGAAGCCGCTGGTCACATAAACAACATCGGCGGAAGCTACGGGCGAGGGAATCGCATTAGCCGTCTGGCCGCCGCATTCCCAAAGCTCCTTGCCAGTGGCCAGATCATAACTGCGCACCCGATGGGTGGCATTGACGATGACTTGCCGCTGACCGCCGTGCTCGATGATTAGCGGAGTGGACCAGCCGGTGGATTCATCGCGGGGCTGGCGCCAGAGTTCCTTGCCGGTGGCCTTGTCCATTGCCGTGATAAAATCAGCGCCTTCGTGGTCCCAATAAATCACCACGGTGTCGCCGTAAAGCGCCGGTGAAGAACCTTCGCCGAAGCCGTTTTTAGTCCGCATTTTTCCAAAGTCCCTTTCCCACTTCAAATTCCCGTCCAAATCGTAGCAATGCAGGCCGCGGGAACCGAAGAAGGCGCACAAAACCTTGCCATCGGTCACCGGCGAGGCGGACGCATACGTGTTGTTCTCCTGATGCCCTTCATGCGGCACTTCCTGGCGGGCGATTTTTTGCCAAAGCACCTTCCCGGTCTGGCGATCGTAGCAGAGAACAATGAATTGGTAGGGTTGACTTGGAGTCTCGGAATCGGCGTTCCCGCCCTGGCCGACAGGCATCGCGGTCAAGATGAAAATACGGTTGCCCCACACGATCGGGGTGGAATTGCCGTCTCCAGGAATGGCTGTCTTCCATTTGACGTTTTGGGTTTCGCTCCATTGCAGGGGCGGATCGGCCAGAGGCGCCACACCGGAAGCCGTCGGCCCCCGCCATTGCGGCCAGAACTGCATGGCATCGCCGCCGGATTCCGCTGCAGTGAGGAAAGGGGCGATCAGCAGAAGGATGGCGTCGAGCAAAACGATTCTAATATTCATAAGCGCCGGACAGTTTGCGTCCGGCCAGCATAGCCGTCAATGGCCTCGTCCGTTTCTAATCTGCCGGCCGCAAACGTGGCCATATTAGTGCGATTCACCTTGACTGAGCCTGACTGCAATGCATTGGAGTTTTCTTTCGTTCCACAACCTATCTTGTTTTCTTTCAATGGGTTATTCACTTTTTGATCTTGGGTTTCGTAACCTTGATCGGTTTGACTGGTCAAGGTTCTCCATCCGCTTCCGCGCTTCCGCCCATAAATCCCGGCGGACCAGCCATTCCTGAAAGCCGCCCTGACGCCAGTTGCTCAAGTTCTGCTTGTTGATGGGCGAGCCGGCGAACTCGTCTCGCACGATCTTCCCTGGCCTGCGGCAAGGCATTGAGCCAGGCCAGCAGTTGCGGGCTGGGCTCGAAGCGTTCCAGGCGTTCATTCACATCCTCGCGGACAGCGCGGGGAAGGGAGGCGATTTTACCATTGTGGGCGTTCATGTTTTGATTGGGTTTGTGGGTGTTTCCCTATTTCAATTTCCCGACATGGCTCCAGTGAGCAATTCATTAGAACACATAATATCATAGTTATTGATAAAACAAGCAACTATTTTAAACTATTTTTGTAATCTGGTCTCACGTGTAGGAACAGAAGACTAACGCAAAGGGCAAAGGCACATAAACGCACGGAAGAAGAGAGAGGATGCGAATTAAAACTTTTCCCTTAATCCTGTCCGAATTCTTTACGCCTTTGCGACTTTGCCATTTGTGTTTCGTCCTCTGAAAACAGCGATGCTGGAAGGAACGGGATTTCGGGATGGAAAAGCATTCCGTATCAGGCCGCGAAAGGTTTCATCCCACTTCTCAAAACGAGGTAATGATCGTCTGTTTGTTGGCGCCCTTCTCAAGGGCTTGACTAAGATCGATTGTTTTCAAAGGACCCAAAGACCAAACAATGGCTTCTCCCGGCACTAGCAAATGCACAGGGGTATTGGTTTCCAGAACGTACATTGCGTCCAACGTGGCGTCATAACATTTGTGGTCGTTATTCAAATCCATCGTGATGATATAAGGGCTACCCCAAGGATCACGAAAAATACCGTCCGGTCCAATGCCTGGTGAATTTGTATCCGGAGCAACTCTAGCGTTAAAAAAGGGCGTCTGATGCGGATTATAAATATGCTGTTGGACTCCATTGGCTTCCGGCCAAAAGTTGTCGTCGCGTAGGATCGCAATAACTTCGGAATTATAGTTCTGGTATACGTTTTCTCCTGGGGTATCAACCGTAAGCGAAGAGAGTTGACCCGATCCCGCCGGAGTATGGGATACCGTTCCAAAGGTAAAATCATTTGTGCCAGAGGCTGCCACTGCGTTGGAGGAAACTGGCAAATGACCGTATTCGGCGTAATACTCATTAATAGCCGCAACTAGATTGGCTTCTTCGCCTTCAGCAACTTTTTTCGGAGCTCTGCTATTACCACCTAACCTGGGCAACAACGCCGCTAGAATGCAAATGATGGTGATAACGACCAACAGTTCAATGAGTGTAAGCGCCTGCTCAAAGCTGTACGCCGCAGAAATCCGTCTCCTCATAACTTAGTCCTTGCGATGATCAAGATTAAACATATTTCCCCTAAAAAGTCAAACGCGTCCGAACGTTCGGGGGTCTCTCATTGACGCTGGGCACCCCAAGGGCAACCCTTCTTGTGACATTATGATCGCCGTTCAGCCAATGGCAAAGGGGCGATGGCGCGCAGGTTGCGCAATCCCGGAGATAGTGTCAGGCACTCCAAATAATAACTGTCCACGAAACAGCCATGATGGAAGACCCTCAGGCTTTCACCAGGCGGATAACAAGATTTTTGCCCAAGGCGTGCGCGATGCGTTCGATGGTGGAAAGGCGCACGTCTTCGGCATGATTCTCCAGCCGGGAGATGGCGGACTTTTTCGTCTTGGTGCGCCGTGCGAGGTCTTCTTGCGTGATGCCCGCCTGCTCGCGGGCTTGTCGCAGGAGAACGCCCACTTTAAATTCCTGGTATCCGCTCTCAAAGTTTTCGGCGAATTTTTTGTCGGTGCGTTTGCGCCGGCTGATGTATTTCTCGAGATCGTCTTTCATCGTTTTGCTTTCCGGTTCAGAAACTCGTTCCGCCGTTGGGTTGCGAGTTCGATTTCCCGATTGGGTGTTTTCTGTGTCTTCTTCATAAATCCATTGGTCAAAATGATCAAGTTGCCCTTGTCCCAAAAGCCCAGCAGTCGGAACGCATCGCCGCCAAACTCCGCCCGGACTTCCCAAAGCCCGTCCGTGCCTTCAAGTTTCTTCAAGTATTGTTTTGGCACCAGTGGCAGCTCAGTTGCCAATTTGAGCACCCATGCCATTTTCTGCGCCTGCTTCGGGCCGAGCCCATCGAGAAATTCTTCCACCGGGCAACCGCCACTGGCGTTGCGGTAGAATTGAATTTCGCGCATTGCGGAGAAGTTAGCATATTTGTGAACTTGTCGTCAAGGCCTGTCTGCACCCCATTTCGTCCTCTGCTGCGCCACAAACCCCTCCTGATCGACCCGGTCGTCACCGATTCAGCGTGGCTCCCATTCTTGAACGTTGTGCCTAAAGGTCCCCATGAAGCGGAGTTACGAAGCTGAGTTATTGACGCTGGGCACCCCAAGGGCTACTCTTCCTGTGACATTATGATTGCCGTTCAACCTACAGTCTCCGCCAGCCCTGCGCAGCCCAACTTTCGCGTGGGGGATGAGCGTTTGATCAAAGTGACGGCCAGCGCCGCGCACAAAGTCGGTTCGCTCCTGCAAAAGCAGGGGCGGCCCAATGGCGTCCTGCGCGTCGCCGTGGTGGGCGGCGGGTGCTCCGGTTTGCAGTATAAAATGGATTTGCAGGATCAGCCGGCCAATCGCGACATCCTGGTGGAGAGCAGCGGCGTTAAAGTGGTGGTCGATCCCAAAAGCGCCTTATATGTCACCGGCAGCGAACTCGATTACGTGGACGCGCTCCAGGACGGTGGCTTTAAAGTCAAGAATCCCAACGCGGCCAGCAGTTGTTCTTGTGGAGAAAGTTTCAGCGCCTGATCGGGGTGCCGGGGCCTTTCGCCCGGGCTATCGCCATGGATAACTTCGCCTTGTTGCAGGAGCCGCGCCAGCCGTGGCTCGATCTTGATTCGCTCAAAACCGTCTTTTTACGGCTGGCCGCCCAGGTTCATCCTGACAAAGTTCATCAGGCCGGCGCGAGCGAGAAGGCCGCAGCCAATGCGCGTTATGCCGAACTCAATGCCGCCTACCGTTGCCTGCTCGAACCCAAAGAGCGCTTGCGCCATTTGCTCGAATTGGAGTCGGGCGCAGCCCCCAAGGACGTCCAGAGCCTTCCGCCTGGCATGATGGATTTGCTGGTGGAAATCGGCCTGATCTGCCGCGAGACGGATCTGTTTTTGGCGGCCAGATCCAAAACTGCGTCGCCTTTGCTAAAGGTGCAGATGTTCGAAACTGGTATGGCTTGGACCTGCAGATTGAACCAACTTCGGCGGCAAATCGATTTGCGGCGGGAAAAACTTCTGGCAGAATTGAAAAGCATGAACGCCGCCTGGAACTCCGCACCGCCGCCAGGATCCGCCGATCGCGCCGCCGCGCTGCCCCTGGAACGATTGGAACAGGTTTACCGGGTTTTCAGCTACATGGCGCGTTGGACGGAACAAATCCAGGAACGCCTCGTGCAACTTTCTTTTTGACAATGAGATTCTTCCTGGCAGTTCTGAGCCTGACCCTGGCTGGGCCACTCGCGGCGCAGACGACGTGGCAGGAGGAATTTGCCAAAATGCCGTTGGCCGAAAAAGTCACTGAACTCAACCGCACCAATTGCGCGAAGGTGATGTTGGGCGCTTTCCAACGCAACCCGGCGGTTAAGGGCCTGGTCTTTATGCCGGGGGCGACGGATGAATTTTATTTTTTCCGCCGGGCGCGCGCCACTCTGACCAACCGCGCGCCCACCTTGTTGGACGCGGTTCTGGCCCTGACCAACCAGACTTACATTCGCGCCACGCTGCGGCCGCCCTTGTTGCTCTTGCACACCGCCGAGGACCCGCTGGACCCGATCATCGTCATTCAGGACCCGCGCACGGCGGACCGGCTGCATAAAAAACACTTCGAGAAACACGGCGTCTTCGACGATTGTAATTGGGATTTCATGCAACCCATCCTGGCCTTTGACCTGGATACGAAAATGTTGCCGGGGCTGAATGCGTTTGAGTCCCATCATTTTTTTCGCCACAGTTTTGCCGAATTCGATTTGAATGGGTGGGACGCCTTGCAAGCGGTGGCCCTGGCCGGAAAAACGGAATTCACGGTGCAGAGAAAGAAAGTGGTTTTTGCCAATGACCCGCGCGTCATCGCCGTGGCCGTCCCGCCCCCGCCATATTTTCTGATTGACAAAAACCGGAAATGACGACATCCATTCTCAACTTCCCGCCGCCAGGCGCATCGCCGCGAACAAGTTCCTGCCAGTTTCAACGGACACCGGCTGTTTTGCTTTTTCGTCGGACGACTCGAGAAGTTCCGGCGGAATCTCCTTCAAAAAAGGAGAGGGGTGGCAGGGGGTCATTGCCCCGTATTTTTTCCGCGCGGCACAATGGCTCAAGGTCAGCGTTTGCATGGCGCGGGTGATGGCGACATAAAACAAACGGCGCTCCTCGTCCAGCGTCCCCTCAACCTTGGAGCGGGAATGCGGCAGCAGGCCGTCCTCCAATCCGACAATGTGGACATGCGGGAATTCCAGCCCCTTGCAACTGTGGACGGTGATGAGTGTCACGGCGTCGCCGGCAGTTTCCTCCTCTTCTTCCCGGCTGGAGTCCAGCATCAGATCGTCGAGAAAATCCTGCAAACTTTCCAGTGGAACGGGAGTTGAGCCGCTGAGCGTCGCCACGAGCTCTTTGAGATTGCGCACACGATTGTCCGCCGCGTCGGGGTTTTTTTCGCCGCGCCGCAGATCGGCCACATAACCGATTTCCTCCAGAAATTTTTCCGCCCAGAGTTGCAATGAAAGAGTCTGGCCCTCATGCAACTTGGCGCGATGGCGTTCGATCAAGTCAACAAAGGATTGGATGGCCTGGCGCGTTTTGGGAGCGCAATCGTCCAGAACATCGGTGTGTTTCATGGCGGAAAACACCGGGCAATTCCGCGCCTGGCTGGCGGCGAGCAACCGTTCCATGGTCACGTCGCTCAGGCCGCGCGGCGGAACGTTGGCGATGCGCAGCAGGCTCACGTCATCCTGCGGATTGACCAGCGCCTTTAGATACGCCAGAAAATCCTTGATCTCGCGGCGGTCAAAATAACTCTGGCCGCCGATCAAATGATAACAAATGCCAGCCTGGCGCAACGCCATTTCCAGCGGGCGCGATTGCAGGTTGGTGCGAAACAGAATGGCCTGGTCGCGCCACGGCACCTGGCGCGCCATCCGGGCGAACTCAATTTCTTCGGCGGTGGATTTTGCCTCCTCCTCATCGTGGGCAAACGTATGCAGCGTGATTTTTGTCCCCTCTCCTTTTTGCGACCAGAGATGTTTGCCGCGCCGCCGGACGTTGTTTTTAATGACGGCATTGGCCGCGGCCAGAATGGTGGTGGTGGAGCGGTAATTCTGCTCCAGCTTGATCACCCTGACGTTTGGGTAATGTTTCTCCAACTCCAGCAGATTGGCCGTTTCCGCGCCGCGCCAGCCGTAAATGCTTTGATCATCGTCGCCCACCACGCACAAGTTGCGATGACCCGAGCTCAATTGCTGGACCAGATTGAACTGGGCCGCATTGGTGTCCTGGTATTCATCGACCATCACATATTTATATTTGTCGCGGCATTGCTGGAGAACATCGGGATGCTCGGTGAAAAGCCGCAAGGTGAGCAAAATCAAATCGTCGAAATCCACCGCGTTGCAGGCGCGCAAGGCGCTTTGATAGCGAGCGCAGACATGTTGGGCGAGGGCGGCGGTATTGGGATCGGCGAAGACCGCCCCCCGTTCCCCTCCGTTCCGGTAACGGCTCAGCAGCGCCAGCACGGCGGCGGGATCGGTCTTTTCCGCCTTGTCGGAGATATGGCTGAGGATTTTTTTTATGGCGCCGAGCTGATCGGACTCGTTATAGATGACAAAATTTCTTTTGTAACCCAGACGCTCGATGTACTGGCGCAAAATCCTCATGCAGAGCGAATGAAAAGTGCAAATGACCGGCCGCGCCAGCTTTTCGCCGGTGGCCGGATTCTTTGCGCCGCGCCCGATCAGTTTGGCGGCGCGTTCCTGCATTTCGCGGGCGGCTTTGTTGGTGAACGTGACCGCCAGAATATTTCCGGGCTGGATGCCCTTCTCGATCAGGCGCGCCACGCGCGAGGTTATGACACGCGTCTTGCCCGTCCCGGCGCCGGCCAAAATTAAAACTGTCCCATCCGTGGTTTCGACGGCCTGGCGCTGCGCCGGATTGAGGGAAGATAAATTTAACATTGCCGCCCGCGAGTTTAGTGAGGCGGGCCATGAAGGCAAGATGAGACGAGATTCCGCCCGGTAAAATCGCTGGCGGGCGCTAGTGGAGCGAGGAACCCTGGCGCACGTCGCCGGCGCGAACATCGGTTGGGCCCTCAAATTCGCCCGCCTGTTCTTTTTTGGCCAGGATTGAGTCCCGAACGATCAACTCGTTCATCAAGGCGATGGAACTGGCATAGGCGGTAAAGCCATCCGGCGGCAAAAATAATTCCTGGCCGGGAGCTTCCTGGCGAATCTCGGAAAAATCCAAAGTGACGTGGTCGGGTCCCTTGACACCTTCGATCCGCACCGGGAAATGTCTGAGATCGTCCGCCTGCCAGAGGACCAGATGCGCGTCGGTGCCGTTGTCCAGTGCCACCACCGCGCGGCATTGATGGCACGGATGGCCGTTGATAGTTGCCTCGATGCCTTCTTTTGTAATGGTGAGCTGGCTTGCCGTCCCGGCATCGGATTTAAGAGGCGCGTAAGCTTGCAGCGCCTCGCTCAAAACGTAACCGGAATGTTTGGTCTCATCCCAAATGAAGAACAAGCCGCCCTCAGCGCGAGCCCGTTTGCCTTTAACGTGGAGGGTGGGCTGAAAAATCAGCTTTCCGTCGCGTCCCAGCAATTCGCCAGACTGGGCCCGCCCCGGCCCCTCCGGCGAAGCTATCGTGGATGTAATATGAGCGCTAAAGCCATTGAGATTGGTGAGCACAACGGCAACGGGGCCAACCAGAAAATCCGGCGGATTCTCGTCACCGGCATGGTAAACCGGCCCGGCGTGCCGTGAAGCGCAACCAACGATGAACGCTGCCGCCAAACAAAACCGAGCCGCGCCGCATAGAGTTTTCATTCCAGCCGGTAAAATGACGGGAAAAGGCCAGTGCCGCAAGCCCCAAGAACAACAATCACCCGTTGAATTCGGATTGCCTCCGCCGGGCTACGGTTATATATATTCGGACAGCGGGCGAATGTCACTGTCTTCGACCGCACGGCAAGAAAAACTTTGTGAAAATCGGATGAAGCATAAAATTATCCTTTGTTTTGCGCTTGTTTTAGGCGGCGCTTTGTTGGAATGCGGCAACATGACTTTCGGCGCTGGACCACAACTCACACTTCCCCCGTGGCCCACCAATGTGCCGTCGAAACTGCAATTGAACGGCACTTGGTCGAACGTCATGGTCAAGCTGGTCATGCCCGGCTCGTCCAATCCTCCTGTCAAATGCACGGTGGAGGAAATTCTTGGGAAACAAGCCGTTTACGAAGTGGTTCCAAAACCGCTGCGGCCGTATCGAAACGAGTTCGTCGTTCTGGCCATTCACAACCCCCATACAAAAGAGGATTGCATCATCAGCGCGAACCACACGTTTTACGTCTCCGGCAAATCGGGTCTGACGGGTTACACGGTCACTTCGCGAGGCGCCCTCTGGTTGCCCAGTTACCTTGAGATGCCCGATGCCAACGGGAATTTGGATGCGGCCATCGCGAAATTTGAAAAAGAATTCGACGGCCAAAAGTTAAATAACGATTTGCTTCCGGAGCGGCGCAAAGGCGCCAGTTTTCAAAGGGCTTCCCCACAATATTATTATTTGGAGAAACCCGAGGCCGGGGCTAGGGCGGCGGAGATGAAAATCGAAGCGTATGAGATTACGGACGAGATTTTGCATGTGGACGTACGCAATCTCGCCACCCTAAAGCCCGCCAGTTATTGGCTCGATCTCAATCAGCGAAGAGTCGTCAAGTCCATTGTCGATGGCCATCGGATGAATGTGGCGAGCGGGGCGCCTTGGGCTGAGCCGATGGACTAATTGACAATCCAATGAGACCCAAAAGTCTGTGGCCGGGTCTTGTTTTCGGGCTCCTGCTCGTTTACCAGGCGGATGGCGCGGTCGGTTCAACGCCGGCCGACGCGCCCGCCAAAACTCTGGCCGACGCGCTGCCGCCTGAAAAATGGCGGCAGGTGGAGAATTCCGTGGATCGTGCCCTGGCCTGGCTGGCGTCACAGGAGACGCCGGACGGTTCCTTTCCCACCCTGGCCACGGCACAGCCGGCCGTCACCAGCCTTTGCGTGATGGCGTTTCTCTCCCGCGGCCATCAACCCGGTCATGGACCTTACGGCGAACAATTAAATCACGCAGTGGATTATGTCCTCTCTTGCCAGCGGGAGGACGGATTATTTTCCAATTTGATTCCGGAACCCTTTTTTAAGGACAGGGGCGCTGCGCATACGGGCGCATACAATCATGCCATCGCCGGCCTGATGCTCGGAGAAGTCTATGGGCACGCCAGCGGACAGCGGGCCCGGAAAGTTAAAGCAGCCATTGTCAAAGCGATTTTGTACACTCGCGCGTTGCAAGTTCGGCCCAAGGTGCATGCGGAGGACGTGGGAGGGTGGCGGTATTTGCTGCCCAGGAGCCCGGGAGAAAACGATTCGGATTTGTCGGTTACGGCGTGGCATCTCATGTTTTTGAGGTCAGCCAAAAACGCGGAGTTCAACGTGCCCAAGGAATATATGGATGATGGTGTGGCTTATGTGCGTCGCTGTTTTGATCCGGGAACAGGCATGTTTTATTATTTCGCCACTGCCAATGGGGGTTATGGGGCCAGCCGCGGAACAACCGGCGCGGGCATCCTGTCGTTGTCGATGGCGGGCGAACACCACACCCCGATTGCCCAGGCTGCTGGGGAATGGCTGGTGGCTCATCCTTATGGATCCTTTGGTGAGATGTATGGCCCCTGGGACCAGTTTTTCTACAGTACCTATTATTGCAGCCAGGCGGCGGCCCAATTGGGCGGCCGTTATTGGGAAAAGTTCTTTCCGCCCATGGTCGAGGTGTTTTTAGCTGTCCAAACCGCCGGCGGCGCCTTCCCGCCCGAACCCCGCCAAAGTGATGCCGTCTTTGGCAATGCCTACACCACAGCGTTGGCCGTGCTGGCCTTGACGCCGGCCTATCAGCTCCTGCCGGTCTATCAAAGATGAGTGGCATTCGACCAATTTGTTGGTTGCCGGTATTTCTTCTTGTCAGCCGATTGATCTTCCCCTTGGCCGCGGATGCCCAGCCAGTCAAAACTCTGGCCGGCGCGCTGCGGCCTGAAAAATGGCGGCAAGTGGAAAGTTCCGTGGATCGCGGCCTCGCCTGGCTCGCATTGCAGCAGGCAGATGACGGATCATTTCCCAGTCTGGCCATTGGGCAGCCGGGCGTGACCAGCCTTTGCGTGATGGCGTTTCTGGCCCGGGGTCATCAACCGGGTTACGGACCCTACGGCCGGCAATTGAACCGCGCGATTGATTTTGTTCTCGCTTGTCAAATGGAGAATGGCTTGTTTTCCTACGTCACCCCGGAACCTGAGTTTCGACTTGGTGGCGCGACTCAAACGGGGGCCTACAATAATGCCATCGCCGGCCTGATGCTGGGCGAAGTCTATGGCCACGTTACCGGACAACGGGCCAAGAACGTGAAAGCAGCCATTGCGAAAGCGATTGCGTTCACGCGCTCGTTGCAAACTCGCCCAAAACCATATCCCGAAGACGCGGGAGGCGTGCGCTACCTGCGGTTGCGGGACCAGGAAAGCGATGCGGATTTGTCTGTTACGGCATGGCAACTCATGTTTTTTCGATCGGCCAGAAATGCGGAGTTCCGAGTGCCCCAGCAATACGTCGATGATGGCATTGCGTATGTCCATCGTTGTTGGAACCCCGAACTGCACATGTTTAATTATATCGCCAACGGGAACGGTGGTCCGGCGGCCAGCCGCGGCACGACCGGCGCGGGCATTGTGTCATTGTCCATGGCGGGAGAACATAACACCCCAATAGCCCGGGCCGCGGGTGACTGGCTGGTGGCTCATCCTTATGGGGCACTCGGTGATTTGTACGGCCCTTACGACCGGTTTTATTACAGCGCCTACTATTGCAGCCAGGCTGCGGCCCAATTGGGCGGGCATTATTGGGACAGGATTTTTCCGCCCCTGGTGGAGACACTTTTGAACGCGCAGGAAGCCGATGGCGCGTTCCCAACTGAACCCAAGCAGGACGACGCCCCGTTTGGCCGGACCTATACCACAGCAATGGCGGTGCTGTCCTTGACGCCGGCCTATCAACTTCTGCCGGTCTATCAAAGATGAACGATCTCCGGTTAATTTTTTTATTGACAGCGCTTCTCCTGATTTTTCCGACGGGGATACGGGCTGATGATAACGCCATCCCCGCCAATCGGTTTCCAAGCGCGATACCGGCCAAGGAACTGGCCGGCGCGCTGCCGCCTGAAAAATGGCGGCAAGTGGAAAATTCTGTGAATCGCGCCCTGGCTTGGCTGGCGGCGCAGCAGGCGGACGACGGGTCGTTTGCCACGCTGTCCACGGCGCAACCGGCAGTAACGAGCTTTTGTGTTCTGGCCTTTCTATCGCGCGGGCATCAACCCGGCCCGGGACCGTATGGCCGGCAAATGGAGCGGGCGATTGATTTTGTCCTCTCGTGCCAGAAGGACGATGGATTGCTTTGTTACGACGCCCCGGGACCGGATTGGCAATTTGAAATGGCGTCACATACGGCGTCGTATAATCACGCCATCGCCGGACTCATGTTGGGCGAGGTTTATGGGCAAGTCAGCGGCAAAAGGGCAAAAGCTGTGCGAGTCGCGATGGAAAGGGCATTGCAGTTTACGCGCGACCTCCAGGCGCGCCCAAAGAACCCGGCCGACAAGGGAGGGTGGGGATACCTGCGGCCCACCAGTTCCAGTACGGATGGAGATTTGTCGGTCACGGCTTGGCATCTCATGTTTTTGCGTTCAGCCAGGAACGCGGAGTTCAAGGTGCCGAAACAATACGCGGATGAGGCGGTGGAATACATCCGCCGCGCTTGGGACCCAGGGCAACGGATGTTCCGGTATAATCCAAACGGGGGGTCCAGTCGCGGCCTGATGGGCGCGGGAATTTTGTCGTTGTCCATGGCTGGGCAACATCAATCGGCCATTGCCGTGGCCGCGGGAGACTGGTTACTGGCGCATCCGTTTAACCAGTTTGGCGAACAAATTGGGGAATTCGACCGCTATTATTACAGCATGTTCTATTGCAGCCAAGCAGCGGCGCAATTGGGCGGCCATTATTGGAAGGGAATATACCCGCCGTTGGTGGAATCGATTTTAACGACGCAAATGCCCGACGGCTCCTGCCCGAACGAACCGAACCGGGGCGACGCGGTCTTTGGGCAGACTTACTCAACTTCGCTGGCGGTACTGGCTTTGACACCGGCGTATCAATTGTTGCCGGTTTATCAAAGATAAGTATTCGCGCTATTCCGGCGTGTTGGTCCAGACCTCCGAATCAAAGGCTGGAGTGCTGATGGAGCCGTACCATGGCTCGATCGAAGGAGGCTGATTGGATTGGGTAGAACTATAAACACCCCAGAAAAGCCCCCAAGTAAGCTGGCTTGCCAAAGTAACTGCTGAATGACCATCGACATAAAGAACGTTTACCCTGTTGAGATGTTTCCCATACGCGGTTTGAAGGCGACCGTTCTGCGCGTAATAGGGTTGCGACGCCCCTGATTTGGATGCCCAAAACCCATCCAGCCATGCGGCATCTCCGCAGGAGTAGGGATCCGTCGGGGTGCCAGGGTTGCCATAGCTATCGGCGGTGTTCACTGAACCACTTACCTCTGTCACGCAGACCAGTTGAGCAGGTCTTTGCGCCAACGTATATTTAAATTGGGGAGTCGGCACAATCATGCCCCCGGTGGTGCCGATTATGCTACTGGCCAGACAAAAGCAACCGATCTCATTGAATCCGTAAGAAAGATACCCCGTAATGCTCGGGTCCCAATTTCCCGGAGCGCTACTATAGGTCACGCCTCGCTGCCGCTTGGGGCAAACCCAGATCATTGTGCTTTTGACATAAGGTTCTATCATGGGTGCCGGGGTGTTTGGAGTGATTTGGTCGGAAAACAGCCATTCGCCCCCGCACTGGAGTCCGAGACGATTTTTAAACGGCCCAATGGTCCACCACGCTGGGGCAGAAGGAGGCCCTGGATCAGGAAAAATCTGTTTATTGTCGTCCGCATACATGATGACACCGAGGCCGATCTGATGGGTGTTGCTCAGGCAACTGACGGACATTCCCTGCTCTTTTGCGCGGGCCAATGACGGCAGCAATAGCGCCGCAAGGATGGCGATGATGGCGATGACCACCAACAATTCGATCAATGTAAACGCCCGGTCAATTGGCCGGGGCGATATACAGCTTTCAGGTGCATTATTCATGTCATGGTTCGCGATACGAAACACCCCGTTGGCCGCGCAAACTAAGAATACCATTGTATTCTAGACTTTTCTCGCTGAAACGCAACGTATTTATTGCAAATCGAAGCAAAGAGAAAATGACTTTTTACCGCTCCGCGGATTCGAGGCAGATCAAAACAATTTCAGATATCGTGCCGACACGCATGGGCGCGCCCCATGTCCCCACACCGTTGCTCGTGAGAACCTGCATTTCGCCGAGTTGGTTCAGTCCGTGGTTGAATTGCTTGTGAACGCGCGCCGCCACCCATGTCCACGGCCAGATTTGCCCGCCATGGGTGTGGCCGGACACTTGCAATGAGATGCCTGCCTCTTCGGGAATCGTGAGGTGCAACGGTTGGTGCGCGAGCAGAATACTGGCGCGATTTCGATCCAGTTCAGCTCCCTGTAACAAAGCGCGGAATAGCTGCGGGTCGTGTAATTCTGCGTCATGCACGCCGACGATCTGCAATCCGTCGATTTCCACCTTTTCGTTGTTCAGAACCCGGATGCCGGCGCGCTTTATCGCATTGAGATAACTCCCGCGTTCTGTAAATTCCTCATGATTGCCAGTGACAAAATAAACTCCCGCCGCCGGGGAAATGCTTTTCCACGGTTCGACGAGCGCTTCAGGGTCAACCATCGATCCGTCAAACAGATCGCCGCTGATGAAGACGGATTCGGGTTGCAGTTGTCGAAGTTTGTCAACGACGCGGCGAGCAAAGCCGGCGCCGCGCACATTGCCCAAATGCAGATCGGTCACCAGCGCCACGCTGCGACCGCGCCAGTTTGCGGGCAGATTTGCCAGTTTCACAGTCACTCGTGTAACGCGCAGCCAGGAGGCATTCAAAAGACCGTAAATGCTTGCAACGGCGGCGCCTCCAAAAAACGTTGTCGCAATCAGCTTCGGCTCAATGTGAAATGACACCAATTCCGCCACCGCAGAGGTGATCCAGGCCGCGATGGCCGCGAAAAAGCTGTAGTTCAAGACGCCGATCCAGACGGCGGAAATTCGGTACGCCAGGCTCAGCCAGATGTTAGAATATCGCCGGCCTAAAATCGTCGTGGCAACGAAAGTCAAACTCAACACGGGCAAAATGATCTGCCACGCGAGCACGGTTGCCGTTCCCCAGAAGTGATTCCACGTCGCGCACACGAACCAATTTGCCGCCAGCAAGATCGATGAAAACACCATCAGGAATAAAATGATCCGCCGGCGCAGCATACGGGGCAGGCTGGAATTGGAGGCCATTTTTTGACGTTTTTCGCGGCGGCTGTTTTCCCGTTTCCGGCGAACTTCGGCGCGATCTGTATTCTGCATCAACGGCATACGTTGTCCAAACAGCATAGCAGGTGCGCGGCGCAATCAAAAATGTTATTCCAAAGCCCATTCAGATTTTTTTGGGCGCGATTTTGAAGGTATTTATTGCAATGCGTTGCGGATGAATTAGTCTCGCTTGGAATAGGTGTTGGAGCAGGAAATGCAAGGTTCACGAGCATGAAAACATTGGTCAAACCCCTCGCCAAACGCGCGGCCTGGAAGGCGCTCGCGTCTCATTGTAAAAAAATCAAGCCGCTGCATCTGCGCCAGCTTTTCGCCGCCGACCCCAAACGCGGCGAGCGCCTGACCGCCGAAGCCGCTGGCTTGTTTCTCGATTATTCGAAGAATCGTATTTCCAGCGATACCCTCCGTCTGCTCTTGAAGTTGGCGGAGGAATCAGGCTTGCGGGCGCGGATCGATGCCATGTTTCGCGGCGACAAAATCAACCTCACGGAAAATCGCGCGGTGTTGCACGTCGCATTGCGCGCACCCAAGGGGTCTTCCATTATTGTGGACGGCCGGAATGTTGTGCCCGATGTCCATGCGGTGCTGGACAAAATGGCGGCGTTTACCAACCGCGTTCGCAGCGGCGCGTGGAAGGGGCACACGGGCAAGCGCATTCGCAATGTCATCAATATTGGCATTGGCGGCTCCGACCTCGGCCCGGTGATGGCTTACGAGGCGCTCAAGCATTACAGCGAACGCAGCCTGACATTTCGTTTTATTTCCAATGTGGACGGCATCGATTTTGTGGAAGCGACCCTGGACCTTGATCCGGCGGAAACACTTTTCATCGTTTCGTCCAAAACCTTCACGACGCTTGAGACGATGACCAACGCCCAAAGCGCGCGCGCCTGGCTGCTCAAGGGGTTGGGTGGCAACGCAGCGGCTGTGGCCAGACATTTCGTGGCTGTCTCGACTAATGCGGAAAAAGTTTCCGCATTCGGCATCGACACGGCCAATATGTTTGGATTTTGGGATTGGGTGGGCGGACGTTACTCGATGGATTCGGCCATCGGCCTTTCCACGATGCTGGCCATCGGCCCGGATCGTTTCCGCGTCATGCTGGGTGGATTTCATGCCATGGACGAACATTTTCGGACGGCGCCTTTTGCCAAAAACCTGCCGGTGCTGATGGGCTTGCTGGCGGTGTGGAACAATGACTTTCTCGGAGCGGAAACGGTGGCCGTCTTGCCCTACGAGCAGTATCTGAAACGCTTTCCGGCCTACCTCCAGCAGTTGACCATGGAAAGCAACGGCAAACACGTTACGCTGGACGGAAAAAAAGTCGATGTTCAGACCGGCCCCATCTACTGGGGTGAGCCCGGCACCAACGGCCAGCATTCATTCTATCAATTGATCCATCAAGGCACCCGGCTTGTCCCGTGCGACTTCCTGGCCTTTGCCCACGCCCTCACGCCGTTGGGACGCCATCATGACATTCTCCTGGCCAATGTTTTCGCCCAGGCCGAGGCGCTGGCTTTCGGGAAGACGCCCGCGGAAGTCAAGGCGGAGGGCACGCCGGAGTGGCTGGTGCCGCACCGCGTCTTCGAAGGCAACCGCCCGTCAAATACAATTCTCGCTGACCGCCTCACGCCGGAAACGCTCGGCGCGCTCATCGCGCTTTACGAGCACAACGTTTTCACGCAGGGCGTGATTTGGAATATTGATTCGTTCGACCAATGGGGCGTCGAGTTGGGCAAGGTGCTTGCCCAGCGCATCATTCCCGAACTTGAAGGCAAAACGCCACACAAACTCAAACATGACAGCTCCACGAATCACCTGATTCGCCGCTATCGAAAAATGAAGGAGACACCATGAAAAATAAAACGACAATGCAACTCGGCATGATCGGCCTGGGCCGGATGGGCGCCAACATGGTGCGGCGGCTTATCAAGGACGGCCATCCGTGTGTGGTTTTCGACCGCTCGCCGCAAGCGGTCGCGGATTTGACGAAGGACAAGGCGGCTGGCCCGGCTACGGGCGCTTCTTCGCTCGCGGACTTGGTCAAGAAACTCGCCAAGCCGCGGACCGTCTGGCTGATGGTGCCGGCAGGAGTGGTCGATCAATCCATCGCCGATCTCCTGCCTTTGCTGGAAACGGGCGACACGCTCATCGACGGTGGTAATTCCTATTATATCGACGACATCCGCCGCGCAAAGGACTTGTCGTCAAAAGGCATTCATTATGTCGATGTTGGCACCAGCGGTGGGGTGTGGGGATTAGAGCGCGGATATTGCATGATGATTGGCGGTGAGTTGGAGGTGGTGGCGCGCCTCGATCCCATTTTCTCCACACTGGCGCCGGGCATCGGAGAAATCCCGCGAACGCCGGGGCGAGAAAAGATGGCCGGCACCGCCGAGCAGGGCTATCTTCATTGCGGCCCCAACGGCGCGGGACATTTCGTCAAAATGGTCCACAACGGCATCGAATACGGCATCATGGCCGCTTATGCCGAGGGATTGGCCGTCCTGCGCGACGCCAACATCGGAAAAACCCAAAGCGAATCCGACGCGGAAACGACGCCGTTGCGGGATCCGGAACATTACCAATACGAACTCAATCTGGGCGACATTTCCGAGGTCTGGCGGCGCGGCAGCGTGATTGCCTCGTGGTTGCTCGACTTGACAGCCGCTGCGCTGACTAAGGACGCCAAGCTCGCGCAATTTGCCGGCCGCGTCTCCGACTCCGGCGAAGGTCGCTGGACGATCAAGGCCGCCATCGACGAGGGTGTCCCGGTGCCGGTGCTGACCACCGCGCTTTACGAACGATTTACTTCGCGCGGCAATGCGGATTACCAGGATAAACTATTATCCGCCATGCGTTTCGGGTTCGGCGGCCACCTGGAAAAGAAGAGTTGAATTGTTGCGTCTCAGGGCGGAAAGCCGAATGAGAGTTTGATGACGGAGTACTCTGGATGGACGGCTCCCGCAGAAGTGCGGATGATGAGCGGTGGCTCTTCCCATGGACATTTCCGCACGCTCTCGGGCACATCATGCGAATTGGTCATGCAAAACAGCCCGAGCAACGGCGGATCGGATTGCCGGAGTACAACGGGACGCCAACGGATGATGCTCAAACCGGCGCTGGCAGCAGCGTCATCAATCCGTCCTTTCTGCGCCTCTGGATTCACCGGGAAAATGCACACAAATGTTCCGCCCCGGGCAAGATGCGGCGCGGCGGTGGCGCAGTAGTCGCGAATGTCGCCGCGCATTTCGAACCGGCAGGCGATCTTTTGCGGATGATCGCCGGTAATGCCGCTGCCCGGCGGAAAATAGGGCGGGCTGCCAAGAATAAGATCAAATTTTTCCTCGGGACGGAGGATCGAGGGGTCGCGAAAGTCCCCGTGACGTATTTCATAGCGACCGTCGATTCCATTCCATGTTGCCGATTTTCTCGCCAGGCGGACGCTCTCCGACTGAGCTTCGACCGTGACAAAGCGCGCTCCAGGCAGTTGCCATCCGGCGATCATTCCCACTGCGCCAATGCCACTGCCCAGATCCAGGACGGTTTGGGCAGTTGGGCAACAGGTGGCGCCAAACCAGGCGGTTAGCACATCATCGGTTGAGAAACGATGGCCACCGGCGAGTTGGAAGAGGCGAAAATAGCCGCTGATGGCGTCGAGAGTTTCGCCCGGTTCGGGAACGGGGCCGTGGCCGAGGGCGCCGGGCGGAACAGGGCCCGGTTTGGCCCATCCTTTGAATACAGGTTCAGCGTAATCGTCGTGCAACGTTCCAAGGTCAACACTTGGGGCGCAAAGGGCAAACTCCAAATTCGCAAATTCCTGCGGCACCTAAATATAGCCAAGCAGCATGAGGATGAGCAAAATAAGCACGACTGTCCCCAACGTCCCGCTCGGAGCGTAACCCCAGGAACGGCTGTGCGGCCAAGCCGGGACCGCTCCGATCAGAAGCAAAATCAGAATCACCAGTAGTATTGTGCCAATCATAAGTTATTTCCTCTTGACTATTACAAGCTGGATGGATGCCAACGGCCTCCCCGCCATTCCCGGCTGTATTTTGATTCTTCTGCCGCAAAGTGCGAAAACTTTTAAACGAACATCGCATTTTGCGACGCGCCACTCATCAAGGATAAAATTCCGTGGCGCTGCTGCGCGTGATTTGGGAAACAGCCTTTTGGCATCATTGCTGCTAAATCGTGGATAGAACGATCAATGATTGGTTAATTGCCACGTGCCATCGGGAACATCTAAAAACAGGAAAAAATATGACTGACGAAAAAATGACGCGAGAAAAGATGATTGAATTGCTGAACGGGGACCTGTCACGAGAATATCAGGCCATTATCGCTTATGTTGTTTACAGTCAGGTGATCAAGGGCGCCGAGTTCACCGACATTGCGCGGGAATTGGAAAAGCACGCGGGCGAGGAATTAAGCCACGCCATAAAAATCGCCAAGCAAATTGATTATCTGGGCGGCGATCCGGTGGTGGTGCCGCAACCGGTCAAAACGTCGGATGATCCGGTTGTGATGTTGCGCGCTGATTTGGAGAATGAGCGGGTGACGGTGGCAAATTATCGCCAGCGAATCCGGCAGGCGGAGACGATGGGAGAATTTGCGCTGAGTGAAACATTGCGACAGATCATCGTCCAGGAACAAGACCACGAAATAGATTTATCGGACGCGTTGGGCATCGCAGTGCCCCCGCCCGAAAAGATCTCATCAGCAACTCGAAACAAGGAGTGACTTATGCCACGCGGGGATAAATCCAGTTATACATCAAAGCAAAAACGTCAGGCCGAACACATTGAAGAAGGCTACGAAAAAAGGGGGCTCAGCGCCAAGACCGCAAAGAAACGCGCCTGGGCTACCGTCAACAAACGGAGTGGAGGGGGCCTGAAAACGACTTCCCGCAGAAAGTAGATCCGGCGGCGGATCGGAAAGTCTCAATGGGGAGTGCTTTTTGCTTGTGGAATCGACACAAAAGCCTGATTCTATGGTAAATGAGCAAGATTGTGACGATTTTTTTCTGGGCGGTGTTGCCCGTATTTATCGTCTTTTCGGTCCGCGCCGGCGATGCGCCGAAACTCCCGCCCGCCGCGACGGTGAAAGTCGATTTTGCCCGCGACATCGAGCCAATCTTTGCCAGTCGTTGCTACGAGTGCCATGGCGACAAAAAATCCAAGAGTGGATTTCGTCTTGACACGAAAGCCCGGGCCCTTCAGGGGGGCGATTCGGGCCTGCCATTTTTTGTTCCGGGCAACAGTTCCAAGAGCCAGATCATCCTGCGCGTGGCCGGGTTGGTGAAAGATGACGAAATCATGCCGGCCATGGGCGAACGGCTGACCGCGCAACAAATCGGCCTTTTGGAAGCGTGGATTGATCAAGGCGCAACCTGGCCGGAAACCGCCAAAAAAACACATTGGGCTTACGTCAAGCCGGTCCGCCCGACGCTGCCCAAGGTCAAACGTTCCCGCTGGATCCGCAATCCCATCGATACTTTTATTCTCGCGCGGTTGGAGTCTGAAAAGCTGAAACCCTCCCCGGAGGCGGATCGGGTGACATTGATTCGCCGCGCGAGCCTGGACTTGACCGGTTTGCCGCCCAGCCTCGCGGAAGTGGATACTTTCGTGGCGGACCAACGCAAGGAGGCTTACGAAAGATTGGTGGACCGTTTGCTGGCGTCTCCGCATTACGGGGAAAAGTGGGCGCGTCTCTGGCTCGATTTGGCGCGCTACGCGGACTCGCATGGTTATGAAAAAGACCCGCCCCGCAGCATGTGGCCCTATCGCGATTGGGTGATCAACGCCTTCAATCAAAACATGCCTTTTGATCAATTTACCGTCGAACAAATCGCCGGCGACATGCTGCCCAACGCCACCCGCGACCAGAAAATTGCCAGCGGCTTCAATCGCAACACCATGATTAACACCGAGGGCGGCGTGGACCCGGAACAGTCCCGGGTCGAGACCATTGTCGATCGTGTCAATACGACTGCCACCGTCTGGCTCGGTTCCACCCTGGGCTGCGCGCAGTGCCACACGCACAAGTACGACCCGTTTACCTTGAAGGAATATTACCAAATGTTTGCGTTCCTCAACAATGCGGACGAGCCGGAGATGGCAGTTCCTTCCGCGGCGCAAGAGGCGCGTGAAAAGCAATTGTCCAGCGAGGTGGCCGGATTGGAAACTGAGCTTAAAAAAGCGACGCCGGAATTGACCGTCGCCCAGGCCGCTTGGGAAAAAAAGGTATCGGACCAACTGGCTCGCTCCCTGGTTCCCGTCACCGGCACAAACAAACCAGCCTCGGCGCCGGATGTCCCGACGAATATTCTTTACATCGTGAAAGTGGCCGGCGCCGGACGCACCGCACCGCAGCGCGATGCGATCACCGATTATTTTCGATCCCAGGCGCCCGAACTTAAAACGGTTCGCGATCGATTGGCGGAGTTGCGCAAAGCCCAGGAGGCCTTGAAAAAGGAATTTCCCACCACGCTGGTCATGCAGGAACGCGCCCAACCCCGTGAAACCCATGTGCTGCCGCGCGGGAATTTTTTAAACCCGGGAGAAAAGGTTGCCCCCGGGGTGCCCGCCGTCCTGCCGTCTTTGCCGAAAGGACAGCCGGCCAATCGCGTCACCCTGGCGCACTGGCTGGTTTCTCCCGAAAATCCGCTGACTGCGCGCGTGACGGTGAACCGCTTTTGGGAACAAGTTTTTGGCCGCGGGTTGGTGGAAACCGTCGAGGACTTCGGGACCCAGGGCGAACGGCCTACGCATCCTGAATTGCTGGATTGGCTGGCCACTGAATTTGTTCGCCAGGGCTGGGACATGAAGGCCTTGCTGCGGCTCATGGTCACTTCCGCCACTTATCGCCAGTCGTCCCGCTCGACGCCGGAATTAATAGAGCGCGATCCCTACAATCGGCTTTACGCCCGCGGCGCCCGTTTCCGTGTTCCGGCAGAAACGGTGCGGGACATTGCTTTGCAAGCCAGCGGATTGTTGTCGCCCAAGATCGGCGGTCCTAGTGTTTTCCCCTATCAACCCGACGGCATCTGGACACAACTTTATTCCACCGACCAATGGGTCGTAAGCAAGGGAGCGGATAAATATCGGCGCGGAATTTATACCTTCTGGCGGAGGACTTCGACGTATCCGGCGTTCATGTCGTTCGATGCGCCGAGCCGGGAATTGATCTGCCCGCGCCGCCAGCGTTCCGATACGCCTTTGCAGGCCTTGACCACTTTGAACGATCCGTCTTTTGTTGAAGCGGCGCAGGCGTTGGCCCGGCGCGTCCTGCAAGAATCCAAAGGCAACGCCCGCGCCGACGCCAACTATGCCTTCCGCCTCTGCGAGGCGCGGTCGCCGCGCTCAAAGGAAACCAAACGCCTCGTCGCGCTATATGAACAGGAACTGGCCCAATTCAAACTGGACCCGTCCGCCGCCCAAAAAATGGCTACAGGCGACTTGGGCAAACCTCCCGCCGGCGTCAATGTCGAGGAGTTGGCCGCATGGACGGTGGTGGCCAATGTGCTGCTAAATTTGGATGAAACAATTACCAAGGGCTAAAACATTTTTTATGAACTCCCCATTCACACCCGATCAGCAACGCGGCCTGCACGCCATCACGCGCCGCCACTTTTTCAGCAAATCAGCCTGGGGCATCGGCAGCATCGCCCTCGCCTCATTGTTGGACGAAAAACTTTTTGCGGCGGGAAAACCAGATCTCCTGGGCTTGAATCCGCTGGCCCCTAAAGCGCCGCACTTCGCCCCCAAGGCAAAACGTGTCATCTATATGTTCATGGAAGGCGCCCCTTCCCAACTCGATCTATTTGACTACAAGCCCAAACTGGTCGAGTTGAACATGCAACCCTGCCCCGAAGAAATGATCAAGGGCGAGCGTTTTGCCTTTATTCAAGGCGTACCGAAGATTTTGGGGACGTCACATAAATTTTCCAGGCACGGCCAATGCGGCATGGAGCTTTCCGAATTGCTGCCCAATCTGGCCACGGTCGCGGATGACATCACGGTTGTCCGCTCCATGGTCACGGACGCCTTCAATCATGCCCCGGCCCAGATTTTTCTGAACACCGGTTCGACACAAATTGGCCGGCCCAGCATGGGTTCATGGTTAAACTATGGATTGGGCAGCATCGCGCAGGATTTACCCGGCTTCGTGGTCATGATTTCGGGCGGCGGTCTGCCCAGCGGGGGAGCGGCGTGTTGGAGCAGCGGCTTTTTGCCCACTGTTTATCAGGGCGTACAATTTCGTTCCCAAGGTGATCCGGTGCTCTTTCTGTCCAACCCCGCCGGCATGAGCGCCAAGGACCGGCGCCGTTCCCTCGATGCCTTGCACGACTTGAACGAAATGGAAATGAATGCCACCGGCGACCCGGAGATTGCGACCCGCATCAATTCCTTCGAGCTGGCTTTTAAAATGCAAACCAGCGCGCCGGAGTTGATGGACATCTCCAAGGAGCCAAAGGCCATTCACGAAATGTACGGCACCGAACCGGGCAAGGTTTCCTTTGCCAATAATTGCCTCCTGGCCCGGCGCTTGATCGAACGCGGCACCCGCTTCGTGCAACTTTATGACCGCACTTGGGACCATCATGGCGTCAGCATGGAGAACGACGTCGTCAGTCCCACTGGTGGCCTGGCTACAAAATGCCGGCAAGCGGACCGGCCCATGACCGCGCTGATCAAGGACCTCAAACAAAGGGGCTTGCTGGATGAAACCCTGGTCATTTGGGGCGGCGAATTTGGCCGAACCCCTCTGAATGAGGCGCGCGGCGGTTCGAAGTTCCTGGGCCGCGATCATCATCCCCGCGCCTTTAGCGTGTGGATGGCCGGTGGAGGGATCAAGGCCGGTTACACACATGGGGCGACCGACGAATTCGGCTGGAAGGTCGCAGAAGACCGCGTCCATGTGCATGATCTGCAAGCGACGATCCTTCATTGCCTGGGATTAGACCACACGCGGCTGACCTACAAATTCCAAGGCCGCAATTTCCGATTGACCGACGTGGCGGGCGAGGTGGTCAACAGAATCCTAGCCTGAGCCCGACGGGTAAATGGGTAACCGTTTTTGATCTTCGAAAAGTGGATTAACGTCGGAATTTATTACATTATTGCACTTTGCGGTTCGCTGTTTTTGGTGGAATGAATGCGGGCATGCCCGTCTCGGTCAGAGTCCAAATGATGGGAAGGAATGGGGTTAAGGGGCAGGTTCCAGTTAAACCAGGGCCCGCCCGGAAAAGAATGTTGCTGGTTTGTTGCTGGCGTGTTGCCGATTTTGTTGCCAACTAACTATTTGAGTATCAACCCTGTAGCCGATGTTGCCGATTTTTCCGAGCATACTATCTATTTCATGTTTCCTCAGACGCAACCATTGGGGTGAGAGGCGAGGTATGTCCCGTGCGCGCTTCAGGGTGGTTCTCAAGGAGGCTTCTAATGAGATTCTATTCCACCGAAACAGTAAAGAACCGCTTAAATGACAAATAGATGTTGATAATAAACCACTTGCAGCGGACTCGGTCCGTTTTCATTCCCATTAGGTTCTTCAGTCATCCTTCATCACCGCCGATAGCTCCTGTGTAGTGGTTTGGATGGCTCTGAAAATTGTGAAAACAATGGGAAAACAATGTGGAAAAGGCTTGACCGAGGGAGGTCATATACGGTAGTCATAGGGCATGTATTATGGTCGGATTGCCAGATTCGTTGGTGCACCCCGGACACGGGCGTTTTTTAGACAAATAAGAGATACGTCTTAGCCTAATTATCCAGACCACAGACTGATTTTAGCTGTTCGATTTTTGATGCAAATTTTAAATCCAGCATGGTATTGCGCGCGGACAAAGCCAAAGCATGAGCATATTGCTGCGGCCAACGTCAGTAAAAATTTGGGTTTGGAAGTTTTTCACCCGCGTTTACGGATGGAGCGCGCGACGCGGCGTGGTGTCATGCGGGTCGTCGAACCGCTTTTCCCCTGTTACATTTTTATTCGCTGCGTTTTGGAGAATCGGCTGGATGAAATCCGCCACGTTACGGGCATCAGCAGCCTCGTGCATTTTGGACGGAAAATCCCGGCGGTGCCGGACAGCGCGATTGATGAATTAAAGCAATGCTTTGAGTCTGAACAACCGATGACCGTGCAAGACGGCGTCGTGCCCGGTGCCGAAGTGATAATTGTCGGCGGAGCCTTCTTGGGATTTTCCGGAATGGTGGTGCGCGCATTATCAGCCGGGCAAAGGGTACAGATTCTGCTTGATTTCCTAGGCCGAGTAACGGTGGCCGAGGTGGATCGAAAGTCGTTGAAGCTTGAGAATAGGCGGGTGGCAGACCTTTTGCCGTTGTTGGCAACGACCGATCCGGCGGATATTGCCGCCGCAAGTTAGTCTCTCATATCGAGTGAAATACGGGAAAAAGGGAATTGTGCGGGAAAAGATGGCGAAAACAACCTCTGCCATCAAGTGCGGAGCTTTGCGTGAAAATGGAATGGCAGATCACGAAGCGAATTGAGGGAAATAGGTGTCTGGCAGTTTGGGTCTGATACACGCAGGGATTTGAGCAACTCGAGCCGTGCCTGTTGATGGCAGACGGCCTTTTAGGAGCAGCGTGATGCAATCGACAGATGGTTCGCCATGCAGACATGACGGGGCAATCACCCGGGAATCTTGCAGCCAGAATCTGGTTTTGAGCCATGGATTTTTCATTTTAAATCATTTGGGATTGTTGAGACGACAATCCAACACTTGGGCCTTCGAATTCCTCCCTGGAGCCGACCACTACCGCTCCTCCTCTCGCAAATGTTAAAACCAAACGAAGTATCTTCCATCGGCATAAATTATTCTGTGCGCGAAGACCGGCAAGACACGTTGCCCGTTGCCATCCAGAATCCACTCCCCACATGGAAGCGCATCCTGGATATCACATGCATTGTGCTGGCCCTTCCCTTGCTCATACCTTTGGGCGTGCTCATCGCCGCCTTTATTAAATTGGTTTCTCCGGGCCCCGCTTTTTTCCGCCAGAAACGCGTCGGCATCCTGGGGAAAAACTTCCTCTGTTTGAAGTTCCGCACCATGAAAATCAACGCGGACACCAGCGTCCATCAGGCCCATCTCAAGCACTTGATGACTTGCAACCACCCCACCAGGAAGCTGGATTGTGCTGATGACCGGCTAATTTTTGGTGGGATGTTTTTGAGGTCCCTTGGGGTAGATGAATTGCCGCAACTAATTAACATCTTGCGCGGTGAAATGAGTTTGGTTGGTCCGCGACCCTGCATACCCTACGAATTCGACTTGTATAGCCCGCGCCACAAGCGCCGTTGCGAAGCGCCCCCGGGCTTGACGGGTCTATGGCAAGTCAGCGGCAAGAATCACACGACCTTCGAGGAACAGATCAATTTGGACCTCTATTACGTGGAACACAAATCGCTCTGGCTCGATCTTAAAATTATTGCTTTAACCATTCCAGCGATTCTGGCTCTGGTGTGGGAAATGAAAACTCGACGAGGCAAAACGGCCTCTACTGCGCCTGGAAAGCCGTCAAAAAATGCCACTGAAAACACCTGAACAGATGAGCGGTATGGCATTTGCTCCCTGTTAAACAGATCCAGAATTCGCAAATCGGAGAAAATATGAAACAAATAAAAGTTGGAGTAGTCGGGTGCGGTTATTGGGGTCCAAACCTCGTGCGTAATTTCCGGTCATTGCCGGAATGCCACTTGAAGATGATGTGCGACTTAAGCCAGGATCGGCTCAAGCACCTTTCCGCCTTGTATCCCGAGGTCAAGGGCGAGCGAAATTATGATCACATGCTCAACGGCGTTGGAATTGACGCCGTGGTCATTGCCACCTCGGTCAAACTGCATTACTCCATGGCCAAGGCCAGTTTGCTGGCGGGCAAGCACACCCTTATTGAGAAGCCGATGGCAGCCTCCTCCGCTCAATGCGCCGAACTGGTCGAAATTGCCAAAAAGCAGGGTGTCGTTCTCATGATCGGACACACATTCCTTTATTCGCCCGCCGTCCGGAAGATCAAGGAAATTATCGATCGCGGCGACCTTGGCGATATTCGTTACGTCTGCGCCCGCCGCCTCAATCTCGGCCTGTTCCAAAAGGACATCAACGTTGCCTGGGATTTGGCCCCGCACGACATTTCCATTATTTTGCATTTGCTGGAAGAGCAACCCTACAGCGTCAACTGCCGCGGCAGCGCCCACGTCACCCCGGGAGTTGAAGACGTGACCTCCATGAGCCTGAGTTTTCACAAGGACCGGTCCGCCATCATTCATAGCAGTTGGCTGGATCCTCGCAAGGTCCGCGAAATGACCATTGTGGGCAGCAAGCGCATGATCGTCTATGATGATGTCGCCCAACAGGAAAAGATTCGGATTTTTGACGCGCGTGTCGAGCGCCCGCCGCACTACGACACGTTTGCCGAGTTTCACTACGCCTATCACTACGGTGACACTTACGCCCCCTACCTCAAACAGGAAGAACCCCTCAAAACCGAATGCCAGCATTTCTTGGAATGCATTCACCACGGCAAAGAGCCATTGACCAGCGGAGAAAAAGGATTGGAACTGGTCAGGATTCTGGAGGCCTCCTCCGCATCATTAAAGCTCGGCGGCAGCCCCGTCGAATTGGCTCCCCAACCTCCCCCACAACTCATCCCCGCTGACGACTTGCCCCGCCCCCAAAGCAGGAACAACAAGCAAAAAACCTCCAAGTGGCCCGACCCGGCCGCCCGCCCTCAGGCCGCACGCGTTATTCTGTAAGCGCAGTGTCCGGCATCATGTCTCACGCCCAACTCTACCAGCAAATAGCGCCCGATGTTAAAATGGGCAAAGGCGTCCGCATTTACGCCTTCACCAACCTCTATGGATGCGAAATCGGGGACGACGTAAAGATCGGCACCTTCGTTGAGATTCAAAAAGGCGCCCGCATCGGTTCCCGCTGCAAAATTTCCAGCCACACATTCATTTGCGAAGGCGTCGTTTTGGAGGATGACGTCTTTATTGGCCATAATGTCACGTTCATCAACGACCTCTATCCCCGATCCACCAATGACTACGGAGCCCTGCAAACGGAAGCCGATTGGAAGTGCATTCCAACTCATGTCAAGCAGGGCGCGTCCATCGGTTCTGGAGCAACGCTTTTATGCGGCATCACCATTGGGGCGGGAGCCATGATCGGCGCCGGCAGCGTCGTGACCCGCGATGTTCCCGCTGGCGCGGTGGTCGCGGGTAATCCCGCCCGCGTCATCAAAATGGCCAAACCTCGTGTTCGATAATTATCGGTTTATGAAGGTTCCATTTCTAGATCTCAGCGCGCAACACCAACCCCTGCGCGAGCAATTGGACGCCGCCATCCGCGGTGTCATTGACAGCAATGCCTTTGCTGGCGGCCCTTTCGTCGCGGCCTTCGAGCGCGAGTTCGCCCAATACTGCGGTGCGGCTCACGCCATTGGCGTCGGCAACGGCACGGATGCTCTCTGGCTCAGTTTGTTGGCCCTGGGTGTCGGTCCAGGCGATGAAGTCATCACAGTGCCCAGCACTTTCATGGCCACTGCCGAAGCCATTAGTTACTGTGGGGCGCGGCCAAAGTTCGTGGACATCGATGAGCGCACTTACACGCTGGATCCGAATTTGCTCGAAGCGGCCATCTCCCCCAATACCAAAGCCATCATTCCTGTGCATCTGTTCGGCCAGTGCGCCGACATGGACCCGATTCTTCAAATCGCGGCGCAGCGCGGCATCCCCGTGGTTGAAGATGCCTGTCAGGCACACGGCGCTCTCTACAAAGGGCGCAAGGCCGGGACCATGGGAGTAACCGGTTGTTTCAGCTTTTATCCCGGAAAAAACCTGGGCGCGTTGGGCGAAGCGGGCGGCGTTGTGACCGGCGATGAATCATTGGCCGAAAAAATCCAGGTATTGCGCGATCACGGCCAGCACCGTAAATACCATCATTCCCAAATCGGCTGGAATGCCAGGATGGACGGCATCCAGGGCGCCGTTCTCAGCGTCAAGTTGAAGCACCTCAATGTGGGCAACGTCAAGCGCCACTCGCACGCCCTGCTTTATGATCAGCTCCTGGGCGAAACCCAGGAAATCATCACTCCGTACGAAGCGCCTTACGGAAGCCATGTCTATCACGTTTACGCTGTTCGCGTCCAGAATCGCAATCAAGTCCTCCAAGCCATGGCCGACAAGGGGATAGCCTGCGCCATTCATTATCCGATCCCAGTGCATTTGCAGGACGCCTATCGTTTTCTGGGCTGTGAAAAAGGCTCTTACCCGGTCGCTGAGACGTGCGCGGAGGAGTTTTTGTCGCTGCCCATGTTTCCGGAGCTGGCCAACCCGCAAATCCACGCGGTGGCCAATGAATTGAAATTGTGCATCAGCGGCCGAAAGCCATTGAGCAACTGCCTTAAATAATGCCGCCGACCGAGCATGAAAAAACCAAGCGATCATCCGATCCATGCGTCCCGGCGGCGTACGTCGCGGTGGATCCTTTGGAGCACGCGGGATGGGATTCGCTTCTGGACGCGCACCCGCAGACGTCTGTTTTTCATGGGACGGCTTGGGCGCGAGTGCTTCGGCAAACTTACGGGCACACTCCCATCTATATTTGCCGCTTTGACGGCCAGCGACTCGCTGAGTTGCTACCCATCATGGAAGTCTCGAGCCGATGGAGTGGACGCCGCGGCGTTTCCCTGCCGTTCACGGATTTTTGTCTTCCCCTCAAAGCCGCGAATCAGGAGGGCCGGGCGCTCTACCAGGCGGCCATGGAAACGGGTCGACAACGCCTCTGGAAATATCTGGAGTGCCGGAGCGCGGGGGACGGCTGGGCGGGCGCTTCCCCTTCGCTGACATTCTATGGCCATGTCATCGATCTTTCCGCCGGAGTTGACGACCTTTTCAAAGGTTTTGACAGCGCTGTCAGACGGGGAGTCCGAAAAGCGGAAGCAGCGGGAGTGAAGGTCGATTTCAGCGGCAATTCGGAGGCGATTCAAACTTTTTACGCGCTGCATTGCCGGACGCGCCGCCGCCATGGGCTGCCGCCGCAACCGTTCCGATTCTTCGAGAACATTCAGCGTTGTGTCCTTGACGCGGGTCAGGGATTTGTTGCAACCGCGCGGTTGAAGTACCAGCCGCTGGCGGCGGCGGTTTTTTTTTGTCATGGCCGGCAGGTCCTCTACAAATTTGGGGCGTCGGACCATGATTTCCAGCAATTGCGCCCGAACAATTTAATGATGTGGGCAGCCATACAGCACGCGGCGGAGAGGAGGTTTTCAACCCTGCATTTGGGGCGGACCTCCCTGGCCAACGAAGGGCTGCGGCGCTACAAACTGGCATTTGGCGCAATCGAGGAAACTGTGCGATACTGTCAGTATGATTTTGCGTCAAAGGCATTTGTGGCAGGGGCTGATCGCACGGCAGGCTGGTTTAATCCAGTCTTCGCGCATCTGCCGTTGCCGCTGCTCCGATTGGCGGGCCAAATTTTATACCCTCACTTATCTTGAGCATAATAAGGGCAAATCAGCAAACTCATGAATCCTAAGCACACTGTTCCATCGCCGGCATCGCCTGGGATTACCCCAACCGATGTTTACTATATTCTCTTCCGGCACAAATGGCTTATTGCCATTCTTTCGGTGGTCGCTGTGGCCGCTGCCATTTCGGTGCGCTTATTGTGGCATGTGCCATACATGTCGGGCGCCGAACTGCTGATCAAGTATATCAAGGAAGCCAAGCCGCTGCAGGAAGGTGGGACGGAATCGGAATTGACAAGACCGGTCTTTAGCGACCAGAATGTCGTGAATACTGAAATCTCGATCCTTACCAGCTTGGATCTGGCCGAGGAAGTGGCCACTAATATTGGCGCCGCCAAAATCTTAGGGAAGCCAGCCAATTCGACCAATGTCAACTCTCTCGATGCCGCGGTAATGATCAAAGGGGGGTTGGTCATACCGGACTCCGGCAGAGGCGACATCATCAGGATGACTTTCTCCCATCCCGATTCTGACATGGTGGTGCCCATTCTTGCCAAGATCATTGAAGTTTACCAATTCAAACATACCGCCATCCATCACCCCGAGAATAATGAATTTGTGACCGAGAAAATTGATCAAATCAAAAATCAGAGGGATTCTGTCGATCGGCGATTGCGCGACATGAAAACCGGTGTCGGGGTGATGTCCATTGATGACAGCAAGAAAATGTGCAGCGAGCTTTTGTCACAGATTCAAGGAAAGATATACGAAGACGAGGCTGAACAGGCGGGTTATCAGGAGTCGATACAAGAGTTGACCGCAGCCCTGCCTCCAACTCCGGCGGTAACCGTTTCAACGAATGTGCCCCATGCAACGAATCAACCGGCGCCAATCCCTGAAGAGACGCTGGCTAATTACAAGAGCCTCAACGCCCAGCTTGCCAGCCAAAAAGCGAAGGAAACAGACCTCCTCGGCACTTATACCACTAACTATCCTGCCGTGTTACTTCAACAGGCTCAGATTGCCAAGACCGGAGCCCGGAAAACGGCTCTGGAAAAGAGCTTTCCCGGTTTGTTAGCTGTAAAACCCGCCGAAACCAAAGAAACGTTCGTCAACGCCGCGCCGGCCAAGGACCCGAGGGAAATACTGAACGAGGAAAAGGCCAAATCGAACCAGTTGCTAAGACAGATTCAATTTTGGACAAACAGGCTGGCCCAAATTCAAAGCCTCCGAACCAATATTATCGCGCTGGAAGGCCCCATGACGCAATTGCAGAATGAGAAGACTCTCCTGGAAAACAAGCTCAGCTACTACCAACAAAGGCTCGATGAGAATCAAGTCAATTTGGCGGTGGGGCCCGGCAACTCAGATTTTTCCGTGGTGGAATCACCCACACCCCCAACACGCGACATGACGAAAGTCAACAAGGTGACGTATGGCGTTCTCTTTGGTGGTCTTGCTTTCGCCCTGGGTTTGCCCTTTCTGATCGAGCTTTATTTGGATCGTTCCCTCAAGCGTCCTATGGATGTCCAGATCAGGCTTGGACTTCCTTTCTTTATTTCCATTCCGCAAGTCAATGGAAATGGCAAGCTCCCCTCCATTAAAAACGAAAAAAAGAGAACTCTTTTGCTCGACAAGACGGAGGAAGCCGGCCATCCGGCCAACGGCGAGACCATCGCGCCGACGAACGGACATCTGGCCCTTTGGGATAGCCGTCATGCGTTGCAACCGTTTTACGAGACGTTGCGCGACCGGCTGATGACTTATTTTGAGATGATTAATCTGACGCACAAGCCGAAACTAGTCGCGGTGACAAGCTGCCGCGAAGGCGCCGGCGTCACCAGCACCGCCTCCGGCCTGGCTTCATCCCTCTCCGAAACTGGCGATGGCCGTGTTTTGCTTGTCAACATGAATGTTCGGGACGGAGAGACGCAGCATTTCTACAAGGGCAAACTCACTTGTGGCCTGGATGAGGTGTTGGATAAGGAAACGCGGGAAAATGCCCTGGTTCATGGCCATCTTTATGTCGCCAAGGAACTGCACGAAGACGATCGGCTCCCCCGCGTTTTGCCCAAACGATTCAGTCATTTGCTGCCCAAGATGAAGGCCAGCGACTTTGATTACATTATTTTCGACATGCCTCCCGTCAGCCACATCAGCATCACCCCCAGGCTGGCCCGCTTTATGGATATGGTATTACTGGTCGTTGAGTCGGGGAAGACCGATCGGGACGCCGCCAAGCGCGCGACGGACTTGCTGGCTGAATCTAAAACCAATATTGGTGTCGTCCTCAACAAGAACCGGTCCTATCTGCCCCGCCGTTTACACCAGGATATTTGATCCGGTAAGGGGTTGTTTTCTTTCATGTCAGGGTTTCGCAATACACTCTATTACGGCCTCAAGCCTCTCATCCCTGCTCCGGCCCGGCACGTCGTCCGCAGGTGGATTGTCCAGCGACAGCGCAAGCAAGTGGGGGACATCTGGCCCATTCTGCCGGGCTCGGAACAACTGCCGGACGGCTGGCCCGGCTGGCCCCAAGGAAAAAAATTCGCCCTCGTTTTGACACACGATGTCGAGAGTCAGGCGGGAGTTGGCAAGTGCCGGCAATTGATGGAACTGGAAATGAAATGCGGTTTTCGTTCCTCGTTCAACTTTATTCCTGAAGGAGACTATCGGGTCAACCGCGAACTGCGGGAATATCTCACTCGCAATGGATTTGAAACCGGCATCCACGATTTGCATCACGACGGCAGGCTTTATCGAAGCCGGAACCAATTTGCCCAGAAGGCCGTTCAGATTAATCAGCACCTAAAATATTGGGGCGCCGTGGGTTTTCGGTCGGGTTTCATGTTGCATAACCTGGAATGGCTGCATGATCTTGACATCCAATATGATGCTTCAACATTTGATACTGATCCGTTCGAGCCGCAGCCAGACAACATCGGGACTATCTTTCCGTTCTGGGTTTCCGGCTTGGTAGGCAGAGGCTATTTGGAATTGCCTTACACCCTGCCACAGGATTCGACACTATTTCTTTTGCTGGGGGAAACTTCACCCGATATTTGGTTTCAGAAGCTCGACTGGATCGTCCAGAAAGGAGGCATGGCGCTGATCAACGTGCATCCGGACTACCTTCGCTTTCCGGGAGAGCCGGTCACGAGCCGCACGTATCCGGCGGCATATTACGAGAGTTTTCTGAAACATGTGGCCGAGCGTTATGCCGGAGCCTATTGGAATGTATTGCCGAAGGACCTAGCCGTCTGGCATCGGAAAATGACGGCGCCGGCGACGCAAAGAACGGAGGAAAGTTTTGGCAAAGCGGATCAGCGCCTCAGGCTGGCGTTGCCCCCCAAACAACCGTTTAAGTCAATGCGTGCGGCGGTCGTATTGTATGCCGATTATGCTTCAGACGCGCGGCCCAGAAGGGAGGCGGAAGCTCTGGTCAGGAGCGGCATGGAGGTGGATGTCATCTCTCTGCGCGAGGATCCCGGCGCCCACTTCCGAATCAAGATCGATGGAGTCAATGTATATCAGATTCCGTTGCGGCGGCGAAGGTCGCACAAAGTCATATACATTCTTCAATATACTTGGTTTTTGGCGGCTTCATTCTTTCTCTTGTCCACGTTGGCGTTGAGAAGGCGCTATCGGGTGGTGCATGTGCATAACATGCCCGACTTTCTGGTGTTCAGTGCCCTTTTGCCGCGCTTACGTGGCGCAAAGATTATTTTGGATTTGCATGACCCGATGCCAGAATTGTTCCGCAGCATTTACGGCTTTTCCGAAGATCATTGGTTGCTGCAATGGCTCAAGAAAATAGAGAAACGGAGCATCGCTTTTGCGGATCTGGTGCTCACCCCAAATAAAGCGTTTCAGGATCTTTTTATCTCCCGAAGCTGCCAGCCGGAAAAAATCCACATAGTAACGAACTCACCAAATCCGATGATGTTCGATCCTGACGCACATGTTTCGCGGTCTCCGGCATCACGGGATAAATCATTCGTATTGATGTATCATGGCCTTTTGGTGGAGCGACATGGCTTGGATTTGGCGGTCTATGCGATAGCCAAAGTTATTCAGCGAATACCCCATATTAAGCTGCATATCTATGGCCGATCCACCGAGTATATGGACGGCGTAATGAAGCTCGTCGGGGATCTGCGGTTGCAGGACGTTGTCCGATATCAGGGGTTTAAGTCTTTGGAAGAAATTGCAGAGATTCTGACCACGATAGATTTGGGATTGGTCCCCAACCGATTGAATTCATTCACGCAGATTAATCTACCCACGCGCATCTTCGAATGTCTGGCCATGAACAAGCCGGTCCTTGTGCCCCGGACACCGGGCGTCTGCGACTATTTTACCGACGAAAGCATTCTGTATTTTGAGCCGGGCAATATCGATGATCTCGCCGAAAAAATTGAATGGGCCTATCAAAATCCGGCGGCGTTGCAACAAATCATGGAGCGCGGGCGGGAGGTTTACAAAGCACATCGTTGGGACTTGGAAGAAGGTCGGTTTAACGGACTGGTGGAAAATCTTCTCGAGGAGAAGGTCGCGATGCCTGCCGTTCCGATTTCCCACCGACCGCATAGAGTTTGCATGGTTGCCTATTCCAACTACGAAAATGACAACCGGGTCATGCGCTATGCCGAAGAACTGGCCAAGCAAGGTCATCACGTGGAAGTAATGGCTCTCAAGCGGGAAAAGGACCAGCCGACACATGAAATAATTAAGGGGGTCCATGTCTGCCGGATCCAGCGCCGGTCTCGAAAGGATCAACAAAACAGATTTTCTTACCTGTTTCCCCTGATCCACTTTTGTCTTTTCTCTTCGATTCGACTCAGTTGGCGGCACCTGAAGAAGCCCTACGACTTGATCCATGTCCATAACATGCCTGATTTCCTGGTCTTTACCGCCTGGCTCCCCAAACTGGCCGGCTGCAAGATCATCCTGGATATCCACGACATAGTCCCTGAGTTTTACGCCAGCAAGTTTGATATTCCCTCAAATTCTCGCGGCGTGGAAATGCTCAAAGACATCGAACGGGCTTCGGCGCGGTTTTCTAATCACGTTATCATCTCAAATCATCTTTGGCTTGACACCTTTGCCGCCAGGAATGCCGCCAGGGACAAATGCTCGGTCTTTATCAATAACGTCAATCCCGGCATTTTTTGCCCTCGGCCCCATCGTCCCAGCGACGACAAGTTCATCATTCTTTTTCCTGGAGGCCTGCAGTGGCATCAAGGTTTGGACATCGCCCTGCGCGCCTTTCAAAAAGTCGCGCCTCAAGCCTCCCACGCGGAATTCCACATTTACGGTGACGGCAATATGAAGCAAAGTTTGATTGATTTGGCGCATGAACTTGGCCTGGACGGCAAAGTTCGATTCTTTGCTCCATTGTCTGTGCGCCAAATCGCCGACGTCATGGCGAATGCCGACTTGGGGGTCGTCCCCAAACGCGCTGATTCCTTTGGCGACAAAGCCTATAGCACCAAAATCATGGAATTCATGGCGGTGGGTGTTCCGGTGATCGTATCCAGCACCACAATTGATCGTTATTATTTTAACGATTCGGTTGTCCGTTTCTTCCCCTCTGGTGATTCTGATGCACTGGCAGCCGCTATGCTGGAAATGATTCGTGACCAAAACCTTCGCTGGCAAATGGCCGCACGCGCGTCGGAATATGCGCAGCGCAACAGTTGGGAGACGCGCAAGGACGATTATTTGCATCTGGTTGATTCCCTTTGCACCCCGAAAGGACGCAATGGCAATGGGGCTCACTCGTGAACACGGCCTTTCACAAATGAATCTTTCCAAAATCCGCCTAGACCGCTCGTTAACCACCGGAGTTTTTCATCCTCTAGAGCGAGTTGGCGCTGCCGGTCAAAGCCTGCGGCTGCCGATTTTGATGTATCACAGTCTATCGGATAATCCAGAAAATGGTGTTGCCGCCTATTACAAAACAAACACAGACCCGTTAGTCTTCCGCCAGCAAATGCGCTATCTTGCTGCCGAGGGTTATAAAACAATGGAATTGACGCAAGTGATTGCACGTCTGCAGAACGGCCGGCCTTTCGGGGAAAAAACCGTTGTCATCACGTTCGACGACGGCTTTAAGGATTTTTACACCCATGGCTTCCCCGTTTTAAAAGAACATGGCTTTAGCGCCACGGTTTTTCTTCCCACCGCCTTCATCGCCGAGGACAGGCGGTCTTTTAATAATATCGAGTGTTTGACCTGGCCCGAAATTCGGGAGATGAAAACGGCCGGCATCGAGTTTGGGTCCCACACAGTCAATCATCCGCAGCTCATTAATTTGGCTCGCCAGGAGATTGAACGGGAGCTAGCCGAGTCCAAAGTTCAGATAGAGCGACAGTTAGGCGAGTCGGTTTCTCTGTTTTCCTATCCCTATGCCTTTCCTCAGGAGAAGAGATCCTTTACCCGGGATTTTCGCGATTTATTAATCCAATCCGGTTATGCCTGCTGCGTGACCACTGCACTCGGACGCGTGCGGACGGGGGACGATCCCTATCGCTTGAAACGCCTGCCCGCCAATTCATTGGATGATCCGGCCTTGTTCCGCGCCAAATTGGAAGGCGGCTACGACTGGCTGGCGGTGCCCCAGGCGCTGATTAAGAAATTCAAACTCCCGGTTCGCACTAAAAAGAATGGCCTGCCGCCACAGCCCATTGGACGCGTCACCTCAAATTAAATCCGGCAACATGAGCACTGCTTCCTATGTGGTTATTACGCCCGTGCGCAATGAAGTTGACCACATTTCGCAAACCATTAGTTCAATGGTTGCCCAGACCTGCCAGCCCAGGAAATGGGTCATCGTTAATGACGGCTCGACCGATGCCACCCCAAAAATCATAGACGCCGCCGCCAGGGAACATCCTTGGATCCAGACGGTCCATCGTCCCGACCGCGGATTTCGCAAATCCGGCGGCGGCGTGATAGAAGCGTTTTACGATGGTTACGCTTTGCTCGACCGCACGTCGTGGGATTACCTGGTCAAGTTGGATGGCGACCTCTCATTTGAGCCGTCTTATTTCAGCGCGTGCTTTGATCGTTTTGACCGCGACGCAAAACTGGGCATTGGAGGAGGCACAATTTGCAGCGGTGACACAGGCGCGCTGGTGGAAGAATATCAAAGCGATCCCCCATTTCACGTGCGTGGCGCCACCAAAATCTATCGGCGCGCCTGCTGGGAAGGCATCGGCGGATTAATCAAGGCCCCGGGATGGGATGGCTTGGATGAGATCAAAGCCAACATGCTAGGTTGGAAAACGTATAGTTTTCGGGAATTGAAGCTGCACCATTATCGCTTCGCCGGCAATGCCGACGGGGCTTGGAAGAACTGGGTCAAGAATGGTCTGGCCAACTACGTCAGTGGTTACCATCCCCTGTTTATGTTCTGCAAATGTCTTTCCCGCCTCACGGAAAAGCCTTACGGCGTGGTTCCAATCGCCTTGTGGTATGGATTTATCAGCGGTTATTGGAAGCGGGCGCCCCGGATCGAGGATCGTGACCTCATTGCTTATTTCCGCGATCAACAAATGCGCCGGTTGACCCTGCGCAGCAGTTTGTGGACGAGGAAAACGTGATATGACGCCGCCGGACCACCCCGGCATTCCACGGCCCGAGGTTTCGGTCATCATCGTGAATTGGAAATCGGCCGAGTTTGTCCGCAAGTGCATTGAGTCTATCTATAGCAATACCCGCAATTTGTCCCTGGAGATTATCATTATTGACAGCGCGTCGTATGACGGTTGCGGCGAAATGCTGGCGCGCGATTTTCCCGGCGTAATCTTTGTGCAAGGCCGGAAAAATGTCGGTTTCGCCAAAGCCAACAATCTGGCCGCGCAACGCGCCCGGGGCCGCGATTTATTGCTGCTTAATCCGGACACCGAGCTGCGCGAAGACTCACTCCGTATTTTGGTGGATCGCCTGTCGTCTTTGCCGGGAGCGGGTGCGGTCGGTTGCAAGCTCATCAACGGAGATGGCTCTTTGCAAACGAGTTGCGTGCAGGCCTTTCCCACCGTGTTGAATCAAGTGCTCGATTCCGAATTCTTTCGCCGGGTTTTCCCTCGCTGGAGCATCTGGCGCACCGCGCCGCTTCATTCCTCCCAGCCTGCCGAGGCCGAAGCTGTTTCCGGCGCGTGCATCCTCATAAAAAGGGAGGCATTCGATCGAGTGGGCGGATTCAGTGAGCACTATTTCATGTATGGAGAAGACCTTGATTTGTGTTTCAAGATCAGGCGGGCGGGCTATCGCGTGTATCACATTCCTGAGACAACCATTGTTCACTTTGGCGGCGGCAGCACTCGCAACAGTCTCAGCAATTTCTCCAACGTCATGATGCGAGAGTCGGTTTATCAATTCCTGCGGCATAACCGCGGGAAAGCCAGCGCGGCCTCTTATCGAGCGGCCATGGCGGGGGCGTCGATCGTGCGCATGATTCTCATCCTGCCTTTGCTGGCCGCTTCCAGTCTGCCGGGAAAGCGGCCGCGCCTTGGCTCGATGCAAAAATGGCTCGCCATTTTTCGTTGGAGCCTCGGTTTGCAACCTTTGACACGCGCTCCGTCCTGATAGCGTAATAGACTTTTATGTGCGGTATTGCCGGCAAACTACTTTTCGCGCCGAATGAGCAGGTGCGCGAGGAGGATATTCAGATCATGCTCGATCCCATCGCCCACCGGGGTCCGGACGGGCGGGGAATCCATCTGGACAGAAATGTCGGACTCGGCCATCTTCGCTTATCCATCATTGACCTGGGCACCGGCGCGCAACCGATGTGCAATGAAGACGAAACAGTCTGGATTGTTTTCAATGGAGAAATTTATAATTACAAGGAATTGCGCGACCGCCTCGTGGCCAGGGGGCACATCTTTCGCTCTCATTCCGACACCGAAGTCATCATTCATTTGTACGAGGACTTGGGCCCGGAATGCGTGACCGAACTTCGCGGCATGTTTGCCTTTGCCATTTGGGATTCCAAACGAAGCCGCCTTTTTATCGCCCGGGACCGGGTCGGCATCAAACCGCTTTATTACTGTCAGACGGGCCCGGCGTTTTATTTCGCCTCGGAACTCAAGGCGATCATTGCGGACGCAGCGGTATCGCGCGAGATTCGCCCGGCGGCCATCCGTCAATTTCTCTCATTTTACTATATTCCTGGGGAGGACACCCTATTCCGGTCGATCAAAAAGCTCCTGCCCGGTCACAGCTTGGTAGTGGAAAACGGCCAAGTCACTGTCAAACAATACTGGGATTTGCAATTCACCAAGGAACGATGGTCCGAGCCTTTCGACGAAGCGGTCGAAGAACTCCGCAGCCTGTTTGGCTCAACCGTGCGCGACCACATGATGGCGGATGTCCCCGTTGGTGTTTTGCTCAGCGGCGGGATGGACTCATCGGCCGTGTTGAGCTTTGCCGTTCAAGGGACCGCCAAGCGAGTCAAAACCTTTACCGTGGGATTTGATGGCGACCAAGTCGTGGACGAACGGCCCTATGCGCGTTTGGCGGCCAAAAAGTTCGGCACCGAACATTACGACCTCAGCATATCCGCGGAAGATTTCTGGAACTTTCTGCCTGCTTACGTCAGCCACATGGAAGAGCCGGTTTGCGAACCGCCTGCGGTGGCGCTGTATTACGTTTCAAAATTGGCGCGCAACCACGTCAAGGTCCTGTTGTCCGGCGAAGGCGGGGATGAGGCCTTTGCCGGTTATCCAAATTACCCGAATATGATGCGCCTCGAGCAAATTGGCGCCACAGCGGGTCCTTTTGCCCGGATGGCCGGGGCTGGCGTGGCGCTGGCGGGCCGTCTCTCTGGAGACGGGCGGGTCGAACGTTACGGCGAAGCCTTGGGCCAGCCCCTCTCCTCGCAATATTTCAGCCGCAGTTCCGGCCCCACGACCTTTTTCAACCGCCATGCCCGGAGATTTTTTACCTCGGATTTTCTGAACGACACGGCGTCTGTTTCCGCGGCGGGATTCATCACGAACCTGACGCGAAATATCGGCGAGGAGCCTTTGCTCAACCAGATGCTCTATGTCGATACCAAGACGTGGCTGCCGGATGACCTGTTGGTCAAAGCCGACAAAATCACGATGGCCAACTCTCTGGAACTTCGCGTGCCGCTGCTCGATCACGTGGTGTTGGAATTCGCAGCGTCTTTGCCGCCCGACTTTAAAGTGCGCGGGCGCGAGACGAAACGAATTTTGAAAAGCGTCTTCGCCGGCGTGCTCCCGCCGGAAGTGATCCAGCGCAAAAAGGCGGGTTTCCCGGTTCCTTACGAAAAGTGGTTGAACGGCCAGCTCAGAGAACGAATTGAAGATATCCTGCTCTCCGATCGCGCCACTGCGCGCGGCTATTTTCAAAAGAGCGAAGTCAAGCGCCTGACGGACGCCAATGCCCGGGATGGCAAATACGCCAAAGAAATTTTCTCGTTGCTCGTCTTGGAATTGTGGCACCGCGAGTTTATTGACAACAAGCCACAGGCTTCCAATAAACTTGAAGGATAGAATAATATGCAGTGGTCAGTGATCTCGGCCGTAAACGACGAGCGTGTCTTAAAGTCCTCTTTGCTGAATTCCCCGGGCATTGAATCTGCCGCCGAGGTTATCTTGCAGCGAGGCTATCCGAGCGCGGCGGCGGCCTACAATGCCGCTATCCAAAAGGCGACGACGGATTTGCTGGTGTTTGTCCATCAGGATGTTTACCTGCCCGAAGGCTGGATTGACTCAGTCAAAAAAGCGCTGGAGCCTCTGTCGCTGCAGGACCCGAACTGGGGCATCGTGGGAGTGTGGGGGACGCTGGAAGGCAAGCATCCCGTTGGCTGTTTGTATTGGACGGGGGATTTGGGTTGGGAAGAGCCATTCGAAGGTGCCAAAGAGGTGGAGTCATTGGACGAAGTCGTCTTGATTTTCCGCAAATCATCGGGGTTGGTTTTTGACGAACGTCTGCCAGGATACCACCTCTATGGCGCTGACCTCTGCATGGAAGCCATAAGCCGTGGCAAAAAGTGTTATGCCATCTCTGCATTATGCATTCACAACACCAACACGGAAAGATTTCTTCCGCTTCAGTTTTGGAAATGCTACCTGTTCATGCGCCGAAAATGGAAGGATCGTCTGCCCATCGACACTCCCTGCACACGAATCACCTTTTGGTGCTGGCCGATAATCCGCTGGCACTTGGTTTGCGCCAGGGATGTGGTCTTGGGCAGGCGCAAGAAGCTCTCGCGCGTTGAGAACCCGGGCGAGATCTATGACACGTTGCTGGCTCGGGGCGTGGTTCCGCCGGCACGGGTGCAGGCTCGAGCATCCGCACCTGCCACGGGAGAATAAAATAATCATATGGCTGCCCTGCCGGGATCTGGAAACACAGAATGAAGCAAAACGATAAACCTATTAGAGTTGTCTATAGCTTTCCCCATAAGCTGGGAGCCCAAAGAATTTGCTATGCCGCGTGGCAGCATGTGCAAGGCTTGGCAAATGCCAGGGCGGATATGCTGGTCTTCCCCGGCGTTCTGCACAGGGGCCTTTCTCCAAATGTGAAAGTCCGACCCACTCTCGCCCGGGGAAGGCTCCGCATTCCCTACAAGCTGCTCGGACGATCAGGCGCCTGTATGCTGCACGATTGGATCGTATCGCGTCGAATCCAGAAACTGGCGGGAAAAATCGATCTTATCCACTCTTTTCCGCTCGGCTCACTTCAGACCCTCAGGACGGCCAAAAGACTCGGCATCCCCACCCTTTTGGAACGGTGCAATGCCCACACAGCCTATGCCTACGAGGCGGTCAGAAAGGAATGCAGCCGCCTTGGAGTCACCATGCCAGCCGGCCATGAACATGACTATAACGCCGATACTTTGCGCAAAGAAGAAGCGGAATACCAAGCGGCCGATTACCTCTTCTGTCCGTCTGATTTCGTCGCTCGAACCTTCATGGAACGCGGGTTTCCGTCGAAAAAACTCGCGCGCTTCCAATATGGATTCGACGAGAAAATGTGCCGCCCACCCGCCGTGCCGCGCGATCTCAAAGGCGGCTTGACCGTTTTGTTCGCGGCGGGTTGCGCGCCGCGGAAAGGCCTGCATTATGCGCTTGAGGCTTGGCTTCAATCCTCCGCTCATCGCACGGGGACTTTCCTCGTCGTCGGCGAGTTTATACCTGGCTACGCTGAGAAACTTTCCGCCATGTTGGACCACCCCAGCGTCAAAAGGCTCGGCTACCGAAAAGACCTGCCGGATGTCATGCGAGGGAGCGACATTCTGGTTCTGCCGAGCATTGAAGAAGGCAGCGCGCTGGTAACTTACGATGGCCGCGGCTGCGGCTGCGTCCTGCTCGTTTCGGATGCCTCCGGCGCTGTTTGCCAGCACATGGAAAACGCCCTGGTCCATAGCGTTGGCGACGTTAAAGCGCTCACCGATCATTTTAACCTGATGGATCAGGATCGCGCACTTTTGCAACGGCTCCGCACCTCCTCTTTGAAAACGGCGCACGAACTCACCTGGAGCGCGGCTGGCGTAAAGATGCTTCAGGCTTACCGGGAAATCCTGGCGGAAAGAGAGCCTGCACGAAACCAAAGAGCCGGCGTTGAAGAAATCTGCCGGTGACCGGATCATTTTGAAAATGGAGGTTTGTCTTGACCAAAATCCACTTTAATCAGCCATACGCCGCCGGCAAAGAATTCGAGTATATGCGCCAGGCAATCCAGAATGCGCATACCTGCGGCAATGGCCCCTTCACCAAGAAATGCCAGACTTTTTTGGAGCAAACGTTGGGCGTGCCTAAAGCGATGCTCACCACCTCCTGCACCCACGCCTTGGAGATGGCCGCTCTTTTATTGGATATTCGGCCCGGCGACGAGGTGATTGTCCCATCCTTTACTTTTGTTTCCACGGTAAATGCGTTTGTGCTCCACGGCGCGCATCCGGTCTTTTGCGATGTCCGACCTGACACCTTCAATCTGGACGAGAGCAAGCTGGCCAAACTCATTACACCCCGCACCAAGGCCGTTGTGCCGGTGCATTACGCCGGGGTCGGATGTGAGATGGACGAGATTTTGGAAATTGCGCGGCAGCACGGCGTCGCGGTGGTCGAAGACAACGCCCATGGTTTGTTTGGCAAGTACCGGGGAAAGTATCTCGGCACGTTTGGCTGTCTGGCCACCCAAAGCTTTCATGAAACCAAAAACTTTAATTGCGGCGAAGGCGGTGCGTTGCTGATTAACGACCCCAAGTATATTGAGCGGGCCGAAATCATCCATGAAAAGGGCACGAATCGCAATCGATTCTTTCGCGGCCAGGTCGATAAATACACCTGGGTGGATGTTGGCTCCAGTTATCTTCCCTCCGACATGCTGGCCGCCTACCTCTTCGCCCAACTGGAGGTTTATCAGGAAATCCAAGCCAAACGCCGCCGCATTTGGGAGTTTTATCACGAGCACCTGCAGGACTGGGCATCTGGAAACGGAGTTCGTCTGCCGATTGTGCCCGCGCACTGCGAGCAAGCTTATCACATGTATTACTTGTTGATGCCGTCGCTGGAAAAGCGGCAGGCGCTTATCGCTCATTTAAAGAGCCAGGATATCGTCAGCGTCTTTCATTACCTGCCCTTGAACACATCACAAATGGGACGGAAATTTAACGGCAAGGAAGGCGACTGTCCAGTGACCGAGGATGTGAGTGACCGCCTGCTCCGCCTGCCGTTTTACAATGACCTGAGCGAGGCGGATTTATCCAGGGTGGTGACAAACATCAAGCTGTTTGATTTTCAAGAACGATCCATGCGGGCGGCTTCACTTTCCGCGTCAACACCACTTTTGAATGCGTAAGGCACTTAACAAGATACGTCACTACCATTCGGTCTTGGGGCCTCTCGGGGTGGCCGCCTTCTTGTTTGCGAAATTGTCCGGCCGTCACCCTTTGTTCAAGAGGACTGTGGCCGGAGTCAAGCATCCTGTATATCTCAGGATCGGAACGACCGATGCTTCGGTTATGAGCCAAGTTTTGTTGGAACAGCATTATGGCTTTCCTTTTGAGGTGCAGCCCAGGGTAATCGTTGATGCAGGCGCTAACATCGGGCTTTCGGCGGTCTTTTTTGCAAATAAGTATCCAGGCGCCATTGTCATCGCCCTGGAACCGGAGGAATCAAACTTCCAGTTGCTGCAAAGAAACGTCTCTCTGTACCCGCAAATCAAGCCTGTCAATGCAGCTCTGTGGCGCGAAAATGGACAGATCTGTCTCATTGATCCTCAACATGGGCACCACGGATTCCAGACCGTGGAAAGAACGGAAAACAGCCGTTTGGTTCAGGCGATGACGGTGGATGCTTTGATGGCGAAGATGGGGCTGGAGTTCATCGATATCTTGAAAATTGACATCGAAGGTTCTGAAAAGGAAGTCTTTGAGAACTCGGCAAAATGGATCGACCGGGTCGGAATGATCATGGTGGAATTGCATGACACCCTAAAGCCGGGCTGCACCACGGCGTTTCAGGAAGCCGCCAAAGGGTTCTCTCTTGAATACTCCAACGGTGAGACCGTTGTGCGCATGAGGACAGTTGCCAATCAGGAATTAGCATGACCCCCCTTGGCGTTTTACTGACATCAATCTATGTGTTGATGGTGGTGGCCTTGCCCCGCCGGTGGGCAATGCTGGGAGTTTTCGCGGGGATTTGCTATATGACACAGGGGCAGATAGTCAATCTTGGTGGTTTTCATTTACAGGCCATCCGGATGGTGCTGCTGGCCGGTTTTATCAGGGTAGTGGCACGAGGCGAACTTCGGCAATTGAAACTGGTTAGCATAGATCGGATCCTCATCGCGTATGGGGTTTATTCTGTGGTGATGGAAGGGTATCGCCTTGGAGTCTGGCAGGAGCAGGCGGGAGAAGCTTACGACATTCTGTTGTCATACTTTGTGTTTCGGTGCCTAATCACGAGTTGGGAAGATCTATTGGAGTTATTGCCCAGATTGGCGCTGTTCATAGTCCCCATGACTCTTTGCATGGTCTGGGAGAGGCACACTGGCCGGAGTGTTTTTATGGCCTTGGGCGGTCTTAATGACGACTGGGATAGAGACGGGGCTTTTCGTTGCAAGGGAGCTTTTCGGGCGCCCCAAACCGCCGGGACTTTCAGCGCCACCTTAATTCCGCTTTTTGCCGGTCTTTACTTCATTAACGCTCAACGCCGGAAAGTTGCAGTCGCAGGGATCATCGCGGCGACGATTATCACTTACACCTCAAACTCCAGTGGACCCCTGATGGGCTATTTGAGCAGCTTGGTTGGCCTGGCGTTCTGGCCGTTGCGCAAGAACATGCGGAAAGTGCGGTGGGGAATTGTGGCTTTCCTGATTTTCATGAGTCTGACCATGAAGGCGTCGATTTGGTACCTTATCGCAAAAATCGCTGACTTAACGGGAGGCGATGGCTGGTATCGATCGTACCTGATGGATCAGTGTTATAACCATTTCTCCGATTGGTGGCTGATGGGCACCAGCAACACATTTCCTTGGGCGGTGACGCATATGAGCACGGGCCAGTCAGACCTTTGCAACATGTATGTCGCCTGCGCGGCGGCGGCAGGACTGGGCTGCCTGTTTCTCTTTGTCCTCCTTCAGGTCAAGTGCTTTCAGAAACTAGGCAACGCGCTAAAGACGGCCAGGGAAATCTCGCCACAGAGCGAGAGGATGCTCTGGAGCCTGGGCTGCGTTCTTTTTGCCCATGTCATGATCTTTTTCTCTGTGACGTACTGGGACCAGATGAACGTGGTTTGGTGGGGGTTTCTGGCTTTGATTGCAAGCGCAACATCGACGATTTTGACACCGCCGAATCAAGCCGAAGTAGGTGAAGAGGCCGACGAGTCGCTTTCTGCGGAAGTTCACGCCTGAAGAATTCGGGGGCGGCGCCGATAGAAAACCGGTGGAGCGCCTCGAAGATCGGCTGTCCCAAAAATAGCCACCCAATGGAGCGTTAAAAGGCAAAGCGACAACGCAAGCGCCATTCAGGCGAGGCAAAGCAAAGGCAATTACCGCAGTAAGAGCATTTTGCGATGATTCCAGCGCATGGCTGGCATGTGAAATGCTTTCAAACAAGAAGTGCGGGCAGAAATCCTGATGGTCGGGCAGAAACTTTATGAAAGACATTAATAGAAACTATCGACCATTCATTTTGGCGAGCCTTATTATTCTCTCGTCCGTGCCGCTGGGCGTGGCCAAAGACCTTTACGTGACCCAGAATTCCGCGGGAACTGCCAGCGGGGCCGATGCCGCCGACGCCAATTCATTGGCATGGCTAAACACCGCTGCCAATTGGGGATCTGGCGCCACTCAGGTCTCGCCGGGAGACAAAGTGCATCTGGTGGGCACGTTCACCAGCCCGCTGACTGTCATGGGAAGCGGAGTCTCAGGAAGCCCCATGACGATCTATTTTGAGCCGGGCGCAAACTTCACGTCCCCTTGCTGGCCGTATGGAATTGCACAGGCTCCGAATGGCGCGATTGCCTTTTATGGTGTGTCAAATATTGTGATTGATGGCGGTGTAAACGGAATAATACAAAACACCGCCTGCGGCACAGCTTTTACCAACAAGGCGTCCACGGCACTTTCTGGCACTGGACGTAATGTTACGATTCAAAATTTAACTGTCACAAATATATATCTACGAACTTCATATGATGATTATCCGGGTTTGGCTGCTTATTATTATGGTGGCGTTGGAATCAATTTGGCGGGAAATGCCTTAACTGTAAGCAATTGTCACGTAAGCGATGCTGGAAGTTTACTTTCAATGAATGCATCAGATGCGTTCACGTCAAACTTATTGATACTCAATAATACGTTGCTGAACGCCAATCATTTTTGCAGCCTAGGAATCCCACCCAGCACCACCATTAGCAACACCGTCATTTCAGGAAACATTTTTGACCACGCCGATTTTTGGGACGGCGGAGGTGGCGGAGACGGCCTTCACATGGACTACATCATATTTGAAGATAGTGATAACTCTAGTGTGACGAACGACTCTTTCTTAAACCTCTATATTTGCAACAACACCTTCGGGGCGAATTACATGGCTGATTTGTCAGTGCTGACAAACCAGGGATACACCTATCTGCCACCGCCGTTTAATGTTTGGTCAAATTCTTCAACCGGAATCGTCGCTTCACACGGTCAGACGGCCATTATTGCTTCGTATATGAGCGAAGGGTGTCAAGAAATTCAAAATTCGGCAGTGTTTAATAATCTTCTGCTGACACACACCAACGAGACGTGGGGCAACACACCTCTAACTTTTGGAGGTTCAAATGTTTATATGGTAAACAACACCTGTGTCGCTATCGAAGGAAATTCCTTTCCGTGTGGCGGTGGAATGGAACTTCTTGGAAGTAACGTATATGTCTATAACAACATTTGTTTTCCAGGTTTTGGAGCTACTATCGGTGGAATGACATCCGATATTGTTGATGGTGGTAATAATGGACCGAATGTCCTGTTTATTCTGACGAACTATCTAAGCACTGTTTGGTCGGACTACAACGTAATCCAAGGAGCTGGCGGAATTGAGTATTTTGGGTTTACTGTTGCCCGAACTTTTGCTGGAGGCAACGCGTTTCCTGGTTTATCATTAACCTCGCTGCAAGATTGGCAAACCTACAAAGGGAACGAATGGGGGGACTGCGCCACAGTTCCTAGCTACAATTGTGGCGCATTACATACTAGCGTAAACGGACTGTATTATTGGTGCCAAGTTCACGCCGACCCACACAGCACGACGAACATGCCAAACTATATGGCGGGAACATTCGCGCCTGCAATGTACGACAACGTGGCGCAAGGTAAAGGAACGAATCTAACCTCGGTATTTGCGTCCCTCGGTATTCCCGCGACTGATTTTTACGGCATGCAAAGATCGCCGACAAATCGCTGGGACATTGGCGCTTTCGCAGCCGGCGATACGAACGCCGTGTACGTCGGGAACTTCGCGATCAGCGCGAACTACGTTGCGCACTTCGCGCCCCTCCCGCCGGGGAATCTGCGTATAGTGCCTACGGATTAGCCCTGTCAGCGCCAGCCGGAATTACCTGACGCATGCAATACGTCCACACCCACCCAGGCTCGACGCCACGATCATACTGACCGCTTCAAACATGTTGGTTGTGACGATGTGCCGCAGGGTGGTTCGAGGGAACGGCTGCAAAACTACCCCCTGAATGGAAATTACCAAATGGGAGCGTCTGATGCGTAAATGAAGGCTTGATGGACACCAGACACATGGCGGTGGTCATCGGAACAGGATCCATTGGGTTCAGGCATATGCGGGTGCTAAGAAGCTTGGAAATCCCAGTGATCGCAGTCCCTATGCGCGAGGCGCGCCGACTGGAGCTGCAATCCCAGGGCTGGCACTGCGCAAGATCGGTGCAGGAGGCCACGCAAGCGGGCGCGACCATCGCCGTGGTCGCTACGGATACACGCCGGCATGCCGCCGACGCTGAAGAGGCGTTGCGGGCGAGACTGCATGTTCTGCTGGAAAAGCCCATGGCGCCTTCGGCGCACCAAGCCAAACACCTGCCAGGCTTGGCGGCCGAACACGGCGTCGGGCTTTTTATTGGTTGTCCCCTTCGCTTCGATCCGGGCTTGGGAATCGTGCGACAGCGATTGGGAGAGATAGGCGCGATCCACGCGGTGCAGATAGAATGCCGCTCTTACCTGCCAGATTGGCGGCCGAATCGCGACTACCGGCAGGCCTATAGCGCACTGGCCAACGAAGGGGGCGTTCTCCGAGATTTGATACATGAGGTTGATTATGCACTGTGGCTTTTTGGCATGCCCCGGCAGGTCTTTGGCAGGTTGAGCAACTTGGGCCGTCTGGGCATTCAGAGCGAGGAAATAGCCGAAGGCCAATGGATTACTCCATCGGGAGTTCACATGGCCATGGGGTTGGATTATCTGTCGCGCCATCCGCGCCGCAGTCTCTGCATATATGGAGATCAAGGCGAGATGGAATACGATTTTGTCAACCGCAAATTGAAGTTACATCGGGCAGGCGCCACCCCGGAAGCCATTACTTTTCCCAGAGCAGCCGATGACATACATATTCAACAAATGCGTGAATTCCTGCACATCGCGTCAAGCGGCGTGCCGCATTTGATAGCTTCAGCCGAAGATGGCATGAATGCGCTTGCAGTTTGTGATGCTTGGCATCAGAGCGCCAAGACGCAGCGCATAGAGCAAGTTGTACGATGAGCGATGTTAATCGATTTGTTTCCCGGGTCGAGGTGCTAGTGCTGGCAGCCTTCGCCATTTCAATCGGGATTTTGTCCTTCGCGGTTCAACCAATCTGGGACGACGCGTGGCTCAGGCTGATGCACGATAATGGCGGCTCAATTCAGGCCGGCATGTTAGATCGCCCCTTGGTGGGAGCGATCTGGGGTTTTCTCGCAAAACGGGATGTTTTGTGGATCTCCGGATATTTTCTGAACGGAGCGGCCTGGTTTTGCACTGGACTGCTGGCGATGCAATGGTGGTTTTTTTTCTTTCCACACCAGCGAAGATTGTCACTCGCAGTGGGTTGCCTCACAATGTCTCCCATTCTTTGCCAGACACAAGTGCTGGTTATTGCAACCATGCTGACCGCACAAATTCCCGTCCTTCTCGTGTATGGAGCCTGTCTCATTGCCTTAAGAGCACTAACGCGTGCCAGCGGAACCGCGAAGTGGGTGCTTGTGATCATTGCGCTTGGATTGGTCCTTCTCGGAACGCTTTTATCCGAGTATGCGACTTCCACAGGTTTCGCCTGTGCCGTGCTGTTGGGTTTCATGCTTCGGGAGCGAGGGGTCTCGAAGAGATCAACCCTGCTGATCAGCGTCAGCTTCGCAGCATGGGTGGCCGTTGCTTACCTGATTTACTGGGCCACATCGAATGCGGCCGCCCGGCCGGAAGTTCGGCCGGAACACGTTGTATTCAGCGCCCACGGGATGCCCAGGTTGCTTGCCGCCACTGTCAAGGACTTATGCAACGATCTTTGGACACTTTCCTTCGGTCGTGTGCTGCAGACATTAGGCGATGTTCAAATAACCGGCGCGGCTGGCGTAATAACAGTCACGATTGGGCTTTTTACCGCCGCGCTTGTCGCGGCGGCATCCAAGAAGGGACATGAGGAAGACAGCAGCCTGACAGAGACTGAGCCTCGTGTGTGGGCCCATGCTTTTTGGCTGTCTCTGGCCGTGGCCGCGGGAGATCTGCCGGTCGCCCTGATGGGAAAGGCGGGAACTTCTCTTACCAACATGGGCACACGTGTTTGGCTGCCAGTGCTGCCGATTGCTGCATGCTTATCGGTTTTCGTGCTCTCAGCGCTTCTGCGCCAGCGCTTTGTGGTTCTTCTGGTTCCAATACTTGGATTTCTCTCAGGTTACTCGTTCGCAGAAGAGGCAACACATCGTTACGCCATATGTCGGCAAACAAGGACATGGGGAGATGAAGTCCGAAAACATTTGTCACCTGAAGGCTTGAATGTCGCTGTTTTTATCACCGATCAGCCAATAGGAGTTGTCAGCGGACTCGCGGATTACGAGTTTACCATGAAATTGGCCAGTGCCTGGGCAAAATCAGATTGTGACCGGTTTTGGGCATTTCCCAGTATTGCAGATATTAATGATGTTTCCGGCAATCTGGTGGTGAATGGGCCAGGACCAATTCGGATCGCCAAATCGGTTCGGGGATTGACGCGGTCAGGACTTATTGCAAAAGTGATAATCGTTCGTGCGCATAATAATGGAAGCGTGGAAGTATACCCCGATAGCCGCGATCAAAAGTGAGTTGAATATCAATCCCCTGCGGGCTTTGAAACCAACCCGAACAAAAATACCAATGCAACAGCCCCAATAATTTAAATTGTCAAAATGATATCCACATGGTCACGCGGCGTTGCTAATGAAAACATGCCGGAGGAAATCCTGGTTGGGGCCAAGGAACAAGTCGAAAGGCATCCGTGGTGGCATGCCCGGGCAAAACTGGCTTTAGCCACTCTGAAAAAGCACGGGGTGTTGACCCCGGCGACGGTTGCCGATGTGGGCTGCGGGTGGGGCACCAATCTGACTGCGCTTGAGCAAGCGGGCTATCAAGCCGTCGGTTTTGACATTTCCCGGCGGATACTTGAGAAAATTGACAACCCCCGAAGGCATTTGGTGGAGTTGGACTTGAATCATACCTTGCCCGAAGAGCACGCGGTATTCGAGGCCTTGATGGCACTGGATGTGATCGAGCATTTGGATGATGATTGTGGCGCGGTCCGGCGCATGGCGCAGTTGTTAAAGCCAAACGGGTTGGCGGTGATCAGTGTGCCGGCTTTGCCGGAACTTTTCTCGGAGTATGATGCAATCCAAGGCCATCGACGCCGCTATCTGCCGGAAACTTTGCGTGCTGCCGTAACCGATTCGGGGCTGGTCGTGCGTGAGATCTTTTGGTGGGGAGCTTGGATGGTTCCCGTGCTGCGGCGAACGCGTCGACGGTCAAACACCAGTAATGCTCAGGGGCCAACCAAGCCGCAAAAAACCTATTTGGAATACCTGCAACTGCCGCCCTGGCCGGTTCCCATGATGATGAAACTAGCCTATCAATGGGAGCAAAAATGGGCGTTGAATGGCCGCTTGAAGGCGGGAACCTCACTGTTTGCCGTGGCGGCTCGTGAATCTTAAAAACAGGATCCGTCACAAAAGCCCTGTCACATACTAAGCAAAGACAAAATGCCGAAAATATCCGTAATTGTGCCGTGTTTCAATGAGGAGGACGTTTTGCCCCGATTGTTCCAACGGCTTGCCAAGGCGGCTGAGAAATGGGGTTTAGATTATGAAATCATTTGCGTCGATGACGGCTCGCGCGACCGCACTTGGGAACTGTTGAAGGCGCAAAATCGACGGGATTCGCACTGGCACTGCCTGTCATTTACGCGCAATTTCGGTCACCAGACGGCTGTCTTTGCCGGGTTGTATCATGCCTATGGCGACTTTGTGGCGATCATGGATGCGGACTTGCAGGATCCTCCCGAGTTTTTAACCAGTTGCCTCGCCAAACTCGATGAAGGTGAAGGTTATGACATCGTGTATGCCGTGCGGCGCCGGCGGAAGGAGAACCTTTTCAAGCGCACCTGTTATGCCGCATTTTACCGTTTGCTTAAGTTAATTGCCGAAGTTGATATCCCGTTGGATTCCGGTGATTTTTGCGTCCTTCGGCAATGCGTCGTGACTGTCTTGCGCGAGATGCCGGAACGGGATGTCTTTGTGCGCGGCCTGCGTGCGTGGTCCGGATTCCGGCAGGTGGGAATCGAGTATGAACGCGATGCTCGCGCCGCTGGGGAGACAAAATACCCCTTGAGCAAGCTGATGCGACTGGCGATGGATGGCGTTTTTGCGTTCTCAGCGTTTCCGTTGCGGCTGGCTACATATTTGGGCTTCCTCATTGTGGGCGCGTCGCTGGCGGCGACGGTTTTGGTGCTGACGTGGAAGCTCATGAATTTTCGGCTGCTGGGACATTATCCTTCGGAGGTGCCCGGCTGGGCTTCATTGGTGTGCATGATGCTTTTTCTGGGTGGGATGCAGTTCCTCATTCTGGGAATAATGGGCGAATTCCTCAGGCGCATATACAATGAGGCCAAACAGCGTCCGCGCTGGATTGTTCGTGAAGCGTTCGGGGTTCAAACCGATGGCATCGGCCGGCACCGGCCAACTTAAAAATCGGTCAACAAATGATTGCAGAGATTGGACCTGATTATTTATGAACCTACACCCCATGCTTGCCGTCATTCCGGCGCGTGGCGGGTCAAAGGGTCTGCCTGGCAAAAACATTCGCCCTTTGGCAGGTTTGCCCTTAATCGCCCACTCCATCCGGTTCGCCGCGCTCTGTCCGGAAATTGACCGATGCATCGTTTCAACTGACAGCGATCCAATTGCAAACTGTGCCCGGCAGCACGGAGGCGAGGTCCCTTTCCTCAGACCGTCGCACTTGGCGCTGGACGACACGGCGATGATTCCAGTCCTGCAGCACACGCTCCGGGAAACGGAGCGCCTGGAGACTCGGCGATACGAGTCGCTCCTGTTGCTCGATCCAACAAGTCCAGGCCGATTACCGGCTGACGTAACGCGCGCCCTCGCCATGCTCGAGGAGGACCCGGCGTGCATTGGGGTTGTCGGCGTATCCGAGCCGCACTTCAATCCGCGCTACACTTGCGTGGAGGAGCGCAACGGCTATCTCGCCCTGGCATTCGCGCCAGACGCTAAATATACTCGTCGCCAGGACGTGCCACCGGTTTACCGGATCAATGCCACACTTTACCTGTGGAGGCGCGACTATCTTTTGAGTGCGCCGCCATCCCTATTCGCAACAGATGCCAGGCACAGGATATTGGTTGTCCCTGAGAACCGCGCCATTCACATCGACAGCCTCGATGACTTTCAGTTGGCCGAGATACTGATTCGTGACGGGGTAGTGCAACTGCCGTGGCTGGAGGCGGCCAAGTGAAATCACTGCGCGATATGATGGATATCTCGGGCCATGTCGCCCTGGTGACTGGCGGGGCCGGCCATTTGGGCCTCGCATTTTGCGAGGCACTGGCCGAACTGGGGGCGCAGGTGTGCGTGATCGACATTGCGGCAGACCGTGCGGCTGAGCGAGCCAATTACATCAGGGAACGCTTTTCCGTCAAAACTTCCGCCATCGCTGCGGACATTACCTTGGAGACTGAAGTTGAGCGGGCAATCCGGGAGTTATTGGTCTCTCATGGGCGTTTGGATATATTGGTGAACAACGCCGCTTATGCACCGCGCAATTTGAAGCCTGATGGACTGTCGCTTGATCAACAGAGCGTGGCCCAATGGGAAGCCCAACTGGCGATCATTCTTAATGGAACATTTCTCATGGCGCGTGCTTGCGTCCCTCATCTGACGGTGCATCAGCGGGGTGTGATAATCAATATCTCTTCAATTTATGGGCTGGTCGGCCCGGATCCCAGCCTCTATGAGGGCTTGGCAATGTCGAATGCGGCGTATTACGCGGCGGGCAAAGGCGGTATCGTGCAATTGACGAGATATCTGGCCACCTTGCTGGCGCCTTCTATTCGTGTCAACTGCATCGCGCCCGGGGGCATCTGGCGAAATCAGCCGGAGGCTTTCCATCAGCGGTACAAGGATCGTACTCCCCTCGGACGAATGGCCGTGGAGGAGGATCTCAAGGGTGCTCTCGCTTATCTTGCCAGTGATCTTTCCGCCTACATGACGGGTCAAGTGTTGGCAGTGGATGGAGGCTGGACAGCATGGTAAACGTTGTTGACATCGGGGCGCGTAAGATCGGGCCCGGCCGCCCATGCTTCATCATCGCGGAAGCCGGGGTTAACCACAATGGCGACATCAAGCTCGCCCGCCAACTTATCGATGTGGCTGTGGTCGCGGGCGCCGATGCGGTGAAGTTTCAGACCTTCAAGGCCGAACGGTTGGCCACGGCGGACGCCCCGAAAGCGGATTACCAGAAACAGGCCGGGGATTCAGGCGAGTCACAATTGGACATGCTGCGCCGGCTGGAGCTCTCGTCTGAAGCACACCGCGAGTTAATGGCGTATTCGCGACAGCGGGGCATTCTGTTTCTCTCCACACCCTTTGACGAGGAAGCCGCGGACTTCCTCGACGCGTTGGGCGTGGGCCTGTTTAAACTTCCGTCCGGTGAACTTACGAACTTGCCGTTTCTTGGCCATGTGGCGCGCAAAGGCAAACCTCTGATTGTATCCACCGGCATGAGCACCTTGGCTGAGGTGGAGCAAGCTGTCGAGACCGTCGGCGCCGCCGGCAATGCCGGTCTGGCTCTGCTGCATTGCGTAAGCGCTTATCCGGCTGAGCCTGCCGACGCGAACCTAAGGGCCATGCAAACCATGACGGCTGCGTTTGGAGTGCCGGTGGGCTTTTCTGACCATACGCTGGGCACGGAAGTAACTTTGGCGGCTGTGGCCTTGGGAGCTTGTATCATCGAGAAGCATTATACGCTGGATCGCAACTTGCCCGGCCCGGACCATCGCGCTTCGTTGGAACCGGAAGAGTTGAAGCTGATGATGCGGAGCATTCGGAATGTAGAGGCAAGCCTGGGCGATGGTCGCAAGCGGCCTGCCGCCTCGGAAAAAAACACCGAGATGGTGGCGCGCAAGAGCCTTGTCGCCGCGCACACCATCGCCCAGGGTGAAATCCTCCGTGAGGAGTCCATTGCCATCAAACGTCCCGGCACGGGCTTACTGCCGGCTATCCGCCCACATTTGTTGGGACGGCGGGCACGGAAAATGATCCGCGCCGGTGAGATCCTGCACTTGGAAATGCTCGAATGACGCCTGCCATGCGAACCATAGGAGTAGTCACCGTTGCCAGATCGGATTACGGGATATATCTGCCCATATTGCACCGCATAACTGATGACCCGGGACTGGCTCTCAAGTTGTTCGTGAGTGGCATGCACCTTTCGCCCGAATTCGGATTGACGGTTCGGGATATTGAAAAGGACGGATTTCCCATCAGCCAGCGGGTCGAGATGCTGCTTGCCTCGGACAGTCCGGAGGCGATTGCCAAGTCCTTGGGCCTGGGCGCCATCGGGTTCGCACAGGCTTTCGCGCAACAGCGCCCGGATATATTGTTGGTGCTGGGGGACCGTTTCGAGATGCATGCAGCCGCTTTGGCGGCCCTTCCATTTAAAATTCCGGTGGCGCATCTGCACGGCGGCGAGATTACGGAGGGGGTGATCGACGATTCACTCCGTCACAGCATTACCAAGTTAAGCCATTTACATTTAGTGTCAACGGAGGCATACGCCTGTCGTGTGCGGCAGATGGGAGAGGAAGGATGGCGGGTAATCGTCTGCGGTGCGCCGGCTTTGGACAATATTGCAACCGTGCCCTTGATGTTGAAACCCGCTCTTGAAAATGCTCTTGGCTTTGCCTTGGAGAAGCCTTGCTTGCTGGCTACATTTCACCCAGCCACCCTGGAATTTGAGGAGGCGGAATGGAAGTGCGGTGAACTGCTCCTGGCGATTGAACGGTTGGACACGCAGACTGTTTTTACGTTGCCAAATGCTGACACAGGCGGACGAGTGATTTCGAAGTTAATAAAGGCGTTCGTCCTCACCCATCCGAAAGCGCGGCTGGTGGAAAACCTTGGGACAGCGCTTTACTTCAATCTGATGCGTTACGTCGGGGTCATGGTGGGTAACTCATCGAGCGGTATCATCGAAGCGCCGTCCTTTGGCCTGCCGGTAGTCAATATTGGCTCGCGCCAGCGAGGCCGCGCGCGCGGAGCCAATGTCATCGACGTTACCAGCCACTGCGACGATATCACCGCCGGCATTCGCAAAGCCTTGACCCCCGAGTTTCGGGCAACCTGCCAAGAACAACCTAATCCTTACTCGGCGGGAAAGAATGCAAGCGCGATCATCGTGGACGCTCTTAAGAGTGTTCCGTTAGGCGAGAAGCTGGCAGTAAAAAAATTTATTGATTTGCAGGCTGCGGACGCCATGCAGCGCATGTCGCGGCCAACGGGAGCTCAACTTTCTTGATGAAACCCAAAGTGATCGGTCTTGGGGCGGGTGGTCATGCCAAGGTTCTCATCGAAGCCCTGGGCAAAATGGACACTTACGAAGTCGTTGGCTTGCTTGATGCCAAGTCGAGCCTGCATGGTCGTACTGTGTTGGGTTTGCCTGTATTGGGCGCGGATGAAATGATGCCGCAGCTGGTGCAACAAGGCGTCACCCGTTTCTTTCTTGGTTTGGGATCCGTAGGCGATTCCACCATGCGCCAGCGCGTGTTTCAACGTGCCATTGAGTACGGCCTTGAGCCGGTTAGTGTGATTCACCCCGGAGCTTGGTTGTCTGCCTCGGCCAGAGTTGGGCGCGGGATTTGCGCTCTCGCTTGCGCCGTCGTCAATGCCGATGCATGCTTAGGCGAAAACACAATCGTGAACACAGGATCCATCATTGAACATGACTGCGTCATTGGCGCGCACGTTCACATCGCTCCTCGGGCTTGCCTGGCAGGCGGGGTTTCCGTTGGCGAAGGAAGCCACATTGGTATCGGTGCTTTGGTCCGTCAAAACATCCGCATTGGACGGAATGCTATCGTTGGCGCCGGTGCGGTTGTGATAAAAGATGTGCCGGATGAATTTGTCGTGGCCGGGGTGCCAGCCCGGATCATTCGACCCGCGCACTCAAGAATATTGAATCCTGCTCCGATGGAAAAGGGATGATGAATCCAAAGATCAAGAGATGTTGTGTTCGAGATACCGCCTCGCTGCTTGAAGCGATGCGGGCCATCGATGTCGCCGCCCTCGGCTTGGCGTTGGTGGTGGAGAAGGACGAAAAATTACAGGGAATAATCACGGACGGAGACATTCGGCGCGCCTTGTTGAAGGGTGCGACGGTGGAGTCTTCCGTGGGTCCCTTCGTAAATCGTAATTTTACCGCAGTAGGACCGGAAGAAGACCGCACTTATGTCTTGGATTTGATGCAGTCCCGCACCATTAGCCAGGTTCCGGTGGTGGATGCGGATGGCCGGCTGACCGGCCTGCATTTGTTACGGGAAATACTCGGGACGGTTTCAAAACCGAATTGGGCGACCATCATGGCGGGTGGACTGGGGACCCGGCTGCGTCCAATTACCGAAACGATTCCAAAACCCATGATCAAGGTGGCGGGCCGCCCCATCCTGGAGCGGTTGGTCCTGCATCTTGTGGGATGCGGCATCCGGAGAATTTTCATTTCCATCAACTATTTGAGCCACATCATTGAGAACCATTTTGGCGATGGCTCCCGGTTCGGATGTCAGATCCATTACCTGCGGGAAGAGGAGCAAATGGGGACTGGAGGCGCCCTCTCGCTTTTGCCTGAGGCCCCCACCAACCCCTTGGTGGTTCTAAATGGCGATCTGGTGACCCAGCCGAACTTCCAGCGATTCCTTGAGTTTCATGAACGGGGTGGATATGCGGCCTCGATTGCGATTCGCCGCTACTTGCATCAGGTGCCGTTTGGTTGTGTTCGGTTGGATGGCCAGCGGGTGCGCGCCTTTTCGGAGAAGCCGATGGTGGAAGAATCGATCAACGCCGGCACCTATATTCTTTCGCCTGAGTTGGTGGCGCGCGTTCCGAAGCAGTTTTTTCCCATCACCAGCCTTTTCCAGCAATGTCTGGACCGAAATGAGTCGGTTGGGGCCTGGGAAGTCGACGCGGAATGGTTGGATGTGGGACACAAAGAGCAACTCCGACAAGCACAGGAAGGCTCCTTATGACGGAGAAACTGGCGGGCAAGACTGTTTTGATAACAGGAGCTGGAGGATTTATTGGCAGCCACCTCACGGAGACTCTGGTGGTCCGGGGTGCCAAGACTCGGGCGCTGGTTCATTATAACGCCCTCGGATCGTGGGGATGGTTGGACCAATCGCCAGCCAAACAGGACATTGAGGTGATCGCTGGAGATGTCTGTGATCAGGATTGCGTCCGGGAGGTGGTGAAAGGTTGTGATGTCGTTTTTCATCTGGCTGCGCTCATTGCCATTCCCTATTCGTACCGTGCCCCGGCCAGCTACGTGCGAACCAACGTCGAAGGCACCCTCAATATATTGCAAGCCTGCCGCGAAGCCGGTGTAGAGAGGATTATTCACACCTCCACCAGCGAGGTCTATGGCACAGCTCGCACCGTTCCCATCAGCGAAGATCATCCTTTGCAAGGCCAGTCGCCCTATTCCGCGAGCAAGATTGGGGCGGATAAAATGGCCGAGTCCTTCCATTTATCATTTGGCGTGCCGGTCGTCACGGTGCGGCCCTTTAATACGTTCGGCCCACGCCAATCCGCTCGGGCCGTGATTCCCACCATTATTACACAATGTCTGGCCGGCCAGCCCGTGCGCTTGGGAAATCTGCACCCCACCCGGGACTTGAACTTCGTCACGAATACCGTCGATGGATTTCTTCTTGCCGCATCGGCGCCGGGAGCTGTTGGCAAAACAATTAATCTTGGCACCGGGCGCGAGATCAGCGTTGGGGACCTGGCAAAACTAATCGTCAAACTCATAGGATGCGACGTGGAAGTTCAGTCCGATGAGGCGCGCCTGCGGCCCGAAAACAGCGAAGTGGAACGCTTGCTGGCGGATAACAGCCTTGCGCGGAAACTGCTGGGTTGGTCGCCAAAGACCGATTTGGAAGAAGGCCTGCGCCTCACGATTGAATGGATGGGCCAGCACTTGAATCGATATCGTCCCGGTGTTTATGCGATCTGAACGCGAAGCGGCGGCGCCTGCCGGTTTTATTCCGCTTTGTGTCCCGGAAATCCGCGGCAACGAGTGGAAATATGTCAAGGAGTGCCTGGACACCAATTTCGTCTCTTCGGTGGGTCCTTTCGTGGACCGGTTCGAATCGATGCTGGCCACTTATGTTGGAACCCGGCATGCGGTGGCGACAGTCAATGGGACGGCGGCAATTCACATCGCCTTGCTGGTGGCCGGTATTCAACCCGGGGATGAAGTCATCCTGCCGTCCTTGACCTTTATCGCGCCGGCCAACGCCATCCGCTATGTTGGGGCATGGCCTGTGTTTGTTGACTCGGAGCCTGATTATTGGCAGATGTCCCCGGAAAGCATCGCCTGTTTTATCCAGAAACAGTGCGATTGGACCAATGGCACATTGCGTAATAAGGCAACCGGGCGCAGGGTGCGGGCCATTCTCCCGGTTCATATTCTGGGGCATCCTGCCGATATGGATCCTATATTGGAGACGGCCCGAAAATACAATCTGGCGGTTATTGAAGATGCAACCGAAGCCCTTGGCGCAAAATACAAGGGGCGCAAGGTGGGGCATATTGGGGACATCGGTTGCTTTAGTTTCAACGGCAACAAAATCATTACCACGGGGGGCGGGGGAATGCTGGTCACGGATAACGAACAGTGGGCGGCCAGGGCCAAATATCTTACAACCCAAGCCAAGGACGATCCCATCGAGTTTGTTCACGGCGAGGTTGGTTACAATTATCGGCTGACGAATTTGCAAGCTGCCATGGGCTGCGCCCAATTGGAATTATTGGATGACTATATCGAGGCCAAACGCGCCATTGCCTCGCGCTACTCGAAGGCCTTGACCGGCGTTCCTGGAATTTCGGAGATGCCCATTGCGCCCTGGGCCGGGAGCAGTTGCTGGCTGTACACTATTCTTGTTGACGCTCTGCGGTATAAGAAGGATCGGCGCGAACTTTTCGCACACTTAAAATCCCATCAAGTGCAAACCCGTCCGTTGTGGCAGCCGCTCCATCTATCCCCCGCCCACAAGGACGCATTCGCCACGGATTGTTCTTGCGCGGCGGCCTTGAATAATTCCGGGTTGAGTTTGCCTTGTTCGGTTGGTTTGACGGCCCATCAACAACATCAGGTGACCGGCTTGATCTCTCAAAAACTCGACCCAGGCATGATCGCACGATGAGTAATGACACAGAAGTTTTGACGCCGGTCAGCTCTCTGCGGCTGCGCGTCGGCTCTTTGGTGAAGGGGCGGTTAACCCCCTTGTTTTTTGCCAGTTCCTCGGTGGCAACATCGATGGCGCAATTAATTTCCGGATTTCTCGTCATCCGATGGGTCGCTCCGGAAGAGTTGGGGTTGTGGCAAATTGTCCGCATCGCGCAAGTTTATGCGTTTCTTCTGCTTTTCGGCATCAATAACGGCCTGGGCCGCGAACTTCCGTTCTTCCTTGGAAAAAAGGACCACACCTTTGCCGACCGTTTGGCCGGGACGGCCTTTTTCTGCGCTTCGGCGGCAAACACCGTCGTGCTGCTGGGCGGGATCGGATGCGTCATCGCCTTTGGGCATCGCGGCAGCCATCTGACTTGGGCGATTATCGCCGTCACCTTCACGATCATGATCGCTTTTTACCAGCAGATTTTCTCGTGCGCATTTCGCTCCAGCGATTCATTTCAGAAACTGACCGGCATCCAGTTCACCGAGGCTTGCATGAACCTCGCCACCATCCCGCTGGTCTATTTTTTTCACTACAACGGAATGCTGATTCGCACCGTGAGCATCGCGGCCACGACGGTGACGCTGATGTATATTTACCGTCCGATGCGGGT